>ERZ724524.2030-NODE-2030-length-13412-cov-4.456540_pt1 | contig 13412 bp, 12 predicted proteins | sample MGYA00376057_ERZ724524 | MGnify/ENA primary metagenome ERZ724524 (study PRJEB28724, sample SAMN07190888) | wastewater metagenome | isolation source: influent of sewage treatment plant in Hong Hong | place: USA: Christiansburg, Virginia | collected 2016-03-01 ...
TTTTTTTTAAAAAACTGGAGAATTTAATTGAATAAGAAGGTTGCTATATTTTCATTTGTTTTTCTTTCGGCCTGCGCAAATAATGTGCCAAAATCTTTAACTGATAATCCAAATGTTGTTATTACCAATGAAGGGTTAAATAATTATCCTGCTTTTAAAAGTATAACTTTTAATCATCCTGATAAAAAAGATAAATATGCTGAGAAGTGCCTTTTGAAAGAAACTGGTAGTGCTGCTGTATCTATAGGTGATGTTTACTCCACAACCGCACAAGGCGCATATCGCTCCGTTTCACTTCGAAGAAGTATTCCTTTTCAGTATAATTTATCGATAATCCCAGGCAATGGTATTTATCGTTTTGAGCAAATCAGATTTAACGAAGGACAGCTTGGAGGGCCTTTGTATGCTTCTACGTCTTTTAATTCAGAGCAAGCTTATAATGAAATGGAAGCAATCTCGAAGCGAGTTTATGACTGTTTATAATTATATATTACGTGTAGGTATTAGGCGGAGCTAATGGACTATTTTAATCCTGAATTAATACAAAAGTGCAATGCTCTAACAGTTGTGAGCAATTAATGGATTTATTCCTTTTTGGTTAAAGCCTGAATTCATAAAATATCAGCAGAACCTAATAATCTTAAAAACAGGCAGTTTTTTTAAGTTATATAGGATTTTATAAAAACCTAACCCTAGCTCCTGGACTCCAGAATTTTTAAGGTTTTTAGGATGAAAAATACTCACGTTAATTGATTTTTAAAGGCATAAATTATGAATAAAAAAACCAAAACTATACTTATGAAATATAGTTTTTATGGCTTAATTTTTTCTTTATCGGGTTGTGTAGCTACTCCAGAAGTTCCAAGCAGATATGAAATTGCTAGACAAGCTGAAGAACAGCAGAAGGCTGAGGAACTTGAGAGATATAATGAAGCTCAAGTATGGGTAAAAAGTTTACCTGAAGAAAATGCAGACTATGGCCCATATCCGAAAGAGTATAAAAGTATTATTGAAAAATATTTATCAAGGATTTTAAAAGATCCAGACTCTGTTAAAATTTCAAAAATTTCAAAACCTAGAAAAGAGCATGAAATAGATAATCAATTTACAAAAAGTGCTACATATGGTTACTCTGCATGCGTTTGGCTTAATGCAAAAAACTCCTATGGTGGTTATACTGGAGAAAAAGTATATTGGTTTTTAATCAGAAATAATTATGTTTCTAGCTATGATACTGGCTTGTCTCCCATATATATTGGTCGAAGCAAAAACTGTGAGGATGGTGAATAAAAAACTCTAAAAAAATACCATCAAGCGCGCAATTGTAATGGGCGTCGCCTCTAGTTTGGACTTGGTCCATGCCTTGCGCGCTGTGCTGAAATCGGTCTCCAAACAATGAAGATTTCACCAGTTTTAATATGCACGCGCGTGGGCTATAGCTAATATATGTATACCCTCAACGAACTCTATTTTAGTGTTTATTTATGATGATTTATAATTTATTGTATATGAGATTAGGGCATATGAAGTGATAATTTTTTATACGTTAAAATACTTATCATTAACTAAACTATAAAGGATTATAGGAAATTAGCTATTATAAACAATAAAGTATATCTAACTATAAATGGTCAAACAGTTTTTCGTACAAAAGTTCAGCCGGCGCGTAAGCCTTCTAAGGTAAGACAGAACAATGTTGCCTATGGTGAAGTTGATATCATGCTTGATTTTTATGGCGCATCAAGGTCGGGTGGGTTTTTTTATTCCTCTGATGTATTTGAAAAAATTGGTGAAAACTTTACAGCAATTTCTTGGCATTCATTTGCTGTATATAAAGATAATGCAATAAGTGCACCGAAGGTAAATTTTAAAGAAGGCTCTAGAAGAAAATGTGTGGATAGTCGTGGTTATGTTCACAGACAAGAAGTCATTGCTTACCCTGTTGTCTCAGTAATTATAAAAGATCCAGAAATAATTAATAATATAGGTCCTAGTCAATCAGCAGATATTGATTCCGTAGTATCGTTTAAAGCGAGAGGACCAGTTTGTATAGATTTATTTGTACTACCTAAAGGTATTAGCTCAGAAGATTATTTAAGCAAAGATCCTAGTTCTTTAACTACATTTACATCAACCAATAGTATTTTTATTGCAGCATCAAGGCATGAATTTGAGCCTATTCAATATAACGGCACTCAGTTTTGTGGAATGCAATCAATTAATATTAACGGCTGGAGTTGTATATTCAGGATCTCTGATCCGCCACAATTTACACGCTCTAGTGTTTTTTCTGCTGTTTCAATTATTTCGTATGACTTGAAAAGTGTTGCCTCAAGTATTTTAGATAGAGTTACCGCATACTCTACAGATGAAACGGATGTGCTTAAGAAAACGACTTTTCGTGAACGATCAAAAAACTGCCATAAGTAATCTCATCACCACTGCATCATAGCCATTACACGCTGTCCGTTTATGTAGTAGCACATCAGTGGTAATATTATTTCAGGTGGAAGTGTTAGTTCTTTGGTGGTGCCATTAAGGTGCGTAGTTCGTGTAATACCGTCGGTATAGGTCTTAGCTTCCTTGTCGTAAAATCCAAAATAATCACCGACTAATCGAACATCACTTAATAATTTACCATGTTTCTTATCTACTGCTTTGCTTATGGTAAGAGTACCCATAGGCTCATCAGCCAGCAGCATCATTGCAACAAACTGCATTACACGGTCATGCAGTTTTGTGTCCACCATGAGCTTATTATAAAAAGCATATGCCGCAGCGCTGGTGCAAAACCTTTCAAACAGGGTAAGTGCATGGGCTACCATTTTTGCAGTAACAGGCTCATTTTCTGCAAACTTAATAGCAATAGTATTTCTTGCAATAGGTAGCATTACAGATAAATACCCATCACTGTCCACTACAACGCCGTCCTTCATGTACTGTTCTACATTAGTCATAGAATCTAACAAGGCAGTTTTATGATTCTCAATAAACATTTAGCATTACTACCTAATTTAATTTTACGAGTAACGATTCTTTAGTGAAGAGCAAGGTAAAATTATATAGAACCTGACGAGTACGGCATAAGAATATGCAGCTAATGAAATAAAAAAACCTAATAATCTTCCCAGTTTCTATGTATACCCACAAAATTTCGTTTTATTAATTTATTGGCTACGCATGTCTGGCATTCGATAGGGTCTAGCGTTCTCACAAAAGTTTTTCTGCTACTGGTAATAAATGATAATTTATTATGAAAAACACCGATACCTATATGACTATAAACTTTTAGATCAGGCTTACATAAAGCAAGTATATGCCTAAGCATTTCTACTGATTCTTTATTTGCTCGCGGCCCAAAAGTTAGAGATTTTATTTTAACAGGCAAAAAGTTTTGGCCTGTTAAAATACAACGGTATTCAGCCTCATACTTCCAAGGTTTTTCTTTGTATTTTAAAATCTCAATTGCTTTGTTTTCGTTTATATCTTTTCCTGTGATTGTTGGTTTAGCTAAGTAACAAACCTTATGATATTGCTGATCTCCAATCAGCTCAAACTCTACCAAACAGCCTTTCCCACCATCAGCATAATGTGACCACATGAGAGTGTTGTCACGATCCCTTGTGAAGCAGCTAACTTTAAGCCCTCGAATAATCTTCTCCCACTCACTTTCTTTACCCGGCGGAACAGTATTATCAATCTTTATAACCCCCTCCATAGGGTCATTTAACTCATGATAACTGGCCGCATAAAGCCTTTCTTTAAGGAGCATATCCAAAAGAAACTCATAATCCGCTAAGGACTTATACTTATAAAAAGATACTTTTTCTTTCATGTCATATCACTGATATTTAATATTCATCATAAATCTGTAAAATCAGCCCACAGCCTCTAGCCTAGCAGTCTCTGCGTTATAAACTAAGTCTGCAATCGACCCATCACGAATCCGCTCAACAGCTTCATCAATCACATACAGTGGCACCAAAAACCACTCCTGCGGCTTTACAGGGTTACCAAAGCGATCTTCTATAGTGAGATCGAGCTGTGCAGCACTAAAAATGCGATGAAAGAGGTTTTCTAGCTTCGTGCGATTAATGTTATGGAGCTTATAAGTAGCCACAACTTCTACATCAGCCAATAAGTACGTTGCGTCTTTTACGGCATTGGCAATGCGCTTTTCTACCTTGCCACCAGTAACACCAATTTTATGAATCAGCTCACGGTGCTCTGTTACGAAAGGATGATTAGACTGGCTGCGTAGCACGTAAATTGTGCCGCTTTCAATATCATCATCTTCTGCAGCATCGCCAAACAATGGGCCCATGTCCGTACTGGTAATACGTCGGCTTGTATCATCCTTATACAGTGCACGTACCAGCGATAAGCGCAGCATGTTACTTTGCGTTCCATTGGAAAAAATCACACGCAAACGTGCATCTTTCTTGCCCTGTGGTGAATCAAAGTCTTCGCCTTCTTCTGCTACATAGGCCGTTTGTCCGGCTAGAACAAACCACTGCCCCGCTTTAATACTGGTGTTGTTACCAAAAGGTGGTGTCTTGCGTGCACCTGATTTTAATTCACGTTCTACCTGTTCAAACAATTGCTGGAACTGTTCAAAGTCCTCACATTTCTCTCTTTGAGCGACTTCTTCAGCGGCACGTTTTTCAGCCGTTGAGCGAACATGACGTAACACGGTTATATCGTTGTTGTTTGCTTCTACTGCTGACACACCAAGCTCTGCGAGCAAGGTATCTTCATCCATAGCGTCTATATCTGCTGGAATGTCATTAGACGCTGTTAGTAGACCGTGCTGATCAATGTCCGTGAGCAAGGATTGTGCTTCCGGTAGCTTTCTAATCTGTTCTAAACGCACAGAATACAGACGCTCAAAAATATCGAGGTCTGCACCCTTTCGGGGTGCATGTCCGTGCGTCTCGTAGAACCGTATAATATCTTCAAAACCAGCAATAATGCGCTCTTCACGTGGCGTGTGCTTCACAACTTTGACCGGTGTAACTTCAACGCCTAGGGCAGCTAATAACTCGTCATCATTCATTGTTGTCATTACATTCAACCTTCTGCTTGTGCTGCTGCGGCCTGAGCTCTGTAACGTGCGAATGCAGCCACACCTTCAGCCATACGTTGTTCCCATGGGTCAGTTGAGTTTGTTGTAGGCAAACGGCCTCGTTCAGATTTGAACTGTAAAGCACGTTTTGCTAAGTCTCGTGCTTCATCTTCAGCGATGCTGATTTTCTTGCCGCCAATAATGGCCTGTATTTCCTGCAATGATTTTGAATCCATAGCTTTGCCAAGTATTGCGTAAGCAGCATCAAACGGATTGATACGATCAATCAGGTCAATATCCAGCTCGCGTACATTGATGAACTTACGTACGCCATCAATCAGTGCTGTGCTGCCCATCGGCGTATCAGAAGAGCTTGTACCAGCATCACCTAATGCAATTTTTGCTTGCTGGGTAATGTTCATAGCCGCGATCGCATGTTGGCGAACTGCTTCTTGGTCATCAGGGCTCAATTCTGGATAGCGATCCCGTATGATTTTGCCCATACGCAGTTGTGTGAGCTCTTCAGGTAATGTGTTTTCTTGGTCGAACAAACCACGCTCTATTGCCGTTTTGTCTTGTATAAAGCTGGTTACCACCTCATTCAAATCTTCTTTACAGATACGCGTAGCTTCAGGAGTTTCTGGCTTTTTTAAACCGTTGATTTCAATGTGTAATTGTCCTGTTGCTTCATTTACACCGGCATTAGTGGCACCAGGTTGATAGCCTTCAGGACCGTAATCAAAGCCTTCTTGTGGGCCCAGGTTCTTCGGTGTGAACTCATAGCGTGGCGATAAGACTTGCTCCATCAGTAAACTGGCTGAGATAGCTTTGAGCATATCGTTAACCGCTTCTGAAACAGCTGACTGATCTGCAGCTGGCTCAGCAATGAGGTTGGTAAAACGTGATCTTTCTTTACCGTCAGCATCACGCGTTGCACGACCAATAATTTGCACAATTTCCGTCAAACTACTGCGGTAACCAACTGTGAGTGCATGCTCACACCAGATCCAGTCAAACCCTTCCTTGGCCATGCCCAGGGCGATGATGACATCAACATGGTCACGGTTTTTATTTGCTGCAGGGTCTTTTAGTGCTGTCAGAACAAAGGAGCGCTTTGTGGCATCACTGTCATCAACTAAGTCTGCGACTTTAAGAATGCGTCCATCTTTAGCTTTGATCAGGTGAAAGCCGGTCTGAATATCAATGCCTTGCCACTCACCTAAAGTGCCCATTATTTCGTTCACTTCGCGTTCTTTGTCTTTAAGGCTTTCACGCGCGTTTACGTTAGGAATGTGAACAATAGTTTTCAGCGTTGGATCAAGAACCTTGGCGATAGCATCGACATAACGGCCAGTGTAGAAAAAGTAGCCTATATCCAATGATTTTAGCCAGCGATACCCATTCAGCTGCTCGTAATAGGTGTAGGTAACGGTCTCAAACTTACTTTCATCAACGGTCGAGAGTACCGCTTCGCTATCACCACGAAAGTACGAACCGGTCATTGCGACAATGTGTGCGTTATCACGATCTAGAAGCTCACCAAGCTGGCTACCCAGTTTGTTGTCCGGGTTAGCAGATACGTGGTGGAACTCATCAATAGCAATTAAACGGTTATCAAAAGCACTGACACCAAGTTCCTCGAACGCAAAGCGGAATGTTGCGTGAGTACAAATTAATACTTGATCTCCGCTGTCTAAAAATTTACGTACAGCTTCAACTTTTGACTTAGCTACGCGCGGCTCATCAATACCTGGAGCATTACACAGGTTCCATTGTGGCTCGACGTGCCAATCCCAATGAAACCCAAAATCAGTTAATGGCTCATTAGCAAAGCTGCCACCAATCGAGCGCTCAGGTACCACAACAAGGGCCTGTTTGACTCCTTGGTTGTTGAGCTTATCCAATGCAATAAACATGAGTGCGCGTGACTTACCGGATGCCGGCGGTGACTTGATCAGCAAATACTGCTCACCGCGTTTAGTGAATGCACGCTCTTGCATAGCTCGCATCCCAAGCGCGTTTGATTTGCTAGACGCACCTGTGTGGGCAGTCGAAATCGAAACGGCTGGAATCGTGTAGTTATTGATTGGTGTCATTTGAGTGTTCCCTTTAATGTGGCTTTCCCTGCTGTTTTCATTAGGGCTTATTTTCAGTGAAACCATCGCTAGCAGCTAATTCACGCTCAATTTGTTCAATGCTGGGTAAGCTGGTTTGTAGTTCAACTGGTAATGATTCGAGCAGCTGGTACTCAGCAATACCCATAGGCTGAGACTTATCACCTAAAGAGTATTCCGCTACGATCTTGTTTTTACTTTTACAGAGTAGAAGACCAATTGTTTGATTGTCGTGTTCGCTTTTCACTTGGCGGTCAACAGCTGTCATATAAAAGCTGAGCTGGCCCAAATGCTCTGGCTTAAATTTACCAGCTTTAAGTTCTATCACGACATAGCAGCGTAGCTTGAGGTGGTAGAACAGCAGATCAATAAAAAACTCATCCCCGCCTACATTTAAAAGTACCTGACGGCCCACAAATGCAAAGCCAGCACCAAGCTCCAGTAAAAACTCAGTAACGTGTTGTACTAATGCGTTTTCAATATCACGTTCTTGTGCATCATCTGTTAAACCAAGAAAATCAAAGCGGTAGGGGTCTTTGAGAGATTCACGAGCTAAGTCTGATTGAGCTTTTGGAAGCTGAGTCGTGAAGTTTGTTTCAGCTTTACCGCTACGCTCCAGCAAACGACTTTCTATCTGCATCACTAAAACATTACGTGACCAGCTGTTTTCTATTGCTTTTGCAGCATACCAGCGACGAGTTTCAGGGCCAGGTAACTTTTCTAGAAGCACCAAATTATGCCCCCAAGGCAATTGTGCAACAGCCTGTTGCACAAATTCAGAATCCGGCCACGCCTCAGCAAAGGCACGCATATACTTAAGATTGCGCGGTGAAAACCCTTTCATATCAGGGAAGTCATTACGTAGGTCATGTGCAAGACGATCAATGACTTTAGTGCCCCAGCCTTCATTGGTCTGCCGAGCTAGAATGTCTTGCCCTATCTGCCAATAGAGCAGAACCAGTTCTTGGTTTACTGCAAGAGATGCACGTTGTTGGGCTGCATGAATACGCTCTCTAAGCTCTAGCAACCAGTCGGTATAGCCATCCGGTGGAATTGTTAGGCTTGTGATTTTATCGCTCATGCTTTTATCCTTTTGACGGACTTGTTTTTCTCTGTAGCAATCATTTTCGTATAGAGATCAAATAACTTTTCAAGACGCTCGGTATCGTTTTTAAAGCGGCGACCAATAAAAATACGCTCCAGCACTTCGTCATTTTGATCATGTGCAAGACGTAGGTTTTCAGGCATCTTTTCTGGATCGTATAAGTCAGCAATTGTGGCAGGAAAATGCACTTCGCGAGCGAGCAAGATATTTTCCGCACAAACGGTTAAATCGATTTTGTTTTGTTCGGTAAGTGTAGGTACTGGAAAAGTGTTCCAGCCCATGGTGTTTGAGTAACGAAAATCCGTTTTCATTTTTCCGCAAACTGTAGCGATCCAGGTTAAATGCAGGCGAGAAGCAATCATTGCCATGTTCCAAAGCGGTGCGTCATAGAGGGCAAAGGCAAGGTTACTCACTATAGAGTTTTGTGGAAGCAAGCCAATAGGTAGATATTCGCGAGTTTCAGAACTAACTTGTGGGATTATTAATGTATCCACTTTAGCTACTGATTGAATTTGCCGAAATCTATGAGGGTACTCCTGTGCAGGTCTGGTCTCAGCTGCCTTGCTATTAGCTCTAAACTCTTTAACTTTGTTAAAACGCTCATTTAAGCTTGGAATTTTTTTTGCGTACTCAACTTCGGTATCATCTACCCAAACGCAAAAACGTTGGAGTCCACGTATATATTCAGCAGCTCCAAAATATGGCCTTATAAATTTTTTTGCCTCTGGGTTTTGAGAAAGAAGATCTAGTTTTTCATCTGATGTAAGAGATAAATTTCCTCCATCAGTAGGTTTGTTCCCCCAGACCATAGGAGCTCTATCAGCAGGTGTACGAGAAATCGGAGTTACTATTATATTAGGTGCTCCAATCAAGTAGGCATTGATATTGCTATTTTTCTTTACTTCTAACGCTGAGTCGTCAGTGTTTTTTACACGTTCAGAAAACAAGCGTCGTTCTGTCCCAGTATTTTTAGAGATTCCAACAATAACTACAGTTACACCAGCATTATGACTAGCTAGGTTTGCCCACTTAAATGAAGTGTGTGCAAAAAATATTTCATGTCCTGTCCCAAAAACTAGCGGCCATAAAATAGGTACTTGCTGGCCTTGGCAAATAGAGCTGGTCGATACAAACGCAGCTGCAGCATTACTTTTCACGCCGTAATCTGCAGCTTTCATAAACCAGCCTGCAACGTAGTCTAGTGACTTCCAAGTTTTAGTGCGCTTATCAAAAATAGCTTTCAAATCATCTTTTTGCTCATCTGACTGCCACGTTGAGCCTATGTATGGCGGATTACCACATATATAGGTTTCTCCACCTTCGTTGGCAAATTCGATTTCAGTCTGATCAAGTGGCGTGTTAAATAAATCATCACCTAACACTCTCACACCCGTACCCGTTGGCGGGCAGATACTCAGCCAATCCAAACGCAAGGCATTACCACAAACAATCCAGTTTTCTTTAGACAGTGGCAAAAACTCTGCCAGTGCATCCTGTTGGCCACGATATCTCACATCACACTGATATTCGGCGATAATCAGTGCCAGCCGCGCAATTTCAGCAGGAAAGTTGTTAATTTCAATGCCACGAAAATTGGTCAGAGGTATAACTGATTTGATTTGCATTTCACCACGCAGACGATTGATCTCGGCTTCGATCGCGCGCATTTTCTTGTAAGCAATCACTAAAAAGTTACCAGAGCCGCATGCCGGATCAAAGACACGAATGCAGCTCATACGCTTACGCAGGTTTAACAGTTTGCGTTGATTGTCACCGGCCTCGGTAAGCTGCTCTCGCAGTTCATCCAAGAACAGAGGATTCAGCACCTTGAGGATATTCGGCACACTGGTGTAGTGCATACCCAGTGCACCGCGCTCTGTATCATCAGCAACTGCCTGAATCATACTGCCGAAAATATCAGGGTTGATTTCTTTCCAGTTCAGAGAGCCTGCACGCATTAAGTACGCACGAGACATGCGAGAGAAACGCGGTACTGAGGTTGAGCCTGAAAATAAGCCACCGTTCACATATGGAAAACGGTCTGCCCAGCTGGGTAGGCGTGGATTAGCACTTGCTCGATCTGCGATTTTGATATTCATCGCAGTGAAAATTGTTTCCAACACGGTATCTGTGTTTGAGCCATCGCGCTCGCTGACCTGATCAATTGTTTTGGTAAATAGATCTTCACCTTCAAAAATGTCGGTATCTTCAGCGAAAAAGCAGAAAATTAAACGTGCCATGAAGTGATTCATATCACTTCGACGTTCTTCTAAAGCCCATTGAGGGTTATCGTCAAGCAGCTCTACATACAGTTTATTGAGACGCCCCGTCGCACGCACATCAATAGGGTTGTCTTTGATTTCTTGAAGAGTGGAAATACCAGCTAAAGGAAGGAAGACACCAAAGTGATCTGCAAAATCCGCATAATTACATGCAATGATTTCGCCATTGCTTAGGTCTTCAGCTTCGAGCATCACACCATCAGTTGCTAGAACAAACTTGGCTTTTGCTTTGCTGGTTGCAGCGCTTTTTGCGAGAGCAGTTAACGTTTCACTCACTGTGTTTTCAGCACAAACAGCAATATGAATATTGTTACGAAGCAACAAACCACCAGGCACATCAGACGTATTACTATTGCCTGTACGCAGACGCTTAAGAGTTGTTTCTTTATGACCAAATGCAGCTAGAAAATCGAATGCGAACTCTTCTGCATCAAATGGCTGGAGCGCAAGGTCTGATAGGGCTGCTTCAATTTCTACGGCGTTCATTGGATACGTTTACTCAAAACTATGATGGGGATGCTCAATCAATACTGCTCTAGCGCGGTGTCTGTTGCGCTGCATGCTTTACTCTAAGTATTTCAACTTTTCCCGATTCAGCAAGTGCGCGATAAAAGACAATGTAGTTAGGGTGCACTACTAGCTCACGTAACCATTCAGGTAGACCGGGCCGACCATGCTTACCAAGCAAAGGATTATCTTTAAGTGACTTTGTTTTATCACGCAATTCTTCAGCCAAACTCTTTGCTCTGAAAGGATTATCCTTGGCAATGTTACGCACGATTGCTAAAAAGTCTTCTCGTGCCATCGGACGCCACTCAATACAGTATGCCTTTGAGTTCATGCGTGTTGTTTCTTAATTAAGTCAGCAATTTCAGCATCCATTTTGTCCATGACTTCATCGTCAGAGATGTTTGGGCGCGAATCGTCAGCCGAAGCTTCAATCTCAGCAGACAACCATTCGTTATATGCCACAGCTTCATGTGCACTGCGCATTGCTTCTGCGCGGCTCTGACGGCTCTTAGTCATATCCTTTTGGTTAGGGTCCCAATTCGTAGCATCGATCTGTGCAACAACAATGCCTATGTCGCGCAAGACGTTCAGAGCTGAGGTTGGGTTACCAAAGCGTCGAGGCTCAGAGCTACGCGCTTTAACAAGAAATGCGTCTTGACCGCTACGTGTAGCAATCTCAACAAAGAAGCCACAACCCTGACCTCTGAGGGTTACACCTGTAACACCGCCCGCACTTGTTGTTGCACGGAGTTGTTCTAGTGTCATGCTTTGCATAGTTAGCTCCTTTATCAGTTGGTCGATATTATAGGTCATTAATATGCATAAGTGATAGAAAGTGTGCAAAAGTAAACAGTCAGGTGTCTTGCTAGGCGAGGTGATTAGTTTCACATGTGCAACTTTTCGCTAAGCGAACTAACTGGTGTTGAAGCTAATGTGGCTAAGTCAGTGCTGGACGCTGGTTAGGATCAATTCAAAGCTATGCTGGAATATAAGTTCGATGTTGCTTACGGTTGCGATATCAACGCGGCATTTTTGTATCGGTATGGAAGGTTTGAGACGGTTTCAACGGTGTTTTTGTATCGGTACGGAAGATTTGAGACGGTTTCAACGGTGTTTTTGTATCGGTATGGAAGGTTTGAGACGGTTTCAGCGGTGTTTTTGTATCGGTATGGGAGGTTTCCCCCCCATATAACAAAGCAATCAGGCGTTCAATGCAGCAAATATCCCTTTTTAGGCGTATTTCTATCTAAAAACAGCTAAAAGACTGCCTGCCACTAAATACCGGTCAAATCAACGGTGTTTTTGTATCGGTATGGAATTAAACCAATTAAATCAATGGCATACGAAGTGTCTTTCTTGACTTTATGGTGTCGCACACCTGCTGAAGAAGCCCCAGATATGGTGTATCTATGCGATCACACACCGGATATGCCATGAGTGTGATTCTGATGTATCGTTAAGCGGTATTTTTGTATCGGTATGAAATAAAACTAATAAATTCAATAGCTTATATGTTTTTTAAAAACCGCTAATGCAAAACAATATGTTGAAAACCTTATTTTTCGATAAAACAACTTATTTGATGTATCGCTATGGCTTTCTATAGCTTAATCAGCAGTCTTTTTATTAAAACAACAAAATCTGTAGTGTGAGTATTTACTCATTTACTCATTTACTCATTTTGTCACTCAAGCGGCCACGATCTGAAGGGCATGGGGCATCGTTAGTAAAATACTAAAAGTAGCGTTGCTAAGTTAATACCACGAAGTACCAGACAAAGTTCACCGACCGCGCCATGTTATTGAGCAGCGGAATATGCTTGTCTTTCACTCGAACTTTGAGCGTTTTAGTGTGTTTAGCCATGCTGTATATATTACCAGTTCTTGCGTTAAACCAAATGGAAAGCAGCGCTTTCCGCGCTATCCATCCCCGCACTAAAAGTACGGGGTCTTTCGCGCAAAGCTTATAAAATTGAGCCATTGATTAAGCTTGCATTAATGTATGATTGTAATACAAGTATTACGATGCGGTAGGTAGCAGAATGTCCACACTAACGAATGTATCGCTAAGGCTTCCCGTAGAGCTTGTTGAGCGTGTAAACAAGCTGGCATATGCAACCGGGCGCAGCAAAACATATTACATGCGTAAAGCGATTAGTGAACAGATTTCAGAGTTGGAAAGCCTTTATTTGTCGGAGCAAGAGCTGCTGCAAGCTCGGGATAGCGAGAGCAGCCCAAGTAAGCGTCACAAGGAATAGGTAATGGAAAATCTTTTCGGTTTATTAGATGAATTAAAAGCGAAGCTAGACGATCAGCGTCCTTTGCCACCTGAAGTGA
>ERZ724524.2033-NODE-2033-length-13406-cov-4.302150_pt1 | contig 13406 bp, 10 predicted proteins | sample MGYA00376057_ERZ724524 | MGnify/ENA primary metagenome ERZ724524 (study PRJEB28724, sample SAMN07190888) | wastewater metagenome | isolation source: influent of sewage treatment plant in Hong Hong | place: USA: Christiansburg, Virginia | collected 2016-03-01 ...
TGATTTGCGGGTTCATGCCCACGCCGCCGAAGATCACGGTCGAGGTCAGGCTGAGGTACTTGCCGTAGTCGCGCACCGACTCTTCCACCTGAGCGGCGAGTTCGCGGGTCGGGGTCAGCACCAAAGCGCGGATGGCTTTGCCGCCGAATTTGTTTTTGCCCGCTTGGCCACGGCTGAGCTTGTCGAGCAGCGGCAGGGTGAAAGCGGCAGTTTTGCCGGTGCCGGTTTGTGCGCCAGCCAGCAAGTCTTGACCGGCCAGCACAGCGGGAATCGCTTGGGCTTGGATCGGGGTGGGGGTTTCGTAGCCTTGCTCATGCACGGCCTTGAGGATGGCCGCAGCCAAGTTCAAATCATCAAAGTTCATTTGGAGGCGCCCGTCCGGGGCGCTTGGGGCATCGGCCTGTTCCGGGGTGAAGGTTCACGACCGGGCCAGTCAAAGGCAGATGGATTGCAAGAGTGGGAGCCGGAAAAAGCTTTCTTCGTCCCCAGCAAAGTGCTGAAGTTGCAGGCAACTGGGTCCTGCAACAGCCCGCATTGTCGCATGACACGATAATTAACGTCTTTGCGCCTTGCGCGCACAGTTTCTGCAATTCCCCAAGGGTTCCCACAGCTATGGCTCAATACGTTTTTTCCATGAACCGCGTCGGCAAGATCGTGCCGCCCAAGCGTCAGATTTTGAAAGACATTTCGTTGTCCTTTTTCCCAGGTGCCAAGATTGGTGTGCTGGGTCTGAACGGCTCGGGCAAGTCCACGCTGCTCAAGATCATGGCCGGCATCGACAAAGACATCGAAGGCGAAGCCATCCCGATGGCCGGTCTGAAGATCGGATACCTGCCCCAAGAACCCAAGCTCGCTCCTGAAGAAACCGTGCGTGAAGCGGTCGAAAACGGCATGGGCGACATCAAGGCCGCCCAGCAGCGTCTGGACGAGGTCTACGCCGCCTACGCCGAAGAAGATGCCGACTTTGATGCGCTGGCCGCCGAGCAAGCCAAGCTCGAAGCCATCATCTCCACAGCGGGCGATGCGTCTGACCACCAACTGGAAATCGCCGCTGACGCGCTGCGTCTGCCGCCTTGGGATGCCGTCATCGGCAAGCTCTCCGGCGGTGAAAAGCGTCGCGTGGCGCTGTGCCGCCTGCTGCTGTCCAAGCCCGACATGCTGCTGCTCGATGAGCCGACCAACCACTTGGACGCCGAGTCGGTCGATTGGCTGGAACAGTTCTTGAAGCGCTTCAGCGGCACTGTGGTGGCCATCACCCACGATCGCTACTTCTTGGACAACGCCGCCGAGTGGATTTTGGAACTCGACCGGGGCCAAGGCATTCCGTACAAGGGCAACTACAGCACCTGGTTGGAGCAAAAGGAAGCGCGTCTGGAACAAGAGCAGCGCACCGAAGATGCCCGCACCAAGGCCATGAAGCAAGAGTTGGAATGGGTGCGCAAAAACGCCAAGGGCCGCCAAGCCAAGAGCAAGGCGCGTCTGGCCCGCTTTGAAGAACTGTCTGATTTCGAATACCAAAAGCGTAACGAAACGCAAGAGATCTTCATTCCGGTTGCGGAACGTTTGGGCAGCCAAGTCATTGAATTCCACAACGTCACCAAGTCGTTTGGCGACCGCGTGTTGATCGACAACCTGTCGTTCACCATTCCCGCCGGTGCCATCGTCGGTGTGATTGGCCCCAACGGCGCGGGTAAATCCACGCTGTTCAAGCTGATCGCGGGCAAGGAACAGCCGGATCAAGGTCAAGTTGTCGTGGGTCAAACCGTGAAGATGGCGTTCGTCGATCAGCACCGCGACGAGCTGGCCAACGGCAAAACCGTCTGGGAAGACGTGTCGGGCGGCTTGGACAACATCACCGTTGGCAAGTTCGTGATGCCCAGCCGCGCCTACATTGGCCGCTTCAACTTCAAGGGCAACGATCAGCAAAAGCTGGTGGGCAGCTTGTCGGGCGGTGAGCGCGGTCGTCTGCACTTGGCCAAGACGCTGGCGCAAGGCGGCAACATGCTGCTGCTGGACGAACCGTCCAACGACTTGGACGTGGAAACTTTGCGTGCGCTGGAAGACGCGCTGCTAGAGTTCGCAGGCTCTATCATGGTCATCAGCCATGATCGTTGGTTCCTTGACCGCATCGCCACCCACATCCTGGCCGCTGAAGGCGACAGCCAATGGGTGTTCTTCGATGGCAACTATCAGGAATATGAGGCAGACAAGAAGAAACGTTTGGGCGAAGAAGGTGCCAAGCCCAAGCGCATGCGCTATAAAGCATTGAAGTAAGAACTCCTCCGCGAGGTGCGAAATTTCCCCTTCCACCCATAAGGCCATGAAGTCCGCAACCAAAAACGCCACCGGCATCATTGACGACGCAAGTCGTCGCAAGATCAGCGTCGCCTCTTGTATCGAGATGGCGTTGTCTCGTTTGCCCGGCTTGATGAGTCAGGTGCTGGACAGCTTGCAGCAGGCAGCCGGTTTGCAGGCCAGTATCGGCAAGCAAAGCGCCGGATTTCAGACGGATGTGCGCCCGGCTGTGAAGCAGTTGTCTGAGCAGCGCGAGTCCCTGAAAAATGCTTTCACGGGGCAAATGCGGGTGTTGGCCTATGGCGGAGGTGGGAATTTCGGCAGTCGCCCGCTGGTGCGTTTTGAAGACATCCAGTTGCTGGATGTCAACCAGCTCGATGAAAGCATCGAATTAGCGCGCGTGCAGCAGGAGTTGGATTTCGCAGTGACGGATCAGTTGGCGCGCTTTCACGCCCTGATGAGCACCGTGCTGGGCTGGATCAGCGTGCAACCAACCCTGAATCCACTGCGCCCGGAGTTATTTGCCAAAGCCCTGCGTGACACGCTGGCCGCGCACGTGGCTGTGCCCGAGGTGCGCAGTGAGATTTTGTCGGCGGCAGCCGGACGGCTGGGGGTCGGCATTCGGCAAATTTACCGTGAAATCTCTGACAGCTTGGTGGCGCGGGGCATTGAACCTGCGGGTTTGTTGGCCCCCACTCGCACCAATGCGACAGCCTCCAGCAGCACAGAGCGACCCAGCGAAACGGTGCGAGCTGTGCTGACACTGGAGCGTTTGCGGCGCTTGTTTTCGCCCGAGAACGGCTCCATGGACAACATGTCCATGCGTCCCGGCAATGACTTCTTGCACACCATGCCCGCTTCAGTGCAGGCGCTGCAAGACATGCGACAAGTCGATGCCATGATCCAGCGCTTGGAAACACGCAAGAAGGAACAAACCGCGACGTCGGGTAACGCAGCAGCGCACAGCGTCGACATGCTGCGCCGCCAGCCACCGCTGGATGGCCGCCAGTTGGGCCAGCAAATCGGTGAAGAAGTCACGCGCATGATGCTGGAAAACCTGACCCAAGACGAGCGGCTGTTGCCTCAAGTCCGGCATACTCTGCGAGTGCTGACCCCGGTGTTGCTGGAGCTGGCCCAGTTGGACGTGCGGTTTTTCAGCGACCACAAGCACCCGGCACGCCAGTTTTTAGATCGGGTCACCGACCGCAGTTTGGCCTACACCGAAGAAGGCAACGAAGGCTACGCGCGCTTCATTTTGTCGATTGATGCGGCAGTGCGGGGCATCGTGGAGTCACGCTGGCCCAAGGCGTTTGCTTTTGCCAAACAGCTCGAAACCCTGCTGGCGATTTGGCAAAGCGAAGACCAACTGCAAATGCAGTTGCGCGAAGAAACCGCTCGGGCCTTGCTGCATGTTGAGCAGCGCAACTTGCTTGCCCAGCGCCTGCTCGATGACTGGCAAGGGCGCTTGGCCGACAAGCCCGTTCCGCCGCTGGTGCGCAACTTCTTGCTGGGGCCGTGGGCGCAAGTGGTGGCCGAGTCGCAGCTCAATTGCAACCAAGGTGCCAGCGACTCTCAAGGCTACACCGCGCTGGTGGAGGATCTGATCTGGAGCACCCAGCCACGCCAAGCCAGGCGCAACCCGGTGCGATTGGTGCAAATGATTCCGGGCATGCTCAGCACCTTGCGCTCGGGGCTGCAACTGATTTCTTTCCCGCCGGATCGCATCACCCAGTTTTTTGATGAATTGATTGCCTGTCACGAGTCGGTGCTGCAAGAAGCTCGGGCCATGCGTGAGCGCGCCGAGGCTTCGCGCAGTGCCAGCCGCAAAGACGACGATGCGCCCTTTCAGTTTGACCAAATCGAAGAAGAGAGCAGTCATCCTTCTACCGAGTCCGCTCCCTTGGATGTGCCGTGGTTTGGGGTCGATGAAACTTCGGGTGCCGGTTACTTGGAAGCCGAAGCGGTCATGCCGATTGATCCCACCACCATGGCGATCTCCGATGCCGACCAAGCCGCAGCGCACTCAGCCAGCGAAACCATCACTGAAGGCGCGTGGGTTGAGTTGATGCTGGAAGGTGAATGGACGCGCCTCAAACTGACGTGGAGCAGTCCGCATCGCACGCTGTTTATGTTCACCTCGACACGGGGGCGGGCGCATTCCATGTCGCGCCGCTCGATGGAGCGACTCTTGGCTGCGGGCATGATCCGCATCATCTCTGCGGGCTTGATGCTGGATCAAGCTCTGGATGTGGTTGCGCAAACAGCTTTGCGCAATAGCCTAGAGGCTGGCAAACCCCCTATTTGATTCTTGGTGACAACATGGTGACTCCTGCAAACCCAGATTCACTCACGGCTTATCAGCAATGCGTACGCTACGCCGCAGCCCAAGGTGACGTGCTAATGGGTGAGATGGTGCAGGCCACGCGCAGTCAAATTTTCAAGCAAGTCGGTAGCTTGCCTGACTCGCCCAAGCGCGTGACCATGCAATCGGCCTTGCGCTTGTTGAACCACCATGAACGTCTGCTGCGGCAACACTTCCCGCAGGCGCTGTTGGCCGAGTTTTCAGCTGTTGTCAAATCAGAGCCAGAACCCACACCCGAGCCTAAAACTGATCCCGGCAGTGCTTGGCTGAGCTTTGAGCTGCTGGAGCTGATGGATGACATGCAAGTTCAAGAGCGCGTTGAGGTGGCGCGTATCCAAGAACTGGCCATTCAGGTCACAGAAGTCGAACTCAGCGACCTCAATCGCCTCATTTGTGGTGCGCAAGGCTTGACCAGCGTCCATGCGGATCGCAATCCCATGCGCCCCGAAATTTATGCCCGCACACTGCGCGCCACCTTGCTGGTCACCAATGAAGACACGGCGGTGCGTTTGGTTTGGATGCAGTACATGGGCGAGGTGCTGGGGCAATTTTTGGTCGTCACCTACCGCCAGCTTTCGCAAATGCTGCGCAGTCAAGGCGTGGTGCCCGCTGGCTATTTGGTGACGCAGGCTCCTCAAACCGGGCGCACGGGGATGTTCATGGTGGAGGGTGGGCAGCTCATGCCTGTGACCCCAGCCCAAGGCGTGCAGCGCCAAGCTGTTGTTGCGCCGCAGACAGCGCTTGAACCCGTCCAACTTGGGCCGGCGCAGATCACTCCGGCGCAACAGCCCAGGCCAGCGGCTGAACCAGTGCCCGCACTGCCGCAACTGCACCTCAACGAAGAAAAATTACTCACCTTGGGTCACTTGCGTCGTCTGTTGGCGGGCGAGTTAGATCCAGTGCCCAGCCCGCAGCAGTCCGCTCCTGTGTCGCTGACTCGCGGATCCATGAATTTCCCCCAGCTCGATTTCTCTGAAACCGTGCCCGCCGCCTTTGAAGCTTTGCAAGAAATGAAGCAAGTCGGCGCAGTCATGCAGCGACTGCAAAATCGCCATCGCGATGGTTTGCCATCTCCGGCGGTGGCGGATGCCTCGCTCTTGCGGGCGCAGTTTCGCCGTGAAGCGCGTGGCATGGGGCAGACCTTGGGGCTGGAAGTCGTGCAATTGATGGTGGACAACATCGCCCACGATGCGCGGCTGCTGCCCCCGATGCGCGAGGCCGTGCTGACGCTGGAGCCTGCCTTGCTGCGCTTGGCCTTGAAAGACCCCCGTTTTTTCAGCGACCGCCATCACGCGGCTCGCCGTTTGCTGGAAGAAATCACGCAACGCAGCTTGGGCTACGCCTCGGTGGAGGCCGACGGCTTTGCTGCTTTCTTGCAGCCCGTGCAAAACACCGTTGAAGCCTTGGCCTTGGTGGGCGTGGATGGCCCAGAACCGTTTGAGCACGCATTGACCTCGTTGCGCGAAGACTGGGATCGCTTGGCCGCGCAACAACCGCGCAAAGAAAAAGCAGTCCAAGCCCTGTTGCAAGCGGAGCAGCGCAACACGCTGGCCGTGCAAATTGCTCGCGAACTGCGTGATCGCGCCGACATGCAATTTGCGCCGTCCGAGGTTCAGCAACTGCTGCTGGGGCCGTGGGCACACGCGATGGCGCAGGCCCGCCTGAACAAACCCTCAGACGGTAACGATCCTGAAGGCTACGGCGCGCTGGTGCCCGACCTGATTTGGAGCACGCGCCCCCCGTTGGCGCGTGGTGATCGCAACCGACTGGTGCGACTGATTCCTGAGCTGATCCGCCGCCTGCGACTGGGCTTGGAAAGCATCAACTACCCCTCCGACAAGCGCGACACCTTCTTGGACATCTTGATGGATCTCCATCAGCAAGCCTTCAAGCCCGGTGAGATCGAACCCAGCATCGATCCAGCGCATGAAGAAACGCCGCATCCCATCGGCAACCGTGCCGCCTTGGATGCTCATTTCGACAAAGCTGATGAAGCGGGCATGTGGTTGGTGGGCAACGAAGCCAAAGATTCGGGCTTCTTCGATTCAGACTCGCTGGCTGAAACCACTGCGCAAAGCACGATGCAGTTTCAGCCGACCCAAATCATCAGCACGCGCAACACGGTTGTGGCGGAGACTCCGGTCAACCCCATTGATGCCTTGCTGCAACCCGGCGTTTGGCTGGAGCTCAGCACCAACGGCAGTTGGGCGCGCATCCAACTGATGTGGATCAGCCCGCAAGGTGCGTTGCTGATGTTCACCACCGCCGCTGGCGAAGCCCAGTCCATGATGCGTCGATCTTTTGATCGCCTTTATGAAAAAGGCTTGGTGCGCCCCTTGGCTGAGCAAACCGTGGTCGATGGCGCTTTGAACGCTGTTGCCAAGATTGCTCTGCGCAACAGCGTGGACGTGCGCTTTTAGTGGCTGCCGCCCGCGTGCGGGCCGGGTTTACGCACTTGCGGGTAGGGCTGCGTGTCGCCGTGGTTGGCGGTGTGCGGTGTGCCGGGTGCTGATGGGGCTGACGGCGCGGGCGGTGGTGCGCCTGTCCATTCACGGGCTTGGGTGCCGGGCGGCTGGGCGTACCAACCGGGGTCGGTGTAGTCGCCGGGTTTTTGGTTGGCGCGCACCTTGAGCACGCTGGCCATGCCGCCCATTTCCAGCGGGCCGTAGGGGCCCTGGCCCGCCATCATCGGCAGGGTGTTATCGGGCAAGGGCATGGGCATCGCGCCCATGTCAGCCATGCCTTTGTCGCCCATCACCATGTAGTCGGGTACGACTTGCTGGATTTTGTCCAGCAGGTCGCGCTGCTCCACGCCGATCATGGTGGGCACGCTGTGGCCCATCGGCCCCATCGTGTGGTGCAGCTTGTGGCAGTGCAGTGCCCAGTCGCCGGGTTCGTCGGCGATGAGTTCGATAGAGCGCATCTGGCCGGGGGCGATGTCGGCGGTGACTTCGGGCCAGCGGGCGGTTTTGGGCACCCAGCCGCCATCGGTGCCGGTGACTTCAAACTCGTGGCCGTGCAGGTGGATGGGGTGGTTGGTCATGCTCAGGTTGCCGATGCGCATGCGCACGCGCTCGCCCAGTCGCGCCACCAGCGGGCTGATGGCGGGGAAGACCCGGCTGTTCCACGCCCAGAGGTTGAAGTCCAGCATGGTGTTGACCTTGGGCGTGGCGCTGCCCGGATCGACGTCGTAGGCCGAGAGCAAGAAGGCGTAGTCCCGATCCACCCGCATGAAGGCCGGGTTTTTGGGGTGGACGATGAACAGACCCATCATGCCCATCGCCACTTGCAGCATGTCGTCGGCATGCGGGTGGTACATGAAGGTGCCGGCGCGGCGCACGGTGAATTCGTAGACAAAGGTTTTGCCGGGCGGGATGTGGCGCTGGGTCAGCCCGCCCACGCCGTCCATGCCATTGGGCAAGCGCTGGCCGTGCCAGTGGACGGCGTGGTGTTCGGGCAGGCGGTTGGTGACGAAGATGCGCACGGCGTCGCCCTCGACCACCTCGATGGTCGGGCCGGGCGACTGGCCGTTGTAGCCCCACATGTTGACTTTGAAGCCGGGGGCCATTTCGCGCACCACGGGTTCGGCGACGAGGTGGAATTCTTTGACGTTCTGGTTCATGCGCCAGGGGCACGTCCAGCCGTTGAGGGTGACCACCGGGTTGTAGGGCCGTCCGGTGGCGGGGTGCAGCGGGGCGGCGGTGTCGGGGCTGGTTTGCTGCACGGCTTCGGGCAGGGCGGCTAAGGCGCTGCGGCTGACCGAGGCGGTGGCCACGACCAGCGCGGCGGTTTGGGCCAAGCCCGTGAGGAGGTTGCGGCGTTGCATGGTCAATGTCCTGCGGTATCGGGGGCAGCAGCGGAGCTGGCGGCGTTGAAGGAGGTCAGCGCGCCTGGCGAGGTGCCGGTCAGCGCGGTTTGTAAGTCGGTGTCGGCGAGCCAGAAGTCGCGTTGCGCTTCGATGGCGCTGCTGACGGCTTGGGCTTGGGCGCGGGTGTCGGCCAGCAAGTCCCAGACCGACAACAGCATGCCGTTGTAGCGCAGCAGGGTTTCATCGCTGAGCAGCTTGCGCAGGGGCACGATGTCGTCGCGGTACTGGCGCGCCAGGGTGTAGGCGGCTTGCCAGCCCTGGCCCGCCTCGCGCGCTTCGGAGCGGGCGCGTAGCGCCACGTCGCGCACTTGGGCGGTGGCTTGCTGGTACTGGGCTTGGGCACGGGCGTTGCGGGCGCTGCCCCAGTCAAAGAGGGGCAGCGGCAGCTCCAGCTCCCAGCCGTGGGCGCTGCTGCGGCCTGCGGCGTCCCAGGCGGTGTTGCGCTTCAGGCTCAAGTCCAGCCCGCTGATGTAGCCGGTGACGCGGGTCAGGCCCAGGCTGTCGGCGGTGTAGCGGTGGGCATCGACGGCGGCGCGCACATCCAGCCGCTCGCGCAGGGCGCTGGCTTCGAGGTCGTCCAGGCTGCGGGCTTGGGGCGGCAGCTCGGGCAGTTGCGCGGGCAGTTGCAGGCGGGCGCTGTCTACGCCCAGCAGGCGCGCCAGTTGCTCTTTGCGGCTGACGGCGGTTTGCCGGGCGCGGGTCAGTTGTGCGCTGGCTTCGGCCAGTTGCACCTGTTCTTTGGCTTGCTGGTAGCGGCTCCAGTTGCCGACTTGGGTCATCCGGTGCGCCAGCTCGGCGGCAGCTTCGGTGGCGGTACGGGCCACGGCGGCGTAGTCGGCCATTTGCTGGGCGGCGACGGCGTGCGTCCAGGCTTTGCGGGTGTCGGCAGCGAGGCGGATCACGTCTTGCGCGGCTTGCAATTGCGCCAGCGCGTGTTGGTGGTTTTGCCATTCGATGCGCCAAGGCAGCGTCAGCAGGCCCAGCACGTCCAGACGCAGCGTGCGTTCCAGGCTGAGCGCATCGCCCTCGGTCAAGCGGCTGAAGGCGAAGTGCGGGTTGGGCAGCGTGCCGACTTGGGTGCGGTCGGCTTCGCTGATGTCGAGCTGCGCCAGGCTGGCTTGCAGGCCGGGGTTGTTGAGCAGCGCAATCTGCACAGCGCTGGCGGCGCTGAGTGGTTGGGCCAGCAGGGTGGCCAGACGGCGCTCGGCGGCCTCGTCAGGGCTGGGGGCCAGGGCAGCGGCATCGACGGGCGTGCCTGCTCGGCCTTGCACCAGTGTGCTGACGGCTAGTCGTTGCCCGTCGGGGGGCGCGGTGGCGCAGCCTGCTAAAGCCAGCACCAAAGCCGAGCCCCAGCAGGCGGTGGCCCACCTGGGGCGTGAGGGGGAAGTTGAAATCATTGGGAATCTCCTGAAACGCGCAGGGCCAACGGCACCGCGCAAACATGCATCTGCCAGCGGTTGTCACCGCACGGCAGACGCACCACGGGTGGGGCGTTCAGGAAATCGGGGGTTTCAGGGCGAGGGCTGACACGGCTTCGGTCGGCACCGGCAAAATCGCCACCGGGGTGGCCTGGGGCAAGGGCAGGGTGGCCAGCAGCGGTTCGTGGGTTAGCAAGGCGCTGACGTGGCAGAACTGGCAGGTGGTGCAGGTGCCGTTGTGGGGGCTGGCGGGGTGCTCGGCGGTGTCTTGCGCGGACGTGGCCGCTTGGGCATCGTCGTCCGGGTGCATGTCGCAGTGGGCGATGGGTTCGGTGGCGGACGCGGACACCGTGGCCGTGTTCAGTGTTTGCATCGCCATAGCGTCGATCACCCAGCCGCGCAGGGGCAGCAGGGCGATCAGCAGCAGGATCAGGTAGACGCGACGCATGACCCGAATGATAGTCCCGCAGAGGATGACGCCCTGCACGCCCGAGCCGCTTGTGCCATGCTAGGGCGCATGACAACAGAACTGCGCCTTTCCATCCTCGATCAATCGGCGGCCCTGGCAGGTCGCCCGCAAAGCGAGTCCATCCCCGAAACCCTGGCGCTGGCCGAACTGGCGGAGACGCTGGGCTACCACCGCTTTTGGGTGAGCGAACACCACAGCCATCCGACCATTGTCGGCAGCGCCCCCGAGGTGCTGCTGGCCGCCATCGCGGCGCGTACCCAGCGTATCCGCATCGGCAGCGCCGGGGTGATGCTGCCGCACTTTGCGGCGCTGAAGGTGGCCGAGCAGTTTCGGGTGCTGGATGCGCTGGCCCCGGGTCGGGTGGATTTAGGCGTGGGCCGGGCTCCGGGCAGCGACATGCGTACCGCGCAGTTGCTCAACCCGGATCTGCGCGCTTCTGAGCGCTTTCCGCAACAAGTGCAGGAGCTGCAAGCCTGGGTGCAGGGGCGGGATTTGCCCGGCGGGCATCCGGGCCACGGGATTTACGCTTATCCGCAAGGGCCGACCGCGCCCACGGTCTGGATGCTGGGCAGCTCGGATTACGGCGCGCGGCTGGCGGCGCATTTGGGGCTGCCGTATGCCTTCGCCTACTTCATCACCGATGGGCAGGGCGTGGAGCAGGCGCTGGATGTGTACCGCGACACGTATCGACCCAGCGCCGCCCATCCCAAGCCGCAGGCGGCGATTTGCGTGTGGGCGCTGGCCGCCGACACCCGCGCCGAGGCCCAACATTTAGCCCTGAGCCGCGAACGCTGGCGCATGGATCGCAATCTGGGGCAAATCGGGCCGTTGCTGCCGCCGGATGAGGCTTTGCGCGCATGGTCAGCCGCAGAGTCCGCCCAACTGGCGCAGATGCGCGAGCGGGCCTTGGTCGGTAGCGCCCCCGAAGTGGCCGCGCAACTGCGTGCATTGGCCCAGCGGTTGGAGGTGGATGATGTGGCAGTGATCACTTGGGCGCATGATCCACAAGTGCGGCGGCGTTCTTATCAATTGCTGGCCCATGAGTTGGGGCTGGTGTGACGTGAGTCGGCACTACTGAAAGTTACAAACTTCACGCGCTCTGCGGCGCGGCCTCCAACCCGGCTGCGGCACACTGAACTGACCTTAACCTGCTGAAAGGCTACTTTTATGATCCAAACTTCAACGCGCTGGTGCGCAGCGGTGGCCTTGTTGGCTGCCAGCATGGCAAGTGCCCAAGCCGCCGATGCGTATGTCAGCGCCACCGTGAGCGGCGTGATGGCTCCAGGGGTGTATGGCCGCATCAACATTGGCAATGCTGCGCCACCGCCTGTGATTTATTCGACCCCCGTGGTGGTCACGCAGCCCGCCTATCCGGTGCAACGCGCTCCTATTTACCTCTACGTGCCACCGGGTCATGCCAGAGATTGGGGCAGACACTGCCGCCATTACAACGCTTGCAACCAGCCGGTGTACTTCGTCAATGTGGACAACCGGGGTCGCTACATTCGTCAAGAAGAGCGCCGGGAAGAACGCAGAGAAGACCGCCGTGATTACCGCCAAGAGCGCCATGAAGATCGTCGTGATGCCCGCCAAGAGCGCCGCGAAGAGTGGCGTGATGAACGTGGTCATGGTGGTGGTCACGGTCGTTAAAGCCCATTTCATCCACACCCACCGAAAGAACTTGTGGTCAGATTGACATTCTCGGTTGAACTTGACTATGACATCAGCGCCCCCGGCTGCGATTTCATTTTCAACATCCACGCGGCGCAAACCTTGCACCAAACCGTGTTGCACGAGGCTTTAGAGCTGAGTCAGCCTTTGTTTCAACAGCGCTACACCGATCCTGTCAGCCACACGCGCTACCTGCGTTTGCACGCTGACACGACCGGGCCACTGACCGTGCGTTATGCCGCCACGGTTGATTTGAACCACTACATTGCCAACCCGGCGCAAGTTGCAGAAGTACCGGTCGCGCAATTGCCGGGTTCGGTGCTGCCTTACCTCTACCCCAGCCGCTATTGCCCCTCGGATCGACTGTACCGGCTGGCAACCCGTGAGTTTGGGAGTTTGTGGCAAGGCTACAGCCGGGTGCAAGCGATTCGGGACTGGGTGCTTCAGCACGTCAAGTTCTCTGCCAACACCTCAGACCACAACACCACAGCGGTCGATACGCTGGTGGAAGGTGTGGGCGTGTGCCGCGACTTTGCGCACTTGATGATTGCGCTGTGCCGCGCCATCAACATTCCGGCGCGCTTTGCCACTGGCATTGACTACGGCGCTGACCCCATACTGGGCCCACCAGATTTCCACGCCTACGTCGAGGTCTACCTCAGTGGCCGCTGGTACATTTTTGACCCCTCAGGCACCGCCATTCCGATGGGGCTGGTGCGTTTTGCCACTGGGCGCGATGCGGCAGATTCAGCCTTTGCCACCATTTTTGGCAGCGTAGTGGGGGCCGCACCCATCATCCACATGGAAGCCGTGCCCAACAACCAAGGCGCGCTGGTGGTGCCACAGCACACGTCGCAAGCGCTGTCGACTGATGGGCAGTTGTTGCCGTTACCAATCAACACCGTGGCCCGCGTTTGAGCTCACTTGCCTGATGGCGGCCCCATCTTGTTCAGGAACAGGCGCAGGAAAAAGCCCATCATGATCAGCATGAGGCCGATGCTGATGATGCTCATCAGGCCATAGTCGGTAGAAAACAAATCGATGAGCAGCTTCATGATGGCGATCCTTGTGACTGATGAAGCCCCGCACCGTGCGGGACTTCTTGTCAGGGACTGTCATTCAGGAGGTGTGCTCGGCGCGTGATCTGGATCAATCGAGGCCGAACGCAGCGGCAGTTGTTGATCTAGCTCAGCAAATCAGGGGCAATGGCTTGCAGTCAGCGCTTGAGGTACAGCTCGTCTGACCAAGTGGCCAGCCAATGCGGCTTGAAGGCGACGAAGATGGCGGCCATCATGCCGGTCATGAAACCATCGCCCCAGGCCA
>ERZ724524.2034-NODE-2034-length-13402-cov-4.597363_pt1 | contig 13402 bp, 11 predicted proteins | sample MGYA00376057_ERZ724524 | MGnify/ENA primary metagenome ERZ724524 (study PRJEB28724, sample SAMN07190888) | wastewater metagenome | isolation source: influent of sewage treatment plant in Hong Hong | place: USA: Christiansburg, Virginia | collected 2016-03-01 ...
CCAGAATTGGCTTGGTATTTTTCGCAACCTGCTTCCCTTTTCGATCTTCGGAGTTCTTTGCGGCTGCGGGTCCGAAGCCGTTGGCGGAATGGAGAACTCTTGGCAGACAGAAGATCCCCGCGCTGTTCCTTCCGCTTCCGTTTGTACCGATGCACAACGGCGACTTCCCGAGCAGTGCAACGGTGCTGATAGCAACTGCGATGGTTTCGTACATGAAGATCTGGTGGTAACAGAGTGTGCCCAGAAGTTGATCGAGTACATCGGCATCGTCGCGGATGCCCAAGCCAAAAATGCGGATGCCAGTCGGCGCTTGCCCATGGGCTGTCCCGCAGAGAGTGGTCTGGGCGAGGCTCAGCAAGACTTCTATTCCTACACCGGTCCGCTTCCTAAGTCGTGCAATCGCCTCGTTGCGGATGACTGTGATGATCCGGAGCGCAAGAACTATTGGGTGATGGTTCTCGCAAATCGCGCACAGCCGGCGTCTTGGAGTTATCAGGTACTGTGGGGGAGCGACCCCGGACAGTACTCCTTCTACAACGGCTGTCCGCCGATTGGCTTCGATGGGGAGGGATCCTCGATTCCAAAGCAGTTGGTCGCAGTTCATGATGTAAATGGCGATGGGTCGATTGGTAGCTGCGCCCAGAATCATGTGGCTTGGGTGTCTTTTGAGACGGGCGATCCGAAAGCTTCCAGTCCCATCCCCGTCAAAGACATCACCGCAGTGAGGGATCTCCGCGTGACCAACAAGATGGCGTTGCTTGGTGATGACCAGGCGCTACAGTACGAGATCGATCATCCGGTGAACCTAGCGGTCGATGTTCGGCTTCCCAATCGAACCTGGGTTCAAACCAGGGTCAACTCGAACTTCGGCGGGCTGTGGCTCAAGTGGAAGCAGCCGCTGCGCTGTCAGTAGGCCGAGCCGGCCCACTTTTCCGGGCTTTGGGGAACCCATTCAGCTTTTCTTGATGACACGATCCGGTTTGGGGCGGCAGCCAGCGCTGTTTGACCTGGAAACAGACGATCCAGGGCAGAGCAGGCGTGGGGGCGTGTGGGAAAAGCTTGAAAGCGGACGGCCATCGCAGGAATATTCGCGCCGCCATGCTATCCAAACGAGCCGTCGTCTCGACTGACTTGTTCCGTTTGTCCGCCACCGCCCGACTGATTACCGTCGCTGCGGTGGCATCACTTGCCGCTGCGTGCAGCCCTTATCCCGACGATGGAGAGTTTCTGGCCGGAGTTGTCTACGCCCAGAACTTCATTCCCGGGGTAAAGACCATCGATCGGCTGCGTGCCGTCGGAAACAAGCTTGGTGACTGGCCCAAGGTGCCGTATACGGTGTTTGCGACCACCCGCTCGGGCGATACCACGGCCAAGGTGTCCTCGACGTTCAGTGGCACGTCGCCGTTCTGGACGGATGGCAAGCGGAACCCGCTCGACATCACCAGCGTGGGTCAGGTCTATTTCTTCGATGGTCCGTGTACCGCGACGAGCGATGAGCCGTTCGACGAGCGGCTCGACCTGATTCGCAAGGACCGCCAGTACCCACTTTTTGCCGACATCCCCGAGCTGCTCTCGGCCAATAGCGGCAAGCCCGGTCGCAAGGGCAACTACAGCGCGGTCGTCGAGGTCATCCATCTTTCCGCGCCGAGCACGCTGCCGTGTCAGTCCGTGAAGCGCTTCGATACCGCGACCGGTCGCATCGGCAAAGACCTGACGGTGGTGTCGCGAGAGTATCGGCTCTATCAGGTGGTGGATCCAGCGCTGACGCCCAATACCGCGCCGCCAGCGCGACTGCCGGTGCAGCTCGGCTTTTATAACCAGTTGATCGTGCCGTATCTCGATATGGGGCCGGTGCCGTTGGCTACGGACGGGAAGACCTTCGTGACGATGCCGCTCTATAAGGTCTATAAAGAAGCGGCCCCAGCGGCGACTGCGACACCCATACAGATTGTGGTGCCGGGGGTCTTTGCCGATCTGCCGAAAGGCACTTATTCGCCGATCTGCGAGGAGCGCGTGCTTACCGGACAGGCCGTGGCACCGCCGCCCGATGGAAACGATGCGGCTTATAAGAATGCGAAGGCAAACGGCGCGCTTCTGAGCTGCCTGCCTTGTCAGACGGTAACAGTCGATGCGAGCGGCGTTCCCACTGAGGTGAACTGTCCGTTTGCCTCTAGCCAGGTTGCGGGGAACTAAATGCGTATGCGACGGCTGTTTGCGCAGCGACTCTTTTTTCTGACCGCGCTCTGCGTCGTCCCAGCGGTGGTCGAGCCGTCCGCGTATGCCGTGGGTGAGCAGAACGCTCGTTTGCAAGGTACGGTCCTCGAAGCGGGGACGGGCGTACCGATGCCTGGTGCCAAGGTCACGGTTCGTTCGGACGCGATGATCGGTGGTAGCAAGGTGGTCATCACCGACGATGACGGGCGCTTCGACTTTCTGTCGATTCCGCACGGGACTTACGAGGTCACCATCGAGTATGAGGGACTGCAGCCGCTCAAGCGACGGGTCAAGCTCCAGCTCGGTGAGACGCGGACGCTGAAGCTCGACTTCGCCGCCGAGCTAGCCCAAGGCGAAACGACCAAAATCTTCGAGGAGCGCGCCCGCATCGACAGCGAAAAAGTGTCGACAGGCCGGGTTCTCACCGCTGAGCAGCAAGGCAAGATCGCGACGGGCCGCAGCTACCAAAACATCGTTCAACAGCTCCCCGGAGTCGTTGGTGGTGGCAATCCGGTCATGGCAGGCGGCTCGCTTCGGCACAATCGCTATTTGGTCGACGGACTCGACATCACCGATCCGGTTTCAAACACCTTTTCGTCGAACTTCAACTTCGACGCCATCGGTCAGGTCGATACCAGCCTGCTCGCCATTGACGCACAGTACAACTCGCTCGGTGGCGTCATCAACTTGGTGACGAAGCGTGGCTCGGACAAGTTTGCTGTCGACACGAGCTTCTACCTCAATCATCAGAAGCTGTCGTCGGGCTCGCGGGCAGGCACGCAACTGTATGAAGGGCGACTGCTCGACCAGAGCGACCCGAGGCCACCGAACGCTCAGTATCAGTTCAACCTGAACGTGAGCGGGCCGATCGTAAAGCAGAAGCTGTGGTTTTACATCTCGACGGAGCTTCGCTACACCGCGCAGGCGCTGGTGCCGGGTACACCGCTTAACATCCAACACGCGACGCGGGAGTTTTACGGGGCCTATCCTCGGCTCAAGCTAACGTGGGCACCTTCGGCGCGGCATCGCGTGGAGCTTTCGTTTAACGCGGACCCGGCGTGGATTTACAACACCATTCAGTCGAACGCGTACGCCAACGAAGCCGAGACGATTCAGAAGCAAGGCGGCAACTTCACCTCGCTCAACTACGACTGGTTTGTGAGCGACAACGTCATCTTCAACCTGCAAACCGGCGTCATCTACAGCAACATTGCGGTCGATCCCATCAATGGCGATAAGGTTTCACCGCAGCATATCGACGGGGCGAACGGCATCGCCTGGAACAATGCTGGCCAGGCGCGCTTCGTCGATGACAAGCGAATTCGGGTGCAGTTTGACCCGAACTTTACGTGGGTGAAGAAGGGCTGGATTGGTCAGCACACCTTCAAAGCCGGACTCCAAGGCCAGTTCCTTCGCCACTATCTGTATACGGCGACGCCGGGTAACTCGACCTATGTCGATGACACCTCGGCAGATGGGTCGGTCCTTCAGCGCGATCCAACCTCGACAGAGCGACCGGCGGGCTGCGTGCCGGGTGACCCCAATCCCAAGATGGGCTCGGCGGCGACGCCCTGCTACCAGGCCAATACCTTCGATCCAGCGCTGGCGCAGGTTCGGTATGGACTTGGGGTGGGCTTGTTTGTGCAAGATACCTGGAAGCCGACGTCGTGGCTGACGGTGGTGCCTGGTCTGCGCGTTGACTATGGCTACACCCAAAACTCACGCGGCGAGACGGTGCAGAACCTGCTGGGCTTTGGTCCGCGTCTCGGCGTGAACGTGGATCTGACCCGTGACGGCAAGACGCTGCTCAAGATGGCCTACGGTCGCGCCAATGAAGTGGTGAGCTTGCTGCCGACGTTCTCGGCGGATGCCACGTATCAGACGAACACCTTTGGTTTCAACCGCACCACGGGTCGCTTCGATCGCTTTGTTACCTCGTCGGGTGGGGCCGATGGTTACGATCTGCGCGGACGCTGTGAAGATGGCAGCGTGAGCCTCGCTTGCGGCAACGCCAAGCTGAGCTTGACACCGCCGCACTCCGACTCGGTGACGGTGTCCATCGAGCGTGAGCTGTTTGCCAACATCATTGGCGGAATCACCTACTCGTACCGCAAGATTTCGTACCAGTGGGAAAGCATCGAGCTGAACGCCCAAAGCTCGCTCGACGGTGGCAAGTTTGTAAACTTCGCCGATAGCAGCAAAGGCAACGTCTTTGCGTATCGCCCGACCGCCGATGCCTTCCGTCGCTACAACGGCATCGATTTCGTGGTATCCGGCAACCCGAACCCGAACTGGTCGATTTTCGCCGCCTATACGCTGTCGTTCCTAGAAGGCACCTCCGACGATCAAATCGCTCAGCTACGCAACGACATCCCGCGTGACCTGCGCTTCTACGGATATCTGTCCGATGATCATCGTCATCAGGTCAAGGTGCAGTCGAGCTATACCTTCCATGGGCTGACCGGCGGCCTCAACATGACCTATCTGTCGGGGGCTCCAGCGACGCGCATCTATCGGCAGGGCAAGCCGGACAGCTCGGGCTACTTGGGTCGCTATGGCTGGCGCGGACTCGATCCGGCGAGTGATCCCAACGACATCCGCAAGTGGACCGAGCTGCGCAGTCCGGATCTGGTCGAGATCAACGTCCGCCTCCAGTACGACATGCACGAGCTGATTCGGCAGCATCTGTCGGTGATCGTCGATCTGTTTAACATCCTCGATCTGTCGACGCCGATTGGTGGCAGCAACCAAGCGGGCTTCGAAAACCGCGACATTGCGACCACCTTTGGAACGGTCTTAGGTCGGCAGACTCCCTTCCGCGCCCAGTTCGGCGTGCGCTATCAATACTGATGCGTCCAGCGCCGCGCAGCCATGGCAGCGGCGAGTTTGTCCGCGCCTCTCTGGGACTGTGTCCCGACTCTGTGATGATTGAGTCGGGAGTCCTTATCTTTCATCCCGAAACCGTGTTCTTGGAAGAGCGTGTCTACGTCGGACACCGCGCCATCCTAAAGGGCTACTACAAAAACGAGCTGCGCGTTGGGAGCGGAACCTGGATCGGCCAAGAGGTGTTCTTCCACTCCGCAGGTGGAATCGAGATCGGACAAGATGTAGGAATCGGTCCCAGGGTGATGATTCTCACCAGCGCGCATGAGCTTCCTGCGCAGCCGGATGGATCCCCGGAGCCGATCCTGCATCGACCGATTGGGTTTGCCAAAGTCACGCTCGAAGATGGCTGTGATATCGGGGTGGGCGCGATTCTGTTACCCGGAGTTACGATTGGCAAGGGTGCGCAGGTCGGAGCGGGTGCGGTGGTGACTCACTCTGTGGCGGCGCGAACCATCGTCGCTGGCAATCCGGCGCGAGTGATTCGTGCGTACTAATTGATTCCGGGTGCGTGCAGCGACTCTCACCTGAGCCATCGTTGGCCGCTGATTTTCCCCTACAGAGCGAGCGCCTCGCATATCTTGGTCGCGATACATCATGGGACTTGGAGCATCTCGAAAGACCGCGCTCGTGACGGGGGCGGCAGGGTTTTTGGGCTCGCACCTGGTAGACCGATTGCTGGCCGAAGGATTCGAGGTGGTCGGCATCGACAACTTGATGACCGGCGATCTGGCAAACCTGACATCGGCAGGGCGAGATCCTCACTTTCACTTTCAAGCCAGCGATGTGCGCGAGCCGATGCAGGTCTACGCAGAGCTGATCTTCAACTTTGCGTGTCCTGCCTCGCCAGTGCATTACCAGAGAGATCCCTACGCAACGTTTACGACCAGCGTACTGGGCGCACTGCGGCTGATTGATATGGCGCGAGGGCGGAGCTGCCGCATCGTTCATGCCTCTACGTCCGAGGTCTACGGCGATCCGACGGTGCATCCGCAGCCAGAGAGCTATTGGGGCAACGTCAATCCCATCGGTCAGCGCTCCTGTTATGACGAAGGCAAGCGAGCCGCTGAGACACTATTCCATGATGCGCGACGGATGTGGAACGTCGACGCCCGTCTGATTCGGATCTTCAACACCTACGGTCCGCGCATGGCCTTTCACGATGGTCGCGTCGTGTCAAACTTCATCGTGCAAGCGCTTGAGGGCAAGCCGCTGACGCTGTTTGGGGATGGTCAGCAGTCGCGGTCGTTTTGTTTCGTCAGCGATTTGATCGAAGGAATCCTGCGGGTATCGCGGCTCGATGCGCTCGATGGTCCGGTCAACTTGGGATTCCCCGGTGCGTTCACGATGGCGGAGCTGGCTCACAAGGTCATTGAACTGACTGGCTCGCGTTCGGAGATTGTGCATCGCCCGCTGCCATTGGATGATCCGAAGCAGCGCAATCCCGACATCTCTTTCGCGCAGCGTCTGTTTGGGTTTTCGCCTAGCGTGCCGCTACAGGAAGGACTTGCTCGCACGATCGAGGATTTCCGAGAACGTCTCGCGCAGGTTCGGGCTACCCTCTGTTGATCTGTGGAGCGGTTGCCGGGAGGACTCCGTGAGGAAACTCTACCGCTTCAAGGAGCGCTTGGTTCATCTGGAACGCACGGACGGCCTCGGTGACCACCGCTGCGGACTGTTCCGGAGTGAGTGGCAGGGAATCGAGGAGGCGACGATACTGATCGCGCATCACCGCCAGATCGGCGATCTGTGGGAAGTCATAGAACGACAGTCCTTGCTGATCCGAAAGTCCGAGTGCCAGCTTGGCCAATGCGCGCAGAATCTGACCGCCTGCCAGATCTCCCAAGTAACGAGTATAGGCATGGGCCACGAGCAGATGCGGATTCTGCTGCGATAGTTGTCGCAGATGGCGGGCGTACTGCTGCGCCGGAATCGAGGCAGTGAGCGTGTGCTGCCAGCCTGTGCCATGCAAGGTCAGCAGGTCATCGGCGAGCGCGCTGGTGCGAAACAGAATCGGCAGACAGAGTGGTCCCACCGCTGGATGATGGAGGTGATGGATCAGTTCCTGCTCCAAGGTTTGATATAGACAGTGCAGATCACGCAAGTAGTGCAGGTAACTGGTACGATCGAGCACCCCACTTAGGAAACAGCGGATGAAGCGGACGCGCTCGACAATGCGGTGCGCACGCTTGGTGCCCAAACGGAGTGCAGCAGCAAGGGAGTTTGTCTGCTTTTCTGACTCGCTCATACCAAATCGTCTACTCATGCGGCACCTCGAACAAGAACTCTTGAAGATATCGAGACGCGATCTGTTCGCCAAACATAAGAGACATTGCATTTGCCTCTTTTCTGTTTTCCTGTTCGCTGCGCAGCCAGGCCCGCTGCCGCTGCCAGGCGGCTTGCTGACGTTTGTCGTCGCTGACTACCAATGGTGTGCGCGCACAGAGAGCCGCAACTTCGGTCAGAAACTCCGCGATGGATTCCCCGAGTCGTGGTTCGCCTCCCGGTCGGGCCGCGCAAATCAACGCGAGCGGCGAAAACGTGTCGTGACAAAAGGCTGGACGCTTGCGAGGTACCAGCACAGGTTGCGCCTGTTGTAACAGCGTTTGCAGAATCGGTGAGGCCTGCTCTACGAAGAGCTGTTCATCGGTCGGTGACAGATCGACCGCGACCAACGATAGTGTCCCTTGTAGGGCAATCAAATCAACACCCAAGATCGGTAGCAGAGACGAGGATGTGGGCAGTCCCACGAGCGTGAGGGAGCACAGCTCGCCGTCCGCTTGCCTGACAATGGTCGCAATGGTAAGACTCCGCCAGACTCCCCCTACGAAGCGGCGGGTATGAAGTGCAACCGCATGGCCGCGAATCGCTCCTTGCAGCTTGGCATAGTGATCTGGGAGCACTTCTTCGCGCAGAGTCGGCCCGGCAAAAAGCCCAAGCGCTTGCTCGCAGAGTGTGGAGAGTATCTGGGAAGGCGAAGTGGTTTCCATGGGCGAATACTCATCCACGTCATCGAAGGAAAATGATCGCGCACAGAACCAGAAGCAGCACGCCTATCACCACAGAGACTCCGATCCGGCGCTGAATCTGCGGTGAGAACCTGGCAAGGAATTCGCTGACGGGTGCCGGTGCGCTGACCGATGGCTGTTGCATAGCAGACGGTGACGCCGCTGGCGGAGCGATAATTTGGGTATCCGGCAGCGTTCCTACGGCACCTGCGATGGGCGGCACGGATGGCGCATCACTGAGTTTGATCGCGTTCACCTGCGTTGAAATCACGCTCTGACGGTGGCTGCTCTGCTGAGCCAGGATGCGCTCGCTCACTCTCTCAAACGCTAGGTGTAGCTCCTCAAAAGACGACGGACGCTCAGATGGATGCTTGCGGAGCAATCGAGCAATCAGCTCTGCAAGCTGTGGATCGAACCCAGGAATCAGCGCCGACACCGACAGTGGGGCGGTACTCAGGTGCGCGTTTAGCATCTCATCCAGCGTGTCACAAGTAAACGGCGGATGTCCGGTGGCCGCGTGAAACAGAGTCGCTCCCAAGCAGTACATATCGGCCCTGAAGTCGATCTGGTCAGGAGTCCGAATCTGTTCTGGAGCGATGTACTGCGGAGTCCCACTGATCAGTCCCGCCCGCGCCAGTTCATCCGCCGTTCGTCCGTCCGCCGTACGATGCGTCGCAATCCCAAAGTCCGCGAGCTTCACCTGTCCATCTTTGCGCACCAAGATGTTTTCCGGCTTAGTAGTAAAGAGCTTTCTGGTCGTCGGAAAATGTCACTCCCAGCTCACATTCTGGAAGTGTGTGGGAAGGGGGACAGGGGTTCGCCTGTAGGTAGAGCTGCTGCGCGAGTGAGGGGTACTACTTGGCGTTGTCCGAGCAGATGTAGCTCGTTCCGGTGGCGTAGTTGCAGTTTGCATCATTGAACGTAAAGTTGCCGTTGCCATCCGGCCCACCCAAGCTCAGCCAGCAGCCTGGGGTATAGTCGCCGTTCGGCTCGCTGAACGTCGCATCACGGGCAAACCAGGCACCGCCATCCAGGGCCACCCAGTTGGCAGCGCACGCGGCATCTTTGGAGTTCATTGCGCAGCCTGTATAGTTGCCTGCCGCCTTGCCGTACACGCCGGGCAGGACCGCAAAGGAGCCCGCGCCGTACTTGGTGTACATCGCGTTAAAGTGGGCCTTGGTTCGCGGGATCACCAGCTTCAAACCGAGCGCATCGCACGAGTTCGCCTGATCGAAACGGGAGACGCTGATGCCACCGGTGACCTGGTACGTGGTGTAGCCACCGCTGTCCGTAGTCATGTCGCAGAAGACCATGAGCGGCGGCTTGGTCCCAGGACCATCCGGATCGATCATGTACATGCCGTCCTTTGAGCCCGGGATCGCACCCAGAATCGCTTTGCAACTAGTCGGTGGTCCACACGTTACCGCGACATTGCTGACGTCTCCGTTGGCGATCGAACCAGAGCCTAAGGCGACCGTGCAGATCTGGTTGGCCGGGTGCGTCTTCACGGTGACGGCGTAGCTCGCGCCGACCGCGACCGGGGTGACAAAGGTGAACGGACCGCTGGCGGTGACGCTCAGATCATCGCCTGCGTTGTTTTGTAGTACGACCGTACCATTGAGTCCGCTGACATTGCCACCGACCTTGAACGCATCGGTGCTGCAAGCGACGACCACGTTGGTGACGTTGGCGGTGCCCATCGTGCCCGAGCCCGACATGACAGTGCAGGTCTGGGCGGGTGCGGTCGGCTGCGTCTTCACAGTGACGGCGTAGGTGGCTCCTGTCGCAACTTTGCCCTGGAACGTGAACGGACCGAAAGCGCTCACCGGTAGGTCGCCCGCGCCGTTGAGTTGAAGCACCAGGCCGCTACCGGTCAGGCTGGTTACGTTACCGCCAACCGTGTAGGAGTTCACGGTCATGTCCACGGTGGTACCCGCATCCATCCCGTTGGTGGATGTGATCTCACAAGCAGAGAACGAGAGCGCACCAATAGCACTCGACGCGATCAGACACAGCGCAATTCTATTCTTCATGTTTTTTCGACCTCATGTTTCTTATGTGACTTCGCCAGATCCGACGAAAGTCGCCACCAGTACTCCCGGCAACGACACACCTGAGCTTCGCCCAAGGGTAGGGCCTGCACCTGGCTGCGATGGGCCCCCTTGCCAATTATGGTAGCACTTCATGGCGGACATTCGTGATGCGAACCCGGAATGCCATCTCTGCGTCGGTCTTGATAGAATCACGAAGCACGATTGCGGCCCGGAGTGGCTTACAGAGAGCCTCCGTACCGTGAAACGCAGGCTGGTCGCGCAGCAGAATTCCCGCGATGCATCCATCGGTGGCGGGAACGATTCCTGAAACTCCCAACGGAGCTGATCTGTTCCGGCTTTACATCGCGGTGGAGCAGTCCTTCGGAACTGGTGACGGCAAGCGCTGCGGCAACCTGGGCACCTACTTGGGCGACACGCTCAGCAGGAAGTCGACCGATGTTCTCGATCAGATCTTGAAGGCTCATTTCGCTGACGTACTCAAAGACGAGGTAGGGGACTCCGTCATGCAGTGAGATGTCGAGGACACGCACGATATTCGGATGATCCAAACGAATCATCATCTGGCCTTCGAGCAAGATTCGCTCGGTGCCGCCCTTGCGGATGTTGAGCGCATCTCGTTTGTAGACTTTGATGGCGACCGGAATCCGAAGCAGCTTGTGATAGGAGCGATAGATGGTCGCTGAGGCACCTTCTCCGAGCACTTCCTCCAGCGAGTAGCGATCGAGCACGGTGCCCGCCTTGAGCGGTTCCGCGGACTCGATCACAACGGTGGGTGCTTCCTCGGGGGGGGGCTGTGCTGGGGGGACGACCGACTCGCTCGAACTCTGTTCACTGGAAGGGATCGTGGTGACTGGTGCAGCGTTTGACTCTACCGTTGCCTCGATCGGCTCCACGTTGTGGTGCGGTGGTAACTCGCGCTGCGGCTCTGCCGATGGGAGGGTCGGGACTGTGGGCGGTGCGACCGCCGCCTCGGGTCGCTCTGAGAGTCCTAATGCTCGACGTATATCCGCTGAGTCACCGACCAGATAGCCCTTGCGGATGGCCAGCAGCGTCTTGGCGGCCGTTCGATCGAGTTGCTTGCGCTTGAGTAGAAATTCCGCAAAGGGCCCCTGTCCTGCCCACTCTTGCTTCAGTTGGGCCACCTGTTCAGGGGTCTGACTGCGCTGACTCAAGAGGTACTCTGTCAGCAGCCGATCCTCGTCCGATACTTCCACCATCGTGGACTCCTGCTGATGCAAACAAAATAAGAAGGAATCAATGTTGGGATAGCGTGCTGTGGGGGCCTTCTCGATGAGCTTGGCAACAATTCCGTGAATCGTTGCTTGGCCTCTGTGCGCCTCGGTAAAGTGTGCCAAGTCTGACTCGCTTGGGAGCTGGTTGTGGAGCAGCTCAACGGCCATCACTCCCAGTGAATACTGATCCGACAGTGCGGTGGCTTCTCCCGAGAATACTTCCGGAGCCATGTAAAACGATGATCCAGCCAACGTCTGCGCTCGACTACCGGGAGTCAGGAACCGACCCGAACCAAAGTCACACAACAGCCACCGGGTTTCAGCCGAGCTCTGCTCTGCCAGAACATTCTCTGCCTTCACGTCTCTGTGAATGACTCCCTTTTTGTGGGCAAACGATAGAGCACTGGCCACGTCATGTAGGATGTCGCGCAGGCGGAGTTGTGCTTGGCGGACAGGGTCGACCATCCAGCGGCGCAGCGAGCCTCCTTCTTGCCGCGCAAACACCAGCGTCCACATTCCCAAGTGCTCGTCGAATCCGATGTCTAGACAGGGAACGATGTTTGGATGCGACATCCGCAGAATCAACCGCATTTCGTCGCGCCAGGCACCAAAGCTGTCTTCTTGTCCGTCGAACAACTTGATGACAACCGAGCGTCCAAGCTGCGTGTCCTCTGCCGCATGCACGCTGCCCGACGCACCTGCACCGATGCGCTGACCCAATCGGTAGCGGTCTAGGACCAGTTCACCAAGCGCCCCCTGTGTCTGCATGCCTAACCCGTCAACTTGGCGACTATCTGGGAATGGGACAGTTTGGTTGCGGCAAGCTCAGTGACCCGCTTGGTCGTCTCTGGAAACGCAAGAATGAAGGTGGTTCCGTCTTTGGAACCAAGCCGCACATCCCCGGTCTGGATGCAGGACAGTTCATCGCCAGCGAAGTGCATAAAGAAGCCCTCTAGGATTCCGCGCAGCAGGTCATCAGCGACATGACCTTTGGGGCCAATGTCCTGCATCGGACTGTTCACCAGCGTGATCGGAATCAATCCAAATCGTCCCGCTGAAAAGTCGATCGACAGATGACCCATTCCTAGCCCGTTCCACAGATCCACGATCAGTGCTTCGAAGTGCGCCATCGGGCGATCACGTAGCGGAATGTGTGCGTACGCTCCTAACTCCAGCTCGCACCGTGTGGCCAACTTGCGACCATAGAACTTGCCACAGCTACAGAGAATACTGCGCGTTGCGTCCCCCGCCTCATATTCACAGGCCACCACAAAGCCGCGCAGGAAGTCTTCGCTGATTCCCAGCATGCGGGTTCCGCCGCGGCTTGTTAGAACTCCTTTGGCGCTGTCAAACGACAAAAACGCCGGATGAGTGAAGTAGTTCAGATTCGATCGGTCTGTCATAGGCTACTCCTTCACCTCGGCACGACGCGTACTCAGCGCAATGGTCAATTGCGACAGAAACGGTGCCATTTTCTCAAGTGTGGAAGGCGTCAGCTCGCGAGCGGCGATTCGTTCCAAAGTTTTGTAGGTATCCTCGACAAAACTGGCCGACAGACCGATTCCTTTTAGGATGGTATTGAACCAGCTCAGCAGTTCAGATTGAAATGCTGCCGGATCATTTCGCACCATTGCGGAGGTTGCAAAGCGTAGTGCGAGCGCGATGTCACGAGTTCCTTTGGATTTTGCAGCACGATACTTTTGCTCCAAATCAGGATAGGCACGCATGACCTCTCGAATGGTCGCATCCACAATGGATGCTTCCTTTTCTGATACCTCTTGCATGGCGCGGAGCCTGGCCTCTACCGAGGCCGCAGTCTGGCTGATGTAGTCCTGTTCTTCCTGGGTCAGATAGCGGCCTTCGGCAGCGGTAAAAATCTCTTGGATGCGTCGATTCATGATGAATACCCTCCTACTCCCAGCGGAATCCTGAAAAGAGCTCACCGAGCGTAAGTCGGCCTTTGGCGGACTCCTTTCGCTGCGGGTTGAGCAGTGGTGATGGCTGCGACAGA
>ERZ724524.2038-NODE-2038-length-13382-cov-3.846552_pt1 | contig 13382 bp, 10 predicted proteins | sample MGYA00376057_ERZ724524 | MGnify/ENA primary metagenome ERZ724524 (study PRJEB28724, sample SAMN07190888) | wastewater metagenome | isolation source: influent of sewage treatment plant in Hong Hong | place: USA: Christiansburg, Virginia | collected 2016-03-01 ...
GATCTGGGCGCCACCAACGGCGTCATCGTCAACGACAAGCGCACCAAAGAGCACTTCTTGGTCGACAACGACAACTTCCGGCTCGGACGGACCGAGTTCAAGTTCAAGTCGATCTTTGGTTAGCGGCGGGGGACTTCTGCTATGGCGTCGATTGCTGCATATCTGATGATGGCGATCTCCGGGCTGGCCGGTGGAGCGACGATGTTTCTGTCGCTGCAAGGGGCCGGGGTGCGTCCGTGCCCCAAGTGCAAAAAGGAGATGATGCCCGACTGGAACCAGTGCCTATTTTGCAAGGCGGTTCCAGAGTTCGAAGAGGGCAAGCCTGCGCTGCTCCACTTTATCAACGGGCCGATCGCTGATCAGGTTGCCACCCTCGATAAACAGGTGGTGACGATCGGGAGTGTGCCCGGAAATGACATTGTGATCGCCGACCCCAGTGTCTCTCGGAAGCACATCGGGATTCGCAGGGTCGACGGGGGCTATGAGGTCGCAGATTTTGGTTCGACCAATGGTGTGTTTGTCAATGGGGACCGGGTGCCGAAGAAGAAGTTGGCCATCGGCGACGTGGTCCGCGTCGGCAACATCGAGATGATATTCCGACTGTAAACCGACTTTGGCTTTAGAGAAGAAGCGAAGATGGCAGCCAAGCTCCTATATCGAGATGCCCAAGGCCGTGATGCCGCAGTGAACCTTCCCGAGACCGGCTCATTTTTGGGCCGTGCCGTCGATTGCGTCATCCGTACCGACGACGCGATGGTGTCGCGGAAAAACTGTAAGATCAGCTTTATAAACTCCCGTTGGTACGTCGAGGATCTCGGCTCCGCAAACGGTACGTTTATCAACGAAAGGCGGATCAGTCGCGACGAGCTCAATCATGGCGACGTCATTCGCTGCGGTTCGCTCCAGGTCCGGTTCGTCGATGCGCCGGAGCAACAAGTTCGGCAGACGATTCCGCAGTCGAGCGGTCCCACACCACCCAGTTCGCCCCAGCCAGTGACTGGCGGTGCGACTCCAGCGAGTCCCGGGGGAACTCCCGCCGCTCCAGCCGTGCCTCCGCCGATACCTGGTGGTGCGAGTCCGGCGGCGCAGAGCAACAAACCTGAGGCGATCGCCCCGGCTGCTGGCGCTGTGTCCACCGATGCGGAAAAACCGGCCGACGCGAAGCCCGCCGAACCTGCGAAGATCAGCGTCTCGGAAGAAGCGGTCAAGAAGGTTCAGGAAGAGGTCAATAAGCTCAGCTCGGAGCTGGAATCGGCCAAGAAGTCTGCCGATGAGCTGAAGACTGAGCGCGATCAGGCGGTCACCAAGATCGAGTCGATGGAAGGCGAGGTCAAAAAGCTTCGCCAAGAGGCCGGGGCGGCCAAAAGCACCGCCGAAAAGCTCTCGCGGCAAATGCAGCAGACCGAAAAAGAGCTGCGCGAAGAGAGCCGCAACAATGAAGAGCTTCGCCACGACCTCAAGCAGCTCAAGGAGCAGTTTGACAAGACCAAGACGCAGGCTGAAGAGCTGCGGATTCAGGTCGAAGCCAAAGAGCGTGAGCTGTCCGCTGCGAAGGAAGACGTCCGTCGCAGCAAACAGGCTGCCGATAACCTGACCCAGAAGCTACAAGAGATGGTGCGCTCTCGCGATGAGCAGATGCGTGCGATCAACTCGCAGATCGGCGACGTCGATAAGCTGCGCGATATCCTCAAAGAACGTGAGCGTCTGATCGAGGAGCAGCGCGTCGGCCTGGTCAATCAAGAGTCGCAGCTCAAAGATGTTCGCAAGCGAAGCGAGGAGCTGGAGCGCGATCTATCGGTGATCCGTGGCGAGCGCGACAACCTCCGGGAACGTCAGAATCGTGCGCAGGTGCAGGTTGAGGAGCTTCGCTCGGAGCTCGATCGTCTGCACAACATGCTCTCGAATCAGGTCGAGGGTGGCGAGCAGCTAGCGACGCTGACCCGTGACATGGCAGCGCTGCGCGAGAACCTGTCGGACGCCAACACCGAGGTGAGTCGGCTCAATGACGAGCTGGCCAAGGTGGCGAGCGATCTTCACACGGTGTCCAAGCAGCGCGATCAGCTTGCCGAGGAGCGCAAAGGCGGCCAGGCCAAGGTGCAAGCCGCCGTCGAACAGGCGGTGCAGCAGGCGGTGACGGAGCTGCGCGCCAAGGCCGACAAAGAGAAGCAAGAGCTCATCGCTCAGCACAACGCCAAGGCGCAGGAAGTGGCGGATCTGAAGAACCAACTTCAGGCAGCTACCCCGTCGGAAGCGACCTTGCAAGAGCTGAGCTCGACCCGAGGTGAGCGCGACCAGTACCGCTCGCGAGTGGCTGAGCTGGAGTCCATGGTTCGTGAACTTCAGAAAGCTGCTGCGGCTGCACCACCGCCGGCACCGGCTGGAAATCCCGACGCGGATCGCATCCTCGCCGAGATGAAGGGCGTGGCCACCACTGCATACGACGGCATCAATGACGCTCTGTCCGAGCTGCGGCTATCGATCGTGATGGCGCAGGAGACGTGGAACAAGATGGAGCGCACCTATACAGACCGCGATGCTGCCCGCAAGCTGCGCGACGCCATTGACGAAACCATGACCCGCGCCGATGAGGCCAAGGGCCACGTACGAAGTCTCCGCAGCCTCATCGAATAGTTCACGCCTCCACTTCGCGCACAGGTGAAATCATGACCCAAGAGCAAGCTGCTGCACCCCCGACGGACAGCGAGGAGCTAAACCGCAGCGAGAAAGAGGTGCTGGACCTCATTCGAGCGCGTTACTCGCTGATGTACATTATTTCGTCCGAGGAGCAGCGAGTAGAAGACTCCCTTCTGAAGCTGGCCCGTCGGCGCGACATGAAGCTCGGCTCGTGGTCGATCACCCGAGGCTTTGTTCAAAAATTTGGAACGCTCAAGGGGGGAGACGCCAAAGATCCGATCAAGGCGCTCGACTACATCGCAGCAGCCGAAGGTCGTTGTCTGTTTGTGCTGCGTGATTTCCATGCGTTTGTGAACGATCCAACGGTGGTCCGCAAGCTGCGCGACCTGGCTCATGATCTGCGCAAGACCCAGAAGAACATTTTCATCCTCTCGGCAGTCACCAAGATTCCGCCGGAGCTGGAAAAGGATCTGTGCATCCTCGACTGGGATCTTCCGAATCGGCCCGAGCTGACCAAGGTCGTCGAAGCGCTGATGCACCAGTTGCCGCAGGGCTGTGAGCCGGGCATTGCCAAGGAAGCCGAGGGGCGCGAGCAGATCGTCGACGCTGCGCTGGGTCTGACGCTAACCGAGGCTGAGAACGTCATCGCCAAGTCGATCGTTCGTCACAAGACCTTCAACCTGCCGACGATCTTGGCCGAAAAGAAGCACATCATCCGCAAGAGCGGCATCCTCGAATACTACGAAGCAGAGGAGAGTCTCGACGGGATCGGTGGATTGGAGATCCTCAAGCAGTGGCTGGTGAAGCGCCGTCATGCGTTTACCTCCGAGGCACGCGACTTCGGCTTGCCGCTGCCCAAAGGCATCTTGCTCCTCGGCGTGCCGGGTTGTGGTAAGTCGCTGACCGCCAAAGCCGTCGGTGCTGCCTGGCAGATGCCGCTGCTGCGACTCGATGTGGGCAAGATTTTCGGTGGCCTCGTCGGTGCGTCCGAAGAAAACATGCGCAAGGCGCTCAAGACCGCCGAAGCGGTGGCTCCGTCGATTCTGTGGCTCGACGAGATCGAAAAAGGTCTGTCGGGTACCGGATCCTCGAATATGTCAGACGGTGGCACCACGTCACGTGTGTTCGGCACATTTGTGACTTGGATGCAAGAAAAAACGTCACCGGTGTTCGTGATTGCCACCGCCAACGACGTGCGCAGCCTGCCGCCAGAACTGCTTCGCAAGGGTCGCTTTGACGAGATTTTCTTCGTCGATCTGCCGACGCAAGAAGAGCGTGGCGAAATCATCAAGATTCATCTGAAGAAAAAGGGTCGCAACGTCGCGCATCTCGACATGCACAAGCTGATCGATTCGATGGCCGATTTTTCCGGCAGCGAAGTCGAGCAGGTGGTCGTATCGGCGCTCTACGAAGCGTTCGATGCCGATCCGCACAACCGCGAGCTGTCGAGCGATCAGCTACTGCACTCGGCGCGAGAGATCGTCCCACTGGCGGTCACCATGGCCGAAAAGATTGCCGATATGCGCGAGTGGGCCCGGACTCGGGCGCGTACTGCATCGCTGCCACAGGCGCAGCCGCAGCAACAGCGACGGACCAAAGATCGGTTTGCGGTTCCGACGGAGCCCGGTGGACGGATTGAGCTGTAGAGCGAGGAGTGCCGATGAGCCACTTTACGACGGTCGCGACGAAGATTAACAACATCCAGTGCCTGCTCAAGGCCCTCGACAAGCTCAAGCTCAAGTACACCCACTCCGAGCAGGGCGTCGAGGTCCGAGGCTGGCGTGGTCAAAAGAGCACCGCTGAAGCATCGATCAACATGGGCCGCTACGACATCGGCGTCGTCAAAAACGAAGACGGCACCTACGGTCTGCAAGCGGACTGGTGGGGCATCGAAACCACCGTCGGCAAGACCGAGCAAGAGGTCGTCGATGAGATCAACCGCGAGTACGCCTATCAGACCGTGGTCGTCGCCTGCGAAGCCCAAGGTTATCGAATCGAGGAGCAGAACGTCGCCGAGGACGGTACGATCAAGCTCTCGGTATCAAAGTGGGGCTAACGCCCAAGCATTGCTTGCCACAAGGAGTCCAACATGGCGCAGCGCAAAGAGCTTGAAATCACCATCTCACCGACAGGCGAGGTGTCCGTCCAGGTGAAGTGCATTCCCGGTCAGTCGTGCGTCGAGGAAACCAAGTTCCTCGAAGATGCGCTCGGCAATCAGGTCACCGACCGCCAGCTTACCGCCGAGTATTACCAACAAGGCAATACCACCGACGCTGGCATCTACAACCGCAGCTAGCTGACGCTCTTACCGAAGTACCCGATAGCGCTCCAGCATCGCTGACGCTGCATCGCTCAAGGCACGCACCGTATCGATGGCCTCGCGAGAGTTGCGAGGCGCTGTGTGGAGCGCGTTTCGGGCGTGCCGCAAGGCTTGGGCGGCCCGTCCCCGTCGCAGAGCAAACATTGCCCACGACAGATGCTGGGCACAGCCAGTCAGTCGAACCTCTTTGGGGAGTTGCAGCGGCTCCTTGCGTGGCAAACCTCGTCGCTGATAGGCCTCTTTAACCACGGCCAGCTTGAGTCGAGTCTGCACGTCGGAGTGCTGGACGCAGGTGCTGGCGAAGTGCTGACGAAAGGACAGCAGCACTTCCGGCAAGTTGGCAAGCCGTCCGTGTTCCGCGAGCCGCAGAAACAGGTCGAGATCCTCCACTTTGTTGTACTGAGTCCGATATTTGCCGATGGAAAGGACCGCTTGGCGGCGCATCATGGCGGTGGGATGGACCAGCGCCCAGCCATAACCGGCCAAGAGCTGCGCATCGATTTCCTCGTGTGTGATGGCCTGCGACGGTTCCTTGATGGGGTCGCCCTGTGGATCAATCACCAAAATCGCCGAGCCAAGCGCCACGCAATCGGGGTGCGCATCGAGATAGTCCACCTGCTTTTGCAGTCGCTGCGGCCAGGCAATGTCATCGGCATCCATTCGGGCGACCAAGTCCGCTTGAGCCAGCGATAGTGCTTCATTCAGAGCCCCAACGATGCCGGTATTGGCTCGCCGGATCAGTCGGATTCGCGAGTCCTCGGCGGCCAATCGCTCCAAGATCGTGCCCGACTCATCCGTCGAACCGTCGTCGATGACGATCAGCTCGAAGTCGCAGAGCGTCTGCGCCAGGATGCTACGCACGGATTCCTCGACGTAGGCGGCCGCGTTAAAAACCGGCATCAGCACCGAGACAATGGGTTTAGTGGCCAATGGTCGACTCACCAGCACCGCGCTTTTTGCCAAGTACGCTTCGCGAGACCCGTACACCCTGCTGAAAGAGTTGCCGAGCCGCGCCGTAGAGCCGTGGATATCGTCGTAGCTCGTGTTCTAAGCGGACCAGTTCCGACAGCACCTGCGACATGTTGGGCGATAGTCCGGCTTGCTTCTGACCCGCGAATAGGCTGCGGGCGAATAGCAGAGCGGGCCAGAGCTCACGGGGAGTTGCTTGCTTATACGCGCTGATTCCGATCTGGTGGTTGCTGGATTCGTTGGACTGAGTCTCACTTTTCACGCATTGACTCAACACCGCCGGGATGACCTCTAGTCGGTGTCCCGACAGCACCAGCTTGGCCAACAGGGCAGGGACATCATCACCTTTCGTATCGAACGCCTCTTCGCACAGGGAGAGAAGCGCATCACGACGGATCAGCCAGCTCGGGCCACCAAAGCACTCACGGAATAGTCCCGCCGCCGCGCAGCCGCCGAGTGGGAGTCGCCGAGTCAGTAATTTGCTAGCAGCGGAGGGGCTGCTTAGCTCGTCGGAGATCCAAGTGAACGCGACAGCCTCGGCTTGCGCAGCCGCCTGGCGGAGGATGGTTACCGCTTGTGGCGTTGCCAGCGCACCATCGAGCATCAAGACATACTCCCCAAGTGCCGTCTGCGCTGCCCACCTTCGGGCCTTCGCGTGATCGAGTCCAGGTTGAGCCAGCACGCGCCAGTTTTTGGCCGCCGGCCCCAGTGCCTGCTCCAGCATCGAGCCCGCAGTGGCCGCATCGATCGCCGAGACAACCAACAGTCCTGCCACCGGTGGTCCCTCTTGCATCGCCACCGACGCTAGCCGTTGTCCCAAAGTCGAGGTCTCTCCAACGGTCGAGTCCAGGTCCGCGACGCATATTGTCAGGCTGGGCTGTTTCGTTGAAGGTAGCGGCTTGTCCTCGACAGAACACTGGGCGGTGTGCCACTGAATCCACGCTTGCTCGTTGGCCGAGACATCGATGCGCGGCTTACTTCTTTGCAGGCCACTCGTCAGGACGGCACTCAATCGGTCCGCCAGCGCGGCGGGCTGCGGTGAAAACAGGATCAGCTCATGATCCTCCTCGGCAATCAAATCGGGGATTCCGCCGATGTGGCTTGCCAGAAACGGAATGCCCGAGTGCAGACACTCAAGCACTGTGTACGGTGAGTTATCGGCCAGTGATGCCATGAGCGCCACTCGACCCGGCTGTCGTAAATAGCTCAGCGCTTCGGCATAGCTTCGGTCGGTCAGACACTGCTGGCGGCACTGCCATCCTTTGCTGCGACGGTGCACGTATTCACTACTCGGCATCCCGTGGACCGTGCTGTCCTTGCCGAGAAACGTCACCAGCAGCCCGCGCTGTCGCTCGGTGGGTAGTTTGTCCAGGGCATCACAGACGAGCAGCAATCCTTTCCGAGGTTCCAGCCGTCCGAAAAACACCAGCTCTCGCACGGGTTCCACCGTCGGGTTCGGCGTCGCAAGACCGAACGGAAGCGGTGGCAGCAGGTTCTGCTGAACAAAGGCGTGCGTCGGAAAACGCCAGCCTTCCGCGAGCAGCCAGCGCAGCATGTACTGACTTGGACTGATCAGTACGTCGCACAGCTCGACCGACTGTCGCTCCATGAAATCCATTTCGATTTCCCACAGCGAATCGATCGACTCGTGATTTTGGAGCTTGTGCCACAGCAGCGGGCTATGAGTCGTTACACACAGCCTCGTTTGCGAAAAGGCCAAGCCAAGTCGTTTGGCCAAGCACGAGTAGTAGCCGCGTCCATGCCACTCATGAAAGTGAATGACGTCGAAGCTGCCTCGTTTCAGCCACAGGAAAATTTCGTACGAGCGGGAGAGGTGATCACCGCCTACGTAGGGCTGACTCAGCGTTGGGAGAGGTACCAGTTCGATGCCGCGTGTGCCGTAGTCGGCAATCCAGTGGTCGATGCTGTGTCGCTCGCTGTAGGAACCGGCGGCGAACAAAACTGTGACGTGATGGCCGGCTCGCGCCAGCGTTTCGGCTAGAGCCGTGTTGGCAGTGCCGATGCCGCCGTTTCGGATCGGTCCGACGAGATCATCGGTGACGATGCAGACCCGTGACCTCGCCGTCGAGCTGACCGTTGTGGTGGGGAGTCCGGGGAAGGTCCGTTCCGACGGTGTTGTACTCGCCATGAAGTGCGCAGGTAACATACAATGTCGGCCATCACAAGCCTCTGCGACGACTTCAGTGGGAACCGCTCTGGTCGTCGGAGCTCACATCTGGAGCCGCTTGGCCTCGTGCACACGCCCCAGGCCGCTGATAGGGAATCCCCCGGATGCGCTGCAAGGCCTGATTGGCTCGCCATGACAGGTAGTTCTTTTGGAACGGCACCGCGTGTTCCAGGTCGAGGTACGGATTGTTGACGTCGGACAATGCAACGACAGCCAACACTTGTTCGCAGACGCTGACCGGGCAACCTCGCAGACGGATATGCGTCGTACCCTCGTTCCACAGAACCTTCATCGACACCGACGCCATCTTCGCGAACACATCGTCGTGGCTGGCGGTGTACGGGTCGCGTTTGCGGCCATCTTGGTAGACATTGCGGATCTGAACGAGTTCGCCGTTTATGTTGCCTTCCCATTCCGCACAGTCGCCGATGAAGATGACTTTTTCGCCGGGCTGAGCGGGAATCGGGCCACGATAGGCACCGAATACCACATGCATGCGCGGTAGTTTGCTGTCGCACTGCTCGTCATACAGGCGCAGGACTTCGATGGCTTCTTGTAGCGCTCCGGGACAGCCGCCCCAGCAGTAGTCGCTGTGCTCCGGTTCGGGAGGAGGTCCGGCGTAGGCCGTAATGCGGCTGCCCTCGAAGTATTTCTCGATTCGGATGAGTCCGACCTGGAATCCGTTCGCCCGCTGTTTGGCTTCACCCAGCGTGACGTCCCCGAGGATCTGGATGTTGGCGAGGTCGGTTGTACCAAAGCCTCGGTCTTCTGCGAGTCGGATGTGGTCGACGCTGCGTGGACTCAGTCCAACAATGTTGCAGCACACCGCATCGAGCGCGAGCTGACTGTCCGACATGATCAAAAGCCCGAGTGGAAACGGCTTTGGCGTCAGCATTCTGCCTTCGCCACCGATGATCGCGTCAATCGCACAGAACGATGGCTGCACGATGTATTGCAGGTCCGCAATCTTGTCGTTCAGACGGTGATCATGGTCGATCAACCGGTGCCGATCGTCTTGGATTCCAATGTAGTTTTTCAGACAGAACGTCACCGTCGTCCATGGGTGCGCTTTGAACTTCGGTAGGTTGATGAAGAAGTCCGCTTTGGCGATGGGCTCGGGCGTGAACACGTAATCGCGCAGTCGTCCCTCGTGGGTGTAGCGGATCTCGACCTGCGGTACTTCGTCGAAGAGGTAGCGCTTCACGCCGGTGCGATCGATCATCGCATCGAAGCCCGACTCGGCGAAGGCGGCGCGAGATGGCACGGTAATTCCGCAGCGCTCACCGACGGCAATCTCGATTAGTTTGTTATCGGCCAGCTCTTGCAGTGCCCGAATCAGTCCTTCGGCAACCTCAGGTCGCGTGTGAGCATGGGGAAAAAGTGGGCCAGCAGCGACGAGATTTGGCTTGATCAGGGTTCGCCCGGTCGGTTTCAGTCCCAGCGTCGTTAGACCTTCGCGAAATAGCTTCTGAAGGTTCGCGGTGTCGTAGTCGGGGCAGTGACGAATGATGACGGTCGGCTGCTTGGGAATCCGCATGCGCCGAGCATCGCCAAAAAGCCCGAGCGCGGCAAATTCACAGCCAGTGATAGCGCTGCACGTCGTGAAAGTCGGTTGCCCGGACATCATTGGCGAGCGGCAACATCATGGGTACATCGGACGATTCATGTAGCTCGCCACCAGTGAGTAGCGGCGTCTGGGCATCGCTTTCCCAGACCTCCACCGTCGGCAACGAGAGCTGGTGCGCGATGCCTTGTGCGGCGACGATGACTTCCGACACGGCCGCTGAGGGGGCTCTGGCGGCCAACAGGAGCACTCGAAGCCGCATCATCTCGCGGCGAAAGTCAGGCTTCCACACCGCTACAGCATCATCACAGCGTGCTCCAATTTCAGATGGAAATTGGAAACCGGCTAGCTGCGCGTAATAGCGTCCGCGTGCGAGGTGCCAGTCGAGCTGCTCCTGCGATGGAGGTATGTGTAACGGGCTGCCCATGGGAGGATGGTGGCTGGCCAGCACCTCGGGGAGATCCGCCGTCGTCAGCCATCGAGCTTTCGTCGAGCTGGGCAATGCGCAGGCCGGATAGCGTCGCAGCCGGAGGGTGAGGGCGACATAGCCGAGTCTGGCATACAGCGTCGGACCAATTTCACTCATCAGATAGCACAATGCCGCACCATCCTCGGCAAAGTGGCGATGAAGGCGACGCAGTAGTTCTGCTGCGTAGCCGTGTCCTCGCTGAGCTTCATCAACAAAGACGCTGGCGATGCCAAGGCCATACGCGTCCGTGCTGCGACCGGGGACGTGAACCGGCACACGGTATGTTTCACAACTGGCCAAGATGGTGTCACTGGCCTTGTCGACCAGCACGTGAATCGTCAACCCTCGCGAAAAGGGTCGGGTCTTTAGGAACCGCTCCCGCTGAAGGTATTCAGCGACGGAAATCTCTTTGGCCCAGGCCAAGGCAGTGCGGCGATCGATGCGCTCAATCTCGGGAGGCACCACACATTCTTCGCTGGCGATGGGCAAATTTCGGCATGGGTAGTGCAAGAGCTGCATGCCGGTGACATCTACCATGTCAGCAAAAGCGCCGGGTATTGCGTGGAGAAATCCAGGCACTATCATAGGCCGCATTGATCCGAAGGTTGGTGCCGACGACAGGGTAGGGTGTACATCCTCCCACCAGGGTCGCGCCGTCGGTCAACTGGAAAGTGAAGGAGCGATTCGATGACCAAACCCAAGGGGGGAACCCCAGACCAGAGTGGCCCAGTCGAGATCCCGGACGTGATCTCGATTCTGCCGCTGCGCAACTCGGTGCTCTTCCCGGGTTCGATCATTCCGATCGATGTGGGGAGGCGGAAGAGCGTCAAGCTAATCGAGGAAGCCATCGCCAAGGAGAAGCCGGTCATCGGCATCCTGACCCAGCGCGATGCTCGCACCGAAGATCCGGGCGAGGGGGACATGTACGCCGTTGGCACGGCGGCGCGTATCCTTAAGGTAATCAAGCTCGCCAAGGACAACTTTTCGGTGATTCTCCAGGGCGTGGTCCGTTTCCGCGTTCAGGGTTACGAAGGGTCCGACCCGTTCCTTAATGGGCGAGTGACTGCGATTCCTGATCCGACGGTGGCGGATGTAGAACTCGACGCGCTGGTGATGAACTTAAAGGACATCGCCAAGCGAGTGATCAAGCTGATGCCAGAGCTTCCGAAGGAAGCGTCCTCTCTCGTAGAGAGCGTGACGGAGGCGGGTCAGTTGGCAGATTTGATCACGTCTCAACTCGATATTCCCGTCGAGGAAAAGCAGGATCTGCTAGAGACGTTCGACCTCAAGCAGCGGATGCGCAAGGTGCTCCAGTTCCTGACGCGCCAGCTTGAGGTGCTCAAAGTCCGCGAAAAAATCAACACCCAGGTCCAAGAAGAAATGGGCCGCAACCAGCGCGAGTACGTGCGGCGTCAACAGCTCAAGGCGATCAAGGAAGAGCTGGGTGAACTGGATGAAGGGGGCGGCGATTCCGAGGAGTTTAAGACCAAGATCCTCGAAGCCAAGATGCCGCCGGAGGTCGAGAAGGTTGCGCTCAAGCAGTTCGACCGCCTCAAGCAGATGCAGCAGTCGTCGGCAGAGTACACGGTGACGCGTACCTACCTTGACTGGCTGGTCGATATGCCGTGGTCGGTGTCGACGGAAGACAAGATCGACATCCAAGAAGCGCGCAACATCCTCAACGAGGATCATTACGACCTCGAAAAAGTGAAAAAGCGCATTCTGGAGTACCTGGCTGTTCGCAAGCTCAAGAACGACAAGAAGGGGCCGATTCTTTGCCTTGTCGGACCACCGGGTGTCGGCAAGACTTCGCTGGGCAAGAGCATTGCCAAGGCGGTCGGTCGCAAGTTCGTGCGCGTCAGCTTGGGCGGCGTTCGGGATGAAGCCGAAATTCGCGGTCACCGACGGACGTACGTGGGCTCACTACCGGGTCGAATCATCCAAGGTCTGAAGCGAGCGGGCACCAACAATCCGGTGTTCGTGCTCGACGAGCTGGATAAACTGGGCCATGACTTTCGCGGCGATCCATCGAGTGCGCTTCTGGAAGTGCTCGACCCTGAGCAGAACAACACGTTTAGCGATCATTACCTTGAGGTGCCGTTTGATCTCTCGAAGGTGATGTTTATTGCAACGGCGAATGTGCTCGATCCGATTCCGGCGGCGCTCCGTGACCGACTGGAAGTGCTGGAGATTCCTGGCTACACGCGCAGCGAAAAGCTCCAGATTGCCAAGAACTTCCTCATCCCCAAGCAGGTTGATGAGCACGGGCTGACCGGAGAAAACATCGCATTTGAGGATGCAGCGGTCAGCGAGGTCATCGACAGCTACACTCGGGAAGCGGGCGTTCGGACGTTGGAGCGCGAGCTGGGTAGTGTGTGTCGGGGCGTCGCGGTCAAAGTGGCAGAGGGTGAAGTCACCGATAGAACCACAGTGGTCGTGGACAAGATCGCCGACTATTTGGGTCCGCAAAAGTACATGTCGGAAGTCGCGGAGCGCACGAGTATTCCTGGCGTGGCGACCGGTCTGGCTTGGACTCCAGTTGGCGGCGACATTCTGTTTATCGAAGCGACACGCATGCCAGGGAAGAGCAGCTTGACGCTCACCGGCCAGCTCGGCGACGTGATGAAAGAGTCGGCTCAGACGGCGACCTCCTACGTTCGTAGCCGCGCCAAGATCTACGGCATCGATGAGCACTTCTTGGACAAGGCCGACCTGCATGTCCACGTCCCGGCTGGTGGAATGCCGAAAGACGGACCGAGCGCTGGAATCACCATGTTCGTCGCGCTGACTTCGATGCTGACTGGAATCCCGGTTCGTAACGACGTCGCCATGACGGGTGAGATTACGCTACGTGGCAATGTGCTCCCAGTCGGTGGAATCAAGGAAAAACTCCTTGCGGCACACCGTGCGGGCATCCGTCGGGCCGTCTTGCCTGAGCGTAATCGCAAGGACATCCTTGATGTGCCCGACGAGGTCAAGAATGACATGGAGATCTTCTATGTCACCAAGATGGACGATGTGCTGCCGCTGGTTCTGACCGGGCCGCTGCCCATCATTGCACCACCGACGTCGCCAGTTCCTTCGGCGGAGAGTCGTCCCTCTACCAACTAGGCGGTTCGCGCCACTTAGCCCCTATTGTCGCTACGCCGCCCGGCCACAATTGGCCGTCTGGGCGGCGCTTGGCTTGCTGTCACGTAGCAGTTGCAGCGCCTCATCGAGGAGTTTACGGGGCAGAGGG
>ERZ724524.2053-NODE-2053-length-13314-cov-8.845614_pt1 | contig 13314 bp, 12 predicted proteins | sample MGYA00376057_ERZ724524 | MGnify/ENA primary metagenome ERZ724524 (study PRJEB28724, sample SAMN07190888) | wastewater metagenome | isolation source: influent of sewage treatment plant in Hong Hong | place: USA: Christiansburg, Virginia | collected 2016-03-01 ...
GACGAGCAGCGGCAGCGCGCCGCGCGCGCGAATCTCGGCAATCAAAAGGGTGGCGCCTTGCACGAAGGCGGCGGCGCTGTACGGCTCCCAGGGCTCTCGAATGTCAATGAGGTGGTGCTGCACGCTGCCGAGCTCGGCCACGGTAGGTTTGGCGGTTCCGATGTCCATGCCCCGGTAGACCAGGGCCGAATCGACGCTGATGATTTCCACCGGGTGGCGCGAGACCAGCGCGGCGACCACGGCGAACGCGCCTGCAGTCTTGCCCGAAGCCGTGGGGCCGGCGATGGCAATGCAAGGCAGGGTGGGCGCGCTCATGGTGTGGCCGTCAACGCGGTCGGCAACCGAAGGGTTGGGGCAAAAAAAGCAGCCGCAGGGGCTGCATCACGGGCGCCGAAGCTGGGCAAAGCGTGGACAGATGGCATGGCCGCGCAAGCGTAGCAGACGGTGCAACGCGCACCGATCTGCGCAGGGGCGTACCCCTGCGATCGCGTCAGCCCAGTTTTTTAAGCAGCGCCTGGGCTGCTGGCTCCGACGAGGCCGGATTCTGCCCAGTGATGAGCAGGCCGTCGGTCAACACATGGGGTTGCCAGTCGCCCGCCTTGGAGTACTGGCCGCCGTTCTTTTTGAGCATGTCCTCGACCAAAAAGGGCACGATATCGGTCAGCCCGGCAGCGGCTTCCTCCGTGTTGGTAAAGCCAGTGACCTGCTTGCCGCGCACCACAGATTCACCACCAGCGGTCTTGGGGTGGCGCAGTACGGCGGGCGCGTGGCACACGGCAGCCACCGGTTTGCCGGCGGCCAGCAACTGCTCGATCAGTGCAATCGAATGCTTGTCTTCGGCCAGATCCCACAGCGGGCCGTGGCCGCCGGGGTAGAAGACGGCGTCAAAATCAGCAGCAGACACTTCGGCCAGCTTGTGCGTGTGTGCCAACGTCTTTTGTGCTGCCCCATCGGCTTTGAAGCGGCGTGTGGCGTCGGTCTGTGCACCAGGGTCGTCGCTTTTGGGGTCAAGTGGCGGCTGGCCACCCTGGGGCGATGCCAGCGTGATGTCGGCGCCCGCGTCGAGGAACACGTAATAGGGCGCCGCAAATTCTTCTAGCCAGAAGCCCGTTTTTTTGCCGGTGTCACCCAGCGCGCTGTGCGAGGTCAGAACCATCAGGATTTTTTTTGCCATGGAGAGGAGTCTTTCTTTGAAGGGGGCACCAAGTCGATGCGAAGCAGCTATCGTGCGCTTGGCACCCGCGCGCGGCCGTAAGACAGGCCGCCGAACGGGTGACGGCCCAGAGGGACCGCATGCCTCTGCCGCGCTAAAGCATCGCACTTGCCGCGAAGGGCGTCAGCGGTGCTCAAGCGGCTCTCCATACTTTTGCACCAGCGTCCACGCCACGGCGGCCAGCACCGTGGCCCAGAAGCACACGCCTTGCACCAGCGGCCAAATGGTTCCATCGAGGTGCGTGCCCACCCAGCCGCCCACGGCAAAAGCCGCCAGCATCATCATCAGTCCATTGAGTGCCGAGGCGGCTCCCGCCGCATGCGGAAATGGGCCTACGCAACCCGATTGTCCGCAAGGCTGGTGCATGCCGTGCGCCACCATGAAGAAGTAAAACGGCAGCAACAGGGCGATTGGGTGTCGCACGCCGGCCCAGGCCAGCAGCAACATGGTGAGCGCGCCGCCCAGGCTCAGCACCCCCGCCACTGCCACAGTGCGGCGCAGGCCATAGCGCGCAAGCACCGCACGGCAGGCAAACGTACCGCCGAAATAGGAAAAAGCGCTAAAAAACAGCACAAAGCTGTACTGCGTGCGCGAAAGATGCAGCACTTCGATGAACACGAACGAAGACGACGCCAAGAAAGTAAACAGCCCGCCGTAGGACGCCGTGGTGAGCAGGGAGAATGCCCAAAACGTCGGGTTGCGCAGCACGTGCATCCAGGTGCGCGCCAGCGTGGCGGGCTCCAGCGCCCGCGGATTGCGATGCACCAGCGTCTCGGGCAGTCGCAGCGCCACCAGCGCCAGTGTCGCCATCGAAAAAACCGTCAATGCCAGCAGCGCCGCGCGCCAGCCCAGCCAGCTTGAGAGTAGCGCGCCGGTCGGCGGGCTCAGGCAAGCGACGATCCCCAGACCCGTGAGCGCGCGCGACATGGCGCGTGCCCCGGCCAGTGGCGCGTACAAGTCGCGCAGGATGGCGCGTGCGCACACCACCACTGCGCCCATGGCCGCGCCCTGCAGCGTGCGCCAGATCACCAGCCAATCCATGGAGGGCGCCAGTGCGCTGCCGACGGACGCCAGCGTGTACAGCCCCAGACCCAGGAGCAGCACGGGCCTGCGACCCCAGCGATCCGACAGCGGCCCCCAGGCAAGCTGCGACACGCCAAACGCCAGCAACAAAGCGCTGAGCGTGAGTTGCGCCTGCGCCACCGGCGCGCCCAGGCTGCGCGTGAGCGCCGGGAGCGCGGGCAGGTACAGATCGGTGGTGACGGGCTGAATGCTGAGCAGCAGTGCCAGCACCACCACGGCCAAGCCGGGCGACACCGCCGGTGCTGCGATCGGGGGCGCCGCAGGCGCTGCGAGAGAGGGGGCGGGCATCGCTTTGAGCGTACCAGACGAAGTCTGGATGTGCTTCCCTCAGGCGCCCGAGGGAAGGCCATGGATTATGTTGATTCCATTCTCAGATTAATTGAATATAGACAATCAGAATCTTCTCTGTTATAATCTGCCCATCGTGTATTATATGACGACGCTTTTGTTGATATTGATTATTCTCATTGCGCAGAAATCAGATCAATAATATTTGCTTTGTCTGACCCAAGGAGCAACTCGGAAGATGCAGGAAATTTTCGATATGTCTTTTGCTGGCAATGAGATGCTCGCGTGGTTGCGGGCGGCGGCCTGGATTGTTGGGGCCGTGGTATTGATGAAAATCATATTGCCGCTGGTCATTCGACGAATTTCCAAATGGGCGGCAGCCACCAGCACCCTCTGGGACGACGCACTGGTTCAGGGCTTGCTCGCCGTGCGCTGGTATTTGGTGGCCCTGGTGGCATTGCACCCCGCCAGCAACGAGTTGGTGTTGCGTGCCAACACCGAACGCTGGATGACGGGCATTGCCACGGTGGCATTTTTCCTGCAGTTGGGGCTGTGCGCCAGTGCCTTCATCAGCGGCTGGATTGTCAACGTGCGGCAGGACTCGCTGCAAAAAGACCCTTCCACCACCAGCGCCCTTTCGATTCTGAGTTTCATTGGCCGGGTGGTGGCCTGGGCCGTTCTGCTGCTGTTGTTGCTTGACAATCTGGGTTTTGATGTCAACGCCCTGGTAGCCGGTTTGGGTATTGGCGGTATTGCCATTGGTCTGGCGTTGCAGAATATTCTCGGTGATCTGTTTGCAAGTTTGAGTATTGTTCTGGACAAGCCTTTCCAGGTCGGTGATTTTGTCGTGATTGATGATTTCAGTGGCAGCGTCGAGAATATCGGCCTCAAAACCACCCGCTTGCGCAGCCTTAGTGGGGAAGTGCTGGTATTTTCCAATGGCGATCTGACGAAGTCGCGGCTGCGCAATTACAAGCTGATGAAAGAGCGGCGCATCCCCTTCAGCTTTGGCCTCACGTTTGATGCCACGCCGGATCAGCTTGAGCAGGTCCCGGGCGCCGTCAAGAAGGTTGTGGAGGCGCAGAAGCAGGCCCGGTTCGATCGCGCGCATTTCACCGGCTTTGGCGGGTCCAGCCTCGATTTCGACGTCGTGTACTGGATGCTCACGCCCGACTACGCCGCCTACCGCGATGTACAGCAGGCCATCAACCTGGGGCTGATGCGCGCATTCGCCACCCTCGGTGTCGATTTCGCCTTCCCCACGCGCACCCTGATGCTGGGCAAGCAGGGCCCCATTGCGGTGGCGCTGGCCCAGGCTTCGGGCGCTTCCGAAGCCGACACGGCGCAGTAAACGCTGCGCCTCGCTCACGGCAGCCTTTGCGGCCGTGCTTTCTTGTCACCTCTTTCTCACCCGTACTAGCACCGGGGCTGCGGCTTTTGCCGCCAGCCCTTCGCCGCTGCAGCCAGACCACATCATTTCTGACGGCGGTGCGGCATATGCCGGCGCCGAGCGCGCGCCGCTGCCGGCGCTCGAAGACGGCTGGACGCAGGCGGGCCAGATCACAATGCGAACGCATGGCCCGCATGCTTCGGCAAGTGCAGCGCTGCGACATCGGCTATTGGACACGCCACGTGCTGGCGCGTTTTGCCAAGCTGTCCGAGGCGCCCGCGCGACCCGCGGCGGACGGCCCGGAAGTGCTCGAAGAGCGCGAGGCGGCATAAAAAAAGGGACCGTTAGGTCCCTTTTTGCTTGGGGCAACAACCGAGGTTCAGACCACACCCTGCGCCAGCATGGCGTCGGCCACCTTGACGAAGCCTGCTACGTTGGCGCCGTCGATGTAGCTCACCGATCCATCGGCGCGCGTGCCGTGCTGGACACAGGCGGCGTGGATGCCTTGCATGATCATCAACAGGCGGGCGTCCACTTCTTCGGCCGTCCAGTTCAGACGCATGGCGTTCTGGCTCATTTCCAGGCCCGAGGTGGCCACGCCACCGGCATTGCTGGCCTTGCCCGGTGCGTACAGCACGCCCGCGGCTTCGAACGCCTTGGCCGCTTCGTTGGTCGAAGGCATGTTGGCGCCTTCGGCCACGCACAGCACGCCGTTCTTGATAAGGGTGGCGGCGTCGTGGGCATCCAGTTCGTTCTGCGTGGCGCAGGGCAGGGCGATGTCCACCGGCACGTGCCAGGGCGTCTTGCCGGCTTCAAAGTGCACGCCGGTGCGTTCGGCGTAGTCGCTCACGCGGCCGTAGTGGTGGTTTTTTACGTCCATCAAGATGGCGAGCTTTTCGGTGGTGAAGCCCTCTTCATCGACGATGGTGCCGCTCGAATCCGATACCGTGACCACCTTGGCGCCCAGGGCCATCGCCTTCTCGACCGCGTACTGGGCCACGTTGCCTGAGCCCGACACCGACACGCGCAGGCCGTCGAATGACTTGCCACGGGTCTTGAGCATCTCCTGGGCGAAATACACCGTGCCATAGCCCGTGGCTTCGGGGCGAATCAGCGAGCCGCCAAACGACATGCCCTTGCCTGTGAACACGCAGTCAGCGCGGTTGCTGAGCTTTTTGTACATCCCCGCAATGAAGCCGACCTCACGCCCGCCCACGCCAATGTCGCCAGCCGGTACGTCGGTGTCGGCGCCCACATGACGGAACAATTCGCTGGCAAACGACTGGCAAAAGCGCATGACTTCGCCGGGGCTCTTGCCCTTGGGGTCAAAGTCGGAGCCGCCCTTGCCGCCACCCATGGGCAGAGTCGTCAGTGCGTTCTTGAAGGTCTGCTCGAACGCCAGGAACTTGAGCACCGAGAGCGTGACCGAGGGGTGAAAGCGCAGGCCGCCTTTGTACGGGCCAATGGCCATGCTGTGCTGGATGCGGTAGCCGCGATTGACCTGAACGGTGCCATGGTCGTCGGTCCAGGAGACGCGGAACATGATCACGCGTTCGGGCTCCACCAGGCGTTCGAGCAGGCTTTGCTCGGCATACCTGGGGTGTTTCTCAATGAACGGCCACAGGCTTTCCATCACCTCGGTGACGGCCTGGAGAAACTCCGGCTGGTGCGGATTGCGGGTGGCTACCTCAGCAAGAAAAGCCTCGACGGACGCGAATTTCATGGCACTTGTCTTTCGGGAAAAAAATAGGTTGCGGCGGTGCAGCATGACATTATGCCAAACCGGTATGGGTTGATGCAACAAAATGGGGCGTCGTTGCATGGCGCTGGTGCAGCAACGCCCAACTTAGGTGCGCGAACGGCGGGGGTGTGTCACAAAACGGTGCAAAAGCTTGCGGCGGGAGCCAGCGCCGCGCTCCGCCAGGGCGCCCTAGCGTGGTGACGTGGTGAAAACGCGACGTAGCGGCTTAACGCCCGCGCAGGAACAGCGCGTCAAGCTCGCGCAGGCTGAGCTGGCGCCAGGTGGGGCGGCCGTGGTTGCACTGGTCCGAGCGCTCGGTTGATTCCATCTGGCGCAGCAGGCCGTTCATTTCCGGCAAGGTCAGTTGGCGGTTGGCACGCACAGCGCCATGGCAGGCCATGGTGCCCAGTATTTCGTTCTGGGCACGCTGCACCACGCCGCTCGCGTCGTGCGCGGCCAGCTCGGCCAGCACGCTGCGCGCCAGCTCCAGCGCATCGCCCTGCGCCAGCGTGGCGGGCACGGCGCGCACCGCCAGGGTGCGGGCAGAAAAGGGCGTGATCTCCAGGCCCAGCGCCGCCAGTGTGTCCACGTTCTGCTCGGCGGTGGCCAGTTCCTGCGGTGTGGCAGCAAAAGTCGCAGGGATCAGCAGCGGCTGGCTGGCGATGCGTGCGCCGCTGTCCCATTGCGATTTGAGGCGCTCGTAGACGATGCGCTCGTGGGCCGCGTGCATGTCGACAATGATGAGCCCGTGGGCGTTTTCCGCCAGGATGTAAATGCCTTGCAACTGCGCCAGCGCGCGGCCCAGCGGCCAGACCTCGGCCTGCGGCATGTCTGGCATGCCGGATGCACTTGGCGTACGGGGCGTGACAGGTTCCGGGCTTTCCCACGCAAGTGGAGCGGGCCCCCCGGACGCGCTGTTTTCGTTCGTGCGCTCAGGTTCCGGTAGGCAGGGGCTGCCCCACAGCGCACCCAGATCGGCGACGCGGTGCCCGATGGGAGTATCAAATTGCATAGCAGCTTGTGCCCGTGGAATAAGCGCTAGAGGCCGATTTTGTTCAAAATTTGCGGAAGTTCCCGCGGTATCGGTTGCGTTGGCCGTCGCGGCTGGGGGCGTGGCCAGCACAGCCCCGGCGCGCGGCGCGGCCAGGGCGTTCTCGATGGCGTGGCGTACCGCCTGGTGCACCTCGCGGCTGTCGCGAAAGCGCACCTCGATCTTGGTGGGGTGCACGTTCACGTCCACGCGCGCCGGGTCGATGTCGATGTACAGCGCATACACCGGCTGGCGCTGCCCGTGCAGCACGTCTTCATAGGCGCTGCGGGCAGCGTGGGCCACCACCTTGTCGCGCACGAAGCGGCCGTTCACATAGCAATACTGCTGGTCGGCGCGTGCACGTGCCGTGTCTGGCAGGCCGGCCCGGCCGGTCACCGTGATGCGGCCTTCCTGGTGGGTCAGTACCACCGATTGCTGCAGAAAATCTTCACTGAGCACGTCCGCCAGGCGCCGCTCCAGCGCTCCCGCTCCCGCGCCATGCGTCAAGGTCGTGCGCCACTGCTGCACCAGCTTGCCTTCGTGCCAGATGGCAAAGCCCACATCGGGCCGTGCCAGGGCGTGGCGGCGCACCGCCTCGACGCAGTGGGCCAATTCGGTGGCGTCGGTTTTGAGGAACTTGCGCCGCGCTGGCGTGCTGAAAAACAGCTCTTTCACTTCCACCGTAGTGCCTACGGCCCGCGCCACGGGGCGCAGCTCGCCGCTGCGTGCATCGAGCAAAAAGGCGCTCTCCTGCCCGGCAGGGCGCGAGAGCAGCGCAAGTTCGGAGACAGAAGCAATAGCGGCCAGTGCCTCGCCGCGAAAGCCCATGGTGGCGACGCTCTCCAGGTCGTCCAGCGTGCGGATTTTGCTCGTGGCATGGCGGCGCAGTGCCACCGCCAGTTCGGCCTGGGGAATCCCGCTGCCGTCGTCTTCGACGCTGATCAAGCGCACGCCGCCCGCCAGCAGGCGCAGCGTGATTTGCGTGGCGCCGGCGTCGAGCGCGTTGTCCACCAGTTCGCGCACCACGGAGGCGGGGCGCTCGACAACTTCGCCGGCCGCAATCTGGCTGACGAGTTCGTCGGGCAGGTCGCAGATGGGGCGGCGGGCGGCTTTGGAAGCTGTGGGAGCTGGGGGAGAAACGTGTTGCACGCGAAGATTCTAGAGATCGCCGTGATGGCTGGCGACGCTGGCCATAATGGCCCGCCTCAATCAAAGCTTGTCAAAGCCCGTCAAAGCCTGCCCATGGACGCCATCGCCTTTCTGATCGACTTCATCCTGCACGTCGACAAGCACCTCGAAGCCTTTGTCGTCACGTACGGCCTGTGGGTGTACGCGCTGCTGTTTCTGATCATATTTGTCGAAACCGGCCTGGTGGTCATGCCCTTTCTGCCGGGCGATTCGCTGCTGTTCATCGTGGGCGCGCTCTGCGGCGCAGGCATGATGGAATTTGCCCCCGCTGTGGCCGTGCTGCTGGCGGCCGCGGTGCTGGGCGACCAGTGCAACTACTCGATTGGCCGCTGGTTCGGGCCGCGCGTGTTCCAGTGGGAATCGTCGCGCTGGTTCAACCGCCGCGCGTTTGACCAGGCGCATGCGTTCTATGAGCGCTACGGCGGCATCACCATCGTGCTGGCGCGCTTCATGCCGTTTATTCGCACTTTTGCCCCCTTTGTGGCGGGTGTGGCCGAGATGTCGCGCGCCAAGTTCAGCGCCTACAACATCGGCGGCGCCGTATTGTGGGTGCTGGGCGTGACCAGTGCCGGCCTGTTCTTTGGCACCCTGGCCTTTGTGCGCCAGCATTTGGACAAGTTCATCTGGGGCTTGATTCTGGTGCCGGGCTTGATTGCGCTGTTCGGCGCTTGGCGCGGGAGTCGCAAGGCGGTTGATCGCTCCTAAAAAAAGAGCTTCCAGCGCTTATGGATATTGCGCTGGAAGCTCTTTTGGCCTGATTTTTCAGGCTAGGCGGTAGCAAAAGGATCAGCGGCGGCGCTGGTCCCGGTCTTCGCCCAGTTCGTGTCCCACCAAGGCACCACCCGCAGCACCGGCGATGGCACCGGCCGTGCCAAACAAGGCATTGCCAGCTACGCCGCCAACGACGGCTCCGGCGCCGGTGCCGATCTGGGCGTTGGTGGGGTTGGAGGAGCAGGCGCCCAGGCCCAGCGAGGCAACAAAGGCGATGGCGATTACAAGATGTCGGGTTTGCATGGCGGGGTCCCTTTCAGGAAGTGGAACAAAGGCCGCGCCGCAAAATCGCGTGCGTGAGGCCGATGAGTCACTATCGTGCAGCGTCCCTCGCCAAGCTGTAGGACATGCAGCGCAGCAGGCGTCGGCAGGCGCGCTCAGTAGCACTCTGTTCTTGTCGGGGTCACTGTTTGACCCATTCCACCCGCCTGTTTTTCGCCCGACCTGCCTCGACATCGTTGGAGGCCACCGGGACCAGGGAGGAAACCGACGTGTGGAGCGTTACCCCGCCAGCAGACACAGCGTCATCAACAACGACGCATCCTGCACCGCCCTGAGGGCGCGCAGTGCTCCTGGTTCCAGGTGCACGAAGTCGCCGGGGTGCATGCGCTGGGCGCCGTCGCCACCTTGGAATTCGACCTCACCTTCGATGCACTGCACGGTGGCTTCACCGCGTGTCATATGTTCGGGCAGGCTTTTGCCCGTAGGCAGCACGATGCGCATGACTTCGAGCTGGCCGGCCTTGAGGATGGCGGTGCTGCTGGCCTGTGCGAGCTGCGCTCCCAGCGGGCGCACGCTGACGATCTGGCCGGATTGTGCGTGGGGTTGTGCCATGGTTTGTCTCCTTGCTGCTTGCGCCTCTTGCCATGGCACTGTACTTCTGCCGCGGGGCAGTCAGCAAGTGGGATTACACCGAGCGGCTCCGCGCAAGCGGCGGGTTCCTGGCGAAGTAGCGTGTGATGCCGCGCATCAGCGCATCGGCCAATTGTTCCTGGTAGGCGCTGCTGCGCAGGCGCTTTTCTTCTTCGGGGTTGCTGATGAAGGCGGTTTCCACCAGCACGCTGGGGATGTCCGGCGCCTTGAGGACCGCAAAACCGGCCTGTTCGACACGCGCCTTGTGCAGTTTGGCCATGCCGCCGATCTCGCCCAGCAAGACGCTGCCAAGTTTCAGGCTGTCGTTGATCTGCGCCGTGGTGCTCATATCGATGAGGGCGCGGCGCACGTGCTGGTCTTTGGCGCTCACGTTGAGCCCGCCTACCAGATCGGCCTGGTTTTCCTTGTTGGCGAGCCAGCGTGCGGCCGAACTGGACGCGCCGCTCTGGCTGAGCGCAAACACGCTGGCGCCGCGCGCGTCGGGGTCGGTGAAGGCGTCGGCATGGATGCTGACGAACAGGTCGGCCTGCACCCGCTGCGCCTTTTGCACGCGCACGCCCAGGGGCACGAAGTAGTCGGCGTCGCGCGTCAGGTAGGCGCGCATGGGGTTGCCGCCCACGGTGGTGGTGTTGATGCGTTCGCGCAGCAGGTGGGCCACCTTGAGCACCACGTCTTTCTCGCGTGTTCCTGCCGGGCCAGTGGCGCCTGGGTCTTCGCCACCGTGACCAGGGTCCAGCGCCACAATGATCAAGCGGTCGGTTTTGCGCGCCAGTGCCAGCGCGGGGGCTTGGGGGCCAGCGGGGCGCTTGCCTGGCTGGGCTTCGGCGGGCGGGGTGGGCGCAGCAGATGCCACAGCGTCTGGGACATTGAGCCTGGCGCCCGGTGCTGCTGCCTCGCGTGCTCCGCCGGCACGGGCAATCAGGTCGCCCAGAGGGTCCGGGGCAGGCTCGGAGCGCGGCGTGGCCGACAGCGCCAGCGTGGGCTCGGGCGCCGCTTCGCCGGGCGCGGAGGTGGCCAGGTTGCCCGGCGAGGCTTGCAGGCGCTCGGCAATCAGCGACTCCAGCGGGTCGACGGGCACTTCGGGGTAGAGGTCAAACACCAGCCGGTGGCCGTAGGCCGCCACCGGAGCGAGCGAAAACACCTGGGGCTTGGCAGCGCGCTTGAGGTCCACCACCAGACGGACCACGTTCGGTGCGTTCTGGCCGACGCGAATGCCTGCAATGTTGGGGTCGTCGCGCCCCACTTTGGCCACGAGTTCGCGCAATTGGGGGCTGAGATCGATGCCCTCAATGTCCACGGCGAGGCGCGGAGGCGTGGTGACGAAAAACTGGCGCGCCTTGAGCAGCCCGTCCGATTCCAGTGTGACGCGCGAATATTCGGGCGCGGGCCAGATGCGCACTGCCAGAATGCTGGCGCCGCGCGCAATCTGCTGGCGCCCGAGCAGCAGCACCAGGCTGCCAGCCTGCAACAGCGTGCGCCGCGACGGCAGCGCAGCTCGGTCGCTGGCTGGGTTCGCGGTGCTCAGGGGGGGGGCAGTGGGCTTCATGGGTGCAGTCCTTGCAGCAGGTCTTCGCCATGCGGCGTGCCTGCTTGCAAGGTGGCGCGCCGCGCGGTTTCGTTCAATGCTTCAATGTGGATAGCAAGGTCCGCAGGCGGGATCAGGCCGGCAGCCTTTTCCGGCCATTCTGCCAGTTTCAGGCCAGTGCTGGTAAATAGCTCGCGAAAACCCGCGTCTTCCCATTCGCGTGGGTCGCTGAAGCGGTAGAAATCAAAGTGCCAGATGGCGAGGTTTTGGGCCTCGTGCGGCTCCACCACGGCATAGGTCGGGCTCTTGATGCGGCCCTGCACCCCGAGCGCGCGCAGCAGATGGCGCACCAGGGTGGTCTTGCCTGCACCCAGCTCGCCCTGCAGGCTGAGAAAGGCGTTGGCGATACCCGGTAAGGCGGCGAGCTGTTGCGCGAAGGCCGCGGTATCGTCCTCACTCTCCCACACCAGCGAGCGGGTCTTGTGCGCAGGGGGTCTTTCTACAATCGGGCGATGGTGGTCAGCAGCAGTCAATGGGTTCCTCAAATTACGCAATGGGCGCGCGAGTTGGGATTTTCCCAAATTGGCGTGGCCGGTGTGGATCTGTCGTCCGCCGAGCCGGGCTTGCAGGCCTGGCTGGCGCAGGGTTTTCATGGCGAGATGCACTACATGGAGGCGCACGGCATGCGGCGCGCGCGCCCGGCCGAGCTGGTGCCGGGCACGGTGAGTGTGATCACCGCGCGCATGGACTACCTGCCAAGAGACACGCCCGAGGGCTGGCAGGCGATCGAGTTTGCAAGGCTGAGCGATCCGCATCAGGGCGCAGTCTCAGTCTATGCCCGAGGGCGCGACTACCACAAGGTGCTGCGCGCACGCCTGCAAAAGCTCTGTGACCGCATTGCCGAGGCCGTCGGGCCGACGGGATACCGTGTGTTTGCCGATTCGGCGCCGGTGCTTGAAGCCGAGTTGGCGGCGCGCAGTGGCCAGGGCTGGCGCGGCAAACACACGCTGGTGCTCAACCGCGAGGCCGGCTCCATGTCGTTTCTGGGAGAAATCTACATCGACATGCAGCTGCCCGAGAGCGAACCGGTCAGCGCGCACTGCGGAACCTGCCAGGCCTGCATCGACGTTTGTCCCACGCAGGCCATCATTGCGCCGTACCGGTTGGATGCCCGGCGCTGCATTTCCTACCTGACCATTGAGCACGCGGGCCCCATTCCTGTAGAGCTGCGGCGCCCGATCGGCAACCGCATTTACGGCTGCGACGACTGCCAACTCATCTGCCCCTGGAACAAATACGCGCAGGCCAGCCCCTTGGCCGACTTTGATGCCCGCGCCGGGCTCAGCGGCGAGCAACTGGTGGATCTGTTTGCCTGGGACGAAGCCACGTTTTTGCGCATGACCGAAGGCGGCCCGATCCGCCGCATCGGCCACGAGCGCTGGCTGCGCAATGTGGCGGTGTCCTTGGGCAATGCCCTGGCCAAGACGCACAGCGCGAATGTGCGCGCCGCCCTGCACACCCGCGCCGCGCACGAGAGCGCGCTGGTGCGCGAGCATGTGCAATGGGCGCTGGAGAATGAAAATATTGATTGAACAGGACTTACGCAAAATCGCCCCAGCGGCGTTGCTCTTCCTTGCCGTGCGCTTGCACTGTATGCGTCAGAGCGCCTTGCTGGAACAATTTTGCGTAAGTCCGAATGAAATGGGCCTCTAGCGCTTATTCTGTAGGCGTAAGCAGCTATCAATTAAATAGTATTGACTTCAGCGCAGCACGCCCAGTGCCAGCGACAGACTGGCTGGCCCGAGCACAGTGGAGAGCGTGACCAGCCCCGCCACATACGGCCCGTTGTAGCCCATGCGCGCTGCGAGCACGTAGCAGCTGGAGGACGTGGGCAAGGCCGCAAACGCCAGCAGCACCGTGGTTTGCACGGCATCGAGCGCAAGGAGCCGCGCGACGCCCCAGGCCACCAGGGGTTGGGCCAGGTGGCGGATGGACAACACGGCGACGCTCAGCGGCCGGTTGTCCCGGAGCGAGCCAAACTGCAGTCCGGCGCCGGCCGCCATCAGGCCCAGAGCAATGGCTGCCGCGCCCACGCGGGTGACGCTGGGCACCAAAATCTCAGGAATGTGCAGACCCAGCAAATTGGCGCACAGGCCAGCGACGGTGGCCAGAATCAAGGGGTTGCGCAGCAGTTCGCGCGCAAAGTGGTGCT
>ERZ724524.2058-NODE-2058-length-13302-cov-11.386125_pt1 | contig 13302 bp, 8 predicted proteins | sample MGYA00376057_ERZ724524 | MGnify/ENA primary metagenome ERZ724524 (study PRJEB28724, sample SAMN07190888) | wastewater metagenome | isolation source: influent of sewage treatment plant in Hong Hong | place: USA: Christiansburg, Virginia | collected 2016-03-01 ...
GCCAGCGCTTCCAGCAAATCCAGCGACAGCTCCATGCGGTCGGCTTCTTCGGCGTCGATGTTCAGGCCAATATCGTACTGCTTGGCCAGCACCAGCAGTTTTTTCAGGCGCGGCAGCAGCTCGCTCATCACCCGTTCGCGCTGGGCGCGGCTGTAACGCGGGTGGATGGCCGACAGCTTGACCGAAATGCCGGGGCCTTCGTACACACCACGGCCTGCCGAGGCTTTGCCGATGGCGTGGATGGCCATTTCGTAGTCGGCCAGATAGCGCTGGGCGTCGGCTTCGGTCATGGCGGCTTCGCCCAGCATGTCGTAGCTGAAGCGATAGCCACGCGCTTCGCGCTCGCGGCCATTGGCCAGGGCTTCGTCGATGGTTTCGCCAGTGACAAACTGCTTGCCCAGCATGCGCATGGCCAGATCCACGCCCTTGCGGATCACCGGTTCGCCCTGCTTGGCAATCAAGCGGGTGAGCGCCGAGGACAGGCTGGTTTCGCTGTGGGTGGACACCAGCTTGCCGGTGACCACCAGGCCCCAGGTGGCGGCGTTGACAAACAGCGACTGGCTTTGCCCCAGGTGGGCTTTCCAGTCGCCCTTGCTGATCTTGTCGCGAATCAGCCGGTCGGCGGTGTGCTTGTCCGGAATGCGCAGCAGCGCTTCGGCCAGGCACATCAGCGCCACGCCTTCCTGGCTGGACAGCGAAAACTCATGCATCAGCGCGTCCACGCCACTGGCCCGGGTCCGCTTGGCGCGCACTTCGGTTACCAGCCGGCGTGCCAGGCCCTTGACGTCCAGCACCTGGGCGGGCGAGAGCGAGGCTTGCGGAATCAGTGTCTGAACGCATTCGCGTTCGTCACGGCGGTAAGCGGAAGTGATGGCGTCACGCAGCGGGGTTTGGGCGCGGGACAGTTCGGTAAACGACGGCATGGTGTGGACTCCGTAGGTAATCGGGCGAGCCGCCGGAGCAGGCGCAAGGAAGGCAGTCCGCACCGGTCAGGGTCGCTGTCCGGTGCGGCGGCACATGCCCGCTTCTGGCTGGGCCCGCCACTGCTCAAGCGGGGTCGCTCAAGCAGTGACCGGCGCATTGTGTCGCGAAAGTGGCGGGGCGGAAATCCACCCAGGGCCGGAATGACACAGCCATGGTTGCCCATGTCGCAATTCCGAACAAAACCCCCGGTTTGGCCGGCGTTGGCTGGATTTTGCCAGCGCAATCGCGCGGATTGTCTTGCTGGTGAAAGGGTCATGGCATACTACACAGCAACAGTCACCCCAAAAAACCCCCACACCATGCGCCCTACCCTGATTGCCCTGGCCACCGCCTGGGGGCCGCGTTTTGGCGGCATCAACGCCTTCAACACCGAACTGCTTAAATCACTGGGCATCTACCAGGGGCGCGGCTTTGAGGTGGCCTGTGTACTACCACGCGTCAGCGCAGAAGAGGCGAAAGACGCCCAGGACAGTTGCTCGCTCACCCTGCTGGGCCTGAACCGCCCCGACGACGAATTCGACCCCGCCACACTCAACCACAACCTTGAGCAAATACTGGCCGCACGCGGCTGGCAACACCCGATCTGGCTGGGTCACGACGACAAAACCGGGCCGCTGGCGCTGCAACTGCGCGACGCGCTGGGCGGCCGCGCCGCGCTGGTGCACCACATGGCGCACGGCGCGTATCAGGGCTTTAAAAAAGGCAGCAGCGTCAGCGCTGGCGAAAAAGCCGAACACCAGCGGCAATGGTTTCGCCAGGCGGATGTGTGCCTGGCGGTGGGGCCACGGCTGGCCCGCGAGCTGGAAGACCTGCTGCTGAACGAAGCCAAACCATCCGCCGTGCATACGCTGATCCCTGGCCTGAGCGACCCGGTGGAATATGGCGTGCACCCCGCCCCCCGCATGCCGTCCTCGTTTACCGGTTTTGTCTCTGGCCGGCTGGACGACGACCGCATCAAACAAGGCCGGCTGGCCTTGCGCGCTTTCGCCCAGGCGGTGGCCGAAGCCCGCGATGACGGAGGCCCACCCGCGCTGGTGCGCTCGCCGCGCATGCGCATGATGGGCATCGACCCGGCGCAAGAAGACGCCCTGCGCGGCCAGGTGCAAACCTGGGCGGACGGCATGTTTCAGGTGGATTTGCTGCCCTATAGCGAAGACCGGGCGCAGTATTTTCGTCAACTGGCTGGCTCCAGCGTGGCGCTGATGCCTTCTTGGCACGAAGGCTTTGGCCTGACCGGCTGGGAGGCCATCAGCGCCGGCGTGCCGCTGATTCTGGGCCGCAACTCCGGCCTGTGGGAATGGCTGCGTGAGGCGTTGCACGGTGAGGGGGAGAATCACTGCCTGTTTCCGCTGTCTATTCGTGGCCACTACAGCCCGCAAGCCGAAGGTGAAAACCACCACGAACAAGACCTGCTAGCGGTCAAGCAGGTGCTGCGCCGCCTGGCCAATGACCCCGAGCACGCCAAGCAAGCGGCGTTGCGGCTGCGCAACACCTTGCAGCGCGAAGGCTGGGATTGGCGCAAAACCGCCGAACAGTGCATCACCGCGCTCGCCCTTCCTTGGGCTAACCCACATCCCCTGACGCCCCCCGCCCCCGGCATCACGCCAGCACCGCCCGCCACCAGCTTGCCCGATTGGTTGCGCCCACCCACCGCCAGCCCCTGCCAGCCCGCGCAGGGGCTGGCACCGTCGTGGCTGCTGCACGCCGCCAACGCCATTGTGCCCTTCCACGCTGAGCGTCAGCCGCTGCTGCAAGACCTGCTGGCCTGGGCGCAAACCCCGTCCCACCCGGTGCAAGTGCGCCTCTACACCGGCGCTGGCGGCAGCGGTAAAACCCGCCTGGCGCTGGCCGCCAGCCAGCAACTGGCCGAACAAGGCTGGACGGTGGCCTGGCTGGCCCACGCCAAGCCCGCCGATTGGCTGACCCACTGGCAAATCCTGCTCAGCCAAGGCCAACCGCTCTGCCTGGTGGTGGATTACGCCGAACACCGCACCAGCGAGCTGGACGCCCTGCTGGGCGCGGCGCTGCACGCCCTCAGCCCACACAGCAATATGCCGCTGCGCGTGCTGCTGCTGGCGCGCAGCGCGGGCGGCTGGTGGGCCGACCTGTGCCGCGAAAGCCAGGCCGCCGACTTGCTGAACGGCCCAGCCACCGCACCACCGCACACCCTGCCCGACCTGCGTCTGGACAATGCCGAGCGCGACGCCGCCTATCAGCAAGCGCTCAACGCCTATGCACACGCCCAAGGCTGGCCCGCGCCCAGTCACGCCTTTGTGCCGCCGCTGGCACAAGCGCAGTACGCCCACCCGCTTTACCTGCACTTGGCGGCGCTGGCGGCGCTGGACAACCAGCGCATCACCCAGGCCAGCAGCCTGCTGGAAAGCCAATTGCACCGCGAATGGCGCTACTGGAAAACCAGCGGCACCGACACCTGCCATGACGACTGGGCCGACGCGCTGGCCTGGCTGGCACTGCTGGGCGGCGCGACCCGCATCAATGCCGAACAGGCGCTCGCCACGCTGGGCCTGCCGCACGCCACCGCCCTGGCCACCCAGCTGGCACGCGCCTACCCCGCCCCAGCCGGTGCCATTGCCGCCCTGCAACCCGACCTGCTGGCAGAAACCCTGCTGGCGCAACGCCTGGCTGGCGAACGCGGCCAGGCGCTGCTGCAACAGGCGCTCAGCCAACACCCGGACGCCGCGCTGGCCACCTTGGGCCGCCTGTGCGCCGACAGCCGCCGCCTGAACCCACACGACGAACCTGGCTACGCTGCCACCCTGCTGAGCGCGCTGCAATATGCCTTCCCCAGCCAAGGTCAGGCGCTGATCAACGCCGCCCACGCCAGCGAACCCGGCCTGGGCCGCTGGCTGGCGCGGGCGTGGGCAGGGTTGGATGAGGCGATGCGGGAGCAGTTGTGCGAAACATTGGACTTACCGGAATTTTCGGTGTGTTTGTTGGATTTGGCTGTGGATTATCGCCGTGCGGTGCTGCGGGCGGCTGGAGGAGATGTCGCCAAGTGGGCGGGAGCGTTGAATAATCTGGCGGTAGCGTTGAATGCTCAAGGTGGGGTTGAGGCACAGAGTGAGGCACTGGGCCATGCACGTGAGGCAGTAGAGATTTACCGGCAACTGGCGGCCAGCCAGCCGGCAGCCTATCTGCCGGATTTGGCCATGTCGCTGAATAATCTGGCGAATCACCTTGCTGAGCAAGGCGATGCCGAGTCACGGCGGCAGGCGCTGGGCCATGCGCGTGAAGCGGTGACGATTTTTGCCCAATGCTATACCAACATGCCAGCGGCTTTTGAGCACAATCTGGGCATTGCTTGCAACACACTGCTGCACATCGCCCATGGCTTGGACTTGGACGGCAGGGAAGAACTCCGGGCCGCTTTACTCGCTGGCGGTGTCACGCCAGCAGAGCACTGATTGATTCAGGAAAATCATTCTTTCCGCAAACTTGCTGCAAAAAACCCCGCACAATCAAAACCCGTCATCCCGCCTGCGTGGGATTGACGGGTTTCTCAGCATTTCCCTAATTCCCCCCACCCAGCCACAACTACAACACTGGCCGGTGTTTGGGTGCGTCCACCCGCTGGGCGCGGTAGATGCCGTGGTGGCCGGAGCAGGCGTAGCTGGCGGCGCAGGCCAGGGCGGCGTACACGCCCACGCCGCTGCCAAACAGTTCCATTGCCATCAGCGTACACGCCAGCGGGGTGTTGGCTGCGCCGGCAAACACCGCCACCAGGCCGATGCCGGCCAGCAGCGGTGCGGGCAGCGCCAGCAGCGGGGCCAGGGTGTTGCCCAGGGTGGCACCGATGGCAAACAGCGGGGTGACTTCGCCGCCCTTGAAGCCACTGGCCAGTGATAACACGGTGAACGCCCACTTGCCGGCGGCTTCCTGCATGCCCAGCGGCTGGGTAAACGCCGCGTCAATCAGCCCCAGCCCCAGCCCGAGAAAGCGCTCGCCGCCCAGCGCCCAGGCCAGCCCGGCCACCAGCGCCCCGCCCAGCAGCGGGCGCAGGGGCGGATAGCTGACCCGGTTTTTCAGCCACTGGCCCAGGCCGTGGGTGGCGTGGGCAAAGCTGCGCCCGGCCAGGCCAAACAGCGCGCCAGCCAGCAGGATGGCGGCCAGTGTGGCCGGCGATAGCGCCGGAATGGCCGCCACGGTGTGGTGCGCATGCTTCGCGCCCCAGGCCAGGCACACCTGGTCGGCCAGCAGCGCCGCCAGCAGGCAGGGCAGCAAGGCATCGGCGCGCACCCGGCCCAGCGCCAGCACTTCCAGCGCAAACACCGCGCCGGCCAGCGGTGTGCCAAATACCGAGGCAAAGCCGGCGCTGATGCCCACCAGCAGCATGCGCTGGCGGTCGAAGGTGTCCAGCCGGCAGCGCTGGGCAATCTGGTCGGCCAGCGCGCCGCCCATCTGCACCGCCGCGCCTTCACGTCCGACCGAGGCACCAAACAGGTGGGCAATCACCGTGCCCAGCCAGATCAGCGGGGCCATGCGCAGCGGAATGGGCTGACGTGGCTGGTGGATTTCGTCAATCAGCAGATTATTGCCCGCCTCCACCGGCTGGCCAATGCGCCAGTACACCCAGGCCACGGCCCATCCGGCCAGCGGCAGGCCGGCCAGCAGCCAGGGGTGGGCCAGGCGGGTGGCGGTGGCCCAGTCCAGCGCGGCCAAAAACGCTGCCGACGCGCTGCCGGCCAGCGCGGCCACCGCCAGAATCAGCGCCAGCCATTTCACTGGCGCAATCAGGGGCCGCCGGTACTGCGCTGCGCGGGGGAAAACCATCGTGTTGTTCTCGGGGTAAACGCCAACGGGGCAAAGTGTAGCACCGGAACGCGCCGGCACTGGCAGCGGGCAAGGCAGCCCCAGCTGCGCGCCTGGCGGGCCAGGGCCGGGGGCGGCTCTGCCGCTGACCGCCTTCCACGGGGCGTTTATGTTGCCATGCAATATAATTTGCCAGTGGTGTAAGCCACTCACTGAGCATGGCGCAGTTGTTGCTTATGTGGGCTATCATACGGAAAGCCTTGCTTATTAAGCCATTTTTTTGTACGGATGCGACATTGCTCATAAAAAACTGACTATTGACTTTGCCGAAATCCGTAAAACCACGTATAGTTATGTTGCAATGCACAATAACTGGAAAGGACGCATCATGGACTATCCTGCCGTCGCCACACTCAATGTTGCCTTGGGCAACGAAGCCACCCTGCACGCGCTGCGTCAGCAACAAACCTGCTACACCCGCGTGGCAGATTCGGTACTGCGCGTCATGCGCGAAGCTGCCCGGCAAAAGCCGTGGGAGCGCAAACGTGAACGCCTGGCATGTATCGGCTTTAGCGACAGCCTGGCGCTGAGCCACGATCTGTCGATCCAGGCGCTGGAAGCACAAATCAGCCAGTGGCAGCTGATGTTCAACGCCTGCGGTCAGCCGGCCTGGGCCAAGCCGTGGGGGGATTATCTGCAGCGTGAAGTCAGCCACACCTCGCGCTTCTTCACCGAGCTGGGCCGCGCCAATGGGGGTCTGGCTTACGCCAGCACCACGCTGCACTAAGCACGCCAGCGGCACACACGGCCACACCCGCCCGTGTGATGCAAAACGCCCCGTCAGCCAGCAGGCGGCGGGGCGTTTTGCATCAACGGGACGGCGACTCAACCACTTACAGCATGAGTTTCACCTCAGGTGTCGTTCCCGCGCAGGCGGGAACCCAGACCGTGCCACCGCGTGCGTCGTGGGTGTTGCGCGTTGTGGCACGGTCGTGAGTGCTCTACCCGCTGCACGCTGTGGATGCCCCTGGATTCCCGCCTGCGCGGGAATGACGCGGTGGGGTGCGGCGGGTGGTTCGCTGTATCCAGGCAAGTCTTTGTTTCAAATGACTATTTTTTCAGCGTTTCCTGAGCTGTGCCGCCAGCCCGCTGGCATTGCGTAGCGCCAGCGCATACACCGACAGCTGCGGGTTGGCACCAATGCTGGTGGGAAACACCGAGCCATCAAACACCGACAGATTGCGCACGCCCCAATACTGGCCGTCGGCGCTCACCACGCCGCGCTGTTCATCCTTGCCCATCATCGCCCCGCCCATCACATGGGCGCTCACCCAGCGCGCGCGCAGAACCTCCAGCGGCAGCTGCAAGATGGCGGCGCGGGCTTCGGACCAGTTGCGGTATGGGCGGGCGTCTTCGTGGATGGGCAGCACCTGCTGGGCACCGGCGGCAAACTGCAGCTCGGCCATGGATAGCCAGGCGCGGCGGGCGGCTTCCCACAGCGGGTCGGTCAGCGGGTAATCCAGCCGGGCATGACCGGCATCGTCCACGCTGACCACGCCGCCCTGGCTATCCACATGAAAACCATCGCGCAGCAGTGCCAGCATCACCTGCAGATGCGGCAGGTTCTGCATCAGCGCGGCGTGGCTGCTGCCCATGCCGGTGAGGGTGACCGCCGCCAGCAGCGGATGCACTGGTGGGGTTTCCAGCTTGTAGCCCAGTGGGCCGTCAATGTCCTGGATGTGCAGAAAGTGGTCGCTGTATACGGTTTGCGGCGCACCGTGGTAAGGATGGACTGCTTCGGCAAACACCCCGCCCGACAACACGGTGGGGTGCAAAAAGGTACGCTTGCCCAGCCGGCGCGATGGGTCGGGTGCGTGGCTGCGCAGCAGCAGCGCCGGGGTGTTGATCGCCCCGCCGGCCAGCACATAGTGACGGGCGCGCACCGACACCCGCACTCCGTTGGGGCGCAGGCCGGCGCTGTCCAGCGCCAGGCATTCCAAACCCGTCACTTCGCCGGCGGTAAACGTCAGTTGCTCGGCGCGACAGCGCACCACAAGGCGCGCGCCCAGGTCCAGCGCGGTGGGAATGGTGGTCACCAGCATCGACTGCTTGGCGTGGGTGGGACAGCCCATGCCGCAGTAGCCCAGGTTCCAGCAGCCTTTGACATTGCGCCGGATCCGCCCATGGCTGATGCCCAACTGCTGGGCACCGCGTGCCAGCAGTGCATTATTGGCGTTGGGCGCGTCTGGCCAGTCCACCACCGACAGCCGGGTTTCAATCTGCTCAAACCATGGCTGCATGGCGGCTTCGGTCAGTGGCAGGTCGTAGCGCTCGTGCCACACCGCCAGCGTGCTGGCCGGGGTGCGAAACGAGGAGGTCCAGTTGACGGTGGTGGAGCCGCCCACGGTGCGGCCCTGCAAGATGGTAATGGCCTTGTCCTGGGTTTGCCGCGCCGCGCAAGCCTGATACAGCTGCGGGTAGGCGTCGGTTTCCTGCAGGCGAAAATCACTGCCGCGCGGCAGTGGGCCTTCTTCAATCATCAGCACCTTCAGCCCGGCCTGGGCCAGCACTTCGGCGCTGACGCCACCTCCGGCACCGGTGCCCACAATCACCACATCGGCGTCAAACCGGGTATCGGCGTTGAGCGTGGCGGCGTCTACCACCTGCCAGCCACGGGCCAGCCCGGCGGCAATCGGATCAGGAAAATTCATGTTGGGTTCCTTGCCGCCAGCCAGTGTGCGGGCGGGCCGGGGTAGCCAATGGCCTGCTGGCTGGTGGGCAGTGCGTACCAGCCGGCGCACAGTAATTGATGCAAGCCCTGATAGCCGGCACGCAAGAGCTGAAAGCGGCTGGTGCGCCAGCCATAGAGAAAATCGGTAATCTCGGCTTCGCTGGCGCGGGTCCATTCGCCACGAATGCCGGCCAGCCAGCGCCGGGTAAGCGGAAAAATCAGCAAATCCAGCAGTTGGGTCACTTCGGCCTGCACCGGCACCGGCAGGGCGGCAATGGCTTGGTCAATCGCCTTGAGCAGCGCATGCAGCGCCGCCAGACGGGCATCTTCCGCGTCTTCTGGCGGCAGCACCGGGCCCAGCATGGCCGGGGCAATCGCCGCCAGGGCGGTGGCGGTGCGTTCGTTCAGCACCTTGAACTGTTCTGGCACATCGGCCAGACGCATGCGGGCAAATGGCCCCCAGGCCAGGCGCACGCCCAGCAGCAGCGCGCCGCCAGCCAGGCCAGCACGCAAAAAATGGCGTCGGGTCAGCAGGGGTTTCATACACCCTCCGGGTGGGTAAAGTGGTGGCGCGCTTTCACCGTATCATCCAGGTTTGCAGCCAGCGCAACAGCCGGCCATACGGCGGGCGCAGCAGCGGCATGGCGTTCAGACGGGCCTGGTACAGCACCGGCTTAAGCGTGCTGAAAGTCAGAAAGCCCTGGTGGCCATGATACTGGCCCATGCCGGAAGCGCCTACCCCGCCAAACGGCAGGCTATCCTGCACCACATGCAGCAGCGTGTCGTTGATCACCACGCCGCCGGCGTGCGTGTGTTTCAGCACCTGGCGGATGCGGGCGCGATCATGGTCAAACAGGTACAGCGCCAGCGGGCGCGGGCGGGCCTGAATCCAGGCCAGGGCGTCGGCCAGATCGTCGTACACCAGCAGCGGCAGAATCGGGCCAAAAATTTCTTCTTCCAGCACCGCCTGCCCGTCCGGCACCGCCCACAGCAGCTGTGGAGCGAGTTTGCCTACGGCGCGCAGTTGCGCCTCGGTTTCTCCCGCCGGCAAGCAGCCATGCCACTGTGCGCCGGCAGCGCGTGCCTGGTCCAGATAGCCTTGCAGGCGGTCGAGCTGGCCACGGTGGATAATGGCGCTGTAATCCGGGTTGTCGGCCAGGGTGGGGTAGCTGCGCGCCACCGCCTGGGCAAATGCCTGAACAAATTCGGCCAGCGCCGCGCGCGGCAGCAGCACATAGTCTGGGGCCACGCAGGTTTGCCCGGCGTTCATCAGCTTGCCCTGGGCAATGCAGGCGGCGGCCTGGGCAATGGGATAGCCGGGAGCAATCAGGGTGGGCGATTTGCCGCCCAGCTCCAGCGTCACCGGGGTGAGGTTGGCACTGGCTGCCTGCATCACCTGGCGGCCCACGGCGGTGGAGCCGGTAAACAGCAGATGGTCAAAGGGCAGCGCGGCAAACGCCCGCGCCATGGCCACCTCGCCCAGCGCCAGCTGCACCTCGCCCGCCGGAAACGCCTCGGCCAGCAATTGGGCCAGGCAATGGGCGGTGGCCGGAGTGTATTCGCTCATCTTGATCATCACCTGGTTGCCCGCCGCCAGCGCGTCGGTCAGCGGGCCGATGGCCAGATACAGCGGGTAATTCCACGGCACGATAATCCCCACCACCCCCAGCGGCTGCGCCTGCACCTCAGCCCGCGCCGGCCAGAACCAGGGGCTCAGCCCGCGCCGCTGCGCACGCATCCAGCGGCGCAAATGGCGCTGGGCGTAAGCAATGCCCTGCAGCGCCGGAAACAGCTCGGCCATCCGGGTTTCATCAACGCTGCGCTGGCCAAAGTCGCGGCTGATGGCCGCTGCCAGCGCGTCGGCATGGCGCAGCAGGCCGTCGTGCAGCCCCTGCAGCCGCGCCCGACGACAGGCCAGGTCGGGGTAGGGCTGCTGTTGCCAGGCAGCCCGGCTAGCGGCCAGGGCGGCAGGCAGCTCGGCGGGATCGCAAAGTAAACGGGGGGCAGGCATATGCTATCCTCGGGGCAGGCGCAGCCAGACTGCGTCAGCGTGGTTTAGAGTAAAAGCTCTAGACAAGATTAAACGATTGTTTACCTGGGTACAAGCCCATGCTCATCGACTTTTTTCTGGCCCTGCGCCAGGCCGGCTTGCCGGTCAGCCTGAAAGAATGGCTCACCCTGCTGGAAGCGCTGAAACAACACCTGGCGTTTGCCAGCCTCGACCAGCTGTATTATCTGGCGCGCACCACCCTGATCAAGGATGAAAAGTGGTTTGACCGCTTTGACCGGGTGTTTGCCGCGCATTTTCATGGGCGGGAATGGCAGGCTGAAGACCTGCAACAGGACATCCCCGAAGACTGGCTGCGCAAGCTGGTGGAGAAACACCTGAGCGAAGAAGACAAGGCCGCGCTGGAAGCCATGGGCTTCAAGCAGCTGATGGACACGCTGAAACAGCGGCTGGCCGAGCAGCGCGAACGCCACCAGGGCGGCAATAAGTGGATTGGCACTGGCGGCACCAGCCCGTTTGGCGCGTATGGCTACAATCCCGCCGGGGTGCGCATTGGCCAGGAAGGCTCGCGCCACCAGCGCGCCGTCAAGGTGTGGGACCAGCGTGAATTCCGTGATCTGGACGGCAACAGCGCGCTGGGCAGCCGCTCCATGAAAATTGCCCTGCGCCGGCTGCGCCAGTTTGCCCGCGAAGGCGCCACCGAAGAACTGGACATCAGCGCCACCATTGCCGCCACCGCCCGCCAGGCCGGCCTGCTGGATTTACGCTATCACCCCAAACTGCACGACAGCACCAAGGTGTTGCTGCTGCTGGATATCGGCGGCTCGATGGACCATCACATCCGCACGGTGGAAACCCTGTTTAGCGCGGTACGCAGCGAGTTCAAGCATCTGGAGCACTTTTACTTTCATAACTGCGTGTACGAAAGCCTGTGGAAACACAATGCCCGCCGCTGGACCGAACGCACCCCCACCCTGGATGTGCTGCACACCTATGGCCGCGACTACAAGCTGATTCTGGTGGGCGATGCACGCATGAGCCCGTATGAAATCGTTTACCCCGGCGGTAGCGTGGAACACCACAACGAAGAAGCCGGCCAGGTGTGGATGAAACGCCTGCTGGCGCATTTTCCGCACGCGCTATGGATCAACCCGGTGGCAGAGGCGCACTGGGATTACAGCGAATCCAGCCAGCTGATTCAGCAACTGATGGGCGGACGGATGTGCCCGCTGACGGTGGAAGGGTTGGAGCGGGGGATTAGGATGTTGAAGCAGACGATAATCGCTTAATTTTCCAGATCAGCTGAGCACTGCAAAATCAGCAGCCCCCATCCTGAGTTATAACAACTGAATTGCCATACCTTCCGCGTCAATATATTTTCCGGAAGTCCATCCTGTACCAGATTTATACTGCAAGTTGACGATTGCATCTGCCTCCAAGGCGCGACCGGCATTTACCAAGGCTTCCTCCACTTCGGCGAGGGTAGGTGCAGGATGAAACAGAGATTTCTTTTTCTTGCTGATGCGCACATGCTGGATTTCCCGGTACGGCACATTATCAGGGGGACAATCTAGCAACAACACATTCTTCAACCCTGTATATGGGTCGAACCGGGTCTCCTTGGACAAAGTCAGCAAAGGCAGCCCCTGTGGCATGTCTTGCGTGGTTGCCAGCACAGAGGTAGAAGAGGACGATTTATCGGATACAGACAATTGTGCCGCCGCTGCACCCAAAGCGCTGGCTGTCAATGCCCCCGAGCCAGGAGTCACACTACTCACTACCTGGGTGACAGTGGAAGTTACCGTACGGGTATATCCCTGGACGGCAACATTGCCGCGCATATGCCCCGCCACATTTTGTATGGTAGGGATACGCCGCGACACCAGCTCAGAAGAAATGCTGAACAGGTTTTTCAACGCAACAGCAATCGCTAGAATCGACAGTGTGATCAATGCACCAGAGCAAAACATCAGAAAAACCTGGAATACGCCCTCTTCCAGCGAGGCTTCTGCAGGGACATAGTTTTCAATATAAAGCTTCGCCACCCAAAAATACGCCAGCACGGGAAAAATCACGAGCCAGCCCTTCATTACTATACACAAGCCAATCAAGAGGCCAAGGGGCAGATTAAACTTAAGAAACAAGGGAAACAGCATCTTGATGGCAGCCAGGGTTTCTATAATATTTACCACTAGCCACAATATCAACAAGATGCCAAGCAGAGGAAAAATTGCAGCAACTCCAGCCAAAATCAGGGTGATGATCAACCTGCCCAGCACATCGGACAACATACCTCGTTTTATGGAATAAGCAACGATGTATAATATCCCCATTATGGAGAATCCTAAAAGCATATTAAGTGCCTGACTGAAGAAAGACAGTATCAGCGGTATATGAATCAGCACATATAACCAAAATTTGTTTATTGCTTGCGATGCAACAGCGTCATCTTGTGTCATGTTGAAGCTCTCCGTTTTTGAGTGATTTTCACAAACCAGTTTCGTGCGCACATTGATTTGGCATCATGTACAGCTGACCTGCACGATGGTATGCTCTTTTCATCAGGCGACTCAAGGCATGTTACCACAAAAATGACAAAACCATCTAAAAATCGCCATGCAATACTAAAGCATGCCAGTTTTTATACCACCCTCTCACCATGTAGAAGTTCAGACTTGATCTGGGGACGCACTGAACAAATTCGCATTTCACCGAAGAAGACCGAAGCGGGCCGCATCGATTCGGCATGAGCGCTTTGCCGAGTAAAAAATGCCTGCTCACCGTCATTTTCGGTCAGCTTTCACCCTGT
>ERZ724524.2064-NODE-2064-length-13282-cov-6.477130_pt1 | contig 13282 bp, 10 predicted proteins | sample MGYA00376057_ERZ724524 | MGnify/ENA primary metagenome ERZ724524 (study PRJEB28724, sample SAMN07190888) | wastewater metagenome | isolation source: influent of sewage treatment plant in Hong Hong | place: USA: Christiansburg, Virginia | collected 2016-03-01 ...
CGAGTGCTTGGTGTGCGCCACCAACTCGTCGGCGTCGATCGAGCTGCCTTCGGTTGGTTGAACAACGGCGGCGATGGTCTCGCCGAAGCGGTCGTCGGGCACGCCAACGACCACGGCGTCGTACACGCTGGCATGGGTCTTCAGCGCCTCCTCCACCTCTTCGGGAAACACCTTCTCACCCGCCGTGTTGATGCACACCGACCCGCGGCCCAGCAGGGTGATCGACCCGTCCGCCTCCACGGTGGCCCAGTCGCCGGGGCAGCTGTAGCTCTTTCCGTCGATTTGGATGAACGTTGAGGCCGACTTTTCGGGGTCCTTGTAGTAGCCGATCGGCACGTGGCCGCCGACGGCCACTCGTCCCCGCTCTCCCGAACCTGGTTCTACGTCGGTGCCGTCGTCGCGAACCACACGGGCGGCCACCCCGAGCGCAAACGAGGCGGTGTCGGCGGCCGAGTCGCCGGCGGAAACCGATTGGCCCAGCCCGATGGCCTCCGATGAGCTGAAGCTGTCGATCAGCATCATGTTCGGGTGATGCGCCAGCAGCCCCAACTTGGCCGACTCCGACCACATCACCCCCGACGAGGTGATCAGCACGATCGAGCTGATGTCCCAACGATCCGGCTCAGCGTCCAGCGCAGCCACAATCGGCTTGGCGAACGCATCACCAACGATGGTGACGGCGGCGATCTTTTCCCGCTCAACGACGTCGAGCAACTCGGGGATGTCCAGATGTCGACCGGGCAGGCACACCACCGACCCGCCGTTGGTCAGGTACATGTTGGCGGTGAACCAGCCGGTGCCGTGCATCAGCGGGCAGGCCGGCAGTCCGGGAGCCGCTGAGGCGCCGATCGGCTCCAGCGCGGCGTCGTATCCGGCGGTCTCGCACTCCTCGCCCAAAACCGGGTTGCCGGTGGCGCACAGGGCGCGGATCAGGTCGTCCTGGCGCCACATGGTGCCCTTGGGCATGCCGGTGGTGCCACCGGTGTAGATCATCAGAATGTCGTCCCCGCTGCGTCCCCAGGGGGCCACGGTGTGGCCATCGGTTTCGGTGGCCGCCGCCACCTCGTAGGGAACCGCCCACTCGGGGCAGGGCCCCGAGCCGTCGTCCACCCACAGCCAGGTTCGTGCGGTGGGAACGCGGTTGCGCACCGCTGCGACTCGGTCGGTGAAACAGCCGTGAAACACGATGGCGACTGCATCGGCGTTGTCCCACAGGTAGGCGAGCTCGTCCTCGACGTACCGGTAGTTGGTGTTCACCGGAACCAGCCCGGCCTTGTAACACGCGAACGTGGTTTCTAGATACTCCGGGCAGTTGTACAGATAGACGGCGACCTTGTCCTGGTGCTGGGCCCCCTGGTCCAGCAGGTGCCGGGCCAGCCCATCGGCACGTCGGTCGAACTCGCTCCAGGTGATTCGGCGGTCGCCTTGGACCTGGGCCTCAGCTTCCGGTTGTTTCGATGCAATCCGTTCCCACAACTCGGCAAAGTTCCATCCGGCCATGCTGTCCCCCAACGTGTCGAGATCCTTCGATTCCCTCAGCATAGGGGCGCAGGGAGAAGGCCAAGAGTGGCGGGCACCGGGATGCGGTGTCCCGACGAAGGCCGTCACGGGGTGTCCGCCCACCCGCGTCCCACGTCGGGCCCGGGGCTACGGTTTGGCTGATGGACTTCAACCTCCCGGGGGAGGACGACCCCCGGCGCCAGGCGGTGCGTGCATTCCTGGCCGAGCACCCTGCGCCCACCGGGCCTCAACTCGGCGATGCCGGCTACATGGTGCCGCACTGGCCTCGACCCTGGGGCCTGGGCGCCGACCCGATCCATCAGTTGATCATCGACGAGGAGTTCCGGTCAGCCGGGGTGAGACGCCCCCCCAACCCCATCGGGCTGGGTTGGGCCGGGCCGACCCTGATCGAGGCCGGCACCGAGGAGCAGCAGCAGCGGTGGCTCCACGGGCTCGTGTCCGGAGAGGACCTGTGGTGTCAGCTGTTCTCCGAGCCGGGTGCAGGATCGGATTTGGCGGCGATCAGCACCGTGGCCGAGCGTGACGGCGACGAGTGGGTGGTGAATGGCCAGAAGGTGTGGACCAGCCTGGCCCACCATGCCCGTTGGGGCATCCTGATCGCCCGCACCGGGCCGTCGGTTGAAGCCGGGAGTGACTCCGACGGCGGAGACTCCGACGGCGGTGATTCCAAACACAGTGGCATCACCTACTTCGTCTGCCCGATGGACGCTGAAGGCATCGAGATCCGCCCGCTGATCGAGATGACCGGCGCCCATACCTTCAACGAGGTCTTTTTCACCGACGTGCGTTTGCCCGACGCCTACCGGGTGGGGGACGTCGGGCAGGGCTGGTCGTTGGCCAAGATCACGCTGGCCAACGAGCGCGTGTCGCTGTCGACCGGCGGCGTGCTGTGGGGCCAGGGGCCGCACACCGAGACGCTTTTCGACGAGGTCCGGGCGGCCGGCGGCGTCGTCGACCCGGTGATGCGCCAGCGCCTGGCCCAAACCTGGATCGAGGGTGAGGTGCTGCGCCTCATTCGTATGCGCACGATCTCGGCGGTGGTGGCCGGGAAGAGCCCCGGTCCGGAGGCATCGGTGCGTAAGGTGCTGGCCGATGAACACGGCCAGGCGGTGATGGAGTTGGCCAAAGACCTTGCCGGTCCGGCCGGCATGCTCACCGACGGCGGCCCGCTTGGTCGGTCGGTGGCGCTGTGGCACTACGGATACCTGTTTGCCCGGGCGCTCACGGTTGGGGGTGGCACCGGCGAGGTGCAACGCAACATTCTGGGGGAGCGGGTGCTTGGCCTGCCCCCTGAGCCGAGCACGTCATGAGCGGCGAATCGACGGTGACCGGTGAATCAACGGTGATGGCCATCCACCGCAGCGGGGTCGTGACCGACGCCGAAGGGACCGAGTACCCGATTCGACCCATGTCCATCCTGGAGGTCGAGGGCCGGGCGCTTCGAGATTTCATGGTGCAGCGTGGCTACTCCCAGAGCCTGGAGACCGGGATGGCCTACGGCGTGTCCACCCTGTGGCTGGCAGACGCAGCGGCCAGGGTGGAAGGCGGCCATCACATCGCCATCGACCCGCGGCAGCGCAGCGGCTACCACTCGATCGGCATGCTCAACGTCGAGCGAGCCGGGCTGAACAACGTGGTCGACACCTACGTCGAGTCGTCGGAGTTGCGCCTCCCCAAGCTGGTAGAGGCCAAGACCAAGCTGGACTTTGCCTTCATCGACGGTCGGCACCTGTTCGACTCGGCGCTGATCGACTTCTTCTACGCCGATCGCATGCTGCGTGTTGGCGGCGCGGTCGTTCTGCATGACCTGTGGATGCCCAGCCTTCGCAAGGTTGCGGGGTTCATTCGCCAGAACCGCAATTACCGGTTGGTTCCGGTGGACTCGGTGTCTCAGCTTGGGTTGCCGCTTCGGGCGTACAAGGTGGCGAAGCGTCTTCGAACCACCACCCTCGGGCGCGATCGATCGGGTTTCCGGGCCCGGGCTGAGAACCTGTGCGTCCTCGAGAAGGTCGCCGGCGACGATCGCCACCACGAGCATTTCGAGCCGTTCTAGCCCACCGACCGGGTTCGACCGGTTCACAGCGTCGGTGGTGCCGCCCGGGGCGATGCCGACCACCGCTTCGATGCGGGCGTGGCTCGATGGCTACAGTTGGAGCGGCTCTGAGCGAGTCGACCTGACCCCGAGACCGAGCGGAGCATCCGTGGCAGCCCCCAGAATCATCACCCCGGCCGACGAAGCCCGCGACATCACCAAGAACGACATCGTCGAGCTGATCGAAGACCTGCCGGGAGTCCCCGCCGGCACGTTGGGCAAGGTGTTGATGGTCACCGGATTCACCTGGATTCGTTTCAACGTGCTGTTCACCAACAGCGTCAACGTCGGCCAGATCGACCGGGCAAAGCTTCGCCTGCTGACCAAGGCCGAGGCCAAGGCGGCCCGGAAGGCCCGACGCGCCGCCTGAGCGAGTGCTCGCCCTACCCCTGGTCGAGATCGCCCAGCTGGCGCCGGTGCCATTCCTCGAGCGGTAAGGGATACCGATACGCGGGGCATTCTTCGAGCGGCTTGAGTCGCTTCAACGACTCGAGCAGCGCCGTTGTGTAGTAGCGCCGCCCTGGTTGTTGTGCAAGGTCGTACAGGTCGTGTGCCAGGTCGCAGGTTTGGTTCTCGTCGGGTGGCGAGGCGAACAGGTCGTCGATGCGGCCGTACAGCGTGTTCGGGCTGATGCGTCGTGTCTGCGCAATGGTTCCGGTGTTGAGCGTGAACTGCGCACCAGCGAGCAACGCCACGGCGGTGACGGCGGCCCTGAGTGCCTGTCGTGAGCCGCTCCTCGAAACGTGCTCGATGAGCGCCCACAGCAGTGTGGCGATTGCGAGGAACCCGAAGATTCCGTCCCGCCATGGTGTTTGGGGGTCGAAACCGATCCGTTGCTGGCTGACGCTCAGCGCGCTCATCGACGCGGCGGCGCCCCAGGAGGCGAGCATCACCAGCGTGACCACGATCGAGGGGCCCGGTCCTGGGAGCACCGAGGGCTCATCGACCCCGACGAGTTCGGCTCCAAGAGCGTCCCCATGCTCGGTTCCGTGTTCGGTCTCGACGCCGAGTTCCGTAGCTTCGGGGCCCTGGCGGGTGGCCCACATCGCAGCGAGCCCGACGCCGCAGCCAACCGCAATGGCCGCGAGCGCGCCGGCGACCGTTGGTCGCTTCCACCCCATCGACCAATAGGACTGCGGCACTGCCGACAGCAACCGTCCCGCCAGGGTCGGTACCGCCCGCCCCGTGACCGCCAACTCCGAGCCGGAATAGCAGGCCTGGTCGGCGCAGGCCCGAGCGATCAACGCGCGGATGGGGAGGAACACCGCTGAGAAACCCGCGATGAGTGGAATGCAGGACGACCATGATGCCCGGGGAAGCCCGCTTCGTTTCTGGAGCACTCGCAGGCCCACGATGGACACTGGCGCGGCAATCACCACCACGTAGGCAAGGTCGTAGAAGCATGCACACACTGCGCCGAGCAACGCGCAGCACGCGGCGAGCCTCCATCCGCCCCGGTTCGAAAAGCGGAGGGTGAAGGCACTGGCAAGGCAGACCAACGCGACGCTCAACAGGCCCTGGGTTGGAAAGAAGACGAGTGGTTGGTAGTTCCACGTGGCAAGGGTCGCAACGGCGGCGGCGCAGGCCACCAGGCCGACCGAACGCGTCATCTGCGGCCGGAGGTGCCGGCCGCTGGTTTCGATCGCCCGCCAGAGGACGACGACCGCAGCCACCGCCGCCCACAGCGCTGCCGTTCGGACCACGGCGTGGATGGTGGGCAAGGGCACCCCGAGCGTGTCGGCGATGGCCTTCGAGTACACAAATTCGAACGAGTACGCGATTCGGCCAAGCGGTCGGATATTGCCGAGTTCGAGGAATGGGCGAATGTCCTTGAGGTTGCCCATGACGATCTTGATGGGGTTCAGGCCATATCGCACGGTCATCGTGTACGGATCCCGCATTTCGTCCGCGAACCGGGGGGCGGAGAAGTACACGAGGAACGGAATCGACACGCCGATCACGGCAAGCACCGATGCAAGCGACCGATTTTGACGCACATCCATTGTCGCAGTCTTCTCCGGACTGGTTGCAGGGTTGAGCGGACCAGTCATCAGCACGAGACGGAAGCGCAGCTGTCGGACGCTAGTCGAACGTGGTCGACCCGATTACGGGCGTACGTACAGGGCGTAGAGCCGGTGCACCGGCCTTAGCTACGGGGGCTGCTACGCGGATTACCGCTTCTGACAATCAGCCTGCCGGGGTGTCACCCCGACGGCACAACCCGCAACCAACATAGGTGTGATTCTACCCGACATGAACTGCGGTCGCGAGTCTCAACCGACCGCGAAAGACACCAACCACCTAGAAGAGCCGGCCCGGTGCCGCCGACCACACCGGCCTCGATTTCGCTGGCGCCCTGGATCACAGTCGACCGCGACCTGCCCGTCAACTCGGACATCTTGGTCCGGCCACCGCGACCCAACATCACCGCCACGGTACCCACGTTCAAGCGACGTTGCCGCTCATCGAGATGCGGCAACACCGATTCGAAACATCCAGTCAACGCCTTGCTGATGATGTCCACCCACCCAACTACACCGCGCGGCTCATCATATGGTGGACCCTAAGGGCGTACGAATACCTCGAAGGGCGGGTGGCTGAGGCCCAATCCGATGGGCTGCCAAAGGGCGCACTGGGTCCAGCTGGACTGCACCCGAGCCACAGCGGTCCGCTCGTAGGCCACACGAAGCGGGCTGCTCGTGATCACGACGTCGACGTCAGAGCCCTCGATGGTGTCGTAGGGCGCCTTGCGCACTTCGCGAGGTAACGATGTGACCCAATAGTCCGATGCATTTTCTGGTGGCTCGATTTCGGGTGTCATCGAGTACAACGCCGGCATGAACGGGACGACGATGACCGTGTCCCCCTTGTGTATGCAGGGCTTTGTCGAAGCGACATCTTCGTTGATGAACGACGCCAGGACGCCGGTCTGGCGTCGCGTCCAGGCGTTGTTCAGACGCGGATCGGGGGTATGGGATACGGCTACTCCCTCGAGGAGCAGCATCACGGCGACCAGGGCGGTCAGTAGCCCTTTTGGGATTCGTCGTAAGTGTTGCTCCCAAAGGTGATCGATGGAGAGGGCGATGGCACCAAACATGAACGGCACCGCTGGGAGGAGGTAGCGCGTGTTGGCGGAGGAGACCCCGTAGCCCCGCGCTGCGGCGTAGGCGAACAGGACGACTGCACCCACCACGATCGCGCTCACGCCGCTTCTGGCCAGACGGGCGGCTTCGCCAGCCCTGCGACGAAATAGACCGAACGCTACGAGTACCGTGCCCCACAGAAAGGTGGCCTCGAGCAGCGACATGGCGAAGAGCCCATAGGACGGATCCATGATGCTGATCGGGCGTTCTTGAGTGAGTGGATTCTGTAGGTTGTTGACGACATCCTTGAAGTAGTCGGCTTGAAAGACCCGGGTTTTGTAGAATTCTGTGAAGTTGGAGCGCGACCCGGGAACCATTCGCTGAATCCACAATTGCCAAGCCATCGTGCCGAGCGCCAAGCCACCGAGCGTCGCAATGAGGGGTGCTAGGCGGCCGAAGGTACCTCGCACCCACCTGACGCGCGCTGCGCCATCGGCCCGTAGAGCGACGATGAGGGGCGTATCGGAGGTCCGCAACCCCTGCAGCAGGTAGATCATCGCCGCCAGCTGAGCAGCGAGGAACGTTGGCTTGGCAAGGGCGACGGCGAAAGACACAGCGAACAAGAGCCAGACGGAGGCTCGACCGCGATCGACTCGACGGGCGGCTAACAACATGGCGACCCCGCCGGGAATGGCCAGCGCGTCGTTGTTGACGAACGCGTGGGCGTATATGAAACCCGAGGTGCCGATCACCGCCAGCGTGCAGGCCGCCCCGATCCAAGGTGAGATTCTGAGCTTCCGAGCGAGAATCAACAGGGAAGCTGTGGTGAGCGCGGTGAATATCAGGCCGGCCACCCGGTAGGTGTCGACAAGGGGATCTAGGTCGGTCACCTTGTCGACGACCTTCGTGGCCAGCGCCAGTGGCAGGTAGTAAACGGGCGTGTGTTGGGCTTGTTGGGCGGCGAACTCGTTGTTCCCCTTTTTGAGTTGAGCTGGGCTGTAGCATTCGTAGTGGGCCCCGCTTGGGTAGCCAGGATTGAGCCCGCTGCCCCATGCCCTATACCGCTCACAGCGGATAGCGGAGCTCAGCTCCGGGCTCATCATGTCGTCGTGGGAGGCCAGGTGTCCCTGGCGAAGCTTCTCCGCATGAGTGATGTGGGCGCCTTCATCAAGGCCCATGCCCGGTACCTGGAGTGCGGTGAACCCAACGAAAGCCACAGCAGCCGTTACGACGACGACAACGACAGCGAACCACCTTGCGCTGGATTTGGTGATCGAGGGATTCATGAGGTCAAGTCCGATGTGGCTCGGTTTGGTAGGGCGCAGGAATGCTGTTCGTCCGGGAGGACGAAACGCTAGTTGGCGGGGGTGGGGGACCGCTCAAATGAGCCGCACTCCTCTCCGGTAGCGTTGCCCTCATGTTCTCGGTGTGGCGCCAGCGGCTGGTATTGTCCCTATCGCGGGGGATTTCCGTCGTCAGTGAGCTGTCGAAGCGGCTCGCGGCTGTGCCAGCAGTTCGCCCAGTAGCGGCGCTCTTGGGCACGGCGTTGGTTGTGTTGGCGAGTTGGCGCGCCTGGGTCGGTGCCGAACTGACCGACGTCCCCGTGTTCGCAATGCTGGCGGTAGGCGTGGCGTTCCTTCCAGCGGTGCTTGCAGTGAACGGCGCAGAATTCTGGCTGCAGGCCTCTCTGGTCGACGTGCGACTCGGCCCGGTGGAGACCCTCCGCTACGTGAGCCAGGCCAACGTGGCCAACATGTTGCCGTTTCCGGGCGGCCCGTTACTACGACACCGGGTGCTGGCCAACCGGGATGCGTCCCAGCGCCTTGCCGTGAGAGCCCAGTTGTTTACAGCAGTGTGGTGGCTTGCCTCGGGACTGGCCATCTCCGGGGTCGGCTTGGTTTTTGCGGCTGATCGCTGGTGGCTTGGGGGATTCGCCATCATCGGTGGAGTGGCTTTGGGTTACGCCGGTTGGAGCATGCGAGTGCGCTCGGCGCCCCGCGCTGACCACCTTCGCCTGCTGGCCCTGGTGGAAGTGTGTACCGTGATCATTGGGTCGGCGCGACTCTGGGCGATCGCGGCTCTGTTGGGAGCGAGCCTCGATCTCCCCGGCGCCGCCACGTTTAGCTTTACAACGCCGGCCGCCGCCGCTCTAGGAATCTTCCCATCGGGGATTGGAGCGCGCGAGGCACTGGTAGCTGGGACCGCCGATGTCATCGGAGCCGACGTGGCGTTGCTGTTCTTGGCTGCCACCTTGGAACGCGTCGTCAGTCTGATCGCTGCCGTTCCGGTGCTCCTCTGGTCGCTCTGGCACCCTGGAGCAGAGCTGAACGTGCCGTTGACCGGCACGGATGAGGCGGACACGTAGCCGAGTCAGTCCCAGCGTCGCCGTCTCAACAGAATGAAGCGCTCGGCGCGGAACCGGAGGTCGCAGTGATGGCGGGCCTGAAAGGACTCGCTCAGCGTCGGGTTCACGCTGACAGTGATTGAACTGGCAGACTGTCCTGAGATGACTAGGCAAACCAGGTTGTCTAGAACGGCTGACCACCTTGCCAGCGACCGAGGGATTGAGAGTGCAACGTACCTTCCTCTTCGACATGGTGCACCCAGCCGACTTCCATTTCTTTGTGGGCATGATTTCGGAGGTTGAGCGGCGCGGCGACCGCTCGGTGGTTGCCACCCGCCACAACGATGTGCTGGTCGAGTTGGCTGACGAGGCACAGATCGAACACGTGGTTGCCAGCACGGCGGGACATCGGTCGCGGGTGCGGGAGGCCAACGAACTGGTCACCCGCGTGCGCAGGCTGAGAAGGTTGATTCGTCGGCACCGGGTGGACCTGGTGCTGGCCCGCAATCCGGCAGGGCCGCTGGCCGCCCGCCTCACTGGCGTGCCCTCTATCTACGACACTGACGACGGCCCGGCGGCAGGCATGTTGCACTGGATGTCGGCGGTTCCAGCCACGGTCATCACCAGCCCGTCGGCTGGCGCGGTTAATTATGGGCGCAAGCACGTCAGCTACGACGGCTACAAAGAAACTGCATCACTACGTCCGGAGCATTTCGAGCCCGACCCGTCGCTGGTTGAAGCTGTGGGCGTCGACCCGGCCCGCCCCTACAGCTTGATTCGGCTGGTTGCCATGGCCTCCTCCCACGACCACGGAGAAGAGGGTCTGGACGACGACACGTTGGCCAGGGTGGTCGAGGTCCTGTCGCTGTTGGGACCGGTATGGATTAGTAGCGAGCGTGACCTGCCAAGAGAGTTCGCCGACATGCGACTCTCGAAGATCGGTTCGGCGTTCCGTCACGTGCTGGGCGGGGCCCAGATACTGGTCGGGGACAGTCAGACAACCGCCGCAGAGGCTGCCATCCTGGGCGTGCCCAGCCTGCGACTCAGCTCGTGGTCCGGCCGGCTGCCGTATCTTGCCGAGCTGGAACGCCGGGAGATGGCACATTCGTTCCACCCCAACGAACGAAACGCGTTTCTTGATCGGCTACGTGGCCTGGTAGCTCGGCTTCCCGAGGAACGAAACAGCCTGGAGCAGCGTCGAAGCGAGCTGTTGGAGACCACAGTTGACGTGACGGACTGGATGGTTGACTACATGTACTCACTTACCGATGGGTCGGTGATGCCGAAGGCCGAGATAGGTCTCTGACCACAACTGTTGACTGGCTGCTTGATGCACGATGTCGTCCGTTTTCCGCACATGTGGCCTTGAGATGGCCGGTGAGTTGGTCTCAAGGCCGCGTTGAGGGGCCAGTCATCCCGCACGTCGGCGGGCTTGGTCGAGGAACTCGTCAACTAACTGGTGGACGGGCGCGAACATGCTCGCTGGCGGCACGTCCGGACGGATGGTCTGACGCGACGGCGCTGAGGCCAGGGCCTGCTGCAGCCCCGTTGCGGTCTCGGCGAAGGTTGGGACCCCGCAGTCGAGGGCGAAACTTCGCATCTTGTGGCCGGAATCGAGGGCGCACCAGCCGTTGCCGAACCTGTTGGCGATGAGCCCGACGTGGAAGCGGCTGGTGATCGCGTAGTCGCTCGGGCGCAGTAGAGAGGACGCCTCAGCCAGCATTGGGCGATGAAGCGTGGGTGGCGGGGTTGCAGAGCGGGCGGCGAGCAGGTTGATCGCTTCGACGGCGACCGCCTCGTCCTCGGTGGTCATGGCGAGCAGCTTCACGTCCATACGTTCGCAGATGCGGCTCGACGCCATGGCGGCGGCCAGCGCGCCGGCGTGCTCGTTGCGGTTCGTCGTCGTGCCCCGCGGGGCGATCACCACCCGGTTCACCGCGTGGTCGCCCCCGGGGCCATCGGGAGCGGGCAGTGCCAGGTGGGCCAGGTCGGGCGCCACCACGATGTGACGAAACCCGAGGGCCCGAAGCGCCGAAGCCGACGATCGGTCGCGCACCACCCATCGCGGCCGCTCGAGTGCGGCGGTGTGAAGGGCCCAGCGTGACGGCCAGCGGTCGATGGGACCGACGCCCAGGCCTATGCCGGCTCGTGCCCGGCCGGCGCCGACCGCGGCGTAGCGGCCGAGGTGGACGGCGCAGCTGATGGCACTGGTCTGGTCCTGGAGCAACCCGCCCGGGCCTAGGACCACCCCGTCGGCCCAGCGCCGAGGCTCGCGCAGCGAGCGGGTGGGAAACGCCCGAACCCCGTGAAGCTCCTCGGTTGCAGCTGGATCCTCGGAGAACATGGCCACCTCGGCACCCCGCCGGCGCAGTAGATCGGCCAAGGAACCGCAGATCAGCTCGTCGCCCAGGTTGCCCGAGCCGGCCCATCCGGCGATCAGCACGTTGGGGCTCATCCGGGCCAAGCGCTGGCGGGGGAGGGACGTGTGTGCCCGCAGTTGGTCTGCCGGCCAGCCGCTGGTCGGCCGGCGGACTGGGCCGAGCCGAAGCCGCCCGCAACGGCGCGGTCGGCCGCTTCAATCGCATGCTCTTGGTGAGCTGTGCGGCGCACCTTCCTGTTCGACATGATCTCCCGGGTGGTCGTGAGCAGTGCCGGATTACGGTCGCGGGTCCGGGAGGCAAAGGAGCTGAGCACCCGGGTGATCGGGCTGTGCTCCCTGATCCGGCGGGAGGGTGTGGATCTGGTCATGACGAGAAACCCGTCGGGTGCGCTGGCGGCGAGGCTCATGAGGATTCCCTCCATGTTCGACACCGACGACTGCCCTGCGGTCGGCTTACTGTACTGGGCTGCTGCGATCCCGGCGACGGTGATCACCAGCCCGGCGTCTGGTGATGTCGATTACGGACGAAAGCATCAGGCCTATCGGGGATTCAAGGAGACGGCCTCGTTGCGTCCCGATCGCTTCGTTCCCGACGCCACCCTGGTGAGGGGCGCCCGGCCGGATCCGTCGGGGCCTTACAGCCTGGTCCGCGCCGTGGCGATGGAGGCCACCCACGATCACGGTGAGGACGGTCTTGACGACCGCACCCTGCGTCGGGTGGTCGAGTTGCTCTCGCCGGTGGGGCCGGTGTGGATCAGTAGCGAGCGCCAACTCCCCGTGGATCTGGAACGGCGGAGGCGGCAATCCTGGGCGTCCCGAGCCTGCGGCTGAGTTCCTGGGCGGGGAGATTGCCGTATTTGGTGGATCTGGAGGGGCGGGGCATGACCCAGGCGTTCCTCCCCGAGCATCGAGAGAGATTCCTCCAACGGTTGGAAGCGATGACCAACAGTCTCCAAGCCGAACGGGACGAGCTTCGGTTCCGCAGGGATCAGCTGTTGGCCGAGACCGTGGATGTCGCCGATTGGATGATCGAGCGGATGTACAAGTTGGTCGAGCGCAGTCGGGGTGCCACCTAGGCGGTTGGCGGCCCTCCGCCGAGGAACAGACCATTTCCGGAACCTTGGGTGAAAATGTTCAGCCAGTTGACTACCATTCTCGGATGAACAGAGCCGGTGAGGGTGGCGCTGCAGCGCCGCGACGCAACGTGTGGGTTTTGCTCGGTCTTGTGGCGATTCTCGGGGGCTTGGTGGCTCAGCCGATCACTGCCGGAACGGCCGGGGCCACCGGCCCAGGGGACAATCCGGCCAAGGGCGAGGTCTCACCTGTCACCGACGCTCAGGACGGTCGCCGCTCAGATCCCATCCCGCCCGAGTTGGTCGGCAACGAGGCGGCCCCGCTGCCGGCTTCAAAGGCGGCGGTTGCGCTGGACGACATTGCATGTGTCGGTAATGGCACGTCCGGTAAACGGGTGCAGCTGGTGTACGCCTATCGAGCCGGCTCCAGCAACCGTTCGGCAGCGTATGCGGCGTCCATCCGGAGCTGGGCAACCCGGTTCGACGACTTTCTGGCAGGTGAGGGCGCAGCAACCGGTGGACAGCGCCGCATCCGCTTCGTTCACGATGGCGCATGCCAACCAACCGTGCTGACCGTCCAGGTGCCTTCGACGGTCAAAGATTTCGATACAGCAACTGAGGCTCTGGCCGCAGCCGGATTGACCAACCCCAACCGCAAATACCTCACCTATGCGGATTGGAACGTGTCAGGTCTCTGTGGCACCGCCACCTATTGGGGAGACGAGGATCCCAGTGCAAACAACTTCAACAACACCGAGATCGGTTACGCACTGACGTATCAGTCCTGCT
>ERZ724524.2070-NODE-2070-length-13268-cov-4.390752_pt1 | contig 13268 bp, 7 predicted proteins | sample MGYA00376057_ERZ724524 | MGnify/ENA primary metagenome ERZ724524 (study PRJEB28724, sample SAMN07190888) | wastewater metagenome | isolation source: influent of sewage treatment plant in Hong Hong | place: USA: Christiansburg, Virginia | collected 2016-03-01 ...
CGGAGGATTTTGCCGACATGGCATTGCCGCGGGTGATGAATGATGAGTTGAAGTTCTATCGTGCCAAATATAAGAATACGTACGAGAACTGGTTGGAAAATATCAAGGACTGGTGTATCAGCCGCCAGTTATGGTGGGGGCATCGCATTCCTGCTTATTTTTTGCCGGAAGGTGGTTATGTAGTGGCTGCCACTCCCGAAGAAGCCTTGGCATTGGCAAAAGAGAAAACGGGTAATGCAGACCTTAAACTGGAAGACCTTCGTCAGGATGAGGACTGCCTGGATACTTGGTTCTCCTCCTGGTTGTGGCCCATCTCTTTGTTTGACGGTATCAACAATCCGGGTAACGAGGAGATAAACTACTATTATCCTACCAGCGACTTGGTGACCGGTCCGGACATTATCTTCTTCTGGGTAGCCCGTATGATTATGGCAGGCTATGAATATGAAGGTAAGATGCCGTTCCAGAATGTTTATTTTACGGGTATTGTCCGTGACAAGCTGGGACGTAAGATGTCCAAGTCGTTGGGTAATTCTCCCGACCCGCTGGATTTGATTGAGAAATACGGTGCCGATGGTGTACGTATGGGCATGATGCTTTCAGCTCCTGCTGGCAATGACATCCTCTTTGACGATGCACTGTGTGAGCAAGGACGTAACTTCAATAATAAGATATGGAACGCTTTCCGTCTGATTAAAGGTTGGGAAGTCAGTGCGGAAGTTCCGGTACCGGAAGCTTCAGAACTGGCAATACGCTGGTTTGAGGCCAAGCAGAATGAAGTGGCTGCCGAAGTGGCTGATTTGTTCAGCAAGTACCGTTTGAGTGAAGCGCTGATGGCTGTTTACAAACTGTTCTGGGACGAATTCTCTTCCTGGTATCTGGAAATGATTAAACCGGCATACGGCCAGCCCATCAACCGGAAAGTGTATGAAGCAACTATCGGTTTCTTTGATAACTTGTTGCATCTGCTCCATCCGTTCATGCCATTTATTACAGAGGAGTTGTGGCAGCATCTTTGCGACCGTACAGACGGTGAGAGCTTGATGGTAAGCCCGTTGTCAATGTCGGCATTGGTAGATGAGGATATCATCCGGGAGTTTGAAGTGGTGAAAGAGGTTATCAGCAATATCCGTTCCATCCGTTTGCAGAAGAACATCGCCCAAAAAGAGACACTTGAGTTGCAGGTTATCGGTGAGAATCCGGTTGTGGCATTCAACGCGGTTATCATGAAAATGTGTAACCTTTCCTCCATCAATATAGTGGAGAACAAGGCCGACGGTGCTGCTTCCTTCATGGTAGGTACTACGGAATATGCCGTACCTTTGGGTAATATGATTGACGTGGAAGCCGAGATAGCCCGTATGGAGGCCGAACTGAAGCATAAGGAAGGATTCTTGCAGGGTGTGCTGAAGAAACTGGGTAACGAGAAGTTTGTGAATAATGCTCCTGCCGCCGTTCTTGAGATGGAACGCAAGAAGCAGGCAGATGCTGAAAGTATCATCAAATCTCTCAAGGAAAGTATTGCAGCATTGAAAAAGGCATAACTGTCCGTCACATAAAAACAGAGAAAAAGCTCCGGAACCTTCAACTCCGGAGCTTTTTTTAGCGGTATAATGAACTGTTTATTTGAACAGTTCTGCTACGCACCACATCAGGCGTGCGGTGGTGTGTGTCCAGATTTCCTTGTAAGTGCAGTTATTTTGCATCGGGAAGTAGGGTTCGTCCTCATTTTCGAATGTTTCGATTCCTACGGGCACGGCTCCCACAACATTTCCGGCGTATGCCCCGTAAAGCGGCGGATAGTCATATCCGTCTCCATAAACGGTACTCATGGCAAACGGGTTGTAGCCTAATATGTATTCTACCTGGCGGGTTGCAATATCCCTTAACGCTTTGTCGTTGAATAGGCGTGCAAGAATAAAGGCAGCTTTGGCTTTGCCCATGACAACAGCGTGGAATCCCCTGAACTGATAGGCGACGGGGAAACGGCGCAGATAGAAATCCTTCGAGAGAGGGATGCCGTTGCGCACTTGTGCATTGTATTCTTCCAGGCTGGGAAGCCCTACCTGCTCTCCTTCGTGGTACAGATTCTTATAATCGGTATTATCCACCTCGTATACGGCGCTTGGCAGTATGCCGTACGGCTCAATCAGTTGTGAAATCCCGCGTAGATAGTCTGCATAGGCTTCACAGGATGCCTTCCACAACGGGACGTCCGGATGGGTAGGGGCATCTGTCAGTAGCATCGAGAGTCCTTCGGCCATCAAGTGCTCTTGGCTTTGGTGATAATAGGCCAGAATACGTTTTTTCCGGGAAGATTCATAGAAGAAACCTCGTAGGGGGATTTTCCAGTCGGTACGCTTTTCCAACTGTTGGCCCGCCATGACGGTACGTGCCAGCCGGGTTGCCCAGTCCAGATAGTAAACATCTTGTGTAAGGCGGTACAAACGCATGGCTGTGACGGTGGCAAGGGCATAAAGTTCGGTTTCGTTCTGTTCCGTCCTTTGCGTATCCAGCAGGTCGATGGCGAATTGGAAGTCCTCAATGGCACTGTTCCGGCACCACCGTGCAAACACTGGGTCTTTCTTTTCAAAATGAGGGGCGGCGAGTGCGCAACTGGAAGCGGCTTTCAGATTGTCCGTAGGCGTATTTCGTGCTTCTGTCTGCATGTCGTCTTTGTCACCACGGATATTCTTTGTCCAAATGCCGATAATCAGTCCGCCCAGTCGGTAGCCGTCACCGAAGCGGGTACGCAGAATCCAGTTCACTCCCCAGCGTGCCTCTTCCAGCAGGCGTTCGTAGAAGATACTGTCTTTGCCTTGTACGGCACCGGCCATTTCGAGGAGGGCGATGCACGATTCGGCTGTATTTCCCGTTCCTTGAGTCAGGTCGGCTGCATCGTGCCATCCTCCGGCAATGCTCATGCTCCGTCCGTCGGGATGATAGGCGAATACATCCTGATGGCATTCCTGATGAATGCCGGGCTGGTCGAAACCGCAACGTTCGGAAAAGAAGAAGTTCAGCGTGTGCCAGGCGGTAGACAGGTAGGCATCATTTCCGATGGGGAAAGGCTTTGATTGTACGTCGCCGATGGAGAGGAAGTATTGTCCGGGCGTATTGAAACTGCTGAAGTCCAGCACAAGAAATCCTTTGTCCTGCTTCTTGTCCTGATTCAGAGGACTGGCCGTACCTTGATAAACGGTTTGTCCCGTGGCGGCATCGTGCAGGCTGAAAGTCCTTTCCGGCACGTGCTGCACCAAAGCCTGCTTGCGTGCTCCCGGCTTGTATCCGCTGTGGCAGTAGGCCATTGCATCTTTTCGCAGGTCGAATCCCCGGCTGTTTTCCGCTTCTACCTTTTCGATGCGCATGTCGTCTATGTATAGGCTCATGTGTTCGCTGGCTCCTGCAGGAGCACCTGCCAGCATGATGTTTACCGAAAAGCCGGTGACACAGTCACGGTATAGGTCCGGTATCTCCCATATGATGTGCTGCCATTTGTTGGGATAGACAGTCTCGAAGTGTTGTCCTTCAAAGCGTCCGGGAGTCGGCATGATTTTCTCTCCTTCATTGTATAGGGTGAATCCGGCAAAGGTCAGATAAACGCCCGGTGCATCCACATATACCCAAACGGAAAAGCGGTTGTATTCCCGCAAGTCTTCCCGGTCGAGGGGACGGATAATCTCCGGGGTGGCGTAATTCCGGTTTGTTGGATTCTTCTTGCCCAGGGAGGCAGGAGTGTCCAGACGGACACTTCCTTTGCCTGAGACAGTGACTTTACGGTCCACATGTATGGTTCCGGGTCCGGTGTGGCGCAGAGCGCCGAAATCTTCGGCCAGGGGGAGTACCCTGCTTTTCAATACCTTTTTCTTTTCCCACCGCGTCAGTCCGGCGTGTGCGGGATTAGCTTTCATTATGCGGTGCACATGATTGCTTTGCTGTAATTGTTTCTCCAGTTCCGTATCGGGTTTCCACGGAGCTTGTGCTTGTGCCTGCATGCAGCAGCATGCCAGCAGCAGTGTTCGGATGATGTATTTCATGGTATTCAGTGTTTGGTTTCAGGGTAAGCATGAAAAGGAGCCTTGAACTCCGGACGTAATGTATAAGTATCCTTCAGTGGGAAATCTGTGGGAACTTCTTGGGTGACGGCACCGGTGGCAGCCCATTCGCATCCCCGGAGTAAAGTCACCTGGAAACCGGTGCAGCGCATGGAGTAAGTCATGTTCGGGTCGTTGCCGCAGTGCCCCAGGAGGTCGACGAATATGCGCCCTTTCCCGTAGCTTACTGTCCACATCAACGGTTCATGCCGTCCGCGTTCGTAGGCGGTTGCCAATATTTCCATGTTTCTTACCGGACCGCGTAGGCGGGTATATATCTCGTCCTTGAAGTGTTTCCATTGAGGAGGCAATCCTTGCAGGATAGGATGATGGGGGGCGCGGTGTTCTATGACGGTTTCGTGCTGCAAGCCGTGGTAGCCGGCATACCCCGGAGAGTAGTCGTAGACGTATTGTCCGTCTTTCCAGTACAGATACGGACCGTCCTTTTCGTTTCGTCCGTCCCATGCCCCCATGCCTATTATCTCGTTGTATTCTTTCCAGTCGGCCATCGGGACGACGGAAGAATGTATCACTACCACACCGCCTCCATCGGCAACGTATTTCTCGAAATTCTTGCGTACGGGCTCTGTCCATGTAGCTCCGCCGTAGTTGATGACGATTAAATCATATTGGTGGAAATCGGGTTTGAAGGTAGCGATGTCTCCACCAAAGTCGGGTGTAAAGGCAAAGTCCACTTTGAACATTCCGCTGTTTTCCAATATCTGCTTCATGGCTTCGCAGGCGCCTTGCCAGTAATGGCTGCCGTCCTGCCCGGCTATCATCATGGTTTTGATTACTTTCTTTTGCTGTGCGTGTGTGTGCGAGGCAGCTCCTATATAAATAAGGAGTACCAGGATAAGTGTCAGTCTTGTTTTCATTTTCCGGAAGATTTAAAGTTTTTGCCAGTAGGGTTCCATTCTATACGGTCGTAGCAGCGTGTGGTGCGCAGATTGTAACCTTGTTCGTCTACGCTGAACTTTCCGTCTTTGAAGTAGGATATGTAGAGCTCGGAGATGCCGTCCTTGTTGCGGTCTTCTACAAGGAGATTGTACTTGTCGGTGACATAAATCTCGTCGGAAATGTATTGTATTTCTTTGGTATAGTTGTCTACGATTGCATAGTAGGCCTTGAAAAGGTCGAAAGTGGGGTAGTGCCCGTTGTCACGTCCGAAAAGCATTACTTCTTCAAGGGCATCGTCCCCGTCCATATTGGCAAGTACGGATTGCTGAAAGGAAAATCCCGGTTTTTGTACTTGTGGAGGGATATTGTCCCATCCTTCCTGATGGGCTGTCACTGAAAATTGCGCTTGTGCATGGATGACGTACACCAGCGCCGACAATAGGATAATCAGTTTTCTCATTGCGTGCATTTTGAGGTTATGATAATAATAGGGTTACTTCTTGCTTATATGACCGGTGGCCCGGAGTTTTCCCTAACTTTTTTTAGAATAATTAATGAATACGGGATGTATAGGGACTTAGTGCCTCTCCCATCAGGACTGAACCGGTCTGACCCGTATACTGAGAGGTCATAACATCCGCATCCTTTCCATTAAAACACCCGGATGTTTTGGGGTAATACATCCGGGTGTTTTGGGTGAAAACATCCCCATGTATTGGGGTAAAACATCCGGATGTTTTGACCTCTCAGTCCTATACTCTTTAGGGCTAAGTCCCGGTGTGTAGCCGGCAAGGTATAGGGGACGTTCTGCTTGTGTATGGTCTTAATGCGAGGTGAGCAGGTGCATCAATATCAGTGGCAGATAATCTTTCAGCTTGACCCTTAATATCTTCAAAGCCTGCTGAATGCGGTAGTCTACCGTTTTGGGGGAAACGTTGAGTAGTTCGGCAGCTTCCTTGTAACTCAGATTCTGGAAACGATGCATGATGAAAGCTTCCCTATAAGTAGGCGGCAGTTCGTTGATGGCCCTTTGTATATGCTTGCTTAATTCGTTGATTTGATAGATATCCACCTCCTGCAGCATGGCGAACATTCGTTCATAGTAAGCGGTGTCTGCCCGTTGCTTCACTTCATTTTGGGCAATCCGGGTCATGCAACGATGGTAGACAGCCTTGAACAGATATTGCTTGAGCGAATATTCGATAATGGGTCTTTCGCGGTTTTCCCAAAGCCATAGCATGACGTCCTGAACAATCTCTTCTGCATCTTCCAGCCGGACAAAACGATAGCAGTAGGTGCAGAGCACAGAATAGTACTTTTGAAATAACACATCAAAAGCACTTCTATCTCCTTTTTGTATGGCGGATAATAAAGATGTATCTTCTAATGGTATGTTTCTCATAGGGTGGGGGTTCATTATTGTTGGGCAAAAATAGCTTTTTTTCCCATTATAATCTAAGTATATAAAATATTTTTAGCTTTTTGTTTAGGAGTTCTTTTCACCCGTTTGTCTTTAGATTAAAGCTAGCAATAAAAATTATGGTAAAAAGAGAGGGAATGGAGAACCTGCTTCTCAGCTATTATGAAGGAGAGACAACGGAGGATGAAACTGCTCTGGTAGAGGAGTGGCTGGAAGCATCGGAAGAGAACCGCAGGACAGCCCGCCAGGTTCAGACACTCGGCCTGGCGGCGGACATGGCGCAGATTTCATCCAGGCTGGATGTAAAGAAGGCCTTGGAGGATGTACATCGTAAGATGAAACAGAAAAAGGTCAATAGGTATCAGGTATTATTTAGAGGGATGCAACGGGCGGCCGCCATTTTATTCATCCCTTTGATGGTATCGTGGTCTATCCTTTATTGGGACAAGGATAAAGAAGAGATACATATGATGGAAGTCAGGACAAATCCGGGAATGACTACTTCTGTCGAATTGCCGGATGGAACGGAAGTCGTTCTGAACTCGTCGTCGTCGTTGCGTTATCCTTCCCGGTTTGCCGATGATAAAAGGGAAGTGAAGTTGGTGGGTGAAGCATTCTTTTCTGTCGCAAAAGATGAAAAGAAGTTCATTGTCGGCACGCTGAACAATTCCAAGATAGTGGTACATGGAACGGAGTTCAACGTAGAGGCTTACAAAGGGAGCAGGACGGTACAGACCACTTTGGTTTCGGGTAAAGTCAGTTTCTCCTATGTGAATAACGGCAGGAGGAATAATGTAATGATGATACCGGGGCAAAAGGTTATTTATGATATAGTGCGGGAAAAGGTCGTTGTGAAAGAAGTCAATGTAGACGTGGAAACATGTTGGAAGGACGGACGCTTGATTTTCAGGAACACTCCGTTTGAAGATATATTGAAGAGTTTGAGCAAAAGATATAATGTGGAATTCATTCTGAAAAAGGCTTCATTGAAGCAGAATTCCTTTACGGCTACATTTACCAAACAACGTTTGGAGCGAATATTGGAGCACTTCCGAATATCCTCGAATATTCATTTCAAGTTTGTTGAAGATGGTGATGTGAATGCCGAGAGACAGGTAATAGAAGTTTATTAACCCTTTAAAAAGTAGTATGATGAAACACAAGTCCGTTTAGAAAAACATGCAGGAAAATGTTGGCGCATTTTCCTGCATGAAACACAGTAACTTTTAAATATCTGTTTGGCGACAGATAAAGTAACTTTATTTTTTCACTAGAAATCAATACAAAATTATGAAAAAACACTATTGTATCCAATCATTTAGGGCAAAAAGTGTCCTGATGAGATGCATGAAAAAAATTCCTCTTGCTATGAGATGCACATTATTTATGTTGTTTTGTTTGGTTGGTATGACTTTTGCCAATGAAGGTTATGCTCAAAAGACAATGGTAAACATTGCTCTTGAAGACAAGACCGTTGATGAAGTACTGACGGAGCTGGAACAAGGTACCGAATTTGTTTTCTTCTACAACAACAAGCAGATTGACGTTAAGCGCCGTGTATCGGTCCGGGCAAATAACAAAACCATATTCAAGGTTCTGAATGATGTATTCAAAGGAACCAATATAGGCTATAAGATATTGGACCGTAATATAATCCTTTATGATAAAGCTGTAGGAGCTGATGGGGTACAGATGGCTTTGCAGGCTGCGACGGTGAAAGGTTCTGTGGTCGATGCAACCGGTGAACCGGTGATTGGTGCCAGTATCTTGGTGCAGGGAACTACCAACGGTGTCATAACAGACATTGACGGTAATTTCATTCTGACCAATGTGGGCTCTGATGCTACTCTTATAATAAGCTATGTAGGTTATAAGACACAAAACATAAAGGTTGCAGGCCGAAATTCGTTCAAGATAGTTTTGGTAGAAGATGCTGAGATATTGGATGAAGTGGTTGTTGTAGGATATGGTGTACAGAAGAAAGAATCACTGACCGGTGCCATTGCAGCCATTGGTGCTGATGAAATAGCTACGACCAAGACCGAGAATCTGATTAGCAATATTCAAGGTAAGATGCCGGGGTTATTGATTCGTCAGAAAACCGGAGAGACGGGAACTTTCGACAATATGGTGAGCATTCGCGGTTATGGTGACCCGTTGGTGGTAATTGATGGTATCACACGTGAAGGTACTGAAGAACTTGCACAGCTGAATTCTGAGGATATAGAAAGTATCTCTATTTTGAAAGATGCTTCTGCCGCTATTTATGGTATGAATGCGGCTAATGGCGTAATCATTGTTACTACCAAAAAAGGTGTAGCCGAAAAGACCAGAGTATCTTACTCAGCATTGTTCGGTATGAAGAATGCCACGGGTATGGAAGAAACGGTAGATGCTTATACTTATCGCATGTTGGCCAATGAAAGGGCACGTAATGACCAGGCTGCCCCTGAATACACTGACGATATTCTGGAACTGTATAGAACCGGGGCTAAGGGTTATACAGACAATAACTGGATTGACATGTTTATGAATAAACTGGCGTTCCAGCAATCGCATACTGTTTCTGTGAGAGGCGGAACGGATAAGGTGAAGTATTATGTGAGCTTCGGCTATAATGGCGATAATGGTTTGCTGAAGAGTGGTATCCAATACTATCATAGATATAATCTGAGAAGTAACCTGACTGCAGAGCTTACGAAAGGGCTGAAACTGAATGTGAATCTGTCCGGGCGTTGGGATGAAACCCAAAGGCCGAGAGAGGATTTTATGTGGACTTTTAAGACTTTGATGGTTAATGACCGTGGTATCGGTACTCATACGATTAATAATCCCAATCATTTGTCTGCAATCGGTCCTGAAAACAAGAATCCTTTTGCGTTGGTTGATCCGGATATAGACGGTTATCGCAAGAACAGAGGCCTGACGTATTCTGCCGATGTGGAATTGAATTGGCAAGTTCCTTTTGTAAAAGGGTTGGCATTGAGTCTTTTGGGGTCATTTGACGGTAACAATCGTAACAACTCTTCTTTAAATCGTTCTTATCCGTTGTATGATTATTATACAGATGCGCCTGCCGGTACGGGAGGTAGTACTGATGCTTATTCCAATACGATGAGAATATATCAGAAGATTTATGGTAGGTTGCAGGCTAATTATATGCGTTCTTTCAATCAGCACAATTTGAATGTGACAGCTGTGGCAGAGTTGAACAGTACACGACGCGATGAATTATCCGGTTCCCGGCAATATTCAGAGTTGTTTACTAATGATATTTTGAATCAGGCAAGTCCGGGTACAGCTACCAATTCAGGGTATCGTAGTTTTGGCCGTTTGGCAGCCTATCTGATGCGTGCGAACTATGATTATGCCGGTAAATACTTGTTGGAAGTAGTAGGGCGTTATGATGGTTCTTATCGTTATGCTCCTTCTAAGCGTTGGACGTTCTTCCCGTCGGTAAGTGCCGGATGGCGACTTTCGGAAGAAAGTTTCATCAAGGACAATTTGCCGTTTATTACTAATTTGAAAATCAGGGGTTCTTTTGGGCAAAGTGGATATGATGCCGGTGATCCTTTCCAATATGTATCTGCTTATAATTCGGCTTCCAATGGTTATGTTTTTGATGGTGCCAGCCAGATTATGGGTATGGTAGCTCCTGGTGTAGTGACTGACCGGCTTTCTTGGGTTACATCTTCTATTTCCAATGTAGGTCTGGATTTTGACTTATGGAACGGTAAGTTGAGTGGTACTATCGAGTGGTTCAATCGTAAGAATGAAGGCATTTTGGCCGACCGTGCACAATCTGCTCCTGATACATTTGGTGCAAGTTTCCCGAAGGAAAATCTGAATTCTAACCGGAACCGGGGTTTTGAGATTGAATTGGGACACAGAGGACAAATCGGTAAGGACTTCTCATATTCAGTAAGTGCTAATTTTACGTATGCACGTGAAAGAAGTCTGCATGTGGAACATGCCGAATATACCAGTTCTATGGATAGATGGCTGAATGGAAAGGAAAACCGCAACAGTAATGTGATGTGGTTGTATAAATACGATGGCCAATATACTTCTTTGGAACAGTATGAAACGGCTCCTTTGATTGGTGGGAACTTGGGTAACTCTAAGATGCTTCCGGGTAGTTACAGATTGCTTGACCTGAATGGTGATGGTAGAATTAACAGCAGTGACCGTGTTCCGGAGTTTTGGGCAACCGGTGCAAATCCTCCTATCCAGTATGGGTTGACTTTGGCGGCTTCTTATAAGAATTTTGATCTCAATATGCTGTTTCAAGGAGCTTCCGGTTACTCCATCGGATATGCCAATGATGATGTTTGGGGATATGGTGGCAAGACAAATAAATCTTATTTAATTGCGAAATATGTAGATCGTTGGCATCCTGCAAATATAACAGATGATCCGTATAATCCTGCCACACAATGGGTAGCCGGCTATTATCCGGCATTACGCCACAATTTCTCTAATACTTCGGATAATGGTAGTAGATGGAATTATGGTATTTCCGTTTGGCTTCCGCAAGCTACTTATCTCCGTTTGAAGAGTATGGAGATCGGTTACAATCTGCCAAAATCATTTATGAAAAGAATCGGGTTGAACAGTGCCCGTATCTTTGTCAATGGTTCAAATCTGCTTACGTTCTGTAACAAGGCTTTGAAGGATGCTGACCCCGAACGTGAGGAAAGGGATTGGGGAGCCAACCTGGCATATCCGTTGATGAGAACTTATAACTTTGGGTTAAACATAAACTTTTAATTCTGAAATACCATGAAAAAAAATATTTTATCGATATTCTCGTTATGTGCATTGATGGGATTGTCCGGTTGTAATGCCTTCTTGGAACTTGAACCGCTGGATAAAGTGTCTCCCGATCAGTTATTGGAGACAGAAGGTGGTGTAAAGGCACTATTGGCAAACATATATACCATGATTCCTATGGAAGATTTTAATTATCGTCCGAACGCTGGTTTTAATCAACGCGGTTATGATGGTGTGAATGAAACTACTAATTTAGCATTTCTTACCGACGAAGCTACCCGTAGTGACGGAGGAGTGGATATAGGTTATGAAGGATTCAATTATTGGCCCTATGGAGATATTCGTCAAGTGAATATTTTTATGCAAAATGTAGAAAAAGCCAAAGAAGCAGGAACAATTTCTGTTGCAGATGCGGATCGTATGACTGGTGAAGCCCATTTTGCACGTGCTTATATGTATTATGGGCTTGTAAAAAGATATGGAGGCGTTCCTCTGATTGACAAAGTGCAGGACGATGATTATGCCGATGGTGGACCGGGCGCTGTGGCAGTTCCCCGCAGTACAGAGTTGGATACTTGGAAATTTGTATTGAATGAGTGCACCCTTGCTGCTGCTACTTTGCCCGATGCGACTTCTGGTTCGGATTTGTATCGCGTAACCAAGTGGGCAGCTTATGCGTTGAAGTCAAGAGTTGCACTTCATGCAGCTTCTGTAGCCAAGTATTGGAATCTGGCACCTTTGGCTGGTGAGGCTGTCACTCAGAAACTGGTGGGTGGAATGACTTCTGCCGATGCCGATGCATTCTATAAAGAATGTATTGAAGCATCTAAGTTCCTTATAGAGAATTCCGGTAAATCTCTTTATAAGCCTGCTCCGGCTACTGTTAAGGAGGCTGCATCAAACTTCCAGGCCTTGTTCCTGAATGACCAGAATGAAGAGGTCATTTTCAGTAAAGCGTATCTTAATGGAACAACCAATACTAATCAGGGACATAGCTATGCTCAGTTTAATATCCTTCCTCAAGTCAATCCGGGCGCTCTGAAATATGGACGTTTCAATCCGATGTTGGAAATCGTTGATTTGTTTGAAGATTATACGGATGACGGCACGGGAAAAAGTGCAAAGATTGTAACTCGTACGGATGGGAATGAAGATGCTTATATCCCTAATTTCCATAATATGAATAATGCTTCTGTAGTGAACACCTTGATGTCGGTACCTTTTGTTAAATATAACGATTTGTATGAACCGTTTGCCAACAAGGATGCACGTCTGTTGGCAAGTGTGGTTGTGCCGGGTTCATCTTATGCCGGCACTGAGATTATTATCCAGGGCGGATTTATTAAGGACAATAATAGCTATGTGGCTTATTCAAACGAGTCTACTCAGAAAAATGGAACAACATATTATGCTTTAGGAGCCGAAGGTGAAACCATGTTCTCTGGATTTAATAATGTGAACAGTGGTGAGGATGCTAATTGGACTGCTACAGGTTTTGGAGTTCGTAAGTATATGCCCGAGGGCGAGAGCATGTCTCCCGACCGTCTTTCGTCCACTACCTCTTATATTGATATGCGTTTGGCAGAAGTCTACCTGAATTATGCTGAGGCTGTTGTGGAAAATGGTAGTGGATTTGGCGATAAGGAATTGGCTGAGAACTATTTGAATGCTTTGCGACGTAGAGCCGGACATACCGACCGGATATCTTTGACATTAGAGAGTGTTTTGAAGGAACGTCGTGTGGAGATGGCGTTTGAAGGAAAGCGTTTTTGGGATATGAATCGTCGTAGGGAATTCCATACTGAGTTCAGCAATAATAGAATTCGTAAAGCTTTGGTGCCGATGCTTGACTTGCGTGGTGCAGAGCCTAAATATGTCTTTGCAAGGGTGAACTACTTTGGTGACGAAACAAGAGGAGGGCGTACTTTCCAGAACATCAACTACTATAGGGGCATACCTAATATTGCCACGAATGGTTTAGTTCAGAATCCAGGTCATTAATTTGAATAATATTAAGTAGAAAGTTATGAAAAAGATATTGTTATTTGTGTCATGCTTCTTATTTGCATTGACATCTTGTG
>ERZ724524.2072-NODE-2072-length-13258-cov-4.938575_pt1 | contig 13258 bp, 9 predicted proteins | sample MGYA00376057_ERZ724524 | MGnify/ENA primary metagenome ERZ724524 (study PRJEB28724, sample SAMN07190888) | wastewater metagenome | isolation source: influent of sewage treatment plant in Hong Hong | place: USA: Christiansburg, Virginia | collected 2016-03-01 ...
AAAGACGACCAGATACGGCGAGGCCAGACCCTGTCATTTTTGGCCGCAGGATACTTTCTCAACCAGGACTATGAAGCGGCGGTTCGGTACTATCGCGAGGCCACCGAGGTGCTTCAGATGCTGCCTGCGGTGTTGTCGTTTTCGCAGGCCTGCTTGGCTTCATCGCTTCTGCGCTTGCACAAGCTGGAGGAAGCGGCGCAAGTGGCCGAGCAGGCCACGCTCACGCAGTCTCTGTTCGATGACGGCGGGCCGTACGCAGCGGCGGTGTGGCTGGTGCGTGCCGAGACGCACTTTGCCTTGGGCGAGGAGTCGCAAGGTCTTGTGGTGTTGCGGCGGGCGGTGACGCTGCTCCGGCTCCGGCTGGCGCAAGCACCTTCAGAGGAAAGACGGCAGATGCTGAAGAACGCGGTCGTGCAACACCGGGAGCTTCAGCAGTTGTGTACGTCGCGACTCGGTGAAGAAGTCTAGCCACCACCATCCCTGCCCGCGTCCATTTCCAGTCGCCAACCATCTGTCCAAACCGCGTCGTTTGACAGGGGCTGCCGTGCTCTGTTTCGATAACCGGTACTAACTTCTTTGCGATCGGAGACCACGGGATGGCGACATTTGTGCTGGTTCATGGCGCGTTCACGGGTGGGTGGCACTGGCAGCGGGTCCGGCGTCAACTACAGAAGGCCGGGCATGAGGTCTACACCCCGACCCTGACCGGCGCAGGCGAGCGAGGACACTTGCTTAGCCGAGACATTCGCTTGGCCGTACACGTCAAGGACGTGACCTCGCTTTTGTTCCATGAGGATCTGCACGACGTAGTGCTAGTCGGTCATAGCTACGGCGGGGTGGTCATCACTGCCGTGGCCGAGCAGGCCGCCGATCGCATCAAGCAGCTTGTGTACTTGGACGCCACCGTCCCGGCGCACGGTCAGGCGGCCACGGGGGCCTTTACCGAAGGCACCGCCGATGTGCTGAGCCAGATGTCGAGTGGTACCGATTGGCTGCTTCCGGCGCTGCCGCTGTCTGCTGTCGGCGTGTCCCTGCCCGCCGATGTCGAGTGGATGACGCCTCGGCGTGGTCCTCATCCGCTGGCGACGCTACATGAGCCGGTTCACCTGGAAAGCGAAGCCGCTCGGCGCTTGCCCCGCTCGTACATTCGCTGTACCCAGCGGCAAGGGCTGGTCGGGCTGTTTGGCGTTGATCCGCTGGCCCCGTTTTATGCCAAGGCGGTGGCCGAAGGCTGGCCGGTTCGGGATCTCGACAGTGGTCACGATGCGATGGTGACGGTGCCGATCCAAGTGGCCGAGGTGCTTGCGGACTTGGCATGAGTCAAACGGACTATCGTGACGCGCAGATCGTCGCTCTGGCCGCGAGGGTTCGCGAGCTAGAGGAGCGTGAGATCCGCTCAGAGGGTCGCTTCCATGCCCTCATCCAGAGCCTGGATGTCGGAATCGTCGTGCAAGGGCCGAAGACCGAGATCCTGCTGTGCAACCCCAAGGCGCTGGAGCTGCTCGGGCTGTCCGAAAACCAGCTTCGCGGGCTGTCTTCGTTCGATCCCAACTGGAACATCCTCACCGAGGACGGCAGACCGTTCGCGCCAGAGGATCGACCCGTTGCCCAGGCCATCAAGACCAAGCGGCCCGTTCAAGATGTGGTGATCGGGGTTCAGCCTCGCCAGCACTCCCATCGCGTGTGGCTGCTGGTCAATGCCGTGCCTCAGCTCGATGAATCAGGTGGGATTGTTCAGGTGGTGGCGACCTTTACCAACATCACCGCCTATCGTCACGCCGCCGAGCTGATTCGCGAAAAGGAGCGCCACATTGCCGAGCTGGCGACTCCGCTGGTGCCGCTGGGTCATGGCGTGGTGCTGCTGCCGCTGCTGGGGACGGTCGATGCCGAGCGGGTGGGACGGATGATCGAGGTGATGCTGGACGGCGTGGTGGCTCGACGGGCGCGAATCGTGATGCTCGACATCACCGGCGTCACCACCATGGACTCGCAGCTCGCGGTCGGGATTGTGAAGGCGGCGCAAGCGGTCAGGCTGCTTGGGGCGAGGCTGTGGCTGACGGGAGTGCGGGGGCAGGTGGCGCAAGAGCTGGTGCGCCTCGACGCCGATCTGAGTTCGATCACAACGCGGGCGACGCTGGCCCAGGCCATCGGCGAAGCCCTGCGAGCAAGCTAGGCGAGGGCGGCGACGGCGGCTTTGACTTCGTCGTAGTTTGGCTCGACCCCGGGGTTCGGGGCGACCCAGGCATAGCGGATGGTGCCGCTGCCATCCACGACAAACACCGAGCGCTTGGCGGCGGTGTAGCCAGTCAGGCCAGCGAAGTCGTCGTGGGCGATGCCGTAGGCGCGGACGGCCTTGCGGTCGTAGTCGGACAGGATCGGGAAGTTCAGGCCGTTCTTTTCGGCGAAGGCGGCGTTCGTAAACGGCGCGTCGACGTCAATGCCGAGCACGGTGGCGCCGACATCGTTGAAGGCCGCGATCGAGTCGCGGAAGCTGCACAGCTCTTTGGTGCAGACGCCGGTGAAGGCCGCCGGGATGAACACCAGCACGACGGTCTTGCCCGCAAAGTCAGACAGCGACACCGGCTTCCGGGCCGTGTCGATGAGGGTGAAGCTGGGGGCTTTTTGCGCGGTTTCGAGCATGAACAGACTCTCCTAGTGAGGGTTTCTGAAGTGGACGTTAGATGCGGGCCATGCTCGCAACGCTGCACCAGCCTGTCAATCAGCCATCACAAGTCAAAAACAGCAGTTCCCAGTCAGCGCAGAGACTCTGCGAGTACCGAGCGGTACTCTGGGTGTTGCGCGGGGTACTTGAAGAGTTGCGCGGGGTACTTGAAGAGTTGCGCGGGGTACTTGAAGCGTTGCGGAGCGGTACTCTGGGTGTTGCGCAGGGTACTTGAAGAGTTGCGGAGAGGAACTCGCAGCGTTGCGCGGGGTACTCGCACAGTGGCGGAGCGGTACTTGGGGAGTACCGAGCGGTACTTGGGGAGTACCGAGCGGTACGTGGCTAGAGGGTCGCGAGGACTTCGGCGGCGGCGGCGAGGGTGGCGGTGATGTCTTCGTCCGTGTGAGCGGCGGAGACGAAGGCGGCCTCGAACTGCGAAGGGGGCAGGTAGATGCCACGATTGAGCATGCCGTGGAAAAAGCGAGCAAAGCGTCCGGTGTCGGCGCGCTTGGCATCGTCGTAGTTGCGGACCGGCTCGCCGGTAAAGAACAGCGTGAACATCGAGCCGACCTGATTGACCACCGCCGGAATGTTCGCCTGGTGACACAGCGCGAGCAGTCCCTGGGCGATGCGGGTGCTCGTCTGCTCCAGGCGCTCGTAGATGCTGGCGTCGTCGAGTAGTTCCAGCATGGCTTGACCGGCGGCCACCGCGAGCGGGTTGCCCGACAGCGTTCCGGCCTGATAGACCGGCCCGAGCGGCGCGATCTTGTCCATGATCTCGGCCCGACCCCCATACGCTGCGGCAGGGAGTCCTCCACCCACAATTTTGCCCAGGCAGGTGAGATCAGGACGGATGCCGTAGCGCTCTTGGGCCCCACCTTTGGCAACGCGGAAGCCTGTCATGACCTCGTCAAAGATGAGGATGGTGCCGTGCTGCAAGGTGAGCGTGCGGAGCAGCTCCAGATAGCCGGGCGCGGGTGGAACACAGCCCATGTTGCCGCAAACGGGCTCGATGATGACGGCGGCGATCTCGCTTGTGCCATCGGCGCTGCGGTGGTCTCGGAAGACCGCTTCGATCGCGGCCACGTCGTTCCATGGCACGGTCAGCGTATCGCGGGCGGCCCCGTCCGTGACGCCGGCGGTTCCGGGCAGACCGAGCGTGGCGGCACCGGAGCCGGCGGCAACCAGCAAGCTGTCGGCATGGCCGTGATAGGCACCGTCGTGCTTGACGATCTTGGAGCGGCCGGTGGCCCCTCGGGCAAGGCGCAGCGCCGACATGGTGGCTTCGGTGCCCGACGACACCATCCGGACCTTGTCCATCGATGGGATGCGGCTGGTGAGAAGCTCGGCGAAGCGCACCTCGCGCTCGGTCGGGGCCCCGAACGAAAAGCCTTGCTGGGCGGCGGCGGTGATGGCGGCCAAGACCTGCGGCTGCGCGTGGCCGAGGATCATCGGTCCCCACGAGCCGACATAGTCGATGTAGCGGTTGCCGTCGACATCGGTGAGCTGGCTGCCGCTCCCGGAGGCAAAGAACACCGGATCGCCGCCGACGCCTCGGAAGGCGCGGACCGGCGAGTTGACGCCGCCCGGGATGGTCTGCTTGGCGCGTGCAAACAGCTCCTGCGAGCGAGGACGGGACAGAGAGGATGAATCGGGCTTGCTCTTTTCGCTCATGGCTTGGTTATGAGAGAGTAACCAAGGGGCACCATGGATTGTCGGGGATTCTTGCTGGTCCTGGCCGTGCTGCTGGGCGGTTCCGGGTGCGTGCAGCTTGGCCCTGCGACGCTCGGCCTTCAGCAGCGTGACTTCAACGAAGCCATTGTGCGGGCGCAAAACGAGCAGCTCCTGCTCAACTTGGTCCGGCTGCGCTATCGCGACAATCCCTACTTTGTTGAGGTCAGTGGCATTACCTCGCAGCAGACACTCGGGGCGTCGGCGGGAATTGGCACCGACTTTTCGGTGAGTACCGATCCGCTGCGCAGCCTGGTAAAGCCGAGCCTCGGACTGTCCTACAGCCAGACACCCACCGTGGTGCTGTCGCCGCTCGCGGGGGAGGCGTTTGTGCGCAAGCTGATCTCTCCGCTGTCCCTGGAGTCGCTTTTGCACCTGACCCGCTCGGGCTGGAGCATTGCCCGGGTGCTTTTGCTGGTGCTCGATCGAGTGGGCAATCTGCGCAACGCACCGTCCGCAGCCGGACCGACTCCGGCGCAGGCACCGATCTTTGCGGAGTTTCAGCACCTCGCCGCCGATTTACGGCTGCTGCAGCAGGCCGATCTCCTGAACCTCTCGTTTGAGCATCACAAAGATCAGCCGACCCTGGTGTTAGAGGTGCGTGCCCAGGCGTCTCATGCTGAGGCGTTGCTGCGGGTGCGGCAGCAGCTTGGGCTTACCCAAGACGGGCTGCGTTATGTGCTGACGCAGGATGTGCGGAGGACTGGACGCGATGTGGTGCCGCTGCGGCTGCGCTCGGTGCGGAGCATCATGTTCTTTTTGGCGCACGCGGTCGATGTGCCCAAAGTTCACAGCCTGTCGGGCCTGGTGACCCAGACGCACTATCCCGATGGGCGGCTTTTTCAGTGGAGCGACCTACTTGGGGGCCTGTTTCACGTCCGCACCCGTCGCGACGAACCGAAAGCCGCCTACGTGAAGATCCGCTACCGCGACCATTACTACTACATTGCCGACAACGACCTGGAGAGCAAGAGCACCTTCATGCTGCTCACCGAGCTGTTTAACATGCAGGCTGGCCAGGGGGTTTCGCTGATGCCTACGTTGACACTTCCCGTCGGTCGATAGCGCTCCACATGCCCATTTCACATGGAGCGATGTCCGCAGGTGGCTTCCTCTCCTACTGGATGAGGCGCTTCACTTCGCCGGTGGCGACGTAGGAACCGCCGGTCGAGGCCTCGACGACTTGATCACAGACGTAGAGGATTCCTAGCTCGCGGATGCTGCGCGGGAAGCGGATGTTCCAGTTGGGATTGAAACCATCGGAGACGACGCGAGCGCGCAGCTTGACACCCTCTTTGACACACTGCACCAGCACGCCAGTGCCGATCTCGGTACAGGTCGGCAGGTCCGCAGCGGTCTTGGGCGTCTTGACGGCCTTGCTGCTTCCGCTGCTGCGCGAGGCTCCTTTGGCAGCACCCACGGTTTCACCGGGGCGCAGAAGGCGCTGAATCTTGCCCTGGACGCGGTAGTAGCTGCCGTCGGCGCTGGGCACGACCTTTTCGACCAGATAGGACACCCCTTCTTCGCGAATGGCGCGGGGGAACTGGACGTTCTTGGCGGGATCAAAGCCGTCGGAGGTGACGCGGATGCGCAGCTTGCCGCTGACCTTTTCGCAGCGGAGGGCGATGCCGCCATCGGCGCTGGTCACGGTCGGGAGTCCCGAAGACGAGCCGCCTGCGGTGCCACGCTGGGCCAAGTCGCCGCGACTGCGGGTTCCGGCCTGGTACGACTGATCGCGCAGCTCTTTGCGGAGTACGGAGTCGAGTCCGTTTTTGCCAAGACGCTCTGCGAAGTGCTCGAGCAGCTCGATTTCTTCGGTGAACTCGAACTGGTTGGCGACCGGGCTGTTGCGAATCGACTCCGCCACCTGCTGAAGCTGCGTCGCCGCCTCTTTGTGCTGTCCCTTATCGGCCAGCTCGACCGCTGCATCTTTGGCTTTGGCTGCCCGCTGTCGCAGCGCTTCACCGAGTACCGTCAGGTCCGGGGCTGCTGCCGCCGCATCCTCTTTGCTGGCCGCAGCCACCGTTACGACGATCTGATCGGTCACTTCGCGGGTCACGCCGCCTTCGAGCACCCGATACGAAAACGCGATCGTGGCGAGCGGACAGGGACCGACCGCGCTGGGCTTGACCTGGAGGTCGAGCGCCAGCACCTTGTCTTCCACCGCGTAGACATCACCGACCGTCACCACCAGCTCGCGGCCCTTGGCCTCGGTGCGGTACTGATTGAGCACCGTCGACTGTTCGAGAGCGGCCTGCGGCTTGAGCTGCACCGTCAGGTTCTGACCGCATACGGAAGACAGGCCCTCTAGCTCGATCTGGAGCACTTGGGACAGGTCTTCGTGCGACTCGATGTAGTAGTAGTTGCCCTCGCCCGCCCGCGCCATGCCGATCAGCAGGTCTTCGTTAAAGTTGGTGCCAAAGCCGAGCGTCGTCGTAGCCACGCCGGTACTGGCCTGCTTTTGCGCCAGCTTGACCAGCGAGGCGGTATCGGTCGTGCCGACGTTGGCGTGCCCATCGGTGAGCAGCAGCACCCGATTCACAAGCTGCTGCGAGAAGTTCTTCTGCACATGCTTGCCGCCCGCTTCCCAGCCACCGCACAGGTTGGTACAGCCGCCCGCATGGACCTTGTCGATCGCGGCTTGAATGGCGCGCTTGTCGGTGACCAGCGCCGGTGCGACCAGGGTGTCGATGTCGTCGTCGAAGGTCACCACCGACAGCAGGTCTTTTTCGGTAAGCTCACCGACCAGCGCCTTGGCCGACTTCAGGGCTTGCCGCAGCGGCGTCCCACCCATCGAGCCCGAGCGGTCGAGGACCAAGCTCAGGTTGAGCGGCCTGCGTGGCGGCGCATCCGCCTTGTCTTTGGCGTGATCTGCGCCAAAGCGCACGACGAGTGATATCTGACTGACTTCCCCGACAGAAACAGTGCTCTGACTTAGCCCATAAGTAGCTTTCACGGATCATCCCCCCCCGAGGTGCCCTAGGTGCTGCTGAAGCAGACACCACAGATCCGCCCACTATATCAGGTACCTGCTACCCATCGCGGCAGGAACTTGGTGGGTCCGGTGGTGGCTCGGAAGGAGTCGGAGGGAGGATCTTCGCTACAGGCAGGTCGGGGCGGATTATTCGCCGTGACGGGTGTTTACGATGTCGAGGATGCGCCGGACGCCGCGACGCTCATCGGACAGGAAGGTGCCGACGGTCGATAGCAGCGCTTGATAGTCCGCCGCAGCAAACGTGCTGCCCAACGTGCCCGGCTGTCCGGCCCCGCTGCGGTTGATTTCGCTCATGGCATCGCCCAGAAAAAACGCTGGATAGCGACCGCTGGGGTCCGGGGTAAACAAGTTCTTACCGACCTGAAGCAAGATTTGCTTGTCATCGGTCGGCAGACCTCGGCGCAGGATCGAAAGCGCACCCACGGCCACCTGCGGGTCGAGTAGTCCGGCGAGCGGCTTCACAATCGGGACGAGATCGGCATCATCGGCCAGAAGCTGGCTGAGGTCCGCTACCGAATAGAGCAGCGCTTGGAAGCGAGGTGCATCGGGACTGCCCACGCCGGGATCAGAGAGCAGCGAGGACAGCAGTTTGTACATCCTCGGCTTTGCGGTCGGCGTGGCCGCCACTTGCGTCAGCAGGTCCATCGATGCCGCCATCACCGGTCCGGTCAGGCTCTTTTCCAGATCGGGATACAGCGAGTTACTGACCCAGCTCCGAATGTCCATCGCGCCACCGTGGGCGCTTACGCGGTCGCGAAGCAGATCAATTCCAGCCAGCAGAATCGGCCGCAGGCGGGGCGTCGCAAACTTGTAGCTACCGGCAGCGCCGGGTCGTGCGGTGAGGTAGAGGTCGGCTGTCGCGCTGACCGCCGCCTGCCACTGTTCGGCGCGGGCTGGGTCTTGGGCCATTCGGGCGCGCTTGGTCTTGTAGGCATCGGCGAGCAGGTCAAACGGCGTCACCTTGCCTGCCGCAGTCCCCGAGATCACATCCAAGATCACCGGGTCCGCTGTCGCCGCAAAGGTCGGCTTGCCATCGTTGCGCAGTGCCTGCGTCCGACCATCGCGATAGACCAACGCTCCACCGACTCGCGCCGACTCTGGATCGAGCAGCCAGCGACTGAGTCGCGCAATCACCGTCGAAATCGGCAGGTTCGAGCCGTCGTCCGTCACCACCGTCGCCAGCATGGGCCCGAGCGCACGAACGGCGGGGAACAGATCGCCCGATGACAACAGCTTGGCAATCAGCGGCTCGTAGCGCGATCCGCCACTGCGCTTTTGCTGCGGTTCATAACCGGGCGCATCGAAGAACTTCGACTGCACGGTTGGCCAGTGGCGATGCAGCACCGATAGCAAGTCGACCAGGATCTGTCCGGCGTTGCGCAGCTTGGTGCACGATCCGTTGGCAGCTCGCTGGACGCACTCATCGTGCTTGGCGAAGGCGTTTACGATCGGTCGGAACGCCGTATAGAAGTTGACGCCGGTCTTGGGATTGCCCGCCGCATCGCGAGGGTGAACCGCCTCCAGCCCGAACAGTGCCCCGTCGTAGTATTTCTGCCATTCGAGGTTCTGATTCGAGCACAGCGTGCCCTGCCGCGCCGGAGTACACGCTCCAAAGTCGAGCGTCGTCTTAAAGAAGTCAGCCCGCTTGGTGTTGTCCTGAAACAGCATGCGCGCCAGCATCGCCGGGGTCGGGTACTTACCAAACCCCGGAATCCCGACCATGTTGTCGAGCAGCCCCAGCCCATCGACGATCTGCGTCTGCGTCTTGAGCCCACTGTCGGTGATCGAGTTGATGAAGTTGGTGTACGGATCGCGTGCCTTCACCGAGTCGTCCGCAATCGACAGCAGGTAGTACAGCGCCAGGTCATCGAGCTGAAACAGAGCGCAGGGCTTGGCCGGTCCCGCGACCTTGATGTCGATGACGATCTTGATGTTCACAAACGCGCCGTCTTTGTTGCAAAACGTCGCTTGGTTGGCGTCGTGAACCAGGTGCAGTACGCGCTGCAATACCGAGCGGTTGTTTTGCGCATTGCCGGGATTTTTGTCGACATCCGAGTCGGGCAAGTTGCGGTTCACCGGCTTGCCGAACACGCCCACCACAGACGACAAATCCGAAGGCTGGCCTCGGGTGTCGAGCTGGTTTTGGTTCATAAACATCTGACTAGAATCGTTCGCTAGGATGCCGAGGAGCTGGCCCAGGTCCGCCGTCGCCGGGTCCGACAGTGATAGCAGCACGTCACGGAGCAGGTCGGGATCGCGCAGCAGCCGGACGAGGATCGGGGCCAGGTCGTCATACAGCGTCGATTTTTCGTCTAGCACCGCCGCCGCATATGCGGGCTTCTTCGACTCGTCGAACGCTTTGGCGGTCGCGTCGAGCGTACGCGCCAGGATCGACTCTTGGGTATTGAGCAATAGTTGGATCGAACGCAGAAGCCGGTTGAGCTCGATGCCGCTCGACACGCCGGTATCTGCATAGGTCAGGATTTGCAAAAATCCATACACCATATCGAGCAGTGGGGACTGCGTTTTATCGAATCCTTGATAGTCGAGAACTGATCCCGTGTAGTCTTTTTTGGCCAGCGCCCGGGGTCCGAGCAGAAAGCCCGCTCCCTCTGCGAGTCGCAGCGCAATGTCACGCTGACCATCGAGCAGCGCCGGAGCCTCGCGCAAAAGACCCGCCAGCACCGTGTCATCGAGGTTTTGGTAGCCATAGAGCGGCTGACCTGCTGCCGCAACAAGTGCTCTGCCGGCGCTGTCTCGCGCCACCGCCAGGTCTTTTTGATACAGGCTGATGCTCGCAAACGGTGTGACAAACGGGATGATTTTGCCTGCTGTATCGATAAATCGACCATTGGGGTCTATGTCCGCATAACCGTCTTTGTCTTTATCGACATAGGGAGCAGGTAGCGCGGTCCCTTGCAGGGCGACGAGGGGCAGTCCTCGGTGATCGCGTCGCGCCGCGTAATAGGCCTGACCGGCGGGCAACGTCAACAGCTCGGCGGACTCGGTGAACAGGAAGCGGTTGAGCAGGTTGAGCGTGCGATCGGGAGCTTGCGGCGTCGCGACCGCCGTGATGGTCGACACCTCGCGGCTCGCGGCATCCAGAAAGGCCCGCAGCGCTGGGGCACCGGACGCATCCCCCCCACCCAGGCTGGAGTCGACCAGGACCGGCAGCACCGCAGTCAGCGAGGCGTGAAGGTCCGGGGTCGCGAGCAGTCCTCGAGTCAGTCCTCCCGACGTTGAGCGCGGCAGAAAACCTTCCCGATAGCCTAGCCGAGCCATCGCCGCCATCGCCGCATCGCTTGCGGACAGCAGACGAATCGTGGCACCACCGCTCGCCGCCGCTTGCTGGGCCTCAGGGCCTTCGAGCGCCGGCATGGTTCCGCGTAGGGCCCGATCGAGGTCGTCATAGAGCGACTTCGGCACCGCCGTATCGATGCCCGACACGACGTTCATCCGCTCGGACCCGACTGCCTGCATGATCGTTGGGGCAGAAGCTGGCGCGGCTTGACCATCGCTGCACATCGGGCGGTAGCTTGTGCCAGAGGCATCCACGCTGGTTCGCAAGCCCGCTGCTTGTTCGGAGAGCTGCGAGGTGTAGGCAACCCTCTGGCACGACTCGCGGTAGACGACCTCGCCGAGCGTCTTTTCCGGCAAGGCCGTCCGGCTGCCCAGATCAACCTCGCAGCTCGTCGCTACGACGGACAACGCCAGCGTCAAAAGTGGAGAATCGAGCGCAGATCGGAAGCCAGAGCGCGGTGTCTTCGGCATGCTTTAGTTGTAACGCGACCAGCGCCGCTTTTGGCATGGCCCTTGACTCTTGCGGCCTGCGCTTGCAAGGCTTCCGGCATCCCAATGCACCAGCGGTTACGGAGCTGCCGACGTGTCTACTGAGAGAATCGCCATTTATCCAGGCTCATTTGATCCGATCACCAACGGACACATCGACATCTTGCTACGCTCACTCAGGATGTTTGACCGGGTCGTCGTTGCGATTGCTGACAACGTGCGCAAAAAGCCGCTGTTTTCTGTCGAAGAGCGTCGCGAGCAAATCCTACAAGCGGTGAACCACGACCCACGCGTCGATGTCGATGCGTTTTCCGGCCTGCTCGTGAACTACGTCAAGGATCGCGGGGCACGCTTTGTGGTTCGCGGCCTGCGAGCGCTCGCCGATTTCGAGTACGAGTTTCAGTTTGCGCACATGAATCATCGGCTCGCGCCCGATGTCGACACCATCTTCCTGATGACCGCAGCGCAGTATTTTTACGTCAGCTCCTCGCTGGTCAAAGAAGTCGCGCAGTTTGGCGGAGACGTCGACTGGATGGTTCCAAATGGACTGTCTGCCGTGCTGCGCGAGCGACTTGGGGTGATTGCAAAGCCGAAGGATGTGGGCTGATGCGGGTAGCTCGCCGAATCGAAGCTCTGGTACCGTCGATTACGCTCGAAGTGACGGCGCGTGCCAAGGAGCTGGTCACGGCGGGCCGGGACATCCTGAGCCTGACGCTCGGAGAGCCCGACTTCGATACGCCTCCGCACATTCGGGCGGCTGCTGCGGCCTCGATCGAGCGTGGTGCCAACCGTTATACGGCGGTAAGTGGCATCATGGAGCTACGTGCGGCTGCGGCCGCCGAGCTTTCTTCGGTACACGGCGTGTCGATTCGTCCCGAAGAAGTGATGGTTTCGACCGGGGCCAAGCAGTGTCTGTTCAATGCCCTGCAATCGCTGATCGATGAGGGCGATGAAGTCCTGATTCCGACCCCGACTTGGCCGAGCCATGCCGAGCTGGTTCGTTTGGCCGGAGGAGTGGCGGTGCTCTGTCCGTCCGCTGCGGCGGATGGTTTTCGGATTGATGTCGACTCGCTGCGTCGCAAGATCACTCCGCGAACTCGGATGCTCATGCTCTGTAGTCCGAGCAATCCGACCGGCGCGGTCATCGACGAAGCGACGCTTGCGGAGATTGTGAAGCTGCTCCACGAGCATCCCGAGATTCTGGTGCTGACCGATGATCTCTATCGGCGGCTGGTCTACGCACCCGGTCGATTTGTATCGATTTTGGCGCTCGATCCATCGCTGTGGGGTCGGGTGGTGTTGATCGACGGTGTCTCGAAGAGCTACGCGATGACCGGCTGGCGCATTGGTTTTTGCGCCGCGCCGCGACCGCTGATTGTGGCGATGGACAAGCTGCAAGGGCAGGTGACGACCAATGCGGCGGCGGTGTCCCAGCATGCGGCACTAGCGGCGTTGACGGGCGATCAGGCGCCCACACAAAAAATGGTCGCCGAGTTCGATGCCCGGCGACGGATCATGTACAAGTCCCTGACCGCCTTTCCCCACGTGCGTTGCGTCGAGCCGCACGGCGCGTTTTACTGCTTTCCCGATGTCTCCTCGTATCTGAGCGAAGCGGTACCGGATGATGTCGCGCTGAGTCGCTTTCTGCTCGATGAGGCGTCGGTGGCCGTGGTTCCGGGCACTGGCTTTTATGCACCTGGCCACATTCGGCTGTCCTATGCCACGTCGGTGCCGCTTATCGAAGAGGGCGTACGGCGGATTGCGGCGGGGCTGCAAGCCCTGGCCGAGCGCGCCTAGCCCATGCGGTCCGACGCCGCGTTCGTGTCGCTGGTCCAAGAGGTGCGGCGCTGGATTCGTCCTGGCCAGACGCTGCTGCTTGGGATGTGCGGGCTGCCGGGGGCTGGAAAATCGACGCTCGCTGGCCAGCTCGTCGAGGCGCTGCCCGAGCTGCGTGCCGCCACGCTTTCGCTCGATGACTTCTATCTGCCGAGGGCCGAGCGATTGCAGCGTGGCTTTGCGTGGCGAGGTCCGCCCGGAACCCATGATCTCGAGCTGCTCAATGGCTTTTTGTCCCAGCTACG
>ERZ724524.2077-NODE-2077-length-13244-cov-8.761695_pt1 | contig 13244 bp, 14 predicted proteins | sample MGYA00376057_ERZ724524 | MGnify/ENA primary metagenome ERZ724524 (study PRJEB28724, sample SAMN07190888) | wastewater metagenome | isolation source: influent of sewage treatment plant in Hong Hong | place: USA: Christiansburg, Virginia | collected 2016-03-01 ...
AGTTTTCCATTTTCCAGATCAGTCGACGCGGTGGACGTGAGAACAACGAAGACCGAATGGGGTACTGCTACACGCGCGAATCGGGCCTTTTTGTGCTCGCCGACGGCATGGGTGGCCACCCTGAGGGCGAAGTGGCGGCGCAGATTGCGCTGCAGACCGTGGCCGCCATGTACCAGCGCCAAGCCAAACCGCAGCTGCCGGACGTGCCGGAATTTTTGTCCAATGCCTTGCTGGCGGCGCACCACCAGATCCTGCGCTACGCGAGCGACAAGGGCATGATCGATTCGCCGCGCACTACCTTGGTGGTGGCCGTGATCCAGAACGGCTGCGCGAGCTGGGTGCACTGCGGCGATTCGCGTCTGTACATGGTGCGCGGCGGTGCGCTGCTGACGCGCACGCGCGACCATTCCTATCTTGAACTGCACAACATGCCGCCCGGGCTTGAGCACATCAACCGCAATGTGCTGTTCACTTGCCTGGGCTCGCCCACCAAGCCCATTTACGACACGACCGGTCCGGTGCCCCTGGAGCAAGGGGACCGCATCTTGCTCTGCTCGGATGGTCTCTGGGGCACGCTCAGCGACGAGGAGATCGCTGCCGAACTGGGGCGCAACGTGGTGTCGCAGTCGGTTCCGGAACTGGTCGAGACCGCGCTGCGCAAGGCGGGCGACAGCAGCGACAACGTTACGGTTGTGGCGCTGGAATGGGAGACGCCTGACAGTTTCGAGTCGACCCAGGGCGTGTCCACCGACAGCATCAGCGACGACGTGTTTGCTTCCACCATCCAGGCCGGGCCACTTGATGGACTGGTGGACGATCTGGATGATGCCGCTATCGAGCGCTCGATTGCCGAGATCAACGAAGCCATTCGGCGCTCGGCCGAGCGCAGACGCTGACAACTCGGCGCGCAGACCTCTGCGCACGTTTGCTCGCGCCGCATAGGCCGACGCTTTCATTTTTTCAGAAGAATCCTGTCCCCCATGAACCCAGTTTCCCGCTCTGGTGGCCGCGCCAGCCATGCGCTTCGCCCGGTGCGCATCACGCGCCAGTTCACCATGCACGCCGAAGGTGCGGTGCTGATCGAGTTTGGCAATACGCGTGTACTGTGCACCGCGTCGGTCGAAGAAAAAGTGCCCCCGCACCAGCGCGGCAGCGGGAAAGGTTGGGTCACGGCGGAATACGGCATGCTGCCGCGCGCCACCCACAAGCGCAGCGACCGTGAAGCCGCCAAAGGCAAGCAAAGCGGGCGCACCCAGGAGATCCAGCGCCTCATTGGCCGGTCACTGCGCGCGGTGTTTGATCTGGAGGCCCTGGGAGAGCGCAGCATCGTGCTCGACTGTGACGTGCTGCAGGCCGACGGCGGAACGCGCACTGCCGCCATTACCGGCGCGTGGGTGGCCGCGCAGGACGCCGTGGCTTCGCTCATGGCGCGCGGCCTGCTGGCGCGCTCACCCATTCGCGATGCCGTGGCAGCCGTCTCCGTGGGGTTGATCGGCGGCGTGCCTCTGCTCGACTTGGACTACCCCGAGGACTCCGCCTGCGACACCGACATGAACGTGGTCATGACCGGTGCCGGACACTTCGTGGAAGTGCAGGGCACGGCCGAAGGCGCTGCATTCAGTCGCGACGAAATGAAGGCGCTGCTCGACCTGGCACAGCAAGGTATCGCCGAGCTGGTGCTGCTGCAGCGTAAATCGCTCCTGAAAAAATAGCTGTTTGCGCTTACCAGATAAGCGCTGGAGGCAAATTTGACCATGAAAATCGTGCTCGCGTCGAACAACCCGGGCAAGCTCGCAGAATTGCAGGCCTTGTTCGCCCCGCTGGGCGTTTCGCTGGTTTGCCAAGCCGAGTTGGGCGTGGGGGAAGCCGAAGAGCCGCATCGCACTTTTGTGGAAAACGCGCTGGCCAAAGCACGCTTCGCCTCGCAGCACACCGGCCTGCCCGCCGTGGCCGATGATGCGGGCTTGTGCGTGGACGCGTTTGGTGGCCTGCCTGGCGTCGACACGGCGCACTACGCCACGCAGTTCGGTTACCCCAAGGGCGACGACAACAACGTGCGTGCCTTGCTCGAACAAATGGCAGGGCTGGGCAATCGCCGCGCCGCGCTGGTCAGCATGCTGGTGGCGCTGCGCAGCCCGCAAGACCCAGAGCCCTTGATCGCCGTGGGACGGGTGGTGGGCGAGATCGCGCTTGCGCCACGAGGTGGCCACGGTTTTGGCTTTGATCCGGTGATGGTCATTCCCGAACTGGGCAAGACCTTTGCCGAGCTGGATCCGGCCGCCAAGAACGCCCTCAGCCACCGCGGCCGCGCGGCTCGCAGCATGCTGACCTTGATGCGCGCCAACTGGATGGGATGACCACCTGTTTGAGCCCCTGCGCGTCGCCACCACATGACCATCCCCATCCTTCCTGCCGAAGAGGCGGCGCCAGCGCCGCAGCGCGACATCCAGCACTACATGCGCCCAGGGCTGCTGCAACTGCGGGCGCTGCCGCCGCTCTCGCTGTACGTGCACCTGCCTTGGTGCCTGAAGAAATGCCCGTACTGCGACTTCAATTCGCATGCGGTGGGCGGTGCCGGCGCTTTGCCCGAAGCCCGTTACCTGGGCGCCTTGCGCGCCGACCTGGAAGCGGCGCTGCCGCTGATCTGGGGTCGGCCGGTGCAGACGGTGTTTATCGGCGGCGGCACGCCCAGCCTGTTTTCGCCGGCATCCATCGACCAGTTGCTGGGCGATATCCGCGCCTTGCTGCCGCTGGCGGCGGGCGCCGAAATCACCTTGGAAGCCAACCCCGGCACCTTCGAAAAACACCGTTTTCGCGCCTACCGCGCAGCGGGCGTGACGCGTTTGTCGGTGGGGGTGCAAAGCTTCAATGACACCCATCTGGTGGCGCTGGGCCGTGTGCACGACGGAGCCCAGGCCCGTGCCGCCGTAGAAGAGGCGGCGCAGGCTTTCGACACATTCAACCTCGACCTGATGTACGCCCTGCCGGGGCAAGAGATGGCGGCGCTCGACGCCGATCTGGATATCGCGCTGGCACTTGCGCCGCCGCACCTGTCGATCTACCACCTCACCATCGAGCCCAACACCGTCTTTGCCAAATATCCGCCCGTGGTGCCCGAGGACGATCTGGCCTACGCCATGCTCGACCGCATCACCGAACGCACTGCGGCTGTGGGTCTGCAGCGCTATGAGGTGTCCGCCTATGCGCGAGCCAGCCACGAATGCGCGCACAACCTCAACTACTGGCAGTTTGGCGACTACCTGGGCATAGGCGCCGGTGCGCACAGCAAACTCAGCTTTGCCCACCGTGTGGTGCGGCAGACGCGGTTTCGGGACCCCGCGCTGTACATGGAGCGCGCGCTGTCCGGGAACGCGGTTGCGCAGGATACCGACGTGCGCCGCACGGACCTGGCGTTCGAGTTCATGCTCAACGCCTTGCGGCTGCGCGGTGGTTTTGCGCTGCAAGACTTCGTCGAACGCACCGGCCAGAGCGTCGCCTCCATCGCTCCGGCGCTGGACAAAGCCGAAGCCCAGGGCTTGGTTGCGCGCGACATGGTGCATGTGCGGCCTACGGAGCGGGGTTTTGACTTCTTGAGCAACTTGCAGGAGCTGTTTCTGCCCGGCTGACCCGGCCGACGCTTTATCCGCAGCGCGCCGCGACGATGCGCCCGCTGGCGTCCACGTCCAGATTCAGGCGCTCGAAGTGGTATTCCTTGGTCACCATCTGTCCGGGCCGGATGGTGCGCGCCATACGAGCCCCTGCGGCGACGCGTGCCGCTTCCACATTGCGTGCGGTGCTGTTCTGGCCGATGGCCGATTGCGCCGGGCCAGCGTCGCAGCGGCCGCCGGCCGGTGGGATGTTGGGGCGCACGTCGATGGGCGCAGGCGGTGGCGGGCTGGCGCAGGCGGCCAGCAGGGCGGCAGCGGCCAGGGCAGGAATCAGGCGGGGGGGCATGCGGGAGGCTCCTTTGATGGAAAACCTGAACGATAGCGCGCGCGGCTGGCATGGCGCGTCAGCAGGCGTAACCGTTGATTGGCGAAATTCGCTTTTTCACTTCGCACGCGCCTTGGCAAGGTCCGCCGCAAATCGATTTCTCGAAAACCAGCGATTTTGTCCGACAGGCCCAGGGTGCATTGGACCGCGACTTTGGCGTCGCGTAGCGCCTACAAAGCAGGAACAGCGACACCGATTGCTCGCCCATGACCCAAGGAGATGAGATGAATACACTAATGCAACCCCCGTATGGCACCCCGGATGCCGCAGCCCCGCGCAATCCCGATTTGGCAGAGCAGGCGGTGCCGGGCCACGGAGTACCGTCTCAAGACCCCGACCCCGCAGCGCAAGTGGGGCTCACCCATGACGAATCCGAGCGCGAGGCCAAGTCTGTCTATGTCGGCGGTGGAGCGGTGGCAGGCTTGGTTGCGGGCGCGGCCGCTGGCGCGGCCATTGGCGGGCCGATTGGCGTTTTGGTGGGAGGCACGGCAGGCGCCATCGCCGGGGTTCTCGGCGGCGAGGCAGCAGGCCAAGCTACCGAGCCAGAGCCCGCCACCCGCCTGGACCGGCTGCCCACCGAGGCCGAAATACGCAGCGCAGACGACGACGGCATAGCTCGCTCGTAGGTTACAAGCTAAACGCTGTCAGACTTCCCTTTTCGGGAGCGCAAAAAATTGCCTGGGTCCAACCCAAAGGAGAACGTCACGAACGATGCGCAGCCCCATCCGGGCCCAACCAACACTTTGACGTGGTGCTTGCGATGACAGCAGATGCTCAATACGAAGCACCTGCGATGTACCTGCGCGGCATCGGCACTGCCACGCCGGCGTGGCGCTACCGCAAGGACGAATGCCTGGCGGAATTTGAGCAATCCGAATGGTTTGGCAAGCTCAACGCGCGCGCCCGTTTTATCGCCAACACCGTGCTCAGACGCGACAACGGCATCGATGAGCGCCACTTGGCCGTAGAGTCGCTCCAAGACGTTTTCACCATCGACCCAGACACGCTTTCACGGCGTTTTGGCGAACACGCACCTGCGCTGGCGGCTGATGCCGCGCGGCGCGCTCTGGACGCGGCCGGCTTGGCGCCGAGCGATATCGATGCGGTGGTGGTCAGCACCTGCACCGGGTATTTGTGCCCTGGGCTTTCCGGCTACGTGGTTGAGCGTCTCGGGTTGCGGCGCGACGTTCAGGCGTTTGATCTGGTGGGGCAAGGCTGCGCCGCAGCGCTGCCGAACTTGCAATTGGGGCGCTCCTTGATTGGCTCTGGCGCCAGCCAAAACGTGCTTTCGGTGTGCGTTGAAGTCAGCAGCGCCGCCATGTTCCTGGACAACGACCCGGGGGTTCTCATCAGCGCTTGCCTGTTTGGTGACGGCGCCGGCGCGGCCGTGCTGTCGGCTACGCCGGGAGATTGCGCCAGTGCGGCGTTTCCCGATGCGCGGCGCCGAAGCATTGAATGGCGAGACAGCGCGTCTTATATCGAGCCGGCCCACCGAGATGCACTGCGTTTTGAGCAAAGTGGTGGCATGCTGCGCAACATCCTTACCCGCCAGGTACCTGGGCTGGCCGCAGAGCAGGCCGAGCAAGCCCTGCGCCTGGTTTTGGCTCGTTCCGGGCTCAGCCAAAACGACATCGGCGCCTGGATCATGCATGCCGGCGGCCGCGATGTGCTGCAAGCGGTTGAGCGCCGCTTCGGGCTGCAAGCGGACGATCTGCTCTACAGCGCAGACGTGCTTCGGCGCTATGGCAACTTATCGAGCGCGTTTGTGTATTTCGTGCTGGACGCAGCGCTGGCCGACGAGGCCCCTGGCGACTGGTGGTGGCTCAGCGCATTTGGCGCGGGCTTCAGTTGCCACGGCGCGCTGCTGCGCGTTCAATGAATCCGAGTTCCCAATGAAGCTGATGCGCACGGTGTTGCCTGAGGAACTCGACAGCCTGGGGCCGGACGATCCGTCCGCCATCCGCTCGCGGCACGACCTGCAGCGCGTGCACCGCGCCATGGCCACTTGCAGCGTGCTGGCGCGCGAACTGGGCACTTTGGTCGGCGAGCGCGCGGTGCATGCGCCGCCTCTGCGCGTGCTGGAATTGGGCGCCGGCGACGCAAGCCTCATGCTGCGCGTGGCGCGTGCGCTCAAGCCGCAGTGGCCGCAGGTGCAATTGGCGCTGCTGGACCAAGTAGATTTGCTGGACGCTAACACCCGCGCATCCTATGCAGCTGTCGGCTGGACCGCCACGCCCATGACCATGAATGCGCTTGATTGGGCCAGCGAAAAGACCGCGCCAAGCGGTCTTGCGCACGGTGGGCAACTTGCATGGGATTTGATCGTTGCCAACCTTTTCCTGCACCACTTCAAAGCAGACGATTTAAAGCGCTTGTTGGCTGCCATCGCGCGCAGCAGCACTGCCTTTGTGGCGTGCGAGCCCCGGCGCTCCCGATTGGCACTGGCCGCAAGCCACTGCGTGGGCGCGCTGGGTGCGTGCAGCGTGACGCGTTCTGATGCAGTGACCAGCGTGCGCGCCGGTTTTTTCGATGCCGAATTGAGCGCGCTTTGGCCACAGGAGTCCGCTGCCTGGGCGCTAACCGAGCGCCGCGCAGCGTGTTTCAGCCATTGTTTTACCGCACGGCGCCTGGGCGCTGCGGCGCTCTGAACCATGCAGACCAACTACGACGCAATCATCGTCGGCGCCGGGCCGGCTGGAACCACAGCGGCGATCCTTCTGGCGCGGGCCGGTTGGTCGGTGGCCTTGATCGAAAAACAGAATTTTCCCCGCCGCAAAGTCTGTGGCGAATGCATTGCTGCCAGCAACCTCCCGCTTCTACAGGCCATTGGCATCGATATCGTGGGCTTGGAAGCCATTGCCGGGCCGCCGCTGCGCCGTTTCGAAGTGCTGCAGGGCGCCCAACGCTTTGCTTTTGGGTTGCCCGCAGCGCAGCCCGTCGGCATGGAATGGGGGCGCGCGCTGGGCCGCGAAACGCTGGACACCTTGTTGATCGGCGTGGCCCGAGACGCCGGGGTCGCGGTGTGGCAGCCCTGGGCCGTCGATTCGCTGGACGGTGCGCCAGGGGCATTTCAATGTGCTCTGCGCAACACCGAGTCGTCGGAGAGCGCTGTGTTCCAGGCGCCGGTCGCCATTCTGGCCAATGGTTCGTGGGAGCCGCTGGCCGCACAGCGCGCAGAGCGCCGTGCGCAGCGGCGGCCCAGCGACCTGTTGGCCTTTAAGGCGAATTTTCTCGGCGGCACATTGCCGGCCGGCGTGTTGCCGGTGCTGTCATTCCCCGGCGGCTATGGCGGCATGGTGAGAGCCGATGCGGGCGTGATGACTGTGGCGTGTTGTGTGCGGGCCGATCGGCTGGAGCGCTTGCGCCGCGCTGCGCCCGGCGTTTCGGCGGGTGAGGTGGTGCAAGCCATGCTGCGCCGCGAGTGCCGCGGCGTGGACGAAGCCCTGAAGACGGCGGTGCGGGCACAGCCGTGGTTGGCCTCTGGCCCGCTGGATCCGGGCGTGCATTTGCGCGACGGCGATTCGATTTTTCGCATCGGCAACGCAGCTGCGGAAGCGCATCCCATCATTGGCGAAGGCATGAGCATGGCCATGCAGTCTGCGTGGCTGCTTTGTTCACAGTTGCTGGACGGCGCGCCGCGGCCTCCGAGCGCTTCGCCCCAAGAGCCCGGCGCCGACGAATATGCTCTTTGGCACGCGCACGTCGCCCGCGAATATGCGCGCCTGTGGCGCCGCCAATTCGCCTTGCGGCTGCGCATGGCCGCGGTTCTGGCGCACGCCGCGATGCGCCCGCGCTTGTTGTTGCCGCTGCTGCGCCTAGCGCAGCATTGGCCCTCGGCGTTGACGCGCGGTGTCGAATGGTGCGGAAAGACGCGCACCGTTCCCGATGCCGCCACGATTGACCGGTTGAGCCAGTACGTGGCGCCGCCGCATCACTTGACCGGCAGCTAGGGCAGCATGCTCTCAGCGCCCCTGAGCCATCCAATTCTGAAGTTCTTCTCCTAAGGACGCTATGCCCTCCACATTCGAACGCTTGCGCGACATCCTGGTCAGGGACTACAGCGTTGCACCCGACGCGGTCACGCCGGACTCGGGCTTTGAGAGCCTGGGTTTGGATTCGCTCGGCCTTGCCGAGCTGCTGTTTACCATTGAAGACGAGTTCAAGGTGACCGTGTCGCGCGATCCGGTGGAGCTGAACACGGTGGCCGAGGTGGTGGGCTACATCGACGGATTGATCGCTACGCAAATCGGCGCGCCTGCAGTGCCGTCCGATCTTCCACCCCCCGCCTGATGCGCCGCGTCGTCATTACCGGGCGGGGCGTGGTCTCGCCGCTTGGGAACACCGTTGGCGAAGCCTTCGACGCCGCGCGCTTGGGCCGATCGGCCATCGCACCGCTCTGCGGCGACATTGCCAAGCGGCTGCTGGCGCCGCTGGCGGCTCCGGTGCCATGGGATGGGCAAGCACACTTTGAACCGGCGCGGCTGCGCATGCTGGACCGGTCCAGCCAGTTCGCTGTCTTCGCTGCGCGAAGCGCGTGGCGGGAGGCAAAGCTGGAGCCAAGCGCTACCGAGTGCGATCACATCGGCGTTTTTGTAGGCACAGGCATGGGCGGCTCCTTGTCGATGGACGAGGGCTACCAAACGCTCTATGGCGAACAGTCGGACCGGATCAAACCGATGCTGGTGCTGATGGGCATGCACAACGCCAGCGCTGCCTGGATCGCCATGGAGCATGCCCTGCGCGGCCCCAGCCTCACCTACTCGACCGCCTGCTCTTCGTCGGCGGTGGCGCTTGGCGAGGCCTGGCTGCGCATTGCGCGCGGCGAATTGGTTGCAGCGGTGGCCGGTGGCGCCGAAGCACCGCTCTCCTTGGGTTCATTGAAAGCCTGGGAAGCCCTGCACACGCTGGCAAAAATCGACCTAGCCAGCGCGTCGGCATCGTGCAAACCATTCTCGGCCGACCGTAGCGGTATGGTGCTGGGCGAAGGCGCGGCCATCGTGGTGCTGGAAGAGCGGGAACGCGCACTTGCCCGCGGCGCGCACATTTATGGCGAGTTGCTGGGCTTTGGCCTGACCACTGACATCTCGCACATCACGCGCCCCAGCGTGCAAGGGCAGGCGGCCGCCATGCGCGCGGCGCTTGCGTCGGCCCGGCTCGAACCGGCGGACATCGATTCGATCAGCGCGCATGGCACGGGCACGCAAGCCAATGATGTGACCGAAACCGCGGCCATCAAAGACGTCTTCGGTGCCCGCGCAAAACACATCCCAATCAGCGCGACAAAGTCGGTTCACGGGCATTTGATTGGTGCAGCAGGCGCGCTGGAGTTCGTGCTGTCCGTCGAAGCGCTGCGCTGCGGCATCGCCTTGCCAACCATGCACCTGCAGACCTCCGATCCTGCGTGCGACCTCGACTATGTGGCCAACGCGGCGCGTCCGAATGCGGCGGGCCGGACCATGCTGTCCAACTCGTTCGCGTTCGGTGGGACGAATGCGGTATTGGCATTTCAGGGGGCAGACTGAGGCTTGTTGATGCCTCGACATTGGCGCGCGCGGCGGCCTCTGGCGGAGACTGTGAGATTCGAACTCACGGACGGTTGCCCGTCGGCAGTTTTCAAGACTGCTGGTTTAAACCACTCACCCAAGTCTCCTGTGACAGGCCCGCATTCTAGCGGGGTGCGCCGTTCTTACATGCCGAGCGAGCGCAGCAGCTCATCGGTGTCGCTGTCGGGCGGTGGTGGTGGGGCAACGTCGCGCGGTGCGTTGGCTTCGGCCATGACTTCATCGGGGTTGGCCCGTGCCTGGGGTTCGAAATCGTAGAGTTTGATGAACTCGGTGCGGTCGATGGCGAGTTCGAGGTAGAAGATGTTGTTGCTGCCCGTGTAGAAGGTCACGCGGCGCGCCTCGGGCTGGTCCAGGTTGGCGTCCACGCTCAGCATCACCTGTTTGTTGAGCACCAGCATCTTGGGCTGGTTTTGCGTGATGTGGGTTTGCAGCTCGCGCCGCACTTTGCTGGTGAAGTCACCAGCTACCTGGTTCATCAGCTCGCCCATGACGTTGCTCACTTCGTCGGCCGTATAGGAGCGCGCCAGTTCGTCCTTGGACATGCCCATGCTCAACAGGTAGCTGGAATACAGCTCCATCGCCGCCTGGGCCGAGAAGTTGATCACCATCAGGCCCGAGAAGCCGCCATCAAACAGCACAAAGCAGCCGATGTCGGGTCGCAGGCAGGTCTTGGTGATGCGCTGCACCATGGCGGAGTACTGAATCTGGCTTTGGGTGGCCACGGTCAGCACGCGGGTCACCGAATTGCACAGGCTGGTCAGCACATGCTCGGTGCTGTAAATGACGCGGTCGTTGGAGGAGCTCATGGTGCGTTCTCGGTGATGGTGCGCTGGCGCGAAGCTGCATGGTAGGGCATGCCGCGACGGGAGCGCGCTGCAGTTTTGGGCGCGGGGCGGGTGCGTGGACGCCTTTTTAGGCCTGTCGGGCCAAGACCGAGGCTGCGTTGAGCGCGGCTCACAGCGGGCGCGCCCGTCGCCGGGCGCCAAGCGCTGCGGCCCCGAACGACAATATGGCAACCCACTTCACCGTTGCTGCCAGGCCCGCCAGCGCATACAGCGCGGGCGCGGCGGCAGGCCTGCCATCGGTTAGCAGCAGGTGCAGGGCATTCTCGCCCGCATCTGCCAGCGCCGCGACGGGAAGTGACCACACCATGAGCCAGGCTGCCGTGCGGTGCATAGCCTGCGCTGCCACACGCTGCTTGCCATAGGCAAAGCCAAACGCGCCATACAGCAGCAGGAGCACAAAATCGGCCGAAAAATGGGCGCGGTAGAGTGCGATGCCCTGCGCCTGCCACTGCTGCAATACGCCTTGGAACGATGCCGCCGTGAAAGAAAACTGCAGCCACAGGATGCCCGGCTCCAGCGGTGCGAGGTACACGGCGATGCCGATGAACACGGCCAACGCCGCGAGGCCAAGGGAAAGGGGGCGTGGCATGGCGTCGGGGGCAGACGATTTGTTGAGCTGCTTTCAGGCAGGTGGATGGGCCGCCACTTCGTGCCATTGTCCCGGCACAAGTCCGTTCAGGCACCACGGCCCGATCTGCACCCGCACCAGGCGCAGCGTGGGCAAGCCGACGGCGGCAGTCATGCGGCGCACCTGGCGGTTGCGGCCTTCGCGCAGGGTGAGGGCGATCCAGTGCGTCGGGATCTGCGCCCGCACGCGGATCGGCGGGTGGCGTGGCCACAGTGTGGGCTCGGGCAGTAGATCCGCCTCGGCAGGGCGCGTCATGCCGTCGTTCAGCAGCACGCCAGCGCGCAACTGGGCCAAGGCCTCGTTGTTGGGCGCACCTTCTACCTGCGCCCAATAAGTTTTGGGCAGCTTGTGGCGCGGGTCGGCAATGTGCGCTTGCAGCGCGCCGTCGTTGGTGAGCAGGAGCAGGCCCTCGCTGTCGCGGTCCAGCCGGCCAGCCGGGTAGACGTTCGGGACATCGACGAAGTCGCTCAGGGTCAGGCGCGTGCCGTCACCGCTGAACTGGCTGAGCACGTCAAAGGGCTTGTTGAGCAAGATCAGGCGCGGCGCGGCTGGCGCTGGCCGGGCGCTGCGTCGCACCAGTGCCTGCACGCGGCGTGGGCGTGGGGGCGGCGCAGTCGCCATGCCTGCGGGTCGCGGCTTAGGGCCTGTTGACACTATGCAACCCGAAGGGAAGGCCATCAGAGCCCACCCCTCGGCGTTGCGCTCCTTGAGCGTGCGGACGCACGCACTGCGTCGCTCGCCTTGATGGGCAGGTTCTGATGACCTTCGCGACCCCTTGCATGGTGTTAACAGGCCCTAGCTGCCGGTCAGCGCCCGGTAGGCGCTGCGTGTTTCGGGGGAAACCGAGGCCACCAGTTGGGCGTGGGGCGTGTGGTGCCGCGCCACCATGCGCGCCGACGCCACCGCGCGCGACTTGCAAAACCAGTGGCAACTGTGCTGCATGAGGAACAGTTCGGCAGAGATCAAAAAGGCACGGTCGCGCGGCGAACGCGCTGCATCGGTCTTCAGCGCGCGCGCGATGCCATTCGCATGCACCGCCAGGAGCTTGCGCATATCAAAGCTGGCGCGGGGCAGCAGGGTGCTGGCCCAAGGCATCGAGAACGCCAAGGTGCTGGCACGCGCCTGGGCGGCGGGCACGGCGGCAAAGTCCCGCGCCAACTGGGCGAACTGGGTGGCGAGCTGCGCTTCGCTGCCCTCCAGCACAGCAAATATCTGCGCCTGGCGCACGGGGTCGCTCTCGCCCAGCGCGCGCAAATAGCCCTGGGTCAGTGTTTCCATCAGCTTTTCAATCTGCAGCGGGCCGAGGTGGTGGGCGAGCAGGGCAATGCGCTGGCGCTGCTGGTGGCCGTTGGCCATCAGCAGGCCACTGCCACCCAGCAGCAGAAGCAGAAAAACGGGGTCCATGGAAGTGAGCCGGGCTTAGATTTCAAGGTTGTCGATGAGGCGCGTGGCCCCCAGGCGAGCGGCGCCTAGCACCACCAGCGCATCGCCAGGCTGCGGTACCTGCAGATCGCTGCGGCGGCGTACGCTGAGGTAGTCGGTTTGCCAGCCGCGCGCGTTGAGCTGCGCCAGCGCCGCTTGCTCCAGCGCCTCGCGCTGCGCGGGCAGGGCATCGCCGGCAGCCTTCGCGGCTTCGCCCAGAGTGCGCAGTGCCCTGGACAGCGCAACGGCCTCGGCGCGCTCCGGTATGCTCAGGTAGCCATTGCGCGAGCTCAGCGCCAGGCCGTCTGCTGCGCGCTCGGTGGGGTTGGCGACAATGTCGATGGGCAGAGCGAATTGCTGCACCATGCGCCGCACCACCATGAGCTGCTGGTAGTCCTTCTGCCCAAACACGGCGACGCCGCTCGCTTTGCCGGCAAACACGGCAGAAAACAACTTCATCACCACCGTGCAGACGCCGGTGAAGAAACCAGGACGAAACTCGCCTTCCAGCAAGTCCGCCAGTTGAGGGTCGGGTTGCACTGTGAAGGTCTGTGGCTCGGGGTACAAATCGCGCTCGCGCGGGGCGAACAACACCTGGCAGCCGGCAGCGGCCAGGCGCTCGCAGTCGGCGTCCCAAGTGCGTGGGTAGCTATCGAAATCTTCGTGCGGCAGGAATTGCAAGCGGTTGACAAAGATGCTTGCCACTGGCACATCGCCCAGTTGCACGGCGTGGCGCATCAGGGCGATGTGGCCATCGTGCAGGTTGCCCATGGTGGGCACAAAGGCGGGGCG
>ERZ724524.2081-NODE-2081-length-13219-cov-4.191051_pt1 | contig 13219 bp, 11 predicted proteins | sample MGYA00376057_ERZ724524 | MGnify/ENA primary metagenome ERZ724524 (study PRJEB28724, sample SAMN07190888) | wastewater metagenome | isolation source: influent of sewage treatment plant in Hong Hong | place: USA: Christiansburg, Virginia | collected 2016-03-01 ...
TATCGAGAAGAGCACCACCGTGAACAGCCGATTGGACAGCGTGGCTTCATCGGTGCGGCGTCGGAAAAGGCGCTCTACAAGCTTTCGGCCGATCGTTACATCTATGCGACGGGTGGCGTGCCGCAAAACCTGCTTTTCATCGATAATGACCGACCGGGTGTGCTGTCTGGACGCGCTGTTGGCCGGCTGCTGGCTTGTCATGGAATCCGCGTTGGTGAGCGACCGTTGGTGGTCGGCAGTGACCCCTTCTCGGAGGTGCTGGTGGCGGCCTTGCGACGGAGCGGGCAGACCGTGATGACCATCGATGGTGAACAGGTGAAGCTGACTCGGGCGCTTGGTGGTACGTGGGTGGAAGGAGCTGAGATATGCGACGAGCGGGGCGTGAATCGGACGGTCAGTTGTGACTTGATCGTGATCGCGACTCCGCCGATAGCAGCCAGCGAGCTTCTCGTGCAGCACGGAATTCCCGTCGAGCTACGTCAGCCGGGTGGCTTTGTGACGGTGTGCGACCAAGACGGTCAAACCGTGCACCAGAAGGTGTTCGTTTGTGGCGAAGTCGCAGGCACCATGACAACGATGGCGGCCGCGGAGCATGGCGCTCGTGTGGGCCTGCATGTGGCCACCGAGCTGGCCCGCGAGCGCGCTAGAGACGAGTCCAAATCGCAGGCCGAGGGATAACTCTTCGAGGAAGTCATGTCCGAAAAGTGCATCGTATGCCCGTGTGAGGATGTGACACTTGCCGACGTTGAGCAGGCGATCGGGCTGGGCTATCTCGATATTGATGAGGTCAAGCGCTTTACCGGGCTTGGCACGGGCCCGTGTCAGGGCAAGCAGTGCATGGTCACGACGTGCGTGCTGCTAAAAAAGGCGCAGGCTGCCGATCCGCATCGGCAGGAGCGCCAGCCCGAAGCACATACCGCTCCGCATCCGTTTACGCCACGACCACCTGTGATGCCCGTTTCGCTGTACGTCCTTGCCGCTGGCAAAGGAGCCGACCGTGAGCGCTAGTCAACGCATGCCCGCCGCAGCCAAGCAGCTCGCTGCCGAAGCGGAGACGGTCATCATTGGCGGCGGCATCATGGGCCTCGGGATCGCCTATGAACTGGCCCGACGCGGACGCAGCGACATCCACGTCCTCGAGCAAGAATACCTGACGAGCGGTGCCTCGGGTCGTAATGGCGGCGGTGTGCGGATGCAGTGGTCCACGGAGATGAACGTTCGACTGATGCAGGAGTCGATCGAAATCTGCCGCGACTTTGCCAGCGAGCTTGGCATGAACGTCTGGCTCCGTCAGGGCGGCTACCTGTTCTTGATTCGTAGCCAAGCCGAGCTGGCGCAGCTTGAGCGGACGGTGGCCTTGCAAAACCGCTGCGGGGTGCCGACACGCATCTTGACGCCGCAGGAAGCGCTCCGCATCGTTCCCGAGCTCAACGTCCACAGCTTTGTCGCCGCCTGTTACAACCCGAGGGACGGCGTGGTGTTTCCCTGGCCATTTCTGTGGGGATATGCCAACGCGGCCTCGGAACTGGGTGTCAGCATCCATACCTATACCAAGGTTACGGGCATCGATGTCCTTGGGCCGCACGCCTTTGTCGTTCATACCAGCAAGGGCAAAATTCGCTGTGAGCGCATCATTAACGCAGCCGGAGCCTGGTCACCTGCCGTCGCCAAGTTGGTCGGAATCGAGCTACCGAATCATCCCCACCGTCACGAGATTCTTGCCACCGAGTCGCTCAAGCCATTTTTGAAGCCACTGGTGAGCGTGCTCAGCTCCGGGCTGTATTTTTCGCAGTCGATGCGTGGTGAAATCGTCGGCGGCATCACCGTGCCGGATGTCGACGATGGCCAGGTTCATATGGGCTCGCGGCTGCGCTTTCTCGAAGACATGTCCGCCGAGCTGCTCCAGGTCATGCCCGTGCTGTCGCAGGTGCGGGTGCTCCGTCAGTGGGCCGGTCCGTACGATGTCTCGCCGGATGGTCTGCCGATCCTCGGGGAACCGGACGGACTGCCTGGCTTTTTCCTGGTCTGCGGCTTCGTCGGCCACGGCTTCATGATGGCCCCGGTCATCGCTCGCTGTTACGCCGAGCTGCTGTGTGGGGGCAAGCGCCATCCGGTGTTTGATCGCTGCAAGCTGTCCCGATTCCGCGATGGCACCAGCGAGCGAGAGGTGATGATCATCGGTTAGCGATCAGTTGCGGGATTTGGTCCGCTCGTCGATGATGACATCATGCAACATCGTAGTCTGCCACTTGGGCCGCCCGCTTTGCTGATCGCCTTGGGTCTGGTTGTCGTCGAGGGAAGCGCACTGGCGCAGAGCTCGCAGGCGATCGCACCGGTCGATGACGGTTCTTCGTACCGTCCACCGCCGCCTCCTCCGAAGCCCGATCGAGAGACGATCTCGCGTAGCTATATGCAGATGTCGATGGGATTTTTGGCCGGTGGCCGTCGCTACTCCGACTCGTCGTTCGAGAGCACCAACGGTGTTGCCCCAAACCTCAGCGAGCAGTTTGTGCGTCCGCCCTTTGACTCTGAAACGGTCCTGGGTCTGCGCTACGAGCTGCACGCGGTGTTTTCTTACGTTCGCGGCACCATCGGCGTGGACTTTCCGTTTTCCACGTTCAAAGCCCGCGATGCCACCGGCACCTATACCCTCGATGGCAAAAACGTGAACGTCGCGGTGCAATCGCTGCGTCCCTATGAGCTGCGCTTTGGGATCGGCGGCGAGTATCCGGTCTGGGTGTTCGCGCCGTTTTTGGATCTCATCGGCTACGCGTACTGGACGAATCTTGGCGTCGCGGTCGATGATTCCAAGGCCGAATATCAGGCCAAAGGGTTTGGCTTTTCCGCGCATGGCGGGGTGCGGATTCACGCCAAGCCGTGGTTTTTTCTCCAGGCTGCGGGTGACGTTGGCATCTACGGTCCGGCGCGATGGAATGCTGAGCTGTCGATCGGCTTCTCGGCACCTGCCAAGCGCTGGTAGACCGTTGCTGTTCCGACACGCGGTTTCGATCGATTGATGGCGCACGCTTTGCGGTAAGGTCCGGGGTCGTGTCGACCACTGAGACCACTGAACCTCCTGGTGCTGCTGTAGCGCTGCATCCAGCCTATCGCTGGGCGATCCTCCTCCTCGTGAGCGGGGCGCTGTTTGGGAGCTACTACCTCTACGACGCGCTCGGAATGGTCGCCGACCTGGTGCAGCGCGACCATCACATCGGCGAGGTTCACTACGGCTTCCTATCCGGTGCATACAGCATGGCCGGGGCGCTCGCGCTGCTGACGTGCGGGCAGCTCATCGATCGGATGGGGACCAAGCGTTCGATCCTGCTGTTTGGTGCGATTTCAACGCTGGCCGGGATCATCACAGCGATTGCACCGAGCTTTGGGATTCTCCTTCTCGGGCGATTCCTGCTCGGACTGGGCGGCGAGCCGATGAGCGTGGCGATCAACACGGTCCTATCGCGGTACTGGAAAGGTCGAGCGCTCTCCTTTGCGTTTGGCGTCAGCCTGACCTTTTCACGGCTCGGAACCGTGGCCGCTGATCGTTCTCCGCAGTGGGCTCACTCTGTCTATGGGAGTGGTGCAGCACGGGCACCGCTGGTGTTGGCGGCATTCATCGGAGGAACCTGTCTCCTCGGTGGACTCATCAATTACTTGGTCGAACGGCGGGCCGAGCGGCGCTATGCACTGCCCGCAGCAGGAACCACGGACAAGCTCAGCTTTGCGCAGGTGCGCAGCTTTGATCGCAGCTACTGGCTCCTGACCGGAGTCTGTCTGGCCTTTTACGCCGCCCTGTTTCCGTTTCAGTCCTTTGCCGCCAAGTTGCTCATCGAAGGACACGGAATTGGCCGCGATGAAGCAGGCGTCCTCCTGAGCTATCTTCCCACCTCAGCGATGGTGGCCGCGCCGCTGTTCGGAATCCTGGTGGATCGCGTGGGACATCGTGCGCTGCTGCTCCTGCTTGGACTCCTGCTCGTGCTTCCGGTCTTCCCTCTGCTCGCTGTTCCCAGCCAAGCACCGTATGTTCCGATCATCCTGCTCTGTGTTTCGTTTTCGCTGATTCCCGCTGTGCTTTGGCCGTCGGTGACGTATCTGGTTGATGAGCGCCGCTTGGGCACTGCATATGCGCTGCTTACCCTGCTTCAGCAGCTTGCAGTGTGGGCGATTTCAGCAATCTTGGGATGGTCTAACGATCTTGCCAAGGCGAGCGCCCAGCATCCGTCCGGTTACGCGCTCGGCATGTGGCTGCTTGCAGCGCTGTGTGGACTCGGGCTTCTCTGTGGGCTGTTTCTGTTTCAGCGCGAGCGCGGAATACACAGCCACGGGCTGTAAAAAATAAGATTTAGTCCAAAGTGAACAGTCCGCCTTCAGAACAGTGCAGCTTGAAGCTCAGCGATGGTAGTCGGAGCATTTCCTTCCAAGTGATTGTTGATCAGCACGTACGCGGTTTGTTCGATCGGCAGGCTCCGTAGCACGGTCAACATGTCGGCCCGGACCTCGGTAGCACGCTGCTGCAAGCGATCATAGGGAGCCCACTTGGAGGCCTCTGCATAGCGCATTCCGATTTGTAGCAGAGCCCTCAGAACATAGTCCGGCCAGTCTCTGTGAATCGCTTGCATCCGCGCAAACTGCTGGGCAATCGGTGGCATGCGTGTCCACGAGTTTAGGACATGTCCCACGCCGTGGTGATGGAGGATCGACAGATAGCGCGAAGTGAAGTGAGAAACAGTGCGAAGCTCGACGGAAATGGAACCGGAAAAGCCTTTGCGAACCTCGCTCAAAAAGTGATCGAGGAGTCGACAGAATTCTGGTTCATGGATGTCGTTTTCCTGAAGCTCCAAGATGAGCGGGCCGAGCGATTCTGCCAGTTCATCGGACAGCGGGGTTGCGACCTCTTGCAGAAACAGACTCGGGTCCAAAAAGTGAGGATTGATCGGATCGGCCTTCCGCCACTCCTCCTGTTGTTGAGGAGTGTAATGGCTGACCGTGATCTCGTGAAAGACCTTTGGACACAGTACCACTTTCTCCGGCAAGCTGCGGAGCTGGGAGGCGTACTTTCGCAGCAGCGCCCGTCTAGAAGAAGGCCGCACGTAATACATGTTGTCGGCCCCGGCGCAGCGGAAATGCGGGTCGCGAGCGTATTCGGACAGACAGAGATCTGAAAAGCGACTACTCGCTCCGTAGGCCTTCACATCGCGATACACGCTGCCATCCCAACCTGGGTAGACCCATGAGCTGGTGCCAAAGGAGCGCGTCTTGGGCCCGAGCTTGGGCGGAGTAGGTAGGGTACTCGGGTCGAAGGCATGGACGGCCCTGCGGCCTACGGGCTCGGGTTGCGGAGTCTGTGCGAACAGAGAGAACTGCTGCGCCATGGGCAAGGGAATGCCATAGCTAGGCGGCCCGCGACAAGCGTTGACTAACGTACCCGAACATGACAAGCGGTGAGGGTGCGGTCTCGAAGAAAGTTGCTATTAATATGCCTAATATCATTGTTGTCGCGATCGGTGTCGGCGGCACCACCGAAGGAGGCCGACTTTCGCAAGGTCACGGATTGGCTGTGGCTGGCCGCTGGGGCACTGACGGGCTTCGTGGTCCATGAGGGTGGACATGTGGTGCTTGATGTAGCGACGGGTAGTGAACCAGAGCTGCGCAAGGTGACGCTAGGGCCGTTCCCGTTTTTTGCGATTCAGCCAACGAAAGTGCAGTCGGCGCAGCAGGTGTACGCGATCTCGATGATGGGCTTTGGGATGCAGGGTCTGTATTCCGAGCTGATCTTAGGCATCGACCCGAGGCTGCGTGAGCATCATCGGCCGTTTTTGAAGGGGATGCTCGGCTTTCACATCGTGTTGTCCGTCGGCTATGCCATCACCGGGCTGGCGTCGATTGGCCCGCCGCAGAGCGACGTCAACAGCATGGCGCGGGCGCTGAACGTACCGTCGTGGGGCACTGGGCTGATGGTGCTGGTCCCGGCCGCATGCGATCTGTATCGCTATTTTGTGCCGGATTCGCGCTGGGCACCGTGGGTGAGCCTCGGTGGCAAGCTGACCATGATCGGCGCAGCGGCGGCCTTCTGACGGCATCGATTTCGGGACGGATCGGCCGAATCAAGTGGGTCGCCCGGACGACCAAGCAGCGGTAGCTATTACGATTCTTCCAATTATTGTGAAACAAAATACAAAATGATACGCTGATACTTGAGGTTCTAGTGCCAATGTCCGAGCCGAGGCTTGGTCCCTACAGACTGCTCCGCAAGCTCAGCCAAGGAGGCATGGGCGCAGTCTATGAAGGGTTCCACGACGCTGTCGAACGGCACGTCGCGATCAAGGTGCTACGCCCGGATTTCGTACACAACCCCGACTTCGTCACCCGCTTCTTCAACGAAGCCAAGGCCGCCAATCGCATAGGTCATCCCAGCATCGTCCAGATCTTCGACTGCGGGCGACTCACCGATGGTACGTCCTACATTGTGATGGAGCTTCTCGACGGAGAGACAGTCGGGCAGCGGATGCGGAAGCTCGGTGGACGGATCCCGGTGCTGGCAACGCTAGCGACGGCGCGACAGGTTGCCAACGCTCTGGCCGCTGCCCACGGCAAGAACATTGTCCATCGCGACCTGAAGCCCGACAACATCATGCTCGTTGCGGACCCGGCGGTGGCGGGGGGAGAGCGGGCCAAGCTGCTGGATTTTGGTATCGCCAAGCTGCGTGATCCCAACCTTCGCAAGAGCTTGACCAAGGGCGACTCTCTCCTCGGAACCCCAGCGTATATGTCGCCGGAGCAGTGCAAGGGTGGGGTCGAGGTGAGCGATCGCGCTGATGTGTACGCGCTCGGGGTGATCATCTATCGCTTGCTCGCAGGGCGGCTGCCGTTCATAGCGACGGGTGGTGGCGAGCTGCTCGGCATGCACATGTTTCAGGAACCGACGCCGCTGGCTTCGATCGCACCGTATGTGCCGGCTTCCGTGGTCGAGTTGGTACGGGCAATGATGGTGAAAGACCCAGCCAGCCGTCCGTCGATGGTCGAAGTGGATCGTCGTATCGGGACGCTGCTCACAGAGCTGGCGGGCTATGTGCAGCCGTCGTTGGAACGAGCAGAGCCAGATCCTGCCGACTCCGATGACGCAGAGTTCGAAGCCGCGACGATTGATTCGGCCAACGTGCGTCCCCTGCTGCCAGCCGATCTGATGTTTGCCCCGCTGGCGACCCCGATTACACCACAGACACCGGGTTCCGCAGCACCCTCGCGTCCGATTGGGCTTGATGAGTCGGGTTCGGCGGGACATCGCTCGACGATGAACCTGGCGGCCAGCGAAAACGGCTCCCCGTCGTCGAGAATGATCGCACGAACGCGCAGTCGGGTGCTGGTGGTCGTCCCGATGCTGATCATCGGCGTGGTGGGGGTCTTGACCCTTTTGAGATGGCAGAAGCCGACGGCCACGCCGAGCATGCCGAATCCGGTCGCTGGCCCCGAGAAAATGCCGATCGAGCAGCAGCCGCCAGCGCGTCGGGTTCACTGGCAGATTCAGACGACTCCGGTCAGTGCTGAAATCTTGCGGATTTCTGATGGTGCAGTTCTTGGCAAGACACCGTGGCAGAGTGAGCAGATCGCCACCACTGGCACGCAAGAGCTACGCATTATCGCCCCTGGTTACGCCGACAAGTTGGTTGTGCTCGATCTAAGCCGCGATGAGCAACAGTCCGTTACCCTCGAACAGATGAACTCCGCAGGGACTCCTTCCGCTGTGATACCGATGGGAAAGGGGTCGCAAAAGGCTCTGAAAGGCGATGCACACAAGAAGAAGAAAAAGCCCCAATTCGAAATCGAGGAGTAGCCTGCTGTGTGGGGCTGCGTTGCTTTCGGTGTTGGCATCAGGAACTGCATCGGCGGACTCTGCTGACAAGGACGATGCGTCGGAAAACGATGCCTGTATGTCCGATGCAATCTGCCGCGCTCACTACAATCGTGCGCGCAAGCTATCGAAAAAGGATGACTACGAGGGCGCGCTCGAGGCCTATGAAGCGGCGTATCGGCGCAAGCCAGTGCCGTGGCTGCTCATCAACTTGGGGCGATCGCTACACAAGCTTGGACGCACCCAAGACGCCATTGTGAACTACCAGCAATTCCTGGCAGAAAAGGATGCCAAGCCGGAGCTCAAGCAGAAGGCGGAGCAGTTTCTTCGAGAGGCACAGACTGATCTTGTGAACAAACCTGTCAAAGAGCGGCCACCCAAAGAGAAGGCACCGACAGACGCAGGAACAGCGGGCGGACCGGGGAACCTTCCACCGACGGCAGAGACTGGTCAGGGCGACCCCTCTGGCGGCTCTGGAACAGGCAAAGGAGAGCCGAAGACGACGGCTCTGTCCGTGACTCCCAATGAGTCCGTGAGTGCATCGCCATCTGTGGCAACTCCTACCGAACCAAAGTCTCGGCTTGGACCGCTTTTCTATGGCGGACTGGCAGTCGGTGGTGCGCTGATTGTTGGCGGTGTCATCACCGGAATCGTGGGTCTAAGCTCTGCGAACACGCTGCAATCGACTCCCTATGCTGGTCCGGCCGATGCGAGCTCTCTGTCGGCTCTCCAGAGTCGCGTACGCGGGCTGGGATATGCGACAGACATTCTGATTCCGGTTGGGGTTGCCACCATTGCGATCACGACCATCGTTTCGCTAGTCCGAAAGCCTGCCGTAGAAAATAGGCCGCCACCGGTTGCAGCGATGGATTTCAGACCGGCTGTTGCCAGTACGGGGTCCGTAGGAGCGAAAGTGGAGACTCCGTCCGCTCCGCCAGTCGTGATCCCAGCAACGCCCATGACACCAACACCTCCCGTTGCTGCTGCGACTCCGGTGGTGGCCCCCACTGCGCCGCTCCCATCTGCTCCATCGCCGACAGAGACGCCTTCTGCGGCAGCGACTCCTAACCCGACTCCCTAACCTTCGCAGAAGGAGAGGAAGATGTCCTCCCACTTGATTGCAACCACTCGGGCACTGCTGCTAGGACTTCCGCTCCTACTATCCTCCTGCTCGCTGGCGCTCGATTCCAGTGTCAAAAAGGGAATCGGGGAAGGCTGCACGGCAGACAGCGACTGTCATGCGGCAAAGTGTTTGATGAGCACGATCTCCCTCGATGACAAAAGCGGAATCTGCTCGATCCGCTGCAACGTAAGCGAGGACTGCCCAAGTCCCGCGCAGTGCTTCAAACAGCAGTGTCACTTGCCTTTGACAGTGGGCGTTGCGATGACCGGAGTGCCTAGTGACCTGGAGGGCTGGACGGTCGCGCACAATGACTCGCTGCAAGCGACGAGCGAAGCGCTGGGATACTTGAAGCTAGAGAAGCTGTTCGGATTGACGCCAGGAAATGTCCTAAAAGAGGTCAAGGATCTGGCGAGTCGGAATCAGGTTGTGGTCGGAAATACCGTCGACTATGGCGATGATTTTGTGGCCGCTGGCCAGCTCTTCCCAGAGAAGAAGTTTTTGGTCGTAAATGACGGCGTTCGCTATAATTATCCTGGACAGACTCCCAATTTTTCGACGTACTGGGTTCACCGTGAGCAGGCTTGGTACATTGCCGGCAAGGTTGCGGCCTCTGGACGGAAACGGCTGGGAGTCATCGCGGCCTTTATCAATCCGGACTCTATTCGTGCCGTGAATGCCTTTGCGCTGGGTGCGCAGTCCGTGAATCCCGCGATCAAGGTCGAAGTCCGGCACATGGGATTCTGGTTCGACATAAATACCCTTCCCACCTACGAGTATCCGGTCGGATCGGGCACCAAGTACTATCGAGAAGAGTATTTGGCCCGACTGATGTGGGAGTCCGGCGTCGAGGTGATCGCACACATTGGGAATACCCAACGATCGGTGAAGCTCATCGATCAATTGATGACGCAGAATCCGACTCGAATGCCGAAAGTATGGACGTACGCCAATGACGTAAAGTCTGGTTGCAAGGACAGCACTGGATCGCTGTTTCCAACCTGCATCGGATCGATTTACGAAAACTGGACGCCGATTTACACGCGCATTTTCGATCAGATTCATCGAGGCGTATATAGCGCCACCACGTTCGAGATGGACATCGATGATACCGCTGATACTTCCGTGGGAGTGTCGATCAATCCCAAGGGTCCAGCCGACGATCTGGCGACCCGCGCCTTGATGCAAGAGCTGGCGCGCTCGCGCAATCCGGGCCCGCGCTATCGGGTGTTCCAGGGTCCGTATGACATCAACGGACAGCGCGACAAAGAGCAAAACGGACTGCCAGATCTGACTCAGAAACTACTCCCTGGCGAGACGCTGAGCGACGCAGAGCTTGCCACGATGTGCTGGTATGTGAAGGGCGTCGTAGAAAAGACCAAGCTGAGCGATCCGATGTCTGCGGACAAAGATGCGCTGGTCCCAGGCGGCTTGATTCCGGGCAGTATCACTCCCAATTCATCGCAACCCAAGCCACCGGATAGCGAGGACAAGCTGGTGATCCCATCCGGGCTGAACTGGGAATGTAGGAAGAACTCGTTCTAGCCGCGCAGTGGCAACAGTGCCCGCAGTCGGGAGTCGCGGAAGTACAGTCCCCCCCAGACCATGATTCCGAGGATGACCGGCGGAATGAATGCTTCGCTGATGCGCACATGAGTTGCGGTGGCTCCGCCGAGGTAACCGGTCAATAGGACTGCGCCCAGGACCGACGTGCGCGGAATCAGATAGACAATCGTACACAGGATCTCAGTGAGCCCGATCGGAAGCAGCAGTTTCTGCGGATAACCGAAGCTCGCGAATCCCTCGACCACTTGCGCGGAATTGGAGAGCTTCATCAAACCGCTGGCCAGCAGCGCTATCACCGGAATGGCGCTGGTGACTCGTCCTGCCCACAGGAATTTCGACGACGACGCTCCACTTGTTTCGGAAGACATGATGGTCCTTTCGATGACCGTTTGCGCCACGCTACAATGGTTTGATGGTGCAGCGTTATGTGGTTCTTCCACAGCAAGGGGTGGCGCTGGTTAGTACGGATGTACACGGCAACCTCGATGATCATCTGGCGATGGAGCGGCTCTTTCTGTTCGAGCGTGAGCACGAGCCGGAGACGCACTGGATCATCTTAGGGGACGTGGTTCACGCACCGGATGCGGAGTCGCGGAAGGAACGGCCCGATCTATACGATTATCCCGATGGCTCGATGCAAATCATCGATCGGATTGCGTTGTGTCAGCGGAACCATCCAGGGCACGTGCACTTTGTGCTTGGGAATCACGACCACGGACATGTTGGGGGTCCGCATTGCCACAAGTTTTATGACGATGAGGTGGTCGCCTTAGAAAACACACTGAGTCCACAGCAGAGAACGCGGCTTCAGCAGTTTCTAGCAGATGCGCTGCTGGCCGTGGTCGCACCGTGCGGGGTTCTGATGTGTCACGGATCACCGGATGTAGCGCTGACCAACCTTTCAGCGCTGGATGCACTGCCCCTCGATGTGAGGCTCTGTACGGTGGCTCAGCGACGGCTTCTTCAGACGCTACTGACCAGCTATGGACAGCCTAATGAGATGTCCAAACAGATGCTTGTCAACGTATCGGCCAGCGCAGGTTTGGATCTGCGCGTGATCGTGCATGGTCACGATCGCGATGAAGAGGGGTTCTTTTACGAGGGCGAGCATCAGCTCTGTCTGGTGCTGTTTGGTGCACCCAAACAGAACAAGCGCTACCTGCGGTTGGACTTGGGAGTTCGTTATGACGGGGCGACTGCGCTGCGGGAGGATATCGAGATCCTCCGCCTGTTTGGACCCAGAGAGCGCAGCTAGGAAACGCGAGGGGCGGGGCGGATGAACAGTTCTTCGAGCTGTTTTCCAGCAACTTCCGTCGGACAATCGCTCATCAGATCGGTTCCGTGCTGCGTCTTCGGGAACGCGATTACGTCACGCAGAGACTCTGCTCCGGTCAGCAGCATCGCCAAGCGATCGACGCCGAACGCAATTCCACCGTGCGGTGGCGGTCCATACTTGAAGGCATCAAGTAGGAATCCGAACTTGGCGCGGAAGTCGTCCTCGGTCAGTCCCAGCGCCGAGAATACCTTGGCCTGCACCTCGCGCTGATGAATGCGGATCGAACCACCTGCGATCTCGTTGCCGTTTAGGACCAGATCGTAGGCGCGAGCCAGCACTTGTCCGTTGTCTTTGCCGAGTAGCTCGACGTGTTCGGGCTTGGGAGAAGTAAACGGATGGTGCGCTGCGACCCACTTGTCACCGTCAGCCAGTTCGAACATGGGGAAGTCAGTCACCCATAAGAAGCGCCATCCAGGTGTAATAAGTTCGAGACGCTTGCCCATCTGTTGACGCAGCGAAGCCAGAACTGTGTTGCACAGCTTGGGACTCCCAAACTGGAACAGCAGCAGGTCGCCAGGAGTCGCACCAATCTCGCTGGCGATCGCTTCGCGCAGCTCATTCGACAGCGTTTTAGCAAACGGAGACTGCGTCCACTGCGCGGCCATTCCCGTCGCTGCATGCGCATCAAGCCGTGCCGTTCCCAACCCTTTGGCACCGAGTCCCTTGACCGAGTCTTCGAGCTTCCGGGTCTCTGTTCCCGACAGTTTCTGTGCTGCGTCCCCGGGAATGCGCAGCAGCTTGACGATGCCGCCCGAATCGACCGTACTTTTGAACAGCGGCACGCCGCCACCATCGTGCGCTTTCACCACGTGGGTGATGTCATGGAGCTTCAGCGGGTTCCGCAGATCGGGCTTGTCCTCGCCATAGGAGCCCATGGCTTCCTTGTGCTTCATTCGCTGGAACGGATGCGGCACATCAACGCCAATGGTGTCCTTCCAGATTCGCGCCACCAGACCCTCCATCATGGTCTGGATTCCTTCTTCGGTCACAAACGACATCTCGACGTCGATCTGCGTAAATTCCGGCTGACGATCCTGACGGAGATCTTCATCGCGGAAGCAGCGCACGATCTGGAAGTAGCGATCCATGCCGGCGACCATGAAGAGCTGCTTGAAGATCTGCGGCGACTCCGCCATCGCATAGAACTTGCCAGGGTTGAGTCGTGACGGCACAAGGAAGTTGCGCGCTCCGCCTGGCGTGTACTTCACCATGAACGGAGTCTCGAACTCCCAAAATCCGTTGCTGTGAAAGTAATCGCGGGTGGCGCGATACAGCGTGCTGCGAAGCTGGAAGTTTTTCTGGAGTTTGGGACGGCGCAGATCGAGATAGCGGTACTTGAGCCGGACCTCTT
>ERZ724524.2084-NODE-2084-length-13201-cov-4.504184_pt1 | contig 13201 bp, 12 predicted proteins | sample MGYA00376057_ERZ724524 | MGnify/ENA primary metagenome ERZ724524 (study PRJEB28724, sample SAMN07190888) | wastewater metagenome | isolation source: influent of sewage treatment plant in Hong Hong | place: USA: Christiansburg, Virginia | collected 2016-03-01 ...
TAAACAAGACCTCCGCCCATTTCAGCAAGGAGTCGACTCTGACTGGAGTATAGGACAATCCCTGCCGGGACATAGATCTCGGATCGGATCGTACTCCCAGAAGGAGCCTCCGCCGCCATCGGGGTGGCAGTAGGAATTGGAGTTGTATCCACCGCCCCAGCAGAAGCAGCGAACAGCACCATCGGCAGAGCAACAAGCCAAGTCCGCGCCAACATCTTAGTCTTCCTCCGCAAGAGCCAAGGCCGCTGCGACGACAAGCTGCGCGTTGCGCGCCAGAAAGTCTGTATCGATCGTCTCTGGAAGATCGGAAGCCTTGTGATAGTTGGGATTCCGAAAATCCGCAGTATCGGTCAGAAACAGCGAACGGACTCCTTGTCTCCAAAACGGTGCGTGATCGGAGCGCAGAAACGCGGCAGCCGCTGCATTATGACCATCTGCGGGAGCCGTTAGACCCAGCACGCTTACCGGACTTGGAAGCTGAGTCGAGAGCCTGGTGATCGACGATAACATTGAGGCCGAGGGCTCGCTCGCGATAATGGCCAGAAAGTCGCCCACACTGCGTAGACCAAGACCCGGAGGCGCAGACTGACTCCCCGGCTTTTTGCTCAGATAGCCCACACAGTCCATGTTGATCATCGCTGAGATCTGCTCTCCCTGATGGGCGCGTGCGTATCGATCGCTACCGATGAGTCCCTCTTCTTCGCGATCGAAGGCTATGATGCGAACGGTTCGGGAGAGGGACTTGGTGCGTAGAACTCGCGCCGCTTCCAGCATCACTGCGATGGCAGATGCGTTGTCATCGGCGCCAAGATGCCAGTTGTCGTAGTGCCCAGTGACGAGGACATACCCCGATTCCTTGCCACTTCCTGGGCGGGCAGGAAGATCGACATAGAGATTCTCGGTGTCGATCTCGTTTCGGCTCTCCCGCTCATGGACCGGACGGAGTCCTAGGCTTGTCAGATAGGAATCGATATAGGCTGCGGCCTGCAATCGGCGCAGAGGTTGTCCGCCCCAAAGCGTCGAAGCCACAGGCGATTCGGTCTGCCGAACCTTCACCAGCTCTTGAATATGACCTGCTACAAGCGACGCGCTGACCTCACTTCCGGCAGCAATCGCAGCAGCCGTCACCGACGGTGAAAAACCCTCATCACGCTGACATCCCCCCATCCACCCGAGAGCGCTCAGCGCCAGCGGTCCCAGCATTGAGCGAACACCGGAAAAGTAGGAATCAGAAGCGGGAGGGCTTATAAAGACCTTCATTAGAAGCTCCACTCTAGCTGGCCTACGAGTACCTGAAGCCGCAGCGCACGCCCCCACTGCGGCAGATGCGTTGCGAGCTGCATTCCCAGCGCTTGGAAGGTGATGCGACGAACTCCGAAACGGAGTGGTGCAATCACAAAGCCTGCGTACCCGGAACCGAGCGAGTCCTGCTTGCTCGAGTACTCTTCCGGACTGTAGTATGGATCGGGATTCAGCGACGAGGAAATCAGGCTGGTGGCACCGACTTCAATGCCAGCCAAAGGTCGCCACACGCCAATCTGCGGAGCGAGGTGAAGACCGACAAAGCCCTCGATTCCGAACCCCGAAGGGAGCCTATCTACATGCAGAAAGCGGAGTCCTGCGGACAGCGAGATTCCGACCCGAAACCGGGCACGATAAAACAGCGAAGCGCCTCCCGCTGAGATCGGCAGCCCGGTACTCTGGTACAGAAACAGCCCGTAGTCTGCGCCGATCGAATGAACGATGCGCGGCTCCGGTTTGGAGAGAGCGGGCCCAGGTAATGGACGATCTGGGGCAACCACAACGGGTACTCTTTCCATCGCTGTGGAAGAATCGAATGCCCGACTGGACTGCGGACAAAGTCCGGTCCCAAGCAGTAAAACAAGCGCGCCAAGCGGCTTCATGCTCTCTGGCTTAGCATGTCTGCACGGAACCAAGCATCACGATTCTCAGCGCGCGTGGTTAGGAAGAACAAACGTGGTTTTGGTGCCATGGCCAGGGAAGTGACCGCCTGAACCGTGACTGAGTCGGCGACGACAGCGGACATTCTACTCGAGACAGTCGCCGATCTGTGAAATGCCCATTCACGGCGATGGACCACCTGAGTCCGATTTTGTCTGCAAGATGCAAAGTTACCCCGATGACGACTGCTACGCAGCTTGGACTTTCGTTGGACGCTGAACCCCGTCCACTGACGCAGCACCAGCTCTACCTGCTCACCTGGGGACTTGCGGACAGACCCGGGTAACCCACAGGCCGCGCCTGCGGAACCGTGGTGCAGTTGCGGATGATTTTCTGGTAGCTCGTGGTGAAGACGTCGCTGTCTCCGTATTGAACCTCTAGGCGCGATCGCGAGGCCGGAAGCAGCATTCCGAAGAAGACATGACTTCCTGCCAGCCGCTGGGAATGGTCATCGTAGCCAGGGCCACAGTCCACATGGATGCGGAGCCGCAGCTTCTCATCTTGAAGCGCGAGTTGACTGATACGGATTGTATCCATATGCCGTATCTCGAGCATCAGGAGTACCAGGCGCTCGGTGTTCCAATCGACCCCGGAGGCGCAACCGAAGAGCGCCCCAAAGTCAGACTCCGAAGAGACCTCAATCGGGCGGTTTTGAGCCAGCCTCTTGAGCGCTTTCCACTGGGTGGCGTAGACCGGTCCCGGCGTTGGCAGACACGGCACGCGGAGCGGTCGCCACTGCACCGGTACGGTTGGTCCCTTTGGGGGTCCGCCGTGCGCACATCCTAGATGGCCGAAGAAGTAGGCCGCCAACGTACACCACAAGACAGATCTCAACTCCATCCAAACACGCTCCTTGAATACAGCATATCGGAACAGACCCATGTTGTGCCGGTGCTGTGTGCTACGGCAGGTCGTTGGGACAACGATGACCGCGATTCAGCGTGACGACCTTGCTCTCGATGGAGAGCGGCGCTCGTCGAACCAAGAAGGCGTGGACGGCTGTGATGGGGAACGACGGAGCGCCGCCACAGTAGGGCTCGATGCCAAAAAGTGCAGTGAGTCGTTCTCCCTTGCGCTGAAGTCGCACGAGCTTGGGTGCGCGACCTTTCCCATCGGCAAGGAAAACGACGACAAGATCGCGTGAGAAGTCCACGCTCGACCCGCTCTCGACCCGGTGGTCGGCATCGCGGGGACACTCGAAGTGAGAGCGAAAGGCCTCTTCGCTGTCGATGAGCAACGCACCGCCCGGAAAGGCGCGGTTCAAGTTGAGGTTGCAGTCGGAGCGCTCGAACACCGGGTAGGTGACCACGGCGGTGCCAGGTCCCAAAGGAGGCAGGCCATGGCAACCACCGACGAGCAGGAAGAGCACCGGAGCGGCGTACAGCAAGTTGGACAGGTTCATGAGACATCCTTGGACGACGCTGCACCATACCCGATTCAGCGAGAACGAAACGTGTACTCCCAGGGTGGGTAGGACGTTCAAACGCTGTTTCGGTTGCGAATGCCGGCCCAAAGTGACCGTGGATTCTGGTCCAAAGTGACCGTGGATTCTGGTCCAAAGTGACCGTGGATTCTGGTCCAAATGGACCAGGCTCATCCGTAGACTGGCGGCGTGTGCGGGGCTGGCTCCTTGTAGCCTCCGATTCCTGAAGGAGTCGGCGGTGCGTGAGCGAATCAGTATGCGCAAGTCTCGTGAAATTCTTCGTCACATCCTCGACCTGAAGCTGCCCTATCAGGTCGCGGAGCAGTCCCTGGGCGTCAGTCATGGCCTGGTCTGTCGAACGCTCGCCAAGGTGCGAGAGCGCGGCATGACGTGGCCAGACATTGCTCCGCTGTCCGAAGAGGAGCTGGAGTTGCTTTTGTATGGGCCTCCCAAAGTGTCCGCATCGACGCTGCCGCTGCCCGATTGGGCGCTGGTCGATGCCGAGCGCCGGAGGCCCGGAGTGACCCTCCTTTTGCTCCATGAGGAGTACAAACAGAGTCATCCTAACGGGCTGAGCTATTCCCAATTCTGTGAGCAGTACCGGCGTGAGCTATTTGTCGCGGTGCTCGGCGCGTCGAATCTGACGTTTGCGCACGCCAGCGCGACGCAGAGGCGCGAGGACTTTCTGCGCAGTCACGTGCGCGCGGTCGAGTAATTCGGAGGCGTGACGCGGCTGTGGATTCCCGACAATCTCAAGAGCGCGGTGACGCCCGCGTGCCGGTACGATCCGACGGTGCAGCGAGACTATCAGGAGCTTGCAGAGCACTACGGAGCGGCGATTCTGCCGGCGCGTCCGTACAAGCCCAGAGACAAAGCCAAGGTCGAAGTCGCGGTGCACCTTGAGGAGACTCGTTGCATCAAGGAAGACTCCGTCAGGGGTGCTGCGCAAGAGCTGGCTTGGCTTCCTCCGCCGAACCGGAAACGCAGTAGCAGCTACTATTGGGCCCACGTGAGGCGACTCTGTCGACTGGCAGACGTACCCGTAATCTGTCCCCACAGTCTGCGCGGATTGCACGCGACGCTGGCGCTGGAGGGAGGCGCAACCGCGGACTCTGTTGCCAAAGCGCTGGGCCACGGCTCCTTTGCGATGACCGCCCGCCACTACGCCACCGAGTCCAGCGTGCTCGACGCGCAGTCCAGCCGAGTCTCTTCCGCGCTTTGTGACTTCTCTTTGTGGACCACAAAAGGACCACACCACGTCCGGTTTTGTGCTACAGCGTTGGGGCGTTGGCCTAGCGCAGCAGCTTCTACGACAAGCTGCCGATGTTTATCGGGCAGATCATTATGAAAAACTACGTCTCCGGGCCGGCGGTTAGTTTTGCCGCCATTGGGGATGCGAACTCGGATCAGGCACCGCTGCAAGTGGGACAGTTCGAGGCGGACAACCGGCTCGACGAAGTGCTATCGAAGATCTGGATCGAAGAGGGCGGTGGTGGCACCGGCCAAGAGTCCTACGAGCTAGCGGCCTACTTTTACGCTCGTCACTCGAAGCTGGCCTGCTTGCGGAACGGCAAAAAGGGCTACTTCTTTTTCCTTGGTGACGAAGGCTTCTACCCCAAGGTGAGTCGCGAACAGGTCCGCCGTGTCCTCGGTCGGGAGGAGCGCCACGATCTCGATTCGGCCGCGATTTTTGCGGAGCTTGCGCAAAAGTATCACGTCTTCTTCATCTATCCGCAGAAGTCGATGGCGGAGCGCCGTCGGGACATCGATGCCGAGATCAAAAAGCGCGTCGAGGCAGCGGGCGGTGTCTACGAAGGGGTCGACGTTCGCGCCAGCCTGATTTGGGACAACCGCAACGACCTCGATCTTCACGTCGTGACGCCATCGGGCGAGCACATCTTTTACGGTCACAAGCAGTCGGTGTGTCGGGGTGAATTGGACGTCGATCGCAATGTGCGTGGTGAGACGACCAAGCCCGTCGAAAACGTCCGCTGGCGAAAGGGCACGGCTCCCACGGGCAAGTATCGTGTCTACGTCCAGAACTATCGGTTCCACGAGACCGACCTCGCGCCGACGTCCTATCGGGTCGAGCTAGAAGTGAACGGCAACATTCAGCGCTTCGATGGCGTCATTTCCAAAAAAGGCGAAACCGGTCCAAACAGCGACGTTCCCATCGCCGAGTTCACCTACGATCCAAGCCAACGCCCTGCGGAAGATGCGCAGGCTTCCACAGAGAACCCTCTTTACGCCAACTACCAGGACGACGTGATTATTAGGCAGTGGGCCAGCGTCATTTCGCCCGATACTATTCTGCCTGTCGAGAACGCGAGGAATGTCATCCCGATGCCGAGGAGAAATGGCGGGAAGAGTCCGGATTCTGCTCGACCCTACTTGGGAGGCTCGGCGGGATGTTCCAGTAGCTTCTCTGCTGCGAAATAGACCTTCGAAGTGACTGCGAGCATAAGCTCTTCTTCCAGACGTGTGCGCTCGATTTCACGAAAGCTCTTGCAGGCCCGTAAGGCCCGGATCATTCCGGCGGTAGCTGACTCCGGTGAGTTGTGACTCTGGGCGCGAGCACCAGCCCCCACCAGCAGACCGTGAACCAGCAGAAGCGCAGCTCGACGGACGGCGGTTCCGTGTGGATGATCTTGACCTGGCCGTTCTGCTGGACCGTATTTGAAGTAACCCGGCAGCTCCCGATCAAGTAACTCCAGCGCCTTGCGCAATCCAGCCGCATCAAGCGACACCGATGCCATCTGCGCGAGCAGATTCCGGGCCCCGGCTGCGACCTTCGGAGGCAGGTGTTCGATGTGCTCTGCCGCGTCGCTGAGATCCTGCGGACCAAACGACTGTGAACGAGCTGCAACTTCTCGCCAAGACGGTCCGTGGGCCGAGCCTCCTCCCATCGCTTCATCACCAGAGACAGACAGCAGTACGATTGCAATCATGGCCATTCCTTGTTTGAGCACACTGCGGCGAGCCAGCATCCCTGAGTCCATAGTGGAAATCTACTCATAGTACAAGTGCGTGAGTGCACCTGGACCCCCATCAAAAGTCTTGGTCCAAGAACCGTCCTTGATGGCTTTTTCCTGAACCCAGGAAGTAACACCGGTCCATGGATCCGAGATCAGGAAGCGGCGATCGTCGCCCTTGCCACGGACATCGGTGCAGGTCATGAAGTGACCACCCCCACCCGTCCAACCGACCCGCAGTGGCACATCTTGTCCATCACGTAGTTTGTCTGCCCAGTTGTTCATCTCGGCACCGCTGATCGCGCCGGTTGCATCTTGGGCATTGTGGAACGTGTAGTTCACATGGGTCGCGGGCTTGGTATGATCGTTTAGTGCGTCATCCAAGTACATGCCATCGCCTTCTTTGCGGGTGGCATTGTCACGCATCGCAGCAAACTCTGCTTCAGTAGGGTGTCCCTTGTTGCCTGCACGCATTCTGTCGAGGGCCTTGGTAAGCTCTGCCTCTTGACCTTTGGCCAAGGACTTGCCGTCGGCATAATCACGCAGCAGCTTGAAGTCGCCATCGGTGATGGCACCGCTTTTGAGCAGCGTTTTGCTGTCGGTACTAAAGTCCGTCCGTACCTTTTGACCCAGTCTGGAAATCGCTTGATCAGGAGTGCCATCTGCGCCTCCCAATCGTTCGAGAATCTCTTTCTGTTCCTTGGCCGCTTGGTTGTCCTGGCCTGGATCATTGAATCCGCTTTTGTGCAAAGCGCGGGCATAGATCGGATCGGCGGCGGCCTTTGTCATCTGCGCGGTGGTGGGTCCACAGGCCTGGGAGTAGCGCTGAAATAGCCCATCGTTATCGCTTCGCGTATCCCCGTCCTTCATTCCGTTTGGATTGAGGGTGGAGGTGTTGTCATTGTCGACGTCGATCGCGGTGGTGGTGCGGATCAGTTCCTTGCGTTCCTGACCCCGGATGTCACCGGCAAACTGCGCCACCGCGTCCAGGTCCTGCTTGACATCTCCGCCCTTGAAGTCATCCCTTCGGGCAGCCAACGCCTGTAGCAGCAGAGCCTTTTCAGCCCCCGCATCGGACCCTTTGACCAGTTTTCCATCCGCCCCTTTGCCGGCCTCTTGCAGCAGGGTCGTGGTGCGCTTGAAGTCACCATCGCTCATCTTCAGCAGAGCCTCTGTTGCCTCACGCGCTTGCCGGGCACCCAGAATGCCTTCCTGTCCACGATCAGAGTCGGTTCGCCGATCGGCAACTCCGCTTACCAGGGAACCAAGGATATCGGTGGTGATCCGTCCCCCGTGCTTTTTGTCGTCGGCAGCCATCCGTGTGATATCGGCATAGGCACTGAGCGCTCGATCGGCATTGTCGGTCGTCATCGCATGCTCGATGATGCGCATGTGCTCGACCAGAGCGTCACCAGAGAGACCCTTGCACTGGGCAAGTACCTGATCTTTCTTGGCCGGACTCATGTCGAGTTTTTCGAGCTGCTTGGAGAGCGTGTCCCGTGCCTGCTCGGCGTGCTTGCGATCGGCTTCCGTGACCTTGCTACCCTCGATCGCGGGGGCCTGATCCTTCTTGTCGCCTCTTTGACCGAGCAGGCCGCCTGCGACGCCTCCGACGATTCCTCCCACCACATTCCCAAATGGTCCAAGCACAGAGCCCACGGCGGCTCCGATGAGTGCTCCTTTGGCAGCGCCTTCCCAGCCTCCCCCTCCAGTCGGCTGGGTGGTCTTCGCTGGACCGGCTACTTGGGTCGCCACCGGAGGACCGCCTCCACCGGGACCATACTTCGATTGAGCCACGGCATCCAGCGGATGGACCAGTTGGGGCTCCGCATTCGCTTTGGGGGATGACCAAGGCCCAATCACTTGGGGCTTCCGGTCCGTATCAAACGTGGGCATGACTGTTACACCTTGTGAAAAATCACTTCATGCGCCGGTGCGAGCTCGTCCGGTCCGAGCCCGTGTGTAACGCGCCATCGTTACACCGATAGGCAACCGGTCTAGACGCCACCCCGGAAAATAGACAGATCGTACACTGCTATTATAGGCCCGGAAGCGAGCGACGGCCAGTAGCACCTATCGACGAGGAGCGCCCAAAACAGACCTACTACGTGGTCGTTGTTCCCACACGAACCGCCATGGTCCTAGTGCTCGCACAAGCTTACGGCACGAACGTTTAGCGTCTGCTTGTGGCGTTTGCGTTCTTCCATCAGCTCCAGTCGTACGGCCAGAGCCTCTTCGTACGGAATGAGCCCTTGCTGAGCCGGCACCTCTGCGGTTGATGGAATCGTTACGCTGGGGTCCACCAGCCAGAACACAATCACCCGGCGTCGCGCTTCGGGGGCACCCGCGACCACAGACAGCGTGCTTAGTTTATGGATATGTGAGTTCGGGAAGACCACAATCCGACCCTGCGGAGTGGCCACACTTCCCACCGGAATCGTTCCTTCATCAACGAGCTGCTCGACCGGTCTGGGCCGACACTGGGCGATGTTCCAGAACAGACGTCCCGCTTCTTCCAGGGTATAGGCACGCTTGAAGCGAAGCTCACCGCCTTCGAGCGCATCATCACGGTCCAGGATATAGACGCAGGTTGCGATGATGTGCTCGTGACTCATTCCTTCGACGTGCCATACCCCTTCGTGTGTCTCTCCAGCTCCAAGTCGGTATTCGACAATCTTGGGAATGACGAGAATCTCGCGTCCACGGAGCGACATCGGAGGGGCAGCTTGCTGGGTCTCATCCACGCGCTCTGGTAGCTCCCCTTCGTGCTCTACGCCATCACAGTCCTCTTGCCAAAACTTGGTGCTTTCGACGTAGCCCGCCACACTTTCGATGAGCGGCAGCGCCGTTGCCAGCAGTGCGGCCAGGTCATCGTACGTGGCGGGATGCCGGTTCCGATCCAGGTTGTTGATGTAGGACAAGACAGTCACCGTACCGTTTTCAGCGATGCGAAAAGGAGTGGGTAGCCACTGATAGCGAGAGCTCTCGAAGGGGCGACCAAAGCGATCGTAGCTGGGTGTCTCACGCGGCTGGGCAGGATGAAGCAGTACGGAGCGTCCTTCGATATATGGAAACAGGGATGGATGCACCAGATCGCGCACCTTGGTTCCTGAGCCGGGGTGGTAGTCGACGGGTTCCATTTCAATCAGCCGCTGGACATCCGCCCGCAAGCGCTCCACCAGCGCGGCGTCAACCAGCCCATCTGCGAAGGCCACCCCGTCAGGGCAAGGATTCCTCAGGTGCTTCTCCCAGGTCGCGGTGACCGCAGGAGACTCCACGATGTAGAACCAAGAGTCAGAAGGAACCTCCAGTTCCTGTCCGGTGACTTCGTCCTTGAGGAGCACCGTGTCATCGCCTCTCGAAATCACCTTGGCGCTTTCCCCTGTGACGGGCTCCCCACGGGTGGTCTTCAGGTCATCACACGAAACGATGTCTCCCGGTTGTGGCTGGTAGTCCTCTCCGTACGTCATCAAGTCATCGACGAATGCAAAGTCAGTGGTTTGTGCCAGGTGGGTCGTGGACATCGTCACTCCAGTGAAACTCGGTTCAGACCGAGATGGGTTCCAGAACATCTTAACAGCAGGCCAAAATGGTACAGTACGTTTCCCGCCCACTTCCAGAACCCGGTTCGCAGCGGCTATGTCTCGATGGTGACTGTGGTTTTGATGCTGCGCCCGAAAACATCCTGCGCATTGAGGATCCCAAGTCGATCATTGATGTGATGCTCGGGGCGCTGGCGCTGGTGGGTGGGCAGCGCGATCTCGATGGCTACCTGCGGGACATGCGCGACCGCGAGCAGCACGATCTGCGGCAAGATCAAGCGCTCGCCACGCTGGGGACGCTGGCCAGCTCGCTGAGCATGGCGCGCTCACAGGTATCGGGCAGCATTCCTGGTCTGCCTCAGTCTGGTTCCAGCAGCAGTCGCTCCCGACGCTTCTAACGCTCCATCTATCGGTTTCTGCTGTGAAAGCACGTCGGGACTCCCGGCGCCGCATCGGTTTGTGATAGGTTCTCCGGCGCTCCATTGGCTGTTGTCTGTCTCCCGTCTAGGAACCGCTGCGTGCTGTGTACAGTGCCGGGTTAGAAAGGACTGAAACCGTATGAACGTCCCTGCCACTTTGCAAAGCTGGGTACACGAAGTTGCCCAGGTCGTGAAGCCCGAGCGTGTCGTGTACTGCGATGGCTCCGAGGAAGAGAACGCTCGGCTGCTGGCCGAGATGGTCGAAAGCGGAGTTCTTTTGCCGCTGCGTAGCGAGACCTACCCCGGCTGTTATCTGCACCGCTCCAGCCCGAGCGATGTGGCTCGCACCGAGCACCTGACGTTCATTTGCAGCGACACGGCGGAAGAAGCGGGACCGACCAACAATTGGATGTCCCCTGAGGACGCCAAGCGGAAGGTGTGGCCGCTGTTTGAGTCCTGTATGAGCGGCCGGACCCTGTACGTGATTCCGTACTTGATGGGTCCGGTCGGGTCGCCGATGAGCAAAGTCGGCGTCGAGATCACCGATAGCCCGTACGTGGTTGCCAACATGCGAATCATGACCCGCATGGGCCAGGTCGCCATCGATCACTTGAACCAGCACGGCGGCGGTTTTGTGAAGGGCTTGCACTCGCTCGGTGACTTGTCTCCTGAGCGGCGCTTCATCTGTCATTTCCCCAAGCGTCGCGAGATCTGGAGCATTGGCTCGGGTTATGGCGGCAACGCGCTCCTTGGCAAGAAGTGTTTCGCGCTGCGCATCGCCAGCACCATGGGGCGCGATGAGGGCTGGCTCGCCGAACACATGCTGATCCTCGGCATCGAAGACAAGCGCGGCCAGACCACCTACATCGCGGCGGCATTCCCCTCGGCGTGCGGCAAGACCAACCTGGCCATGATGGTGTCGACCCTCGGTGATGAGTACAAGGTCACTACCGTGGGCGATGACATCTGCTGGATGCACTACGGCCCGGATGGTCGGCTGTGGGCGATCAACCCCGAGGCTGGCTTTTTCGGCGTGGCACCGGGCACCGGCAAGCGCACCAACTCGAACGCGCTCGCGACGCTGCGCAAAAACAGCATCTTCACCAACGTCGCGCTGACTGCTGAAAACGAGCCGTGGTGGGAAGGTCTGACGCCGCAGCCGCCACCGGGGCTTACCGACTGGCGAGGTCGGCCGTTTGACCCGCACAGCGGCGAAAAGGCGGCGCACCCGAACTCGCGCTTTACCGCGCCGATCCAGCAGTGCCCGAGCGTGTCACCGATGATGGACGCGCCGCAGGGTGTGCCGATCTCCGCGATCATCTTTGGTGGTCGCCGGGCCAAGCTGGCCCCGCTGGTGCTGGAGGCGCGCAACTGGCAGCACGGCGTGTATCTGGGTGCGACGATGGCGTCCGAAACCACCGCCGCCGCCGTCGGTCAAGTCGGAGTCGTGCGCAACGATCCGCTCGCGATGCTGCCGTTCTGTGGCTACAACATGGGCGACTACTTCGCGCACTGGCTACGGATGGGTCAGCAGACGACACCGGACAAGCTGCCGAAGTTGTTTCAGGTCAACTGGTTCCGCGTGGGGGATGACGGCAAGTTTCTGTGGCCGGGTTACGGCGACAACATCCGTGTCCTCAAGTGGATCATTGAACGGGTGCGTGGCGAAGGCGCAGCGGTCGACAGCCCGATTGGTCACTTGCCGGCCCCGGGAGCGATCGACACCCGTGGGCTCGATTTGGCACCGGGCACGATGGAAAAGCTACTGTCCGTCGATGTGGCGGCGTGGCGCGACGAAGCAATCCGCAGCGTGCAGTTCCTTGGTAAGTTCGGCGATCGCCTACCAGCGGAGCTGCACGACGAGCACCGCCACCTGACGGATCGGCTGTCCGGAGCGGCGTCCTAACTCTCTTTACCCCTCATCCTCGTTCGATGTCTCGGCGTCTTGTGAATCTTCTCTGGTGGTCCCTGACCGCGCTTGGTTTGTTCCTCCCTGGGCAGGGCAGGGCGGCACCGCTGCGGACCATTGTCTATTTTCAAGGGCAAGCTGCGCCGCAGCGACCGCTCGGGTTTTGGCTGCGACCGAATGGCATCTTGCCGATTGCCCCGCCAACGCCCGATCCTCGTCGAGAAGCGGTGCTGGAGATCATTCCACTGCCGCCGACACCACCATTGCCCGCCCAGGTGATCGGGGTGGTGCCACTACCCAAGCAGCAGACGCTGCGGCTGTTCGGCCAGCGTTTGCTTCCGCGCCTGTCGCTGCTGGCACCGGGCGGGGAGCTACAGCTCCGCAATGAGGACGAGCAGCCGGTGACCATCGAGCTTGTCCCTGCGCCACCCGGTCAGCCTTCGCTGCGGCTGGCACCCGGGGCGTCACAGACCCTCAACCTGCCGCAGTCCGGTGAGCTGTCGCTCCACGTCCGTGAGTTTCCGCAGGCCCAAGCGACGGTGCTTCGTCCGCTTCACCTGGCCACACATCTGGTGCTGAGCGAGATCGGCAAAGTGGCGGTAGCGACGGTCGATGTCCCGCCGGGTCGCTATCAGGTGAGACTGCGGATGCCGACCGGTTCGTTGTGGCAAGAAGAAGTGGTGGTGGAGCGGGACGGCCGCGAGCTATCCCTTCACGTCAGCCTGGGAGAGGAGCGCTAGCCGATGTGGTGGACACGGCTGTGGCTTGTGAAGCTGTCGCTGCTGCTGCTGGCTCTCGTGGTCTGCGGCGGGCTGCTGTGGCGTGATGTCGAGCGCGAGATGGCCCAGCAGCGGGAGTCTCTGCTGGCGAAGACCCAGCAGACGGCGGAGCTTGTGCTGCGGCTCGAAGCCGAGCAGATGATCGAGCAGGCGACGGTGTTGGCGGGCGATACGACCCTCATCGGCAGCCTGGAA
>ERZ724524.2086-NODE-2086-length-13198-cov-5.031804_pt1 | contig 13198 bp, 9 predicted proteins | sample MGYA00376057_ERZ724524 | MGnify/ENA primary metagenome ERZ724524 (study PRJEB28724, sample SAMN07190888) | wastewater metagenome | isolation source: influent of sewage treatment plant in Hong Hong | place: USA: Christiansburg, Virginia | collected 2016-03-01 ...
CTTCCTGGTGAAAGGCTGTACGCGATAGACCGCTGTTATGCAGCGCTTTGCCGAGTGACTTGCCCCAGGCTGCCGGGCCGCAGAACCAGACGCTGCTTCCGGCTTGCAAGGTTGAGGCAACCTCGTGGGAACTGAGTGGGCCTTCGCGCTCGGTTAGTCGACGGTGTAATCGGACGCCGGCAGATTGGCAGAGCGCATCAAGCTGGGCGGGAAATTCGCCCGTTGTCGAATCCGGTGTGCAGTAGAAAAGATCGGCGTTGGCCGGTTTTTTGTCATCTGCATTAGCCAGTTCGCTCAGGCGAGCGAGGAAGGGCGTAATACCGATACCACCTGCGATCCAGACCTGATGATCGCTCAGCTTGTTACACCCCAAGGGTGCTTCCTGTGGGGCGCGGTCAACCTGCGTTGAAGGCGAAAAATCAAAGCTGCCATATGGACCTTCCAGCAAGAACTTTTGTCCGGGCTGGACGAGTACGGGTAGTTTGGAGGTGAAATCACCCAGCGCCTTGATCGCTAATGTCAAGGTGCCCTCCTGCGGGTTCCATGCTGACGCGATGGTAAAGGGGTGAGCTCCTTCGCCACGCTGGCCGAAGTCGGCAAACAGGAACTGTCCGGCGCGGTGGCCCGGCCAGCCTTCGGTCGGGCGGCAGACGATTTCAAGTAACTTGCCCTCGTGCTGGTTGATCGAGACAATTTGAGCCGGATGCTGGCGGTTATGCCCGATTCGATTTGATAGCGAGAGCAGGGCAGAAATAGCACCCGCAGCGGCCATGGTGGCGGTTAACCAGCCGAGCGGGTTTTGCCAGAACGTGGTTGGCATCAGCATCAGGCCATGGAAGACGCCGGCCAGGAAGATGAGGCCGAAAGCCTTGTGCACCAAGCGGAAATAGCGATAGGGGATACGCCGGACCAAAGCGATGACGACCAGCGCCAGCAGGATATAGCCGGCCCATTCGCCGACATCCTTGGCCAGACTCAGCCACATGTCCTGCATGCCTTTTGGACCGCGTGGGCGAGACGGAACCCAACCGAGTTTGGCCATTTTCTTGGGTAGCCATTCCATCATCCAGTGGCTGAAAACCAGAATGCCGCTGCCAATACCGATGTATTTGTGCAGCCGGTAAAGCTTGTCAAGACCACCAAGGTGTTTTTCAAGCCAAGCCGGACGCGCGGCCAGCGCGATGCCGGCACTCATCCACCAAAGTGCCAAGGTGCCGGTGAGGATGATCAAGGCTTTGCGCCACTCCCAAAAGGTGGGATTTGCAGCGAGCACTTCAGGCAGGGCGAAGATGCCCCAGAATCCAAGTGGGATCAGGGCGAGCAGGATGAGCGGGCGTTTCATGATGGATTTGTTTCAGCGGGGAATAGCTGAAGCTTACGCCGCAAGTTGATTAAAAGCTGTACTGCGCCTGTTCCAACTTGTAAGCAATTGCAACCGCCCGTCATGGGAGACGGGCGGTATTAGGCTTTAGCGCTTCAGCTTGGCAAAGGCGCTGGCCATCACATTGCCAGCCGGGGCGGGGCCCGTGCAGCGCGGCTGTGAACGATTGGGCTGCGTACCGCGCGCGGCAGGTGCATTGTCGTGACGTTTGGCCTGGCTAGGCTCATCCCCCATGCGCATGGTCAGCGCAATGCGCTGGCGCTGGAGATCAACCTCCATGACCTTTACCTTGACGATCTGCCCAGCCTTGACAATGCTATGCGGGTCCTTGACGAAGGTGTTGGACAGTGCCGAAACGTGCACCAGCCCATCCTGATGGACGCCGATATCGACAAACGCACCGAAGGCGGCGACGTTGGTGACGACGCCTTCGAGAATCATGCCCGGGCGCAGGTCGCCGACTTTTTCGACACCATCAGCGAAGGTGGCGGTCTTGAACTCGGGGCGCGGGTCACGGCCGGGTTTTTCCAGTTCCTTGAAAATATCCTGCACAGTCGGCAGACCGAAGCGCTCGTCGGTGTATTTCGACGGATTGAGGCCCTTGAGGGCGCGACTATCGCCGAGGATTTCCTTGATCGACTTGTTGAGATCGACAATGATTTTTTCAACCACAGGGTAGGCTTCCGGGTGCACCGAAGAGCTATCGAGCGGGTTGTCGCCGTTCGGCACGCGCAGAAAGCCGGCGGCTTGTTCGAAAGTCTTGTCACCAAGGCGCGGGACTTTTTTCAATTCGTTACGACTCTTGAACGCGCCGTTGGCATCGCGGTAGCTGACGATGTTACTGGCCAGCGAGGCATTCAGCCCGGAGATGCGGGTGAGCAGCGGGATGGAGGCTGTATTCACATCAACGCCCACCGCGTTCACGCAGTCTTCAACCACGGCATCGAGATTGCGTGCCAGTTTGGTTTGCGACACATCATGCTGGTACTGGCCGACGCCAATCGATTTGGGATCAATCTTGACCAGTTCGGCCAGCGGATCTTGCAGGCGGCGGGCAATCGAAACGGCGCCACGGATCGATACATCGAGATCGGGGAATTCCTTGGCAGCGAATTCGGAGGCCGAGTAGACCGAAGCACCGGCTTCCGAAACCACAATTTTGGTCAGTCGTGCTTCCGGGTAGCGTTTGATCACGTCCTGCAGCAGCTTGTCGGTTTCGCGGCTGGCGGTGCCGTTGCCAATGGCGACCAGCGTTACAGCGTGCTTGGCGGCGAGGCGGGCGATGGTCGAAATCGAGCCATCCCAGTCGCAGCGCGGCTCATGCGGGTAAATGGTGGCGTGGTCGAGCATTTTGCCGGTGGCATCGACGATGGCCAGCTTGCAGCCGGTGCGGATGCCAGGGTCCACGCCCATGGTGACGTGCTGGCCGGCCGGGGCGGCGAGCAGCAGGTCTTTCAGGTTGCGGCCAAAAACGCGGATCGCTTCTTCCTCGGCGCGCTCGCGCAGCTCGTTCATCAATTCAAGTTCGAGGTGGGTGTACACCTTAACCTTCCAGGTCCAGCGTACGGTATCAGCCAGCCATTTGTCGGCTGGACGGTTTTGCGGTTTGATCCCGAAACGGACGGCGATCCGTTGCTCACATGGGTTTTGTGTGCCCGGCTTGCTGGCTTCCGAATCAAGTTCCGAATCCAGTATCAGCGTAACTTGCAACATGCCCTCATTGCGCCCACGCAGCAAGGCAAGAGCACGGTGCGAAGGCATGCTGGCCACCGGTTCGTTAAAGTCGAACCAGTCGCGGAATTTGGCACCTTCATTTTCTTTGCCTTCAACGACGGTTGACCGTACCAAACCATGTTCGCTGAGATATTCGCGCAACTGACCAAGTAGTTCAGCGTCTTCAGCGAACTTTTCCATGAGTATCTGGCGGGCGCCATCGAGTACCGCCTTGCTGTCGGCGAATCCGGCTTCGGTATTCAGGAATTTTTCGGCTTCCTCTTCCGGGGTCTGCATCGGGTCAGCCAACAAACTGAGGGCAAGTGGCTCGATGCCGGCTTCACGGGCAATCTGAGCCTTGGTCCGGCGTTTTTGCTTGTAGGGCAGGTACAAGTCTTCGAGGCGTTGCTTGGTTTCAGCATTCATCACCTCAACCCGCAGTTCAGGTGTCAGTTTGCCTTGTTCGTCGATACTGGAAATGATCGCACTGCGGCGGTCTTCAAGGTCGCGCAGGTAGGTCAGACGCTCTTCAAGGTTGCGCAACTGGGTGTCGTCCAGGCCATCGGTCGCTTCCTTGCGGTAGCGCGAGATAAAAGGAACGGTGGCGCCTTCGTCCAACAGGGAAATGGCGGCGTTAACCTGGGTCGGGCGGACGCCGAGTTCGGCGGCAATACGATGTTCAATCGGTGGGAGCATGGATGCGGCACTGCAGCAAATTTGGGGTGTGGACTATGCGCAATCCAAGGGAAAATTACAACAGCGTTTGTATGGTGTAGCATGATCCGATAAATCGTTTAATCAACTCAGTGGAGGCAAAAAATATGAAAGTTGAAACCTATTTGTTTGGCAGTGTCGACATCAGCCCGGAAAAAATTATCAATTTTCCAAATGGTCTGGTCGGTTTCGAAGCCAGCAAGCGCTACATGATTGCTCACGAGGAGAGCGAAGCGCCGCGCGTCAGTTATACCCTGCAGTCACTGGACGATCCGATGCTGGCCTTCCAGATCATTGATCCGGCAGCGCTCGGCTTCAACTATGAACTGGTCCTCAGCGATGCTGAAAATGCGCTGCTTGGCACGCCAGCACCCGAGGATGTTGTGGTCATGCAAGTCCTGAGCCGAAAGGAAGAGGGCGGCAAAAACGAGATCAGCCCCAATCTGCGCGCCCCATTGTTGATCAATACCAATGCATTGCTTGGCTATCAAAAGATCATGGAAAAATTCGTTCCTAACGTCACGCTGTCGAATCTGGCGAGTTCAGTCTAAACCCGGATGTGCTCGATAAAACGGGGCTGCGGCCCCGTTGTTCGTTTACTTCTGCGCTATTGTTTTGCGCTAACGTTGGGCTTTGGTAATTTCGATCCTGGACGCTTTAGTTCGCTCGACAGGTCGTCCCACCAACGCTTGTCAGTGTAGGGGATGGCGGGGGTGAAGAAGGGGTTCGATATCTGTAGAACACGGCGCCCATTCAGGTCAAGTTCGTCTAGAACGCTGCGTTTGTAGGCTGCATAGCGCCGGTCAAACTCTCCGGACTTCGCCAGTCGACGCAAACCATCCTCGATGCGTTCAGCCATCCGTTCGCCCCGCTTGGTGCGGGGAACGAAATAGTAGCGCGGTAACGGGTAGTGCAGAATGAGATTACGTTCAATCTGCAGGTTCGGGATAAGTGCTTTTTGTAGGCGCCATTCGCGCCCAATTTCGTCGATACCGCGCGAAAACAGATCGAAGCGTCGTGCATCGAGCATCTTGAACATGCCATCATAGCCATTGGCGAGGACCAGCTTGAACTCTTGTGCTTCCAGAATTCGGGAATCTGCCCACGGCTCTCCTTGACCGATTGTGAATTTCCGCAAGTCGTCCACATTACGAACTGCTTCGAGACGGGACTGGGTCTCGGGCATGATCAGAAATAACCGGTAGCCAAGCAAGCCCTTGTCGACGGGAATACGAACCGGCAGCAGGCGGGTTTCGAGATCAGGATTGGTCGCCGGTACGAAGATATTGACGCGTCCCTGACCATCAGCCTCCATTTCCGCAATGATGCGCGCATGACTCATCGGAACCGGATAACTGGTGATTTCGTAGTCGCCATAGATGTGACGATTGCTTTCCAGTGCTGCAGAGAGCAGTTCCCAAAAATAGGTGGCGCGTTGATCGCCGCTGATTTCTGGCGCGGCATGGACAATTCGCATCGTCTCGCCAGCCGCTGCCTGCAAGGCGAACAGTGATAAACCGAGAGCGAAAAGCAATAGTCTCAGCCATTTGTCTGCGCATTCCTTCATTAAGCTGGCTCTCCGGATTCAGTAGAGCCGGTCAGCTCATCAAGCAGGCGCTCCAGATCTATCAGTGCCGCCTCGAAGTTGTAAGCCTTGACCTTCTTGATCAGTCCAATGTATTCCATCCGTCGGGTTTCCGGGATGACGGTATCCACTAGCTGGCTTGCTGTCGCTACTGCCGCGACATCGTCATCCAACAAGAATTCGCGCAGTTGCCCCAGGATATCGAGCAATACATTTGCGTTGCTTGGGACTGCTGAATCGACAGGCTGACCAAGGTGGCGGCGACAGGCTCTTGCCGTTGCTCGCCAAATGGCAGTGGCTGCATCCGCCTGAGCGGCCAGTGTCGATGGTTCAGCCATGGTGCGACAAGCCTGCTCGATCTGTTCCATGACATTGGCGAGCAAAGTGGCGCCGACGCTGGCACAACTGCCTTTGATGTTATGGGCAAGGCTTGCGGCATCAACATGCTTGCCGGCTCGACACAATTGCTCGAGGCGTACAATTTTTTCGTCCGACTGGGTGAGCAGCATATTGAGCAGACGAGTAAAAATCTGTTGATTGCCGTTCACAACGCTCAAGCCGTAAGCGGTATCGAGATGCACTGCTCTTGTCTGCCCTGACTGTTTGTCCACCGGTCGACCAGACTCACCGGAGACGGGCGCGGTGAGGCGGGTGATCGTTTCGATCAGCAACTTGACCTCGATTGGTTTGGCGACATGGGCATCCATGCCTGCCAGTCGGGTCTGGTCGCATTCACCGGGCGTGACGCCGGCCGTCATCGCAATGATCGGCAATGTCTTCCAGCGTACGTCGGCACGGATGATGCGGGTGGCCGTCAATCCATCCAGTACTGGCATTTGTACGTCCATCAGGACGCAATCGAATGGCTGTTCAGTTAATCGATCCAGGGCAACTCTGCCATTCTCGGCCAAAGTTACCGTTGCGCCGCGAACTTCAAGAATTTCCTGGGCCAGCTCCTGATTCAGTTCATTGTCTTCAACCAGCAGGATGTGCAAACCATCCAGACGAAGCTGCGGCGTTCGGTATTCGGTTGGCTGGCAGCTGTCACTACTGGCTTTGCCGCCCAGGACCGCCAGCAGGGTGGCGGGGCGCAGCGGCGCCGGAATAATCGATAGCGCCGGAATGTCATCGCTGTCGTGTTGGAGGGTTTCGAGTTCTTTGGGGGTGGCGATCAGTAGCATGCGGGGCGTGGTGGCGCTTTCCGCTAGCTCGTGGATCAGGTCGATACCCGATCTGTCGGGCAGGTTGACCGTACTCAACAACAAATGTGGCATGCTGGTGCCGGAGCATTGGGCGAGGGCATCAGCAGCGGTTTCAACGCCCTTGGCCAGCATGCCAAGGGCTTCGAACATTCGGCAAAGGTTGGCTCGAGTTTCAGCAAGTGGCGTGACGATGATGGCTAACTGATGGTCAAAGGCCTCGGGCAATTGTGTCTTGCAGGTGCCATTCTCGGGAAGCAGGAAGGGAATGGAAACCGAGAATATGCTGCCCCTGCCAAGCTTGCTGCTGACCGCAATCTGACCGCCCATGAGTTCGGCAAGGTTCTTGCTGATTGCCAGACCCAGGCCGGTGCCACCGTAACGTCGGGAAATCGAGTTGTCGCCCTGTTGAAAGGGTGAAAATAGTGCGTTGACCTGGGCGGTTGTCATACCCATGCCGGTATCGCTGACAATGAAATTCAGGCGGGTATGTCCTGTGTCCCGTTCCTTCATGATGCGACAGGCAAGCGTGACGGTACCTGTTTCAGTGAACTTGATGGCATTGCTGAGCAGGTTGATCAGGATCTGACTCAGTCGCATTGGGTCACCGATCAGGCGATCCGGTAGTTCGGGTGGCAGGTCAAAAATGAGCTCAAGGTCCTTTTTGTCAGCTGAGTAGGCAACTATATTTGTCAGGTTCTCGAATATGGGGTCGAGGGCGAAATCGATGCGTTCGATGTCGAGTCGTCCGGCCTCGACCTTGGAGAAGTCGAGGATGTCATTAATGATTCCGAGCAGTGATACGGCAGAGCGATGGGCCTTCTCGATGAAATTCCGTTGCTTGGCTTCGAGCGGGCCATTCAGGGCCAATTCGGACATGCCGATAATGGCATTCATCGGCGTCCGTATTTCGTGGCTCATATTGGCCAAAAACGCGCTCCGCGTATTTGCCGCCAGTTCGGCGGCCTGCTTTGCTTCGATCAGCGTTGCTTCGACCGCCTTGCGCGGCGTGATGTCGGTTACAAAAGCGTAGTAACGGCCAGCAACGGCTTCCGGGCTGGGCGGTTGAAAATAGAGTGAGACTTCAATCGGCAGGCGTTTGCCGTCGGCTTGTTGGACGCTGGTTTCCAGACGCGTATAGCCATGTGCGACAAGATCGACGACGAGGGCTTGCGAGTGTTCGTAAGTGAAATCATCGCTGATGTCGGTGACGTGGGTCTGTAACAGGCTTTCGCGCGATCGGCCAAACAAGGTGCATGCCTGATCATTGACATATTGAATTTTGCCGCTTTCCGGATCGATCAAGGCGATGCCGATGCCCGCGTGATCTATCGCGAACTGGGTTTCTTCGAGGCGGCGGTTGGTGGCGACGAGTTCGATGGTACGGTTAGCAACAACTTCTTCAAGGTGCTCGCGGTAGCGGCGCAACTCTTCCTCTGCCAACATCCGGTCGGTAACGTCTGCCAGAACGGCAATATTGATATCGTTGGAGACGATGCCGCCAACTTCCGCATATTTGGTGCTGCCATTCCGGCATTGGATGCGATATTGCAGGGCGCGAATGGCCCGTCGCTCCGCCTGGGCGTCGGCAATTTCCTGGCGCCAGGTAGCAAAGACTTCCGCACGATAGATTGGTTCCGGATAGGCCTGCTCAAACCAGCGTGACGCATCTGGAATATCGTCCAGGGTATAGCCAAAGGTGGCGACAAAACATTCATTCAAATAGACATTGTTGCTGTTGTCGTCGTAGAGAATCAGCGGAACGGGCAGCAGGCGGATGACGGTCTTGAAACGTTCCGAGGATTTCGTCAATTCAACATTGCGTTGGCCAAGCTGGCGCAGCATGGTATCGATGGCAGCCGTGAGCCGGTTGAGTTCGCCAAACAGTTCGAGCTGGCTGTATTCCGGCGTCGATATCTTGCCAAGTGCCACCTCGCTGGCGTAACGCTCGACGCGGCGCAGCGGTTTGAGCACCAGATGCAGCAGCGACAGATACAGTGCGAAGCTGATCAGAAGATCGAGGAGCAGGGCGAGTGCGATAAAGAAGAATAGTGCCTGTTTCAAATCAGCTTCGAGACGGGCAGACGTGGGGTAGAGCGTCAGTTCTCCAATCCGTTCTTCAGCGTAGATGACCGGCCGGTGCCGGACCTGGTGTTCGTCAAGCTGCGGCGATGTGGCCATGCTCACGCTGGCCCCTGATTTGTCGCGCCCGAGCGTTAGTTGCCGGTTGCCGATATCGACCGTGATACCGGCATATTGTGGGTCTTTCATCAGGCTCTCCATCACCTTCTGAATCTGGGGGTGCTCCAGGTTCCAGATGGCTGGGGCGAGGGCGATGACCAGTCGTTCAGCTTCCAGATCAACAGCGTTATTGAATTCAGTCCATTTTTGCGTGTTGTATGAGTGGTAGGCAATGGTTCCGGCGACGGCGAGCGCGGCAGAAACAATGATCACGATAATGCCGATTACTACGGTCGCCAGAGATAGTCTGCTACGCTTCATGAAAAAGGACTTGCCCGAAGGTTAACGATATGGCTCCGCAGCGGCGCGGACTTGGTTTGGCGACGGAGAAAGCGGCATTGGGTTTCCTGATGGGCAGAGTACATTTTTATGATACTTGCCTGAGTGATATTTCAGCTGAAATTGCTACATATTTGAAATATTTATGTTGTAAAGAATATTGAAAGTTAGTGGTTCACAGCACTTGTATATTCTTCTGGTAGCGCCGGGCATTGGCAACATAGTGTTCAGCCGAAGCCTTGAGCTTGGCGACCTCTTCATCGCCCAGTTCGCGCACCACCTTGCCTGGTGAGCCGACAATCAGCACCCGATCCGGAAATACCTTCCCTTCGGGAATCAGTGTATTGGCACCCACGATGCAGCCTTTACCAATTACGGCGCGGTTGAGAATCACAGAACCGATGCCGATCAGGCTGCCGTCGCCAACGGTGCAGCCGTGCAGCATGACCAGGTGGCCGACGGTGACGTTGTCACCAATATGCATCGGCACGCCTTCATCCGTGTGCAACACCGAGCCATCCTGAATATTGGTGTTGTCGCCAATATGGATCGGGTCATTGTCGCCGCGCAATGTGGCATTCCACCAGATTGAGGCATTGGTGCCGAGGCGGACGTCGCCGATCACCGTGGCGTTGGGTGCAACCCAGGTGTTATCGGCGAGTTGTGGCTGTTTTTCTCCAAGGCGGAAGAGGGGCATGCGTTTTCCTTTGCTTAAAATTTTCAGGCGTTTTTTTAAGTTGACCGTAACATTCTCCTAAATTATTGCGGTGAAGAACGGAGTTAGTATGAATTTTCGTCAAATAAAATCCTGGCAATGGGTGTTGATTGTCATTGCCTTGCTGGTGGCGCTCGATTGGGCAATACGCCGACCTGATTCACGCTCCCGCGAATTGAACAACATCATCCAGGCGCAGGCCAGCGCACAGTTGAAAGCCTACCCGTACCAGTTTCACGTGCTGCGCGTTGCGGGGGAGACGGCCGTGATGGCGACTCCGCGGAATTTTCAATCGCCGGCTTTTCGCTTTCTTGCCGTGCTTTACCCCGAGATCAACGTCAAGGATCACAACAATCCGGCCTTCATAGCAGTTGAAAAATTGCTCGGCCAGGTTCAGGACGAAGCCAAGGATATTGTGTTGGCGCAGCCTGGTATCAAAAGTGTGAGCTGGGAACTCGACAAGGAGTGGTTGCGGCGTCACCACGTTGAAGTTCCTGACAAGTAAGCGGATCTTCCGAAATCTTGATCCGTGCCAGAGTAATTTGATCTCTCGCCTGCCAGAATCGGCCCGTTAATTTGGCAAAAAAGGACCGTCATGGCGGCGGAGGCTGTGCTGGAATCAGGTATAGAGACAGAAGCGGGTGGCCGGATTCCCGGCAACAAGGGCATGTGGGTGGGCATTACCTGCGAGTTCGTTGAATTTGCCGTGCTGTTCATCGTCTATTTCGTTGCTCGCGCCAATTTTCCGGATGCGTTTCAGAATGGCGCCGAACGCCTGTCGCGGGTTTCCGGCACAGTAATCACCTTGCTGATGGTGACCAGCAGCTTTTTCATTGCCTGCTCGGTCAATACCATGCGCGCCGGAAAACGCCGTCAGTCAATCTATTGGCTGGTCGCCGGGTTGGTCGTTGCGTTGGGTTATCCGATTGCCAAGTATCTTGAAATCAGCTCGAATCTGGCACAAGGTATCAACGGCGAATCGGGGATATTTTTCACCGTTTATTACTATTTGACCTTCAACCATCTCGTCCATGCCACCTGGGGCATCCTCGGTATTTTGTGGGTATTGGTGCGTCATTCGTTCGGCGGTTATAGCGTTGAGGATCATCATGGTCTTGAAGCGCTGGCCAGTTACTGGCACGCCACTGACATCATCTGGCTGATCATTTTCCCGATGTTCTACGTACTGGCCTGAATCATGACTACCCTCCACAAAACACCCGCTACCTCGCTGGTTCCGCTAACTCTGACCTGGCTTGTTCTGTGCGTCTTGACGGTGCTTAGTCTCGGGTTGGGTCAATGGTTTCACGCAGCGGCCTGGCTACCGTTACTGGTCGCGGTGATTGTCTGGGTCAAGGGCACAATGGTTGCGCGCTATTTCATCGAGTCTGACCTGACGCACCCCTTTATCCGTCGCTTGCTCAAGGTGTTTATTGCCTTTGCACCGCTCTGGCTGATTTTGACCGGTTTTTACGGTGGGCAGTTTGCACAGTGGGGCAGTCTGTTCCTGAAACACTAAGCTGATCGATCAGCCAGCTTTTGAACGATCAGGCTGCCGACCATATCGCCTTCTACATTTACCGCCGTGCGGACCGTATCGAGAATACGATCAATCGGTAACAAAATGGCGATTGCTTCCGTCGGCAGACCGACTGACTCAAGCACCAGCACCATGCTCAACATGCCGACGCTGGGTATCCCTGGCGCCCCAATCGCTCCCAGCATGGCAACGAAGAAAATGATCATCTGGCTGGCCAGATCAAGTTCAATTCCCGCGAGTCGGGCAACAAAAAGGGCCGCCGCCGCTTCATAAAGCGCAGTGCCATCCATGTTGACCGTTGCACCCAGCGGGATGACGAAATTGGCGATATCTTTTTTGACGTGCAGATGCTGCTCGGTGCAGCGCAGGGTGATCGGCAAGGTCGCGGCGCTTGAGCTGGTGGCGAATGCCGTTATCAGCGCTTCCCGCGAACCGCGCCAGAAGCGCAATGGCGAAACCCGCGTTACTGCATAAAGCAGCAGTGGCAGGACGATCACGCCATGGAACAGTGTGCTGCCAATGACCACCGCGATGAAGTGAAGCAGACTGCCGAGGAGTGCGTTGTTCTGGCTGGCGACCAGTTGCAGCAACAAGGCGGCAATACCCAAAGGTGCGAGGCGCATGATCCAGCTGACAATCATCAGGCAGAGTTCCTGCAATTCCTGAATCAGCACGCGCAAATTGCGGTAACGCTCTCCGCCGATGACCAAGGCAATACCGAGGAAGAGGGCAATGATGACGACAGCCAGAATCTCGCCCTGAGCTAGTGCCTTGAACGGATTCATGAAAAGACCGTGCAGGAACTGAGCTATGTATTCCGGCAAGGGCATTTGCCGTGCCTGAAAGTTTTTGGTCGCCTCGGCAAACATTTCCAGCTGCAGGCCCTTGCCCGGCTCGAAAATATGCGCAGCGCCAAAGCCGATGATGATAGCCAGCGCCATCGACAAACCGAAAAAACTCAGGGTAGTGACCCAAACACGGTGCATCTTCTGGTTGGCACGCAGATTGGCGACACCGACCACAATCGAAGCAAAGATCAAAGGCACCAGCACCATACGTAGCAGGTCAAGAAACAGCGTGCCGACCAGCTTGGCGCCGTAGAGTGTGTCTTGGCGAAACTCACTTGGGCCACTGGCGTTGAGCCAGAAGCCACCGGCAATGCCGATCAGGCAGCCGAGCAGGATCTGGCTATTGAGAGAAATTCGGGGCATTGGCTTGATCCGGAGAAAGTGCCCCAATTTTATCGGTCGACACCGGAAAGTAACCAGGATTAGAGCTGTAAACTCACTTACCGAAACAAATTATTTACTTTAACCAACCAACTTAAATACTTGATTTATTATAAATAAAGCCGTCATTCGACGGCTTATTTGTAGGGTTGGCGGAGTGGGTCTCGGTACGTGGCCATTTGTGAATGAAAAATTGTGAAGAAAACACTATGCTGCTGGTGGCAAATTATTTCTCACAGGCGAATGCGAAATTAGGGACTCGCTCTGGGTGCACGTAAGACGTATTGCACTCACCACTACGATTCATGCGATATAGCCCGTTAAAGCCGAATTTGTTGATGTAGACAATAAGTACTGTCTTTTCCGAAATAGAAGTAGTGGGGGAGTTGTATTGCTTGCGTAGCCTGAGAAAGGCTTTCGATGACCGGTATTCCTCACTGAATAATGGCCGCAAATCCCCAAGAAAACCTTGAGCATCAGACTGTATGCGTTTGTAGAGTGCTATCAAGACTGGGTTGATATCAGCAAGCAGTAAGTTTTCGAATTCCCTAGCAGCCTGTCGGACTAATGCTGTACAAATGGGATAATGCGTTCCTGCCCAC
>ERZ724524.2090-NODE-2090-length-13187-cov-4.420728_pt1 | contig 13187 bp, 9 predicted proteins | sample MGYA00376057_ERZ724524 | MGnify/ENA primary metagenome ERZ724524 (study PRJEB28724, sample SAMN07190888) | wastewater metagenome | isolation source: influent of sewage treatment plant in Hong Hong | place: USA: Christiansburg, Virginia | collected 2016-03-01 ...
GCACCCGGTCTGGGCGGAGCTTGGGCAAGATGTGTTCGCTGGGCTGCCCCGAACGCGGCAGCGGAGTGCCGCGTACCACGGGTGCCATCGGAAACAGTTGATCGGGGTTTTCGCGGGCCGGACGCGATCCCGGCGGATATTTGGCAAAGGTCCGATAGGTCTGAAGGCGTTCTTCGGCCAGCTTGCGACGCTCGGCGCGGGCCGCCGGACTCTCCGCCACAGGCACTCCCTCCCCCGAAGGAGTCCCCGCTTGCACCGCGACCCCGCCCGGTATTTGCTGCCCTCGCCCAAAAACCGGCGGCGTGTTTGCCCCCGATGCGGGACTTGTATCCGGCTCCGCGTGCTGCGCGGCGATGGCTTGATTGGCTTGCTCGCGCTTCCGCGACTGCCAGATGAGCAGCAGCGCCCCCAGCGCCATCGCTCCGCCCATCACCAGGCGCATTGTCGGGCGATTCGCGGTGGGGTGCATGTTACTTCGCGTTGGTGACGACGTAGCTGCGCACCGGGCCGATGATGCCTGCCCAGTTGCCCGCCGCGTAGTGGTTGTAGGCCTCGGCGTCATCACGGAAGGAGACGGTGTGGTTCGTCCACTTGACCGCGCCGCCCTCACAGGCCGCCGTGCCGAGCGTCAGATCGTTGGAAAACCAGTCCGCCGGGTTCCCAAGCGAGGTGCCCGCCGATCCAGCCACGCCGCCGGTGGTGTGGTACGAAACCGCCTCATCGTCCTGACCGGGAAGCACCGCCGAGTACAGCGTGCCCTTCGCGCCTGCAAAGCGGTAGAAGATCTTGCCGTAGGTCTGGTTGTGGTTGTACTTGGCCCGTGCGGTCGTCGTGACCAGGTCCGTGTTCAGCGGCTCGCTGGTTGCCCAGCTCCCGATGTCGGCCAGCTCACTGCCGCCGCTTGCTCCCGAGGCCACCGCCACCCACTTGATGTTCCAGCCGGTCTGGGTCGAGCCATCGGTGTTGCCGCACACGCCCGCCGAGTTCGGGGTCGCGTTCTTCTTGTACCGTGCCGAGCCACCATACAGCGACAGGGCGTAGCCGATCTGGTAGTCACCCGCCGAGTGCGCGGCGATGTAACACCAGTTGGTGCCGGTGCAGTAGCAGTCGAGCGCGTCGCGGATGGCACCGTTGGTGGCGGAGATGGTGCTCACCCCGTCCCAGTTGACCGCCTTCTTGTTGATGCCCGCAGCGGTGGTGGCGGGGCCCCAGTACTTGAAGTCGTTGTAGGTGCCAGCCACGGTGCCGCCGCCCGCGTTGCGACCGTGAATCCACAGCGTGTAGTTTGTGGCCGATGCGGAGCCTGCGGACAGCCACAAGCACAGACCGAGCGCGATAGAAGACAGCACACGAAGACTTACAAACATGGTCGGACCTCCTCGAAGGCAAGTGAGAACGTAGCCAGCAGCTACAGCGCTCGGCGTACTACGCAAAAGGAGTCAGGAGCAAGCGGGGATTGGGAAGGACAAGGTCCGTTCGTGCTTGGGCGGGCGAGGGGGACTACTTGCGTGAGCGATCGACCGGCACGACATCGCGATGGCCGGCTTCTCCTTCGAGCAAGTAGCCGCTGCGACCAAAGTGTGACTCCTGCGACTGTCCAATCGTGCGCGACACCAGATCGGTCTTGAGACTGGTCTGGTTCCAGTACGGAAACAGCTCCTTGGGCGCGATCAAGTCTCGCCCCTGATCATCGGGAATGTTCGCCACCCGACGAAACTCGCGAAGCAGCTTGGCTCGGGCCTTGAATGTACTCTGCCAATCGCTGCCGACTTGGGTGGGGGCAGGCGGTGTGGCATCGGCTTGCGTGGCTTGTCGTGCGCGCACGGCTCGCTGGATGGTGGTCGCAGCCCCATTTCGGAGATCGGAGACGGCCTGCTTGCTCTCCGTGACTTTTTTGGTCACCACGGCTCGCTCGGATTCACTGGCATCTAGGAGAAGCTCGTCAGGCACGAACGCCAGATCCTCGGAGTTGAGCGTGAAGCCATGCATCCACTTGGGATTGCGCATGATCACGTAGCCGTGCCTCAGCAGGTCGTGAAAGAGGCTGGTGAGCCTGAGCGGCTCTTGAATGGCGTGAATCAAAAAGGGCTCGTGTCGGCCAGCGGCAAAGACGACCAAATGCTTGGACTCCATCTGCTGGGTGAAGCTGAGATTTTGGGCCTCTGCGCCATGATTGAAGACTCTTTGGCCCCGTGGATACTTGGGGATGCAGGCCTTGTTGAGCTCATCGGCGAGCATCTTGGTAAACCGCTGCGCTGCCGAGCGCCCGTGCTGATCGGGCATCGAGAGAACTGTGTCGAGCCCAGACCTTTTGATGTCTTGGTAATGCGGGGCCACCATCCACATGTCGTAATCGCCGGTGACGGGCACCCCGTTGTAACCCCAGACCCAGACCGAGGTGGCCGTCCCCCGGACTTGGCGCTGCTTCCAGGTGACCGAGCCATCGATCTTGGACCACATGAAGCAGACGTTGGTGTTCTTCGTACTGTGGAAGTGTCGATGGGTGGCGCTTTCGGCCTGCGTGAAGCACTGTCCGTTCATCGGGATTTCAGTGGTCAGCTCAAAGTGTTTCGCACCCCACAGGCTGGCGAATTGAGCGACCGAAAACACCAACTTGACCGGCTTGGCTTCCCCGTGTGCATGCGGGGAGATGTCCGGATTCGGTGTCCCCACCAGCTTTTTTGAAAACGCTTGGTCGCACGGCACCAGCCCCGAGGTCAGGCCCCAATCCGAGGACTTGTCGTGGACATCCATGCTCTTGGTCGCAAACCCGAGCTTGATCAGCCGTACGGTGGCGGGCTCCGAGGGGCGGACGAATAGAAAGCAGTTCCACTTGCGGCACACCTCGGCGATGGCTTCCAAGTGCAGCCCGGCCACGCCGTTTTGTTCCGTTGCCAATCGCAACTCCATCGAGCATCCCCCTATCGACCGACCCAAACCAGCACCGCTAGGACCGGAGCCTCGAAGCCGCGTCTGGATCTACAGCATAGTCTACTCACGCCCCAACCTCCCCGCGCACCGGATCTGTCATATGCAACCACTGCCGTAGCGGCGCGACCGACCCGTTTGAAAAGTTCAAACGATGTCGTAGCGGCGCTACCGAGACTTCTGAAAAGTTCCAGCGGTGTGGGGGAGGCTCCCTGGCGGCGTTTGAACTATGACAACGGTGTCGGGGACTCGATGGCGGCGTTTGAACAAGTAAAACGGCGCGGGGGAGGCTCCCTGACAGCGTTTGAAAAAGGAAAACGGTGCAAGGGAGGCTCCCTGACACGGTTTGAAAAAGTAAAACGGCGCGGGGGAGGCTCCCTGACAGTTTTTGAAAAAGTAAAACGGTGCCGGGGAGTCCCTGCGCAGCTCGCAACAATACAAACGACGTCCGGGCGCGTCTCCCGCACCCGAAGCACAACATGGCGAGCCAGTCCGGGCGCGTTCCTGGGAGTTCCCATCGATCGGCGAACTTCTTTACACTGGGATCTTTGGAACGGTTCGGATTCGCATCCTGGGAGGGGAGACTCGGATGAGCCCACTACGAAAGAAGATCGCGATCGGTGTTGCTGCGGCAATCGGCTTGGTCTTGCTCGGTATTGGCGGGTACGGCTTTCGGCAGGTTGCGGCGTTTGATGCGAGCCTTGAGCGGGTCTACCCCACGCCGGTTCCCTCGGTCACTCGGTCGACGGACCCGGCGGTGGTGGCTCGCGGCAAGCATCTGGTCGAGTCGATTGGGGCCTGCGCGACCCGCGACTGTCATGGGACCGACCTTGGCGGTGGCAAGCTGCTCGATCTCGGTCCGATCGGGACGGTGTCGGGTCCGAACCTGACCTCGGCGGGGGTGGGCGCGGCCTACAGCGATGGCGAGCTGATGCGGCTGCTCCAGCGGGGAGTCAAGCGCGACGGTCGGGGCGTGCGGATGATGCCGGTGCAGGACTTTGGCTGGCTCCCCGAGCGCGACGTGGTGGCGATGATCTCGTATCTGCGCACGGTCCCTGCGGTCGAGCGTCAGGTTCCGCCGATGCAGGTGAAGCCGCTGGCCAAGATCCTCGATCGGCGCAATGAGCTGGTGTGGGATGTGGCGCGGCGACTAGAAACCGTCCCCGTGGCCCAAGTCCCGGTGCCTTCGGACAGTGTGGAATATGGCGCGTTCCTGGCTCGACTGTGTACCGGCTGTCATGGCGAGCGGCTGAGCGGTGGCCCGATTCCCGGTGCGCCGCCCTCTTTGCCGGTTCCCCTGAACATCACCCCCGATGCGAGCGGGATGAAGGACTGGAGCTATGCCGACTTCGAGCATCTGCTTGCGACCGGGCTGCGGAAAAACGGTCAGAAGCTGAATCCGTTTATGCCGGTCGAGGCGCTGGTCAGGCTGGATGAGACCGAACGAAAGGCGCTGTGGAATTACCTGCGCAGCGTTCCGGCTCGGCCCTTTGGACAGCGGTAGCTGCGGGAAGATCGCGGGGTGGGTGGGTTACTTTTCGTAGGGGAGCGGGTAGCTGCCGTCCCAGGTGGTCGGCGGGATGTGGGTGCCGCGTTCGACTCGCTCGGCATCGCTACAGCGGTTTAGGATCTGCGCTTCGGTCTGCGGGGTGCCCATAAAGCACGGGCCTTCGGCCATGTCGCCTTTGACCCCGCCATCGCCAACGACGGTTGGGTCGGCGTCCTCGGTGAAGTAGTTGTCGGCACCGGCGCAGCGGAGCTGACTCGAAAACAGCCCGAGCGCCGCGATGAGAAGCCCACCTCCGAGTCGGAGCGAGAACAGCTTTTCGGTCTGCTTGGGCATCACTGAGCCTCACAATACTTGCGTCGACAGACCCCGGTTCCACAGGTTCCGGTGGGGCACTGCTGACACGTTAGGTTGCCTTGGCTGACGTTGTGCTCGAAGAAGCAGTGGCAGGGCTCGCCGGGCGCAAACAGGGTGAGCGGCTGCGAGTCGGTCGTGCGAGTGACCTTCATCGCACACATTGGAACAAAGCCGTTTTGAACCTGGAGCAGCAGCGCGTCCTGGCCGCCGACCGGGGTTTTGCCTAGGAAGATGTCCGCCAGGCGAGCACCTTTTTTCGACAGCGGCTGGCTCGGGTTGCCGGGGTCTTGGCGGAGGACGGTGTGCAAAAAGCCCCACAGCGGGTAGTGCCCGTCCCGAACGCTCTGCTTGTCGTAGGTGGTCGAGCGGCGATCTGGGAAGAACGCGCCCTTTTGACCGATCGACTGGAACCCGAGCGGGCGAAGCTCCGAGCGGCGGCGATCGGCGACGGCGGTCGGTAGGATTCCGATGCCGTGCTCGCTGTCGGTGTACAGCGTGTTGATGAGATCATCGACCGTGACGACGACGGTTCCCTTGAAGCGTGCCGGAGCGAGCTTCACCCGGTTACCGAGCAGCAGCGACCCGGCATCTTGGGTGCCCAAGTGAACAATCGCGGCATCGGACAGCCACGGCTTGATGTTGGCGGCCTTGCCTGCCCCGTACACAAAGTGGGCTTCTTCGGCTTGGATCGCGGCCTCGGTCGCCGATCGCATCATAATCAGCGAGTACGGCGAAACCGGCCCCGGTGTGTCGAGAATTCCGGCAGGAGCGCTCGACGAGTACGCCGGGCAGGTCTGCGGAAAGACATCGGACAGCACCAGGTCGGTCTTGTTGCCCGCCGCGTCCAGATCGCACTCTTTGGGATCGGTATCGCGAGGATCGAGCGTGTAGAACAGCGCCTTGCCCCGCATGCAGGCTTCGGTCGCGCAGCTCGCGGGTAGGTTGTCCTTTACCATTACCTCCAGGCCCTTGCAGCTTGGCCGTATCTGGTAGATGACGGTGGTTCGCTGTGCGTCAGTGCGCTGAAGTAGGCTTGCTACCTTCTGGACCAGCGGCTCTGCCGAGGGAGTCGCTGTCACATAGGTAGGCTCGGGGAGTGTACTGCACATAAGCGCCGAGGCCCGACCCGGCAAGGCTGAAGCGGCGACGAACAAGAGCACGGACAGGTGCTTGGCCGACATGTCGCGCAGCCTACCATATGTGGTGCCAAATCAAGCTCATTTCACGGACTCAACAGTAGCGGTTTGTCCGGCTCTTCGGGGGCTGACTCGCCGGACGCGCAACTGCATATGCCCGAGGGTCGATAACTTTGGGCAAGACAGTGGCTAACTTTGCCTGCAACCGAGTTCTTCGGGGAGCTGCGCTGCGGTGTGGCGCACCCCTTCGGGAGACGGCGCAGGCGTGATACGCTGCAAACGAGGCAAATAGAAGATGGCGGCGCAAACCAGGACCCGGCCCTATATCTCTAGCCGTTTTGTGCTCGAACTCGATGACTCTGGGTCGAGCCAGTACATGGGAACTCTTCAGACGATCGAGGGCGGCACCTTCAAGTCCGAGCCGCTCGAAGAGAAGGTCGGCGGCAATGGGGCCGTCATCAAGTACCCGGGGCGTCCCAAGTTCGAGGACGTGACCATCCAGGTCGGTATGACGATGGCACCGCGCTTCTGGCGCTGGCTCGCCAAGAGCTTCAGCTACGATGCGCAGCGCGTCGACGGATCGCTGGTCGCGCTCGACTTCGACAACCGCGAGCGCTGGCGACGGCGGTTTTCCAACGCGCTGATTCGGGAAGTGACCTTTCCGACGCTCGACGGCGCAGCGAAAGAGCCAGCCTATCTGACGGTGAAGTTTGCCGTCGAGAGCCTGAAGGAAGAGCAGTCGGGGTCGAACCAGTATCCCGGCGAGCAGCAGTACAAAGACGAGTGGGAACGTCAGCGGATGTGGCTGCCGTCGATGTTCACCTTCAAGGTCGACGGCATCAGCAAAGACCCAGCGGAGACTTGCAAGATCGATGGCTTTACGATCAAGCAAGAGATCATCGAAAACCCGATCGGTAAGTTCCTGGAAAACAACAAGGAACCAGGCCGCGTCGAGTTTCCAAACCTGGCCGTCACCATCCTGCAGCGCGACGCTGGTCCGTGGATGAAGTGGTGGGATGCACTGGTTCGCGAGGGCAAGCACGTCCTTTCGCAGCAGCACACCGGGCACATTTGGTTTCTGCCCCGCGACGCGGTGGGATCGGGGCAGCTTCAGAGCAAGCCGCTGCTCACCCTCGATCTGTTCGGGGTGACGATTCTGGGCCTTGGCCCCGTCAAGCACGACTCGAAGCAGCTCCAGCTCCAAAAGGTCAAGCTCGACCTGGCCTGCGAGCGAATCGACCTCAAAGGCGGCGAAGGCACCGTCTAGCGCGACGTGGCCTCGGTCGCAGGACACGGCAGCCCTCACGCCGAGGGCATCTGTCCCAAGCTCACTCTCGGCAACGAACAACGCCCCGAAGTCGGCTAGTATGGCCACAAGAGCTTCGCTCGGCTTGTCATGGCGCGCCGCAAACTGACAAAAATCGGGAACTACCGCCTGGTCCGTGAGATCGGGCGCGGCGGCATGGGGACCGTCTACGAGGCCGAACACGAGCGCGTCAAAAATCGCGTCGCCATCAAAGTGCTCCACCCCGAGTACGCCAAAGATCCCCAGATCGTCGCCCGCTTCCGGCAAGAGCCGATGGCCGCGAACCTGACCCGTCATCCCGGCATCACCCACGTCTTCGAAAGTGATGTGCTGACCGATGGCACCCCGTATCTGGTGATGGAGTTTCTGGATGGTCAGTCGCTTCGGCAGCGTTTGCGCAAAGCCCGAGGCGGACTGCCGGAGCTACAGGTCATCCGCTTTGCCCGGCAGATTGCGGACGCCCTGGCTGCCGCCCATAGCAAGAAGATCATCCATCGCGACATCAAGCCCGAAAACATCATGCTCGTCCGCGACGATGCCGTGACGGGCGGGGAGCGTGCCAAGGTGCTCGACTTTGGCATTGCCGTCGTGGCTGAGGATGCCTCGCTGTCGATCTCGCAGTCGAACACCCAGATCAAGACCAGCCCGTTTGCGTCGCTGCTTGGCACCGCGATCTACATGGCCCCCGAGCAGTGCCTGGAAAGTGGGCGTGCCGTCGTCGATGAAAAGACCGATGTCTACGGGCTCGGTATCCTGCTGTACGAGTCGCTGTGTGGCCAAGCGCCGTTTGTCGCCCCCGAGATGGTGAGCGTCATGCACAAGCACATCAGCGAGCCACCGCCGCCGCTGACCCTGCTCCGTGCCGACGTTCGTCCCGACTTAGAGGCGCTGGTGCTGCGCATGCTCGCCAAGTCCGGCAGCGAGCGGCCCACCATGCGCGAGGTGTCGACGCAGCTTCAAGCGATCGAGCTGACCGAGTCCGACCCCTCGGCGGGGATGTCGATGCCGCCGGCTGCGAGTACCAGCAGGAGTCCGCTGTGGGCAGGACTGATGTTGCTGGCGATGCTGCTGCTGGGCGGGACGCTGTACTACCTGGGGCGTGGCCAGGGCGGCACCGTGAGCTGGCGGATCGATAGCACGCCCCCCGGTGCCGAGATCGTCAATACCGCTGGCGATGTCATCGGCACCACCCCCTATCGTCATGTTCCCAAGCGCGACCTCGGCAAGCTGGCGGTGATCGTTCGCTTGCCCGGCTACCTGCCCGAGACGGTGACCCTCGATTATGAACATGACACCCAGCAGCTAGTGACGCTGCGGCAGAAGCCCCCCAGCGCGCAGTAAAAAGGGATAGTGATGACACCGACTGGGATGCGATGGCTCAGCGCCGCAGCGATCGTTTGTTGTTGGCTTGGCTCGGCACAGGGACAGGTACCGCTCAATCGTTCTCCGCTGGAATCGGTAACGACGGCGGGGAGCGGGGTTTCCGACGGTGCGGAACCTTGGGCGGTGACGGTCAATCCGGCCTCGCTGCGTGATCTGCGTGGCTACACCTTCGGATTTCGTCACAGCGAGCTGCTGCCGGAGATTCCGTGGGCGGGCCGAGGCTCTGGCCTGTACTTTGCGACGCCGCTGCCGTATTTGCGGGCGATCAAGGTCGGTGCGGGACTGGAGCTACTGCGTCCGCACGATGATCTGCCGATGCTCGGCAAGCTGACGCTTTCGGTCGCGTACGTTCCGACTTGGTGGGCGGCGGTGGGTCTGTCGTATGGACACTCGTTTTCCAGCCGCTCGGCCCGTAGCTACGGAGGGCTCGATACGGTCGGCGTTGGGCTCCACTTGCGTCCCAATCGACGGCTGGCGTTTGGCGTGATGCTGCACGATCTGAACGCCCCGAAACCGGCGGCCCCATCGGCGTTGCCCGAAGTTGCGCGGAGTTACGAGTTCGAGACGCTGCTACAGCCGCTCGGGGACTCACGCTGGGACATCGGCCTGGGCGTACGCGTCGGCGAGGGCTATTCCGAGGTCAGTCCGCGCCTGCGGCTGTGGGTTCGTCCCACGGCAGGCCTTGGGATTGGCATCGATGGCAGCTCCGTCATCGTGCCAGATGGCGGTGTCACCGTGGACTGGCGCATCGGCGTGGGTCTATCGCTCGACTTTGCGCGGGTCGGAGGCCAGGTGTTCCAGTTCTTCGGCCTCGGTCGCCAAGATCCAGTTCGTTATCACGGTGGCAGTGTCGCGCTGCGTGTTTCCTCGGAGCGTTATGCGTCGCTGTGGGCCGGTCCGAAGTCCGTGCTGCGGCTCAACCTTGGCGAATGGAGCGGACGCGGGCTGCTGCGACTACTGCTCACCTTGCGGGAACTCAAGACCGACCGCCACATCGAGGGCGTATTGGTGGTCGTAAACGGTGTCTCCGGCGGGTGGGGCAAGGCGTTCGAGCTGCGACAAGCGCTGTTGGAGCTGCGAAAGTCGGGCAAGCGGGTGATTGCTTACGCGGCGGACCTGTCGACTCGCGAATACTACATTGCCTCGGCCGCCGACGAGATCCTGCTCGATCCGGCGGGCTTGGTGCGGCTGTCGGGCATTGCCCAAGCCACGACGCACTACCGCGAGGCGCTCGACCGGTTGGGGATTCGGGCGGATCTGGTTCGCATCGGGAACTACAAGGCTTCGCCGGAGAGCTTTACCCGTGATGGACCGAGCGAACCAACCCGTCAGCAGCGGCAAGCCCTCGTCGACGACATTTTCCAGCGGGTCTTGGCCGAGATCGCTGAGTCACGCCGCTTGCCGGTGTCTGAGGTTGAAAAACTGGTCGAGCGTGGTCAGCACATTCCGATGGCCGCCAAAACGGTGCGGCTCGTCGATGCGATCGCGGCGCAAGACGATGTCGAAGCGCGGCTCAGCCAGATATTCGGGTCCAATCTGCGCGTCGAGTCTCTGCCTTCTGCCGAGCGTCCTCGTAGCAGCCGTCCCCATGGCGTCGCGGTGATCGAGGTGGTCGGAGACTTGACCGATGGAACCTCGCAGACCGTGCCGTATGTTGGCTTTCAGACTGTGGGAGCACAGACGCTGGCTGCGGCGCTCGAAGAAGCCTCGAACAATCCCCAGATCGAGGCGGTGGTGCTGCGTATCGACAGTCCCGGTGGTTCGGCGCTGGCGGCGGATGTGCTGTCCCGTCAGGTCAAGCAGCTCGGGCAGCGCAAGCCGGTGCTGTGCTCGTTTGGCGATATCGCAGCCTCGGGAGGCTATTACCTATCGGCACCGTGTCGCGAGATCTTTGCTGATCCACTGACGATTACCGGCTCGATTGGAATCTTTGGCGGCAAGGTCGACGTGAGCGCGCTGCTCGGCAGGATTGGCGTCGAGCGGGCTCGTTATGTCCACGGCAACCACGCGGACATGGAAAGCCCGTATCGCGCCTATAGCGAGGAAGAACGGACGCTGCTGCTGGAGCGGCTACAGGCCGGCTACGATCGATTTTTGGAAGTCGTATCGAGTGGGCGTCACTTTTCGCGCAAAGAGCTAGAGCCGCTGGCCGAAGGTCGGGTGTGGAGCGGTGGACAGGCGGTGGCGCGGCGGCTCGTCGATCGGCTCGGTGGGCTGGCCGATGCGGTGCACAGAGCGCGTGAGCTGGCGGAACTTCATCCCCAGCGCGACGCAGCGGTGTTTTTCTTGCCGGAGAGGCCGCGTAGCCTGCTTGGGGAGCTGCTCGATGTCGCCGGTGGACTGGTCAGCGAGGGAACTGCGGAGCTGCCACGACCTCTCACCGAGCTGCTGCGGCTGATTCCGCCATCGGTGTGGGCGCTGTTTTATGACGGCGACAGCGTGCTGATGCGACTGGAAGACGAGCCGATTCGGCAGTGACGGGGATTAGCCGCCGCGCAGCTTGCGCAGCACCGCTTCGACGAGCTCCGACTCACTCATGGAAGAATCGTGGTTCGGGCCGTGCCAGGTTTGCGGTGGCGGCTCAGGCGGGCGGGGAATGCCGAGCTGGCTGGCGAGCTGCTCGAGCTTGCTTGCTTCGGGCGGCGGCAGCGGTCTGACCTCTCCGATGGCCCGGGCGGCGTGGATGATCTTGGCTGAGTGCTCGACCGCTTCCATGCGTTGCCACGCCTCGTCAATCGTCCGTCCCATCGTCAGCGCGCCATGGCGGTGCATAATGATCGCGTTGGCCGACCGAACATAGGGCCGTAGCGACTCGGGTACTTCGCTGGTGGTCGGGGTCGAGTAGGGCGCGGTTGGCACGGGTCCGAGCAGCAGGCACGTCTCGCTGAGCACACAGTCGGTGAGCGATACCCCCGCCAGCGCCAGCGCCACCGTCAGTGGCGGATGGGCATGGACCACGGCTCGCACGTCGCTTCGCTCGGCATAGATGAGCGCGTGCATCGCAAACTCCGATGAGGGCTGGTGGCTTCCGCGCAGCTTGCGGCCCGCAAGGTCGGTGATGATCAGGTCTTCCGGACGGATGAAGCCCTTGTGGAAGCCCGACGGGGTCACCAGCACCCGCTCCTCATCGAGCCGCAGCGACACGTTGCCATCGCCAGCGGCAATCAGGTCTTTTTGATAGAGCCGCTGACAGATGAGCGCCAGTCGTTCACGAAGCTCGGATTCGCGTAGCTGTCTTGGCTGATTCGATGGGGCCATCGCCGCAACGTCCCTCTACGCGAGGAGGTGGCGCTCGATCTCCTGCACCATCCCGCGCAGTTGCGGGTCGGAGTCGAGCAGCGCCTCGATCTTGCGGCAGGCCGACAGCACCGTCGTGTGATCTTTGCCGCCAAACTTTAGGCCCAGCTCAGGGAAGCTCGCTTTGCATAGCTTGCGGGCCAGGTACATCGCCACTTGCCGAGGCCGCGTCACCGAGGTCTGACGGCTGGTGCCTTTGAGGTCGGTGATCTTGACGCCAAAGTAGTTCGCGACCTCGCGCTGCACCGATTCCACGCTGAGGTGCGCGGTCGACTGGGTCAGGAAATTGCGCAGCGTGTCTTGGGCAAACTCGATGGTGATGGGTCGCTGCTGAAGCGACGCAAACGCCGCCACCCGAATCAGCAGACCCTCCAGTTCGCGCACGTTGGACTTGATGTGCGCGGCCAAGTAGTAGGCGACCTCGTCGGGAAGATCGATTTTGTCGAACTCGGCTTTCTTCGACAAAATCGCGATCCGGGTCTCTAGCTCTGGCGCTTGGATGTCAGCGATCAAGCCCCACTGAAAGCGCGAGCGAATGCGCTCTTCCAAGTCGGGGATCTCGTGCGGGTACTTATCGGCGGTGACGACAATCTGGCGGTGCGACTCAAACAGCGCGTTGAAGGTGTGGAAGAACTCGTCCTGCGTGCGCTCTTTGCCGCCGAGGTACTGGATGTCATCCATCATCAGCACGTCGGTGTTGTCGCGGTACTTGTTTCGGAACTCTTCGATGCGGTTATTGCGGACCTGATTTATGAACTCGTTCATAAAGGTCTCGGTCTTCAGATACAGGATGCGCCACGTCGGGTGCTGTTGCTTGATCTGCTGACCGATGGCATGCAAAAGGTGCGTCTTGCCCAGGCCCACGCCGCCGTAAATAAACAGCGGATTGTATTTGCTGGCAGGGTTTTCAGCGACGGCGCGACTGGCAGCAGCCGCAAGCTGATTAGAGGGCCCAATCACAAACGAATCGAACGTGTACTTGGCCAAAAGGTCAGGCACTTCACGTCCGGCTGGGCCGGCTACTTCGGGCTTGGTATGCACCGCCGGAGCCGCAGCCGGGGCCGCTTTCGCTCCGCTCTCAGGTGCTGAAGTTCGCTCGCGCTCAGCTTTGGGAGCTTTGGCGCGGGGCGCAGGCTTGTTGCCGACCGAGGTGTTGTCTGTGCTCTGCGGTCCCTCTTCCAAGATCCAATCGACCGCGTAGGTGATGCCGGTGTTGGCTGCGATCTGGGTGCGCACTTCCCGCGTGCGCTGGTGGCGGGCGATGGTTTCGCGC
>ERZ724524.2094-NODE-2094-length-13179-cov-5.018897_pt1 | contig 13179 bp, 10 predicted proteins | sample MGYA00376057_ERZ724524 | MGnify/ENA primary metagenome ERZ724524 (study PRJEB28724, sample SAMN07190888) | wastewater metagenome | isolation source: influent of sewage treatment plant in Hong Hong | place: USA: Christiansburg, Virginia | collected 2016-03-01 ...
CAAATTTCCGACAGTACGAGGATTCCACTGGGCGGCCACTCCGATGTGGACAATCGGCTTTCGGAGATCATCGGTGACGGCATACATAGGCCGGACTTGATCGATTGGGAGTCCCTCTTTTCCCCAAAAAGAGAACTCTGCACGACCCCGAACCGCCGGGATGTTGTTGTCGGATAGGAGCTGATTTTGACCATTGCCATTGCCCGCAAACAGCGAGTAACGAAACGAGGTATTGCCAGCTAGCGGCACATGTCCGGAATGGATCGAAATTCCCAAGTTGCGATCCGCGCCCATCCCACGCGTGGTGTAGCCCTCGGTCGGCTGCACGCCTTCGACCGGAACCGCTCGGGACACAAACGGCAGCTCGGCATCGGACCGCATGCTGTCGAGATCCCACGGCGTCACCATCTGACCGATCGAGACCCGCAGAAACCGCAGTGGGGCCCAGGTAATGTAGGCGTCGCGGAGCCGCGCCGTAAGCTGTCCGCCCGGAAACGACTGACTCAGCCGATCCTCGCTCGCACCCTCGATGGAAACCCGTCCGGCGAGCACGCTCTTGTACTGCACATTGGCACTCACCCGCGCTTGCTCGAGCTGGAATCCGTTGTTGCGACCGGCGAGGTTATAGTTCTGCGGCTCCTCAATCCAGCGATAGGCAGCGTGAACGTAGCCCCCTAAGTCGAAGCGCCAAATCGATAGCGGTGCTGTCGAAATCTGCTGCTGCGTGACCACTGGCTGTGGCGTAGGAATCGTGACTTGCGGTGTCTCTGCAAGCTGAGGAGTCGGATTCCCTGACTCTGCGGTGGGCACTACAGGCGGAGAAACCGCTGCCGCCGGATCTGCGCTGACGGTCTGTGGCGTAGCCGGTGCCGACAGAGGAACATGATCGCCATAGCCTTGGGCGTACGCACCAGAGCCAAGGAGTGTGCCAACAAGCCCGCCAAGGAACGTGGCAGACCGCCCCAGGGTACGGGCCCAAGGTGAAGGAGAGGATCGCAACACGGGTGACCTCCGTCGAAGAACCGGCGACTCGGTCGCTGATTCAGGAATGCAGACGTGCGAGCAGAACTACCGACCCGCACGCAGAGGAACCCACAGTTGACCACTGTGTCAAGGCATAAGCCCGTTACGGCAGCGGCGCAACCAAAGGCGCTGGCGTCACGGAGGGAGCAGGAATCGGAACCACCCACTGCGCCAGCACCCGCAGATCCATCGGCTGCCCGGCCTCAAGTCGCTCGTGCTGACGGGACAGCGCCTGGAGCACCGCAACCTGCTGATCAAACTGCGCCGCAAGCAGCGCTGCCTGCTGATCGACGCGCCGGGCCAGAAGCTGCGTCATCGCCGCTCGCAGCGCTTGCTGATCGGTGTCCTTGAGTCCGCGTAGCAGCCGCAGCTCCACCTCGCTGTACGAAAGGCCGAGTCCACTCAACGTGGGGCCGAGCAGCTCGGACGGAGCGACCACCCCGTAACGCAGATACAGCGCCTTGGCTAGGTTCGCACGCGCCCGCAACTGCTGCTTCAGCAGCGACACAAAGATTGGCCGTTCGCTGATCAGAACCTCGGTCACACGCTGGAGCAAGCCGCGCAGTCGCTCGCTCGCTCGCTTGAGCTGCGCCGACGGACGAACCAGACGCAGTGGGGCAGGCGAAGGAGAGATGGTGCTCACCGGCGGCACGGCGGTATCTGCCGGTGACGGACAGCCTTCCGCCAGCGGTGTGTCGATGATGAACTCCATCGGATCGAGATCCACGAGCAGGTTATCGAAGACCTCTCCTGACCAGCGATCTGCACCCTCTTGGGCCAGTAGCGCAAAGTGTTCGTAGGCCCGAGACAGACGCAGCAGCATGCCCTCGCGCTGACGCAGGCTCTGCTGCACCGACTGAAGCTGACACAGCGTGTCGTGGGATAGTGGCGCTTCGCTTTGCAGCGGTGCGCTTAGGGTCTGACTATCGACGTAACCATGAAGCCCGGCACGCGCTTCTGCCAGCGTCCGCGATAACAACTGCGTAGTCTGCACCGCCTGCCGAGACAGCCGCACCGCGCTATGAGGATTCACCGTCACGCAGCCGCTCAGCGCAAGCAGCGTCACGGTCAGCACCACCAAGCTCCGCGCTGCCGACACCGTCTAGTGACCTTCCCGTTCGTCCGAGTTGGTCATGTGCTCGGTAGCGTGCGGCTCCGGGGAGTCCCATGGATACTCGGTCGTTTCTAGCGGACGGGGTGGCTGTAGCTTCGGTGCGGGTTTGGTCGGGGTCGAATCGCCAGGCTCCCAGTGTTCATAGTCGCTACGGCTCAAGTCCTCGACCACACCATCGCCATAGTCAATGTAGTCCTGCTCGTCGTCGGTGATTCGCGCAAACGCCAGGTCGTCAATGAACTGAAGGATCTTCTGAACCTGAGACTGGGTGTAGCCGCGCTGGTTGGACAACACCACGATACCGAGCTGTGCAGAGTCCAACGAGTCTGCATCGCCCACTTCGGCAATCGCGCAGTTCCACTTTTGGTGGACGCGATCCTTGATACGACGCAGCACCGAGCGCTTGTCCTTGTCGGAGTGACAGTCCTCGAGCTGTAGAGTGATGCGACAGACACCAACAATCATCTGCTTGTTGCCTGAACTGCTGCGGATTGGCGAATGACCGATGGACCACAACTGCCATCGGTCTTGCAATGAACAGCGAAACTACGCCAGCGTCGGCGCAATCTCTTCGACTTCGTACGACTCGATGATGTCACCGACCCTGATGTCGTTGTAACCGTCGATCGACATACCGCACTCATAACCCTGCTGGACCTCGCGAACGTCGTCCTTGAAGCGTCGCAAAGATCCCAGCTTGCCGCTGTACACCAGCACCGAATCACGGATGAGTCGAGCCAGCGCCGACCGCTTGATCGTCCCATCGAGCACCGAGCAGCCCGCAATGGCACCGATCTTGGGAATGTTGAAGACCTCGCGGACCTCGGCCTTGCCGAGGAACTTGTCGCGCTTGATGGGGGCCAGAAGTCCCGCCATCGCCAGCTTCACGTCATCGAGCGCCTGGTAGATGATGTCGTACAGCTTGATGTCGACACCCTCTTGCTCGGCGAGCGCCGCCGCTTTGCCAGCGGGACGAACGTGGAAGCCGATGATGATCGCGTTGCCCGCCTTGGCCAGATTGACATCGCTTTCGGTGATGCCACCGACGCCCGACTGAATGATCGAAACCTTGACCTCTTTGGTGGCGAGCTTGGTGAGCGCACTTCCAAGCGCTTCCGTCGAACCCTGTACGTCCGCCTTGAGGATGATCTTCAGTTCTTTCAGGCCCGCCTTCATGGCGTCCATCAGCTTGTCGAGAGAGACTGGACCAGCCTTGGCGCGATCTCGCTCGATACGGCGGAGTCGACGATGCTCAACCAGATCCTTTGATGCACGCTCATCGACCACGGCGTTGAGAACTTCACCCGCTCGCGGCACACCGGACAGTCCGAGTAGCTCGACCGGCGTCGATGGACCCGCCTGTGCCATGGTACGACCCTTGTCGTCGCTCATCGCACGGACCTTGCCCATCTCTTCGCCGACGACCACGATGTCACCGACGCGCAACGTACCTTCCTGGATCAGCACCGTCGCGACCGGACCGCGCTTGGCGTCCATTCGCGCTTCGATGACAGCACCCTTGGCAGCCTTGCTCGGGTTCGCCTGGAGCTCCAGCACATCCGACTGAAGCGCCAGCATTTCTAGCAGCTTGTCGATACCGACCTTGTTACGAGCCGACACGTCGCAATAAATCGTCGAACCGCCCCACTCTTCGGGTTGCAGGCCGTAAGCCGAGAGCTGCTGTCGGATGCGATCCGCCTGAGCCCCGGGCTTATCGATCTTGTTGACGGCGACGATAATCGGAACCTTGGCGTCCTTCGCATGGTTGAGCGCTTCGATGGTCTGAGGCATCACACCATCGTCAGCAGCGACCACCAAGACCACGATGTCCGTGACTTGGGCACCACGGGCACGCATCTCGGTAAACGCTTCGTGGCCTGGTGTATCCAGGAACACGACATCGCCCGCTTGAGACGAAATCTTGTAGGCACCGATGTGCTGGGTGATACCACCGGCTTCCCCTGCCGCGACGTTCGCATTGCGAATCGCATCGAGCAGCGAGGTCTTGCCGTGATCGACGTGACCCATGATCGTGATAACCGGCGCACGCGGCTTGAGATCCTCGGGCTTGTCGGTCGTCTCGGCCACGACGCTCTGCTCTTGGAACGCCGTCGATTCAACGCGCCACTCGAACTCACCGGCCACGAGCTGCGCAGTATCGATGTCGATCGAGGAGTTGATCATCACTTGGCGCATGCCAAGCTCCCAGATCTTCTTGAGTACGTCGGTGGCCTTCTGCGCCATCTGACGAGCAAGCTCGGCGATGACGATCGACTCACCCATCTTCACGACGCGCTTGTGCTCGGCAGCCGTCGTAATCTGCGTCTTACCCGGCTTGCGACCAGGCTGGACCCGACCACGCATTGGCTGCGCCGGACCCACTGGAGCCCGACGCGACTCTTGGCCTCGCAGACGCTCGCCCGACACTTCCTGACGAGGACCACGTCCGCTCCCAGCATCAGGCGCATCGCCACTCCGCTGGAATCCCCGTGGGCTCTCGCTGCTCGGTGCGGCTGGCTTGGCTGCGGGAGCACTCTTGAACGCCGACAAATCGATGACCCGGCCCGTTGGACCCAGTCCTTCGAGCGAGCGGCGCGTCTGAGCAGTAACAAACACCTTGCTTGGCGCACCGTGAACCGGAGACACCGTCGATGGAGCTGCCGCAGTGCTCGACCGAGCTGGCTCGCTCGGTGGGGTGGTCGCCGTTTCAATTGGACGATCCACCGCCGGCTTCGCCGCACTCTCCACTTTGGAAGCGCTCGGTACCGCCACCGTCTGCCGGCTGTGTCCAGAGGCCTGCTTCGGAGCGGTCACTGCATGCTTCTCAGCAGCCACCGGTTTATTCGTCGCTGCTACCGGCACCGGTTTGGGAGCCGTGTCGACAGCAGGAGTGCGCTGCACTGCTGGCTTGTGTTCGACCTTGTCAGGCTTCGCCGCGTCCACCGATGCTTTCGGGGAGTCCTTGACAGGAGCACGCTCGACCGGCTTGGCCACAATCACCTCAGGGACCGGGGCCGGCTTGGGCTCGACAGCGGTAGGGGCGACCGGCTCACTCTTCGCAGCCACTTGTGCGACCACTGCGGCGACAGGTTTGTCAACGACAACCGGTGGCACCGCGACTTCGGCAGCAGGCTTTTCGGCAGCCACCTTGGTCGTCCGAGCAGGCTTTTTGGCCAAATCGCCGACCTTGGGCGAATCAACGACCTTGGGCGAATCAACGACCTTGGGCGAATCAACCGCCTTGGCCGGTTCGGCAACCTTCACCGGTTCGGCAACCTTCGCCGGTTCGGCAACCTTCGCCGGTTCCACCTTCGTCGGAGCGACTTCCGCAGAAGGAACAACCACGGGCACAGAGGCCGGCGGCTCGACTGGCTTCGCCTTCGCGACCACCACCGGCGGCTCTACCTTCACCGGAGCCGGCTTCTCGACGACGGATGGTTTGGCATCGGCAACCGGGCGCACGGGTGCCTCGACGATTGGATTGGCAGCCCGGACCACTCGACGCGGCGGCTCGGCAACCAGTCGAGGTGGCTCGACCACAGGCGGAGGCGGAGGCGCGACTGGTACCGCGACAACAGCCTGCGTTTCGGGATGAAGCCGACTGCCGTCCTTGGCGCGACGACGAATGACCGTCTCCGAGAGGCGCTCCTGCACCGTATTCTCGTGGCGCTCCTTGTCGAAGGCCCGTCGGACCCGGTCTACCTCATCGCGCTCAAGCCGCGACATGTGGTTCTTGGCCTCGATGCCCAGGGCACGGACCTTTTCGACCAAATCCTTATGGGCAATCCCAAGCTCTTTGGCTAGCTCGTAGATTGCGACCTTGGAGCCCGACGTGCCGACGCTCTCGGTGTTCATGAATGGTTGTCCTGATTCTTCAAGCTAAGCGCAGGGGCCTGCGAGCCCGGCTGCGATCCGTCATCGACGGCAGCAAGTTGGTAGAGCGCTGCGACATCACCAACCTGGACAGTGCGCCGCAGCGATCGCGCAAATCCGCCTTTTAGAGCTGCCTCGATGCATCGCATCCGACGATGCACGTACGTACCACGACCGGCCTGCCGATGACCCAGCCGAAACAGAAGCCGCCCGCTCTGATCTGACACAGCGCGCAGCAGCTCGGCCTGGGCATCGACCTTCCGACACCCCACGCACGTCCGCATCGGCACATGCCGACACTCGAACTGCGTCTGACCCAAAACTGCTATCACGGCTTCCACCATGGACTGGTATTCCTCGCTCCGCCCTGTTAGCGGCTGCCCCTCGTCAAAAGTCGCGTCACACGACGCTTCACATCACGCGCCTCGTCGAGGGTGAGGTCCGCAGCCTGAGCCAGGCGTTCCTCGTCTTCCTCTTCCATCGACTCGAGCGTCGTATATCCAACATCCATCAGCCGCGCCACGATGTCGGGATCAATTCCCGGCAGCGGACTCGACGGTGCAACATTTCGCGACGGTGCCGGAGTGCGGCTCGGCACCGGTTCGTGACGGGCGGGTCCACTCGGCGCAAGCTCGGCCCGCGCTGGTCGCTCGCTTGGCTGCAGCGGCGGCTCACCACGCTTTTTGCGCTCCTCGTTTACGAAACCAAGCGCCGCCTCTTTGAGGCGCATCGCGCCTGCCTCTCCGCCCACACCCGGCACGTTGCGCAGGTCATCGATGCGTGCCTCGGCCAGATCCGACACCGACCGCCAGCCGAGCCGGAACAGCGTGCTCGACATTTCTTCCGACGAGCCATCCAGCCCGGCGAGAACCTGCCGCTCGACCTGTTCCATCTCGCGGACGCGGCTCTCGGCGTGGATATCAATCCGCCAGCCGGTAAGCTGCGAGGCAAGCCGTACGTTCTGACCCTTTTTGCCGATTGCCAAACTGAGCTTGTCGTCGGGAACGATCAGCTCCATGGTGTGATTTTCGGCGTCGATCACCACACGGGAAACCTCCGCAGGAGCGATCGCGTTGCAGACGAAGCGCGCTGGATCTTCGCTATAGGGAACGATGTCGATTTTCTCGCCGCGCAGCTCTTGAACCACAGCCTGGACCCGCGAGCCCTTGATGCCCACGCAGGCACCGACGGGGTCGACGTCACGATCACGAGAACTCACCGCAATCTTGCTGCGGGATCCGGGCTCACGCGCCGACGACTCGATCCGCACAATCTTTTCGTAGATCTCGCTGACCTCTTGCTCGAACAGCTTTTCAAGCAAGCCCTTCGAGGCACGCGACATCACGATCTGCGGTCCACGTGCGTTTTTCTCGATATCGACGACATAGGCCATGATGCGGTCGCCAATCCGGTAGTTTTCGCGAGGAACTTGCTCACGCACCGGCAAGATCGCCTCGGTCTTTCCGAGGTCCACGATGATGTTGCCGCGCTCGAAACGACGAACGGTACCGTTGATGAGCTCACCTTTGCGGTCGCGATACTCATTAAAGGTGTTTTCGCGTTCCGCCTCGCGGATACGCTGAATGATCACTTGCTTGGCGGTCTGAGCGGCGATGCGACCAAAGCGCTTGATGGTGTCGTGCAGATCGAGGATGTCGCCGTACTTGCGCTCTTGCTCAGAAGCCTTGTCCGAGTCGCCATCGGTATAGAAGATCTGAAACAGCAGCTCGTCGCCCACCTCGGCGCGCAGACCCTGACGGTCGGCATCCACCTTGGCAATGTCACGACCCTTGATGCCCGCCGATTCGGTGACAATGCAGACCTGGAAGAGGTCCACTTGTCCGCTGTCTTCATTGAACTGCGCCTCAAGCTCGCGCTCGAGGCCAAAGACCTTCTTGGCAGCGGTCATGATGGCCTGCTCGAGCGTTTGGACAAGGATCTTCTTGTCGATCCCTTTGTCCTTACCTACTTGCTCAAGCACCATCGAGAGGTTGGGTTGCATCGCGTCTTACCTTGCTTCCTGGCCTATGCGTCTTGGCCGATTCGTCCTGGCCTGTGCGTTGTCGCCTCTGGCTCTAGCTGCTGTCAGACGAACTCAAATACCGCGTTTGCTTTTTCAATTTCACCGATGACAAGTTCGAAGCTTCCGGCACCTTCGACCGCAATTTTTACCTTCTCGCCGTCGACCGCTTCGATCGTCCCAGAATAGTTCCGGCGCGGCACCGAATCAGGTGCCCGCGGTCCTTGCAGCGAAAACGACTGCTCTGCATCAGGACGAAGCCGGATCTTGGCCTTTTTGCCAATGAAGCGCGCAAAGTCAGAGCTCTTCTTCAGCGGTCGATCAACACCTGGCGAGCTGACTTCCAAGCTGTAAGCGCCAGGCAACAGATCATGAACATCAAGCAGCGCGGACACCTCTCGCGAGATCGTCACGCAGTCTTGATGGCCCACATGACCTTGCCCTGGAAGTCGATCGAACGTCACGCGCAGCACACAGCCCGAAGGACCACGGGTCCATTCCACATCGACAAGCTCGTACCCCTGTCCGTCTACGGCAGGCTCGATCAGCTTGTGCAGGGCTTTGAGGTCAACGGGTCTCATGGCTTCTTTCAAAAAAAAAGGCGGGTCCGGGCGGGCCCACCTTCCGTGGATTCCTACCAAAATGTATCTCCGCCTATACCACCACCTGTGCCTTTTGCGCAAGAGTCAAGCTCTGCACCGACGCAAGGGGCCGACCACATTCGGCCGCTGATAAACCCTCAAAAAACCGCCTGCTTTTTTGGTCCGACCATGCCACGAGTTGTGAACTGGACTGCTCAGCATCATCGATTCCGCCGCTTCGCCCATTCTCCAGCCGCCCGGGTCTACCGCTTTTGTGCTAGTTCCTTTCGCACTCACATGGCGATTGAGACTCAAAAGACCCACGAACTACTGGAGTCCCTTGGGGAGCGGCTCACTGCTCTCCGAGGGCATCTTTGACATCGAGAAGCTAGAGGAGCGGCTGCTCGAAATCGAACAGATTTCCGCCGACCCCTCATTCTGGAACCAGCAGGAAAAGGCGCAGACTCTGCTCCGCGAGCAGTCTGGTCATAAACAGACCGTTGGTGAGTGGCAACGACTATCGCGTGCATTACAAGACGCCAAGGTGCTGCTCGAGCTGGCCGAGGAAGTGCAAGACGAAGGCGAGGCCGCAGAGTCGCTCAAACAAGCGCGGCATGTCGAAGAAGGCGTAGCAACGATGGAGCTACGTCGGATGCTGTCCGGCGAGCAAGATCACACCGATGCGCTGGTATCGATCAATGCGGGTGCGGGCGGTGTCGATGCGCAGGACTGGGCCGATATGCTGCGGCGAATGTATTACCGCTGGGCGGAACGGCGCGGCTTTGCGATCGAAGAGCTGGATCTCCAAGAGGGCGAAGAGGCCGGGATCAAGTCCGTCAGCTTTGCGGTGCGCGGACAGAACTCCTTTGGATATCTCAAAGCGGAAAGTGGCGTGCATCGCTTGGTGCGGATCTCGCCGTTCGACTCGAACGCTCGCCGACACACCGCGTTTGCAGCGGTCTTTGTCTACCCAGAGATTGACGACTCGATCGAGATCGACATCCGCGAAGAAGACATTGAAATCCAGACGATGCGCTCGGGTGGTGCGGGTGGTCAGCACGTCAACAAGACTGAAAGCGCGGTTCGGCTCATCCACAAACCGACCGGACTCGTCGCCAAGTGCCAGTCCGAACGCTCCCAGCACAAGAACCGCTCGACGGCGATGAAGATGCTACGAGCGATGCTCTATGCCCAAAAGCTGCGCGAGCAAGAAGCCAAGATCGACGAAGCCAACAGCCACAAAAAAGCAATCGAGTGGGGCAGCCAGATTCGCTCCTACGTACTGGCTCCGTATCGACTGGTCACCGATCACCGCAGCGAACTCAAGCTTGGCAATGTCGACGCCGTGCTTGACGGGGATCTCGACGAGTTCATCAAGGCCTACCTGATTCAGGCCGCAGGATAACCCTATGGATGCTGCCCAGTCCGTCAGCGAGCAGTTTCGCGCCGACTTCGCGTTCGACCCAGACGTGGTGCTGTTCAACAACGCGGGCGTCGCCCCGATGAGCCAATACGCCGAGGCTGCGCTCCAGAAGATGAGCCATCACCTACGCCGGGGTTGGTTCGATCTCGATGCGGCGTTGCGGCTCTACGAGCAGGCTCGGGTCTCGTTTGCACGATTGACTGGGGCACGGCCCGAGGATGTGGCGATGATGCAAACCTGTGCGGCGGCCATCTCGCAGGTCGCACTAGGTTTGTCGCTACGTCCCGGTGATGAGATCGTCCTTGCGGATCAGGAATACCCCTCGAACGCGTATCCCTGGCACGTCGCGGCCCAGCGAGCGTCGGCGCTACTCCGGGTGGTACGCTCACAGCCCGATTTTAGCCTGCCCACCGAAACCATCATCGCTGCGATTGGTCCACAGACTCGGGTGGTGGCGGTGTCGTGGGTGCAGTTCCAGACCGGTGCCGTGCTCGATCTGCCTGCCCTGAGCCAAGCGTGTCGCCGAGTGGGTGCCTGGCTGGTGGTGGATGCCATTCAGGGGCTCGGTGTGCTGCCGTTTGATCTCACGAGCATGGGCGTTGATGCCGTGTGCGGCGGAACCCACAAGTGGTTGTGCGGGCCGCTCGGTCAGGGTCTGCTTGCGCTGGCACCGGGACGGGCGGCCGAGCTGACCCCTCTGCTGCATGGTGCGATGACCTACGGTACTCCCGACGATCCAGTCGATCCCAGCCGAGCCCCGCGACCCGATGCCAAGCGGTTCGAGCCGGGTGCCCCTCCCCTGCTCGCCTCCGTGGCCGGTGCGGCTGCTATCGATCGACTGCTGACGCTGGGCATCGATAACGTGCATCAGGCCGCGCTGCGAATCTCCGATCGCTTGATCACTGGACTGGCGACGCGTGGTGCCAGGCTGCTACTGCCGGTGGGAAGCGCTCTCCGCTCGCCAATCGTCACGTTTGTACCGAGAGGCAACGTGGAGGCGGTCGCGGCTCGCTTGAGCGCAAACAAGGTCGCTTGTGCCCGTCGCGCAGGTGGGATTCGCTTGTCGCCTCACGCTTTCAATCAGCCAAGCGATGTGGAGCGCTTCTTTGCCATCCTCGACGCGGCTTGAGCTGTTCGCGATCGCGGCGCCGGGACTTGAGGGAATCCTTGCTCGCGAGCTGGCGCAGATCGTTCCATCAGCGCAGCCGCGTGAGGTTCCCGGTGGGGTGATGCTACACGGGGATCTATCGACACTGTACCGGGTCAATCTCTGGACGCGTCTGGCCACTCGGGTGCTTGTACGGATCGGTACGGTACGTGCGCTGCACTTCGAGGAGCTGCGCCGCAAGACCTCCGCCCTGCCGATTCAATCGTTTGTCCGATCGGCGGTCCGCCTTCGTGTTTCAGCGACGGCCCATCGCTGTCGATTGATCCACACCGGTGCCATCATCGAGCGCGTCGAACTGGCCCTGGCTGATGCGGGGCTGACCACAACTTTGGACGAAGCTGCACCGCTTTTGCAGGTCTTCATCCGAGGTGACTCCGATCTGTTCACGCTGTCCATCGATAGCTCGGGTGAGCTACTGCACCGTCGTGGCTATCGACTCGAAGATGGCGGCGCACCGCTGCGTGAAACGCTGGCACCGGCACTCCTTGAGCTAGCGGGATATGCCCCAGCTCTGGCCTTCTGCGATCCAATGTGTGGAGCAGCAACGCTTGCCATCGAAGCTGCGATGCTTGCCCTACAGCGCGCCCCTGGCATCGGACGACGCTTTGCCTTTCAAGACTGGGCTAGCTATTCACCGCTGCTCTGGCAACAAATCACCGCCGAGGCCCGCAGAGACGAGCGGGTCCAGTTGGCTCAGCCGATCTTCGTGAGCGATCGCGATCCGAAAGTACTGGATCTGGCCCGTCGAAACGCCGATAGAGCCGGTGTCCTTGCGCACCTTCAACTTCAGTGCACCGATGTTCGCAATCTGCGACTACCGCCCGTCGAACAGGGGCTGGTCTTGTGCAACCCGCCCTACGGCAAGCGATTGCGCGATCCGCGACTCATCGATACCTATCGCTCGCTCGGTGCGCTTTCCCGTCGCTCACCCGGGTTTCGACTGTCGGTGTTTACCACCACTGCCCAGCTTGCTACGGCCGCTGGAACGGTCCGCGGTGTTCACTGGCTCCGCAACGGTGGGCTCCGTGTTGGCCTGTTTTCCGTCGGAAAACCTGACGTAGCGCCAGCGCCTAGTCCTTCTTTAGCATCTTCACCACAGGCTTGAGCTTGACGTCGATCGTCCCCGCCGACGGCACCGGGTCGCCTGACAGGTAGCGGGCGGTCACGGCCATCAGCACGTTGAGCGGCTTCGAGGGATCGCGCACGGCACCCACGAACACATCGTGTGCCGGAGAACCATCGGGCACCGGCAGTGGATTGCCGTTATCGGTGATCTGGCCTTTGCGCGCCAACGGACCGACCGTGCCTAGGTACACCGCCCGAGGATCAGTGGTGCTACGAATTCCGTCAGGACCGATGTAGGTTTCGATCTTGGTGATGTCGATGTCGACGCCGTTTATTGCCGTGTAGAAGAGCTGCACGTCGCGCATGTTGTCCGCATTCGACTGAGCAAAGCCGCTCGTGAAGGCCGGATCTTTCGAAAAATCGACGACAAACAGCACGAGCAGCTTGATATCACCCGCGCACAGCATCGTTGGTTCGTCACATAGACCGGTCACTTGGTAGCTAGTGGTCAATCCCAACAGGCCGGGCAATGCGGAACACTGAATGCCAAATAAATTCGCGCACGTAATCTTCAATCCCTGATAAGTGCCGGGGATACTCAAGTTCAGTTTGAGATCGTAGTGAAGGGTCTGCTCAGCGAGGGCAAGCTCTTGCTCAGTGACAGCTCCACAGCCGGTAGCAGCAGTACCGAGCAGAGCCAATGCGCAAGCAAACCGAGCAGCACGTGACTTCAAGGAAGCTAAGTTCTCGAATAGATATTTTCTCATAAAAAGAAATATATCATAAAAGAACAGCGACCCGAATGGACAACCGGATAAACCCCATGCACATCAAGCACATAGGGTTTGAAAATGCCCGCTAGGTCAAAGAGATTACAGCGCTGCTTAGATTTGCGGAGCTGTAACGCGCAGC
>ERZ724524.2112-NODE-2112-length-13129-cov-7.249962_pt1 | contig 13129 bp, 10 predicted proteins | sample MGYA00376057_ERZ724524 | MGnify/ENA primary metagenome ERZ724524 (study PRJEB28724, sample SAMN07190888) | wastewater metagenome | isolation source: influent of sewage treatment plant in Hong Hong | place: USA: Christiansburg, Virginia | collected 2016-03-01 ...
GAGCTCCTCTGAATTGGCTATGCTGTCAACCCAAACTGTTTTAACCCCTAGCAATCGGCCAAAAAAAAGAGCAAAAAACCCAGGAGCAGCCCCCGTGGAAATTACTACGTCAGGCCGGACTCTTATCAACACCCAAAATACCTGAAATGCCATAACAATCATCTGAAATCGTTTTGACATACTAGCATCCCGAACACAATAAAAACGCTCCTCACCAACGTCCATCGCAAGACCTCGCTCTGTTGTTACATAAGACACAACAAACCCTTCAAAAGCTGGTCTCAGTCGCATTAACTGAACCCAATGGCCACCGACGGAGGCGACAGCAAGTAGTTTTTTCATCTTTATCTAACACCAATTTCAAAACACTCTGATTTCAAAACCGACAACTAAGCTCTGACCGCGTCCAAACGCGCGCCACTCCGAATACTATCTAGCGAAGCCAACAAGATGCACGCCACTCCAAAACCGATTGCGTAAGGCTGGTATGGCGAAGCCGAAACCAAAAATATTAATCCAAAAAAAACGTAAGCCGCGGCTTTCATTTTCCCTACGCTTGAAATCAAGAAGGCACGCACATATCCAAACAGAACCAATGCAGAAAAAACACCGTATTTGACATAAAAAGTCAAATACGCACAATCGATATTGACGTTTTCCGATTCTAAGCCGCGATACGCAAACCATGGAATATCAAAAAACGTCCCAGGACCAAATCCGAAAATTGCTTCAGAAAATGACATCCCCTCAATCAAATCCAAACCGGGGCCATACCTTGTAACAATCTGCAGCAGCAATCCTTCAGACTCTAACCCCGATACAATTCGCTCTGCGCCTATTAAATAACTAATCCAGAAAAACAGCCCCATTGAACTTAGACCAAGGATCGCCATCTGAAAAAATCTCTTAGGCGAACTAACCTGAGTTACCAATACTGCCAACAGTGTGGACAGAAGAACGAAACGTGAATTTGACAACAGCACACAAGCCACCGCAACAACCGTAGCAATTAATGCCAATCGCCGCTCACGCTCAAAGTATCTCTTGAAATTCACATAATAAATTATGAACGCAACAGAGAAATATGTCGCAACATCTAAATAACGGTACGAATTTACCTCGTAATACTCGTCTTTATATGCAACGACCCCCATTTTTATCCACAAGAGATCCAGAAAGTTAAAAACGCCCCCTACAACTACAAGCCAACACATTTCTCTCGAACTCAAAACAAACCGACCTGCTCGAGCAAAGTTAGCGACCACTAAGAACAACAGCACCGCCATAACTGGCCTAGTATCTTTGATGAAGTATTTAGTAAGCTCTGCAGTAAGACCAAAAATAAAGAAATAAATGAAAAACACGGCGAGCATCAATGCAACCCATCTATCGCCAACCAATCTCTTAGCACGCCCCGCCACAGCCATAAATACAAGCCCGACAAAAGCGCCTAACAAATAAAAATCGTAGAAATAAATACCGCTACGCGAAATAACATCAGCATAGGAATTGCCGGTAGGGACGACCAAAACTAACCATACAAACATCAATACGGAAAGCCTTGCGCTTCGAAGTACCCCCACCCCAGCAGCAAAGGCAAATAATGCGCATAAATAGAACATAGCCTACGCTACCAAATTAATCGAAACAGTCTTCGACGCGGCCATTGGCTAACAGATCAGCCTATGGCCGCTTCCTTGTCAGAAGGCAGCAAGGACCTCCTCAACTCTTGCTGCTGTATGAATAGCTATAGACATAACCCTTGTAGCCATACCTGTAGCGCTGACGATTAGTATCTAGATCGTTAAACACGAACCCCTTAACCTGGACACCAGACTGTTTCAAGCGCTTGACCGCTTGCTCCAACTCTCGAATAGGGTGGCGACCAGCTCGGGCAACCATAAGCGTCGCCCCAACGTGGCGACCAATGATCGCAGCATCAGAGGCCGCCAAAATAGGTGGAGCGTCAACAATCAGCGTATCAAAGCGCTCACTCAATTGCTCAAGCATCTCTTCGAAGCGAAGATGCATTAGAAGCTCGGATGGATTCGGGGGAATTTGCCCTGTAGTCACAACCCAAAGATTGGGAATCGCAGTCGGTTTAACGACATCATCCAGACTCGCAGAGCCCGCAACATACTCCGAAACACCGACCTCACGACGCAGTCCAAACTCTTTGTTGATATGACCACGACGCAAGTCGGCATCAACTATCACAATCCGTTTACCAGCCTGAGCAAGTACAGCCCCTAAGTTTTTGGTAATGAAGCTCTTTCCAAGACCGGGACTTGCTCCAGTAATAAGAAGTGAGTTCTGCTGAGCATCAAGCAACGCGAAGTGAATCGTTGTCCGAAGACTACGAATACTTTCAATTGCATCATCTTCAGGCTTAGTGATGGCCAACAACTCTCCGGCCCCTCTATTCGCCTTACTACGTGCGACCAATGCAACCTCATCCTCGCTGTGCGGGATCGAAGCGTACACAGGGAGCCCCAAACGCGACTCAATCTCCTCAGGGTCCTGAACAACCACACTCATAGAGCGCATAACCAAAACGACCCCGACACTGGCTACAACGCCCAAAAATCCGCCAATAACAAGAATTACTATTGACTTCAAGCCAATTGGCTGGCTTGTAACGATAGCTTGATCAATTATTCGGACATCCCCAACAGTACCTGCCTTACTAACCCGTAGTTGCTGAGCTGTATTGATAAGATTCGTATAGAGAACCGTATTTACCTCAACATCGCGAGCCAAACGCAATACAGTTTGCTGAGTATCCGGCAGTTTCGACACATCCTGATCGAACTGGGCACGTCGCTGTTTGAGCTTCTCTATTCGCGCGTCAGCAGCCTGAATACGGGGATGCTCTTGAGTGAAATATTGACGCAGTTCGTCACGCTCTTGACGCAAGGCAACTATTTGATTGTCAACCTCAACCAAAGACAGCAGAACACTCTGTGTTTCAATATTCAAATCTAGAGAGCCACGACTTTGCCGATAGCCGTTATAAGCCGCCTCAGCAGAGTCCATCTGACGCTTAACTTCTGGCAACTGCTTTTCAAGGAACAACAACGTATTCTCGGCTTCTGCAGAGCGGCGCTCTACATTCTGGCGAACATATGTCTTCAGAATGTCGTCCAAGACGATGCCAATTTTCTCGGCATCAGCACCTTCTAAAGTCAGCTCTAAAATCCCGGACTTCTTGCCTTTCTCTTTAATGCTGTATTTTGCATTGAGTGATTTAAGAGCTTCATCAGGAGAAAGCTTAATCAACGTAAAGCTCGTACCCGGACGAGCTTTTAAATCCGCCACAAATATTGAGAACTTACCAGCATTTACTCTAGTCCCAACCTTCCCCTTCAGAACTGACACGTCATCTGCAGTAAAGACTTCAATAGCACCAGCCTCAGCCACGACGAGGGTCATTTTTTGATCAAGCATGTCGCGTGGCACCTCAAGGGCGTCGACCTGAATGCTTTCTCCTCCCCAGCCATAACTGGATAATCCTAGAGGGGGAGCATTGAACCCTTCATCTTTATAACGTCTAGCCATCGCACGACCAACAAGCGGAAAATACTTCGGCTCCGCAATAATATTCAGGCGTTGTCGTTGAACGACTTTCTCTAGGACCATTCGAGATGCGAGGATCTCTTGTTCAGCAGCAACCGTGGTGTCGCCTGCGAGGCCCATTAAAGAACCTAACTCTTTGAGGCCAGTTAAGGCTGAAGAAGCTTTTTCTTCTACTTGCAGCAGTCCGCTAGCTCTGTACTCTGGTCGAGCGACAAACGTCCAAGCCAAGCCAAGCAACACGCCAGCAATGGTTATAGCTGCAATTAGCCAGCGGTATTCGAAGAAGACAGCGATGATCTCGCCAAGGGCGATACCTCTGTCGTCTTGGTCCTCCATGCCCTGCATCGGGGCACTCGGTTTGATTTGATCGTGTTCCATGAATGGACAGTCCGTTGTGTTTTGTCGGGCTAAAATCCGACCTACTGATATGGGTTTTACGGGTTAAAAACCCGAGCGACAGGCAGACTAGGTGCTTAGGGGTTGTTGCGACCACCAAACAGGGGGTACTTAGACCCGCTCAGCTGCCAAAGTGTCTGGGCGGTAGGCAAGATGTTGGTAATTACCCGGTTCCAGCGCACCACGTCGGCAGCATCCACATAAATAATGTCCCGCGGACGCAAGGGAAAGCGGTCAGCCAGCAGCATGGCATCTGGCGAACTGCCGTCCAAGTGGAAGAGCTCCGGCGTTTCGCTTTCTCCACGCATTACGTAAATCCACTTGGGGTTCGACTTTTCCTGGGTGATATAGCCGGTGTCGGCCAAGGCCTCAGCTAGGGTCGAGCGCTTCTTCGTCATGACCAAGGTCCCGGGTTTTTGCACCTCGCCCAACACAAAGATCTTATTGAAGCTACGGTCTGACACGTTAACGATGTCGCCAGACTCCAGCAGGGCGTTTTGTTCGGTGGCACCCTCTTCGTACATGGACTGGATGTCTACCCGGAAGGTGGTTCCCTTGCGGGTCAGCAGCACGCGGCTGTGATCGGCCTCGGGGGTAAAGCCACCGGCACGGTTGACGGCTTCGAGCACCGTCATCGGGATGTCGGTCACATCCTGCAGGCCGGGCTTGGCCACTTCGCCCACCACATACACGCGCTTGCTGCGGAAGGCCGTCATGCGCACGTCGAGCTGCACTTTTTCGATGTACTTGGAGAGGCGGGTTACCAGCAGGTCGCGAATCTGGCGGGTAGTCTTGCCGGCCACCGGCAGCACCCCCACGTAAGGGTAATAGATGGTGCCGTCTTCGGCCACGACCGTACCGGCCTGCGTGGCATCGCGGTACTGACCAGCCGGGGTAGTGAGTTCGGGGTGATCCCACACGATGATGCTCAGGATGTCACCGGGGCCAACCCGGTAGTCCACCGCCGGCACGTTGCTGTTTTGCGTCTTTCTGGTGGCATCGGCGGCGGCGCTCAAACTCGCGCGGGCGGGCTGGGCATTTTTGAACTGCTCGATGATCAGTTCGGCGTTGATGGGTTTGATCTTGACGTTGTCGGGCACCGCCTCGGCGGCGCCTTCCTGTCTTACCGGCAGCTTGACTGCCGACTCTTCGCGCATGGAATAGGCGCGGTCACCGGGAACAATGGCGCAGGCCCCCAGCAGGGAGGCCAGGCCGGCCACGAGCACACCGCGGGAGAATCTGCTGCTGGAAGATCGGGACATACTTGAATCGGCTTGGTGTCGGGATGCGGTCATGGTTCGAAGTTCAGTTAAGGGGGGCGTTTTTTGCTGCAAACGCCCCCAATTCGAAAGTGACAGGCACAGGTTTGTTGCGGACCGAGTGATCATCCACTTCAGATCCGAAACGCCATAAAGCGCCATGGAAACAGAAATTTACCGCCGGAATCCTACCATGCCGACCCGGGTGAACTGCACCCGGGCGCCGCCCGGCTACAGGCATGGCGCCAAAAATGGCACGCTCCGTACGCAACGGGCGCAGGCGGGCAGAAAGCTCAGCTGGAAATCCGCTTGGCAATCAGCGCACCAATCACCACGGCACCGGCCAGCAGCATGAGGCCGCCGTCCTGCTCTTCGGTGGGCGTGCGCGTGGCGGCCTGCGGGGACGTGGCGCCGGCTTCGGGCGCACGACGATACGTGCTGCTGCCGCCAGCCGCACGGGCGCCGGCACCAAAATCAACGGCCGGCATCAAACCGTGTACTGAAGGCAGGCTGGCCTGAGGAACGCTGGTGGCCGCCCCCAGGACGTCGCCGGGTGCCGACCACGCTGCCCCTGCCGTTAAGAATCCCGCTGCTGCAATAAATGAACAGAGAATTTTACGCATGATGGCTGAGCTGAAAAGCGCGGTTAAAATGTGATGAAGATGAGGATGCAAAAATCACGCCTGAATTTTTTTCATGTGAGAAATTACCGAACTATTCACAATAATTCATCATGTTGGAATGTAATATGGATTTTGCACTTGCAGCATCGAAGGAAGTCCGACGGGCCGAGTGTAAAATTTTTCGACACAAAATTCATTCAGATCAAGCCGGCGGGTGCCGGGATATGCCCTTTACCGATTCGGATAAATTCATGTATCATTTAGCATCTAGTTGTTTCTAAAGAAATTTTATCGACTTGTTGAAATTTACTGTGGCGCGCTGTGCAGTTTGTCTCACAGAGGTTAAATTTTAGCGTGCATTTTTTTGTGAATTTTTCCGCCATCGCAGTGCACCATAATCTTCCAGGTTCGAAATGTTCAGCTTGATTGACAACCATCACAGCTTCCTTCGTCCAAGTTACACACTGACGTCCGCCCTCGAGGCCATCCTCGATCCGCTCGTGTCGGTGCTGGCGCTGTACGTTATTACTGTGCTACTGGGCTTCACGCCCGGGGCCAACTACGTGATCCTGGGGGTGCTGTGCTTTTCGCTGATGTTTCCGGGCAACGCCGGCTTTCACGAAAGCACGCGTCGCGTGGTGCGCAAGGTGGTCACCAACTGGTTGCTGCTGGTGGCGATTCTGGGGGGCTTTGGTTACGCCAGCGGCTACATCCATTCGTTTCCACGTTCGGTGATCTGGACGTGGACGCTGCTTACCCCCTTTCTGCTGATTGGTACGCACTTTCTTGCCCGTCTGGCACTGCTGCATGTGCTGTCCGAGGGGCGCCGCCAGCGCACGGCGGTGGTGGCCGGCGTTAACGATGTGGGCCTGCGCCTGAGCAGCCAGTTTCGTGACAATCCCTACCTGGGCTGCCGGGTTGTCGGATTTTTTGACGATCGCAATCTGGACCGTTTGCCCGACACGGGCGACCTGCCTACGCTGGGCCGCATGGCCGATCTGGCCAGCTTTGTGAAGCTGAACCGTATCGATCACATTTACCTGGCGGTGCCGATGGCCAGCCAGCCACGCATCCTTTCCCTGCTCGACGACCTGAAGGACACTACGGCATCGATCTTTTTTGTGCCCGACATTTTTGTAACTGACCTTATCCAGGGGCAGCTTCACAGTGTGGGCAACACGCCGGTGGTGGCCGTTTGCGAGACGCCGTTCACGGGCTTCCGGGGGCTGATCAAGCGCCTGTCGGACATTGTGATTGCGCTGATTCTGATGCTGCTGTTGCTGCCGGTGATGCTGGGGGTGGCGATTGGCGTGAAAACGTCGTCGCCGGGGCCGATCATCTTCAAGCAGCGCCGCTATGGGCTGGATGGGCAGGAGATTCTGGTTTACAAGTTTCGCTCGATGACGGCCACCGACAATGGTGCGGTGGTGAAGCAAGCCACCAAAAACGATCAGCGGATTACCCCTTTTGGTGCATTCATCCGCAAGACGTCACTGGATGAGCTGCCGCAGTTCATCAACGTGCTGCAGGGTCGCATGAGCATCGTCGGCCCCCGCCCCCACGCGGTGGCCCACAACGAAACCTATCGCAAGATCGTCAAGGGCTACATGGTTCGCCACAAGGTCAAGCCGGGCATTACCGGCTGGGCGCAGGTGAGCGGCTATCGGGGCGAGACGGAAACCGTGGACAAGATGGAGAAGCGGATCGAGTACGACCTGGAATACCTGCGCAACTGGTCGCTGGGTTTTGATCTGTGGATCATCTTCAAGACGGTGGCGGTTGTCTTCAAGGACAAGAACGCCTATTGAGCCTGTTCAGGCCGCCATGCGTGTGAGCTGCCGCACGGCGGTGGCCAGACGCGTGGAGAGGCGGGAAGCCCCCGCCCCTACCCTGCCCGGCAGCCGGTGCCCCGCCGGCAAGCCTTGGGCGCTACGCCTGAGGATGAGCGCCGCCCACTGCCCTTCAGGGGTTTCCATGTAGTCGTCGATGGCGCCCTGCATGCCCTTGCGGGCGGCCTTCTGCGATGCAAACCCCAGCATGGGGAAGATGAGCGGGTGGGCCGCATACAGGGCCACCACTTCAGACACTTCGTCAGGATCAATATGCCGTGACAGCACGTACACGGCGGTGATCGAGGCGAGGATTTCACGCTTCAGGCCATTCTCGAATTCGATCCTGGCCCGCGGGCGAAAGAGCTGGGCCAGCACGCCATGCCGCGGCCGGCGGGCAAAGCCGAGCTCTTTCCAAGGCTCGTCACAGAGCATCCATTCAAGACAGCGCCCCGCCGCCTCCCGCGCGTCCATGGCGGTGTTCACCGGCCTCGGGCGTCGCCCCAGCGCAGGGCGCATTCATCGTCACCAACGTAATACGTGTCGCCCTTGCGGTCGACGCAGTATTGCGGCGAGATGATCATTTCAGAGAAATACTGCGCTTCGGCGATGCGGGTGTACTCAAACAGAATGCTGCGCTCGACCTTGGCGCGCGACCTGATGTGGCTGCCGTGACCAATCCAGGTGGGGCCGATGATGGAGGCACCCGGGTCGATGCGCACGCTGGAGCCGATATACACGGGGCCGACGATCTGCACGCTGTCCCAGGCGATGGAGGTGTTGGGGCCAACCCACACGCCGGGACGGATCTCTTTGCCGGGCATGTCCATTTGGGCCACTTCGCCGCTGAGCACGCGCTGCAGCACCGTCCAGTAGTCGCTCAGGCGGCCGATGTCGATCCAGTTGAAAAAGCGCTTCTGGGCGTAGAACGGCAGCTCGCGTTCCACCAGCATCGGAAAGAGTTCGCTGCCGATGTCGAAGGTTTTGCCGGACGGGACGAGATCGAGCACGGAGGGCTCGAAAATGTAGATGCCGGTGCTGGCCAGGGTGGACTTGGCTTCTTCGGGGGTGGGTTTTTCCTGGAAGGACTTGATGCGGCCATTGGCGTCGGCAACGACAACGCCGTAGTTTTGCACCTGGTCGCGCGGCACTTCGAGGGCCACCACGCTGGCCACGGCCTGCTTGGTGCGGTGCTCGTGGAGGGCGGCGCCGATGTCGAGGTCAATGATGGCGTCGCCACAGATGACGAGCGTGGTTTCGTCGAAGAAACCGCTGAAATCCTGGATTTTGCGCATTCCACCGGCAGAACCGGCGGGTTTGGGGACGATGTCGCCGTGATCGCGCACGCCTTCGTAGGAATAGCCGATGGAAACGCCCCAGCGGTGCCCGTTGCCGAAGTAGTTTTCAATTTTGTAGTGGTTGAAGGCCACGTTGATCATGATCTCGCGGATGCCGTAGCGGGCAAGATGTTCGATCAGGTATTCCATGACCGGCTTGCCCAGGATTGGCACCATGGGCTTCGGCATGTTTTTGGTCAGTGGTCTGACCCGCGTTCCCTGGCCTGCCGCCAGAATCATTCCCTTTGCCAATTTGCTACTCCCTGGTTAACAGCGTCTGTATGTCGTGTGGCATTAATTTTAACATTCCAGACAGATACACAAGGATAGAACATCCACCACGCGGCGGCTGGCGCTTAAAAGCGGGCGAGCCAGGCGGCGGCGTCGGCATGGATGAGGGCATAGGCGGCGCGATGCGATGCGTCGCCCTGGCGGTAGGGGTCGGGAATTTCACGCTTGTTCCAGCGCCCCATCAGAAAGGTTTTGCCACGGGCGGTGGGGTCGAGGGACAGCACGTATTCGAGGTGGTGGCTTTGCATGACGAGGATGAGGTCTGCCCAGCGGGTGTGCTCGACCTTGATCTGCCGCGCCCGGTGCGCCTGCATGGGCACGCCCAGCTCGTCCATGACGAGGAGCGCCGTGTCATCGGCCGGATGATCGACCAGCGCGCCAATGCCGGCGGAACGCACGTCGGCTTTTCGCCCCGCCAGGGCGATTTCATGGCGAAGCAGGTATTCCGCAACCGGACTGCGGCAGATGTTTCCGGTGCAAACAGTAAGAATGTTGTGGAACACGGACGTTTTTTTACCGAGGGCGGGAAAGGCGGTTATGTTACCCGGAGTCGGCATCGCCTGGCTTAAGGCGTGTTGTCGGACTGAAGTCCGACCCACAAAAACATCGCAGGCCGACTCTGTGGGTCGGACTTCAGTCCGACAACCCAGCCTCACCCTCCGAGTCGGACTGAAGTCCGACCCACGAAAAAAAGAGGGAGAGCCGAAGCTCTCCCTCTTTTTACTTGCTGGCGGAGTGGACGGGACTCGAACCCGCGACCCCCGGCGTGACAGGCCGGTATTCTAACCAACTGAACTACCACTCCAAAACTTTGGCGTCCCCACGGGGATTCGAACCCCGGTTACCGCCGTGAAAGGGCGGTGTCCTAGGCCTCTAGACGATGGGGACCCAGAAACTACAGAAACTTGGTGGAGGTAAACGGGATCGAACCGATGACCTCTTGCATGCCATGCAAGCGCTCTCCCAGCTGAGCTATACCCCCGTGCAACGAGAAACGCATTATAGGCAAGGGTAACCCGCTTGTAAACCCCTATCTTGCATTTTGCTGAAAAGACCTGGGATTACCCCCCCTGCCCCGGATCGACGCCCATGAAAAACGGCGGCCGAAGCCGCCGTTTTTATGAACCTGCCTGACAAGAAGCTATCAGGCGGCCTTGCGACGACGGGCAGCAGCCAGACCGGCCATGCCAAGGCCCAGCAGCGCCATGGAGGTGGGTTCCGGAACGGTCGCGCGGACAACACCGCCGATAACGCTGAAAGAACCGTCGAACTGGCCGTCAGTGAGGCTAGCCGGCAGGCCGAACGGGTTGTTGGCGGGGATGGAGTCCAGCGTAGCGAACAAGCCGCTGAAGCCGGTACCGCCAACATCGGTTTCGCTGACGTCGATGGTCCAGGTGCCGTTGCCTGCGGTGCCGCCCAGGGTGTGCACTACGGACAGGGAGCCGGTACCGATACCAGCGCCGAGGGGTCCGAAGATGTTGCCAAGCAGCAGGTTGAGGCTGCTGGCGGAAGCACTGAACGCACCGCCCGTAACGGCGTTGCCGTCAGAGGTGAAGGTGTTGGTGGTGAAGTCGTAAATGAAGTGGTTACCAACGATACCGCTGTTGGTGACGGCAGCCGTGCCGAGGGGAACGAAGTTGGGCGTGTTGGAGACCAGCTCCGGACCAGCGATGGCCGGGGTGTAGTCGATGGTGACAAGACCCTTGCGCTCGGCGCTGACGACGTTGTTGGCCGGAAGGTTCAGATCCAGCAGGCCGGTCAGGCCAGTCAGCGCGATCGTGTAGACGTTCGGGGTGCCATCGGCAAAACCGGAAATGTGGAACTGGCCGGAGAAATTGGCCGTCGAGGTGAAAACAGCGGAGTGCGCAACGGAAGCGCTGCCGAGGGTCAGTGCCGCGCCAAGGGCGAGGACGATCTGTTTCTTGATCATGCGGGATCCTTTCAAAAAAATCATGAATGAATATTGTGGGCTGCGACACAATTCCGGGAATTCTTTGCGCGAACACATTGCGCCGCAATATTCAATCAATAGCAAATATTATGCCGAACAAAGCAAGGGTCCGTTTCTTATGGACATTCCCATTGTGGGCGTCGTCAAACAGGCCCCTGTGTAAAAAAATCTGACAAATCCCGGAAGACTGGCCGCCTAAAGAACCTTGCCGGGGTTCATCAACTTTTGTGGATCGAAAAGCGCCTTGATACCCCGCATGAGTTCGAGTTCGAGGCTGGCCTTGTAGCGCGGCATGAGTTCTCGCTTGAGCTGACCGATGCCATGCTCGGCCGAGATGGAGCCGTTGAGTGCATGCACGAGATCGTGAACGATGCGCCCGACCTCCTCGGTGCGCGCAATGAAGGTGGCGTTTTCGTCACGACTGGGGCGGGACAGGTTGTAGTGCAGGTTGCCGTCGCCCAAATGCCCGAAGGCCACGATGCGGATGCCGGGGTGGCAGGCCTGCAGGGCCAGGCTGGCGCGGTCGAGGAATTCCGGGATGGCGCTGACGGGTACCGAGATGTCGTGCTTGATGCTGACGCCTTCGCGCTTCTGGGCTTCGGAGATATTCTCGCGCAGGCTCCACAGGGCGGCAGCCTGGGCGCCGGTGGCCGCAACGGTGCCGTCGAGTACGGCGCCATCGGCGATGGCCTGTTCGAGTTCGGCGTCGAGGAGCGTTGCCAGATTGCTGCCGGCCTGGGTGTCGGTCAGCTCGGTGAGCACATACCAGGGACAGGCGCGGTCGAGCGGGTCGCGGGCGCCGGGAATGTGCTGCAGCACCAGCTCAAGGGACGGGCGACTGATCAGTTCGAAGGCGGTCACCCGGTCGCCGGCCACGCCACGCAGACGTGCCAGCAGGCCCACCGCCGCGGCCGGGTCGAGTACCGCCAGCCAGGCGGTGACGGCACAGCGCGGACGCGCAAAGAGTTTGAGCGTGGCGGCGGTGACGATGCCGAGGGTGCCTTCGGCGCCGATGAAGAGCTGCTTGAGGTCGTAGCCGGTGTTGTCCTTGCGCAGCGCGCGCAGGCCATGCCAGATTTCTCCGCTGGGCAGGACAACTTCCAGCCCGAGTACCAGTTCGCGGGTGTTGCCGTAGCGCAGCACTTGCACGCCGCCCGCGTTGGTGGAGATCACGCCGCCGACTTCGCAGGAGCCTTCGCTGGCCAGGGACAGGGGAAAGAGGCGGTCGGCCTCCTCCGCCGCGGCCTGTACCAGGGCCAGCGGCACGCCGGCTTCGACGGTGATGGCGTTGTTGGCGGCGTCCACGTGGCGAATCCGCCGCAGCCGCGACAGGTTGATGACGATGGCGGCGCCGTCGTCGAGGGGCGTCGCTCCGCCGCACAGGCCGGTGTTTCCGCCTTGCGGCACTACCGGACAACCGGCAGCGGCACAGGCGCGCATCACGGCCGCGACCTCGGCGGTGTCGGCCGGCATCACCACCGCCCGCGCCCTGCCCGTATAGCGCCCCCGCCAGTCGGTAAGAAACGGCGCCATATCGGCGTCAGCCGTCAGGCAATGGGCGGCGCCAACGATGTCCCGCAGGGTGTCGACAAAAACAGGCATGAGCAGCGATTCCGAAAAGGATTGTGTGAGTCGGACTGTATCTGTGGGTCGGACTTTAGTCCGACATCGCGCGTTCAGCCAGCCGCGTCGGACTGAAGTCCGACCCACGGGGAGGCGCGTGGTTGTGTGGGTCGGACTTTAGTCCGACTGCGGGGCGCGGCGGGGGGAGTCGGACTGAAGTCCGACCCACGGGGAGGGGCGTGGTTGTGTGGGGCGGACTTTAGTCCGACTGCGGGGCGGGGCGAGGGAAAGTCGGACTGAAGTC
>ERZ724524.2117-NODE-2117-length-13116-cov-13.551259_pt1 | contig 13116 bp, 12 predicted proteins | sample MGYA00376057_ERZ724524 | MGnify/ENA primary metagenome ERZ724524 (study PRJEB28724, sample SAMN07190888) | wastewater metagenome | isolation source: influent of sewage treatment plant in Hong Hong | place: USA: Christiansburg, Virginia | collected 2016-03-01 ...
GGGCGCGGCTTTGCCGTGGTGGCCGACGAAGTGCGCAAGCTGGCCGAACGCACCACCCGCTCCACCCAGGAAATCAGCGAGATCATCGGCTTGATCCAGCACAGCACCCACGCCGCGCTGGACACCATGCAAACCGAAGTGCGCCAGGTGGAAGAAGGCGTGGAGTTTGCCCGTCAGGCCAGCACGGCCATTCGCCAGATTGAAGACGGCTCGGCGCGGGTAGTGGACGCCATCAGCGGAATTTCCGACATGCTGCGCGAGCAAAGCGCCGCCAGCGAAAGCATGGCTGGCAGCGTGCAGCGGGTGGCGGAAATGACCGAGCGCAACAGCACCACCCTGCATCAGGTGGAACACGCCGCCAGCGAGCTGGCCAGCCTGGCCCAGCGCCTGCAGCAGGCCGTGCGGCATTTCCGCGTGTAACCACCCTCGCCCCTGGCCGGGGCGTGTCTCCAGATGCCCCGGCCAGCGTGAAAGAAGGCCGGGGCGCTGGGGTCAGTCTTTGGGTTTCAGCGCCGCGCGGGCGGCTTTTTGCATTTCCAGCGTGCGCACCTGCAGGTGCAGCATGCCCAGATTCATCGTCAGCCAGTCTTCCACCACTTTCAGCTCGGCCAGCTTGCGCTCAAGGTCTTCTTCGGTCATGGGCGGTAGGAATGGCTGGGCACCGGGCGGGGTGGCGGCTTGCCAGAATTGGCGAAACAGGGCAAATGGGTCGCCGGGATTGAAGTCTGCGTTCATGGTGAAGTCCCCTGGTTATGTGGTCACACGCCCCGCCCCGGATACTGGGCCACACGCCAGCGGGTGCGGGGTTGCACCAGGCTCCGCTCTGGCGGCCAACCCAAAAAAACGGGCCGGCTCATTGGAGCCTGCCCGTTCAGTATAAGCCGACCGCGCCGCGTCAGGGATAGCCCCTTGGTCGCAGCGCGGTTTTCCCCGCAGTGGGGTCAGTCTGCCTTGTTGGCCGCCTGGTTTTGCGCGTCCACTGCTGCCAGCGCCACCATATTGACGATGCGGCGCACCGACGAGATGGCGGTGACGATATGCACCGGCTTGGCCATGCCCATCAGGATCGGGCCGATGGTCACGCCGTCGGAGGCCGATACGCGCAGCAGGTTGTAGCTGATGTTGGCGGCTTCCACGTTCGGCATCACCAGCAGGTTGGCCGCGCCCTTGAGCGTGGTGCTTGGCATGGCTTGCAGGCGGATGGTTTCCAGCAGTGCGGCGTCGCCCTGCATTTCACCGTCGATTTCCAGCGTCGGATTCTTGGCCCGGATGATGTCCAGCGCGTCGCGCATCTTGCCAGCACCCGTGCTTTGCACCGTCCCAAAGCTGGAGTTGGACAGCAGTGCCACCTTCGGTGCAATACCAAAACGCTTGACGGCCTTGGCGGCCATGTCGGTAATGGCGGCCAGTTGTTCGGCGTCCGGGTTGGCGTTGACGTAGGTGTCAGCGATGAAGATATTGCCGGTTGGCAGGATCAGCGCGTTCATGGCACCGGCCACCTGGTCTTCATGGCCGTAGCCAATCACGTTTTCGACAATGTCGAAATGCTGGCGATAGGTGCCATACGTACCGCAAATCATCGCATCGGCTTCGCCACGACGCACCATCAGCGCGCCAATCAGCGTGGTGTTGCCAATCACCCGGCGGCGGGCCTGCTCTTGCGAGACACCCTTGCGCTTCATCAGGTTGTAGTAGTCGTTCCAGTAGTCGTTAAAGCGCGGGTCGGATTCGTTGTTGACCAGTTCGAAGTCCACACCGGCCTGCAGCTTCAGGCCCAGCTTTTCGATGCGCTTTTCGATCACGCTCGGACGGCCAATCAGGATCGGGAAGGCCAGGCCTTGCGAGGCGATTTCCTGGGTGGCGTGCAGCACGCGCTCGTCTTCGCCTTCGGCCATGACCACGCGTTTCTTGTCTTTCTTGGCCTGGGTGAACACCGGCTTCATGAACAGGTTGGTCTTGTAGACAAACTGGGCCAGCTGTTCGATGTACGCGTCCATATCGGCAATCGGACGGGTGGCCACGCCGGAATCCATCGCCGCCTTGGCCACTGCCGGGGCAATCTTGACGATCAGGCGCGGGTCAAACGGCTTGGGAATCACATACTCGGGGCCAAACGACAGATCCTGGTCGCCGCCGTAGGCCGAGGCCACCACTTCGTTTTGTTCGGCCATGGCCAGGTCGGCCAGCGCACGCACGCAGGCGAGCTTCATTTCTTCGTTGATGGTGGTGGCGCCCACGTCCAGCGCGCCACGGAAGATAAACGGGAAGCACAGTACGTTGTTCACCTGGTTCGGGTAGTCCGAACGGCCAGTGCCGATGATGGCATCCGGGCGCACTTCCTTGACCAGATGCGGCAGGATTTCCGGCTCCGGATTGGCCATGGCCAGAATCAGCGGATGCGCGGCCATGCTCTTGACCATCTCCTGGGTCACCAGCTTGGGGCCAGACAGGCCCATGAAGATGTCGGCACCGACCATGGCGTCAGCCAGTTTGCGCTGGCCGTTGTCCGGGATGGCGAAGCGTTTTTTCGATTCGTCCATCTTGTCGTCGCGACCCTGGAAGATTACCCCCTTGGAGTCACACACGGTGATGTTGGCACGGGTGACGCCCAGCGCAACCAGGAGTTCCAGGCAGGCAATGGCAGCGGCACCGGCACCAGAAGCCACCACGCGCACCTGGCTGATGTCTTTGTTCACCAGACGCAGGCTGTTGAGCACGGCGGCGGCAGACACAATGGCGGTGCCATGCTGGTCATCGTGGAACACCGGAATGCCCATGCGCTCGCGGCATTTTTGCTCAATGTAGAAGCATTCCGGGGCCTTGATGTCTTCCAGGTTGACGCCGCCGAAGGTGGGCTCCAGCGCGCAGATGATGTCCACCAGCTTGTCGGGGTCGTTTTCGTTGACTTCCAGGTCAAACACATCAATGCCGGCAAACTTCTTGAACAGCACGCCCTTGCCTTCCATCACCGGCTTGCCGGCCAGCGGGCCGATATTGCCCAGGCCCAGCACGGCGGTGCCGTTGGAGATGACCGCGACCAGATTGCCGCGTGAGGTGTATTTGTAGGCGTTGTTCGGGTCTTCGACGATGGCGTCACACGCTGCGGCCACACCGGGCGAGTAAGCCAGGGCCAGATCGCGCTGGGTGGTCAGCGGCTTGGTCGGGGCTACCTGGATTTTGCCGGGGGTCGGGTACTGGTGATATTCGAGAGCGCTTTGGCGCAGTTGCTCATCCATTGCTGGATCTCCTGATCAGGGTGCGAGGTTCTTCGTGTCTTTGGGAGGATGCGTGTCTGGTCGTGATACGACTCATTGTGGATAGTGCAGATATCGTGTCCAGCCCGATAACCTTGCCAGCGCAGCGGGTAGCTGCCGCCAGCGGCTGACGGGAGGGAGTTGGGCAGGATAAGCCCCAGCCCTGGCATTATAGGGGCTTGGCGCACAGTTGGCGCAGCCGGTCATGCATGGGGTTATGCCGTGTCGGCATGGGTCACCCCATCCGCTGGCCCCACCGGCCCAGGCGGGCCAGCGGGGACAGGCACTCAGTCAGGCATTTACATCATGCCCAGGGTGCGCGGCAGCCACAGCGAAATTGCCGGAATATAGGTGACAATGCCCAGGAACACGATCATGGTCAGCAGCCACGGCCATACGGCCTTGGTCAGCTCGGTGATGCCCATCTTGGTGATGCCCGAGGCCACGTACAGGTTCAGGCCCACCGGCGGATGGCACATGCCCACTTCCATATTCACCGTGATCAGGATGCCAAAGTGCACCGGGTCGATGCCCAGGCTTTGTGCCACCGGAAACAGAATCGGCGCAAAAATCAGCACAATCGACGACGGCTCCATCACATTACCGGCCAGCAGCAACAGGATGTTGACCATCAGCAGGAAGCTGATTGGGCCCAGGCCCATGTCCAGCAGCCAGGCGGCCATATTTTGCGGGATGTTCTCGCTGGTCATCAGGAAGGAGAACAACACGGCATTGGTGATGATGTACAGCAGCATGGCGCTCATCGATGCCGAATCCAGCAGCACCTTGGGCACTTGCTTGAGGGTCATGTCCTTGTAGACAAACACCGCCACGATAAAGGCATACACCGCGCTCATGGCCGCTGCTTCGGTCGGGGTAAAGATGCCGGAATAAATCCCGCCAATCACCACCACAATCAACAGCAGCCCCCACACGCTCTCACGCAGGGCGTTCAAGCGCTGCGCCAGGCTGGCCTTGGCCAGACGCGGGTAGTTGTTCTTGCGTGCGCGGTACCAGGTGGTCAGGCCCAGCAGGGTGGCCAGCATCAGGCCCGGAATCACCCCGGCCATGAACAACTGACCCACCGAGGTGTTGGTGGCCACCGAATACATCACCATCACGATGGACGGCGGAATCAGAATGCCCAGCGCGCCAGAGGTGGTGATCACCCCGGCACCAAAGCCACTGGGGAAGCCTTGCTTGACCATGGCCGGCAGCAGGATGGAGCCAATTGCCACCACCGTGGCCGGGCTGGAGCCGGATACCGCCGCAAACAGCGCGCAGGCCATCACCCCGGCCAGACCCAGGCCGCCATGCCAGTGGCCCACCATGCTGGTGGCAAAGTTGATCATCCGCCGCGCCACGCCACCGTGGGTGAGGAAGTTGCCGGCCAGGATAAAGAACGGAATCGCCATGATTTCGAACTTTTCAATACCGGTAAACAGCTTGAGCGCCACCGACTCGATCGGAATATCGGTCATGGTGAAGAAGAAGGTCAACACCGTCAGGCCAAGCGAAATGGAAATCGGCATGCCAGTGAGCATCAGCGTCAGCAGCAGCACAAAAATAATGACGGTGCTCATTGTTTGCCTCCGTGCGGATGATTTTTAATGTCGTGCGGATGCAGATTATCGTCCATGGCGAACCAGTTGATGTCGTCCTTGGCGTCGTCCATGCCTTCTACGTGGCTGTGGTCATGCTTGGGCAGCTCGCCAGTGCGGACGAAGTTCACGGCCACTTGCAGGAAGCGGAAGCACATCAGATAAGAGCCGCACGGCACGGCCAGATACACCAGCCACATCGGCAGTTCCAGGTCAGCCGAAGTTTGTTCGGTGTGGGCGATTTCCCAGACAAATGTCGCGCCCAGGGTGCCAACAATGGCGGTAAACAGGGCACCCGCACACAGGCCAAACACAATAAACTTGGCGCGGTTGCTGTCTTTCAGGCGGTTGATCAGCACGTCAACGCCCACATGGATGCCGGTGCGCACACCGTAGGCGGCACCAAATTTGGCCATCCACACAAACATGTAAATGCACAGCTCCTGAGCCCAGGAAAGATGGATATGTTGCAGATACGGCTGCAGCGCCTCAATGCCCATCCCGTAGCGGTGAATCACCGCCACAAAAATCAGCACGGTCGCCGCCGCCATCAGGGTGGCAATCAGCCACTCTTCAAGATGGTCGAGAAAGCGGAACATGGATAAAGTCCTCGTCAAATCACACGGCAAAGCTCACCCCTGCCAGCGCCCTTCATGGGCGCGGCATCCAGGGTGACACGGGCCCGCCGGACAGCGGGCCAGTACAGGAATTACTTGGTAAAGCCGGTTTCTTTGTAGATGGCGTCAATGATGTCCTGGCCAATGCGGCCGGCCATCTTGGCGTGAACCGGGGTCAGCGCCTGTTTCAGCGCCGCTTTTTCTGCCGGAGTCGGCACGTAGACGGTGGTCTTGCCCGAAGCCTTGACCTTTTCCAGGTCGCTGGCGTTTTCTTTCTCGGCAATCTGGTTGGCGTAGGCAGTGGCATCCTTCATCGAGCTGTCCAGCGCCGTGCGCACATCAGCCGGCAAACCGTCCCAGAACTTCTTGTTGACGATCACCGCGTAACCCAGATAACCGTGGCCGGTCAGGGTCATGTGCTTTTGCACTTCGTGCATTTTCTGGGTGTAGAAGTTGGACACCGGGTTTTCGGTGCCATCCACCACGCCAGTTTGCAGCGCCTGATACACTTCGGAGAAGGCCATCACCTGCGGAATGGCACCGAGCGAGCGAACTTCTTCTTCCAGCACCTTGGACGACTGGATGCGCAGCTTCAGGCCCTTGAAGTCAGCCGGGTTTTTCAGCGGCTTGTTGGCGGAGAACTGCTTGAAACCGTTATCCCAGAACGCCAGACCCTTGATGCCCTTGCTGTCCAGCTTGCCCAGCAGTTGCTGGCCGATCGGGCCCTGGGTCACCTTGTGCAGTTCTTTGTAGTCGTCAAAGATGTACGGCAGGTCAAAGACTTCAAATTCCTTGGCACCCAGCGGGCCAAACTTGGCCAGCGACGGGGCCAGCATCTGCACCGCGCCCAGCTGCAGCGCTTCGAGTTCTTCCTTGTCTTTGTACAGCTGGCTGTTCGGGTAGACCTGCACCTTCACCTTGCCCTTGGTGCGCTCTTCGGCCAGCTTCTTGAAATATTCCGCCGCCTTGCCCTTCGGCGTATCCACCGCCACCACATGGCTGAACTTGATGACAATCTCGCCTGCGGCGTGCGCCATCGACGACAGACCCAGGGCAGCGCCCACCAGGACAGCAGCAATTTTCAGTTTCATTTGTTTTCTCCTCGGCTATTTTGCGGATGATTTGGCGGATGGTTAAATCGCCAGTATCGCCACAATAGGCAAAGCGGACGGTAAGCGCCATTGGGGGATTCCGCATTAGGGTTTACCCTAATACGCCCAACGGCTGGCCGATACGCGCCTGAGCGGCGTGCCGCATGGCGCGCACATCTGGACCCACTCCACCCCGGAACACCCGCAGGGCGTGCTGTGGCTGGCGCGCCGGCCACAGGCCATATGGTCAGACCACAGCCCTGGCTTGCGCCCTATAATAGCGCTCCCTGCGTTACTCTCAAGGCCACCGTCATGGTCGAAACATTTCTGATATTGATTGGCTTGCAACTGCTGGGCGAGTGGCTCAGCCTGTGGCTGGCCCTGCCGATTCCTGGCCCGGTGCTGGGCATGCTGTTGCTGTTTATCGGCCTGTGCGTGCGCCGTGGCGTGCCGCCGGCCTTGCAGCATGGTGTGCCGGCCTTCTTGCAGCATCTGTCCTTGCTGTTTGTCCCTGCTGGTGCCGGGATTCTGCTTTACGCCCATCTGCTGAACGGCCAGACGCTGTGGCAGCTGGCACTGGCGCTGGCGGTGGGCACCACGGTGACCCTGCTGGCCAGCGCACTGCTGCTGGCCGGGCTGATGCGCCTGCGCGGGGAGGCCCGCCATGATTGATCCGGCAACCTTGTGGCGCGCCGCCCAGCAGCAGCCGCTGACCTGGGTGTTTGTCACCCTGGCGGTGTACCGGCTGGCAATTGCGCTGAACCGCAAAACCGGCGGCCATGCGCTGGCCAACCCGGTGGGGCTGGGTGCGCTGATGCTGATTGCCGTGCTGTTGGCCACCGGCACCGACTATGCGCAGTATTTTACCGGCGGCAAATTCATCCAGATGTTGCTGGGCCCGGCCACCGTGGCGCTGGCAGTGCCGCTGTATGCCAACCTGCATCGCTTGTCCAAGGTGTTCTGGCCCTTGCTGATCAGCCTGACGCTGGGGTCGCTGGTGGGCATTGTGTCCAGTGCCGGGGTGGCCTGGGCGCTGGGGCTGGATGACATTTTGATTCGCTCGCTCTTGTCGCGCTCGGTATCCACCCCCATCTCCATGGGGATTGCCAGCAAAATCGGCGGTGCGCCCGAACTGGCAGCGGTGTTTGTGATTGTGTCCGGGGTGTTTGGCGCCATGCTCAGCTGGCCCATGCTCAGCCGTTTGCGTCTGGGCCAGGATGTGGTGTACGGTTTTGCCACGGGCATGGCCGCGCATGGCATTGGAACCGCCCGGGCGTTTCAGCGCTCAGACACAGCCGGTGCGTTTTCCGGCCTGGCCATGGGGCTGAATGGGCTGGTCACTGCCGTGCTGATTCCACTTTTGTTACAGGCATGGCATTAACTGACACATTCCGGTCATCTGACGCCGGTAGTCTGCGCACAGCAGGATATCAATAATAAAGGAGACTGAATGGATCTGATTCTGTGGCGTCATGCCGAAGCCGAGGAAGGCAGCAACGATCTGGCCCGCGAGCTGACCCGCAAAGGCCAGCAACAGGCCGGACTGATGGCCGCCTGGCTGCGTCTGCGCCTGCCGCGCGACTTCCAGCTGCTGGCCAGCCAGGCCCGCCGCTCGCAGCAGACGGCGGCGTTTTTATCGAAAAATTACCAGGTGCTGCCGGAAGTGAATCCGGACGCCACCCTGGAAAGCGTATTGTCTACCGTCAGTTGGCCAGACTCGCGCCACCCCATCGTGCTGGTGGGACATCAGCCGTATATTGGCCAGATTGCCTCGCAGCTGATTGGCGGCGAAGCGCAGATGTGGAACGTCAAAAAAGGCGGTGTCTGGTGGATCAGCCACCGGGTGCGCCACGGGATTGCACAAAACAGCCTCAAGCTGGTGCTCAACCCCGGCATGCTGACTGCCAGCGAGGACTGAGCGTCCAGCGCACGTCCACACGGCGCAGGCCGCTGGCCTGCCAACACCCGACCCCGGTCATTTGCCGGGGTTTTTTATTGGCAGGCGCTCACCCCGCGCGGGCGGGATGTTCAAGCATTGCCGGAACCCAGATTGCTCCGTATCATCTTGCCGCTTGCCCCGGTTTTGCCTAAAAAATAGGCAGCAATAAAAAACCGAATAGCAACAATATCTTGCCCACTTTATCCACAGCCGGTGCACAAGCCTGTCCGCATTCGGTGGGGATGAAGCCAAGCTGTGCATATTTTGCCCAACAGGTATCGTGTGAGTCTGCCCGTCCGAGTGTATATGTCCCGATTGCTGGCCCGCCTGCGCGTGCTTGTGCGCCTGCGCAGATGGACGGCGCTGCTGTTGCTGGCAAGTGGGCTGGGGTTCTGGCTGGCCAGGCCAGCGCAGCAGGAAGGCGCGCCACCACTGGCAGCGTCGAGCCTGTGGCAGGCGTCTGCCCAGCTGGGCGAGCTGCGCACGCTGACGCTGATGGCCGACCAACCGGGCCGCATACAGTGGCTAGGCGGGCCGGTGGGTGCGCGGGTGGCGGCTGGTGAAGTATTGGCCCGACTGCACTCTGCCCGGCTGGATCAGGCGCAGCAGCAGGCCGAGGCGGCGTTGGCGCATGCGCGCATCGGGCAGGACAAGGCGCGCACCGAGCTGGAACGCGCCACCCGCAAACTGACGCAGGCCCGCGCCCAGCAGGGCCATGTGGCGCGCGCCGCACTGACACAGGCGGAGGTGCAGCTCAAGCAGGCACAGGCCAGCGAACAGGCCGGACAGACGGCCATCGACCAGGCTGAAACCGCCGTGCAGGACGCCGTCCGGGCGCTGAACGCCACCCTGGTGCGCGCCCCCTGGGCGGGCTGGGTGCAGCAGCGACAGGGTCAGCTGGGCGGTGACATTCCCCTGGCAGCCAGTGAGGCACAGCGGGCGTTATTCAGCCTGGTTGACGCCGCGTCGCTGCAACTGCGCGTCAGCCTGAGCGCCAGCGAACTGGCGCACGCTCAGCTTGGCCAGGCCTGCGTTGTACAATTTGCCGCCTTGCCTGGACAGATATTTGCCGGCGAAGTGCTGCGCATGCTGCCGCCGCATACGCTGGTGATTCAATTGCAGCAGTATCATCCCCGCATGCGCAGCGCCCTGCCGGCCCAAGTGGCGGGGTTGCCCCACCCATGGCGCGGGGAGACTGCGCCAGGCGCGCAGGCAAATTAAGCGCCGCTCGCCAAACCCCGGATTCTGGGCTGCACCCCTTGCTGTCGTATTGGTACGCTCTGTCTCGGCGCGCCCTGGCTCACAGGTCTTCTCCGCTTTTGCCGGATAAAGATCTCGCCGATGGCGGAACCTGGGCCCACACCGCCTGGTCTGCGCAACATCGCCGGCGCATTCCCCCCCGGCTGTGCTAGCCTGCCGGTTTTGCCGATGACTGCCACCATGCTTGCCCCCAACCTTGCCGACACCGACCCACCGCTGCCAATTGTCTACCAGGACGACCACTTGGTGGCAGTGCATAAACCATCCGGCCTGCTGGTGCACCGTTCAATGATCGACCGTCACGAAACCCGCTTTGCCGTGCAAACCGTGCGCAACCAGCTCGGCCGGCATGTGTACGCGGTGCATCGGCTGGACAAGGGCACGTCGGGAATTTTGCTGTTTGGCCTGAGCCCGGAGGCCGGGCGGGCGCTGTCACAGGCATTTGAGCAGCAGCAGGTGGACAAGCACTATCTGGCCGTGGTGCGCGGCTGGCCGGCGGAATCGGGCGAAATTGACTATCCGCTCAGCCGGCAGGACGAAGACGGCAAACCCGCCCGCGACCAGCCGGCCCCAGCGCAGCAGGCACTCACCCGCTACCAGCGGCTGGCCACGGTGGAGCTGCCGGTGGCTGTCGACCGCTATCCGACCAGCCGCTATGCTCTGGTGGCGCTGCAGCCGCACACCGGCCGCCGCCATCAGCTGCGTCGTCACCTCAAGCATATCAGCCACCCGATCATCGGCGACGCCACCCACGGCAAGGGCCGACATAACCGCTGGTTTGCCGAGCAGTTTGGCGTCTCCCGCCTGCTCCTGGCCTGCACCGCCCTGACCGTGCCTCACCCGGTCAGCGGCGCGCCGCTGGCGCTGCGCTGCCCGCCAAGCGACGACTTCATGCAGGTGCTGGCCGGATTGGGCTGGCAGGGGCTGACACTGCCTTGATTTGCCCCCGGCCTGAAGGCCGAGGCTTGGCGCGTACGGCATCAGACTTGGCGTTTCAGCCCATCCGCACCCGCCGCAGCCCCCAGACAAACACCGTCACTCCAATCAGCAGCATGCCGGCCAGCGAGCGCCACAGCTCCACCAGGCCCTGGCCCTTGAGCAGCACGCCAAACGAAGCGTCGATATAGTAGTGCATCGGCGACAGATACATCAGCGCACGCAGCCAGACTGGCATGGCTTCAGGCGGCGTCCACGCGCCGGACAAAAAGATCATCGGTGCCAGAATCAGGATAGACAGCATGCCCACCTGCGCCAGATTGCGTGCCACGGTGGCAGCCGCCAGGCCCAGGCCGGCGGTGGTGAACACATACAGCGCCGTCAGCAGCAAAAACAGCAGCGGGTTGCCGCGAATCGGGATGGCAAACCCCAGGTGCAGCACGGCAAACAGCGCCAGCGCGCTGCCCAGCACAATCACCACGGTCATGGCCAGCACCTTGGGAAACACAATCTGGAAAGGCGACAAGGGGCTGACCAGCAGCTGTTCCACCGTGCCGCGTTCTTTTTCCCGCACCATGGCCGCCGCAGGCAGCAGGATGGCAAACACGGTGACAATATTCAGCAGCTCGGTAATCCCCATAAACCAGCTGTCCAGCTGGTTGGGGTTGAACCACACCCGGATCTGGTTATCAATCACCGGCAGCGCGCCGCCACCACCGCTGCCGGTCAGGCTGGCAGCCTGTTCCAGGCCAAAGCGGCTGACAATCAGGTTGGCGTAGCTGGCCGCCAAAAAACCCAGCACCGAGTTGGTGGTGTCCACTTGCAGCTGCACCGAAGTGGGCAGGCCGCGTTGCAGGTCGGCCTGAAAGCCGGGCGGGATGGACAACACCAGCATGCTGCGCCCATCGTCCAGCCGCGCCTGCGCCTGGCTGTCATGCGCAATCTGGCCATCAATGCGGAAATACGGCGGCACAAAACGGGACACCAGCTCGCGTGAGGCGGCGGACTGGTCAAAATCCTGCACCACGGTGGCGGCGCGGTTCAGTTGCAGGCTCACCCCAGACGCCGCCAGAAAAATATCCACGCTGAAGGCGTAAACAATAAACACCAGCAGCACCCGGTCGCGCAGCAGCTGGCGCATTTCCTTGACCAGCATCACCCGCAGCCGCAGCCACGCCAAAGACAAATCCGATCGCGTCATGTGCTGGGCCTTTTGGTAAACAGCAGATAGCCGGCGGTGAACAGCGCGCCAGCATAAGCGGCCAGAATCAGCAGCTCCGGCCACAGGGCAGCCAAGCCCACGCCCTTGAGAAAACAGCCCACGGCAATCCGGGTGTAGTACACCGCCGGCATCAAGTGGGCAATGCCCTGCGCCAATGGCTTGAGCGACGGAATCGGAATAATAAAGCCGGAATACAAGATGGCCGGCACCAGCGTCACAATCAGGGTGACAATCATCGCCGCCATTTGCGTGCGCACCAGCACCGACACCAGCAAACCAATTCCGGTGGTACACAGCACATACACCACACTGGCCAGCATAAAAAAGCCAAAGCTGCCCTTGAACGGCACATGGTATAGCCACACCGCCATCGCCCATAAAATCAGGATATTCAGCGTGGAAATCGCCACATACGGTGCCAGCTTGCCCAGCAGGAACTCGCCCCGGCTGGTGTTGGACGCGTATAGATTGAAAATCGACCCGCGTTCTTTCTCGCGCACCACGCCCAGCGCGGTCAGAAAGGGCGGCGAGGCAATCAGGATAAACATGATCAGCTTGGGGGCCAGCCCCCAGATGCTGGAAATGCTCTGGTTATACAAATAGCGGGTGTCCAGCCTCACCGGCTGCAAGGCCCGGCGGGCTTCTTCCGGCGTGACCCCCAGCTGGCCGGCCTGGCTGGCCAGATTATCCAGGCTGGCAGCGGCATTGATGGCGGTAATGTAGCCCTTGGCAATCAGCGCCCGGCTGGGAAAGGTACCATCCAGCAGGGTTTGCACCTGCGCCGGCTGACCAGACAGCAGCTGGCGGCCAAATTGCGGCGGAATGATGATCACCGCCCGCAGCTGGTTGGTAGACAGCAGCTCGCCGGCCTGGCGTTCGCTGTCCAACTGACCATAAAAGCGGAAATAATGCGAGGCGCTGAAGCGTTCGACATAGGCGCGGCTTTGCGCGCTACGGTCGTAATCCACCACGCCCAGCGGCAGATGATCGACATCCAGCGACAGGCCGTAGCCAAACAGCAACATCAAAAAGGCCGGCACGATAAAGGCCAGGGCAAAAAACAGCCGGTCGCGAATGATCTCGCGCCATTCCTTGCTGGCCACGGCGAGGATGCGTTGTCGGTTCATGCCGTCTTCTCCGCTTCCAGCGCCGTCACCCGCTCGACAAACACATCTTCCATGCTCACCGGGTGACGA
>ERZ724524.2121-NODE-2121-length-13109-cov-7.863260_pt1 | contig 13109 bp, 11 predicted proteins | sample MGYA00376057_ERZ724524 | MGnify/ENA primary metagenome ERZ724524 (study PRJEB28724, sample SAMN07190888) | wastewater metagenome | isolation source: influent of sewage treatment plant in Hong Hong | place: USA: Christiansburg, Virginia | collected 2016-03-01 ...
GCTGGTTGTTGGCCATGGTCAATGTATGGCGCTGTAACTTGCGCTTTTCACCCTGATGAGTTTCACGCCCCAATTTTTTCAGCAAATCCGCATGATTGATCGAAGCCGGGTGTGCAGGAATGTAGCCGAGCACCTCCAGGGTGTCTTGATCCACCCCTTCCAGAATGCTGATCCAGTCGTCAACGCTGTTGTTCATCGGGTTATCTGCGAGCATAGTGTGTTCCATGTTGAAGCGAGAGTTGGGTATACGGCTAGCGCCAGCCAGGCCAGCGCCACAAGCCGTCAAGTCAAAAAAACGCTGCAAGGCTCAAACAAATCCTGGGCGCATCTTGCTCGCGCCGGCATCACCGCGTGTAGCCAGCTCAGCTTCCAGTTCGTTCATCCAGCGTGTGGGCAACCATGCAGCTTGCAGCAGGCGCTGCCGGCGGCGGACCACGGCAAAATCTCCTGGCGTCAGGGTGGTGCATGCCGCCAGGTGGGCGGCCACTTCGGCAGGCAGATCATTCATCTGGCAATCACACATCTGGCAAAACAGCGTCAGCGCCTGTGCCGATGTCAGCGGGCGAAACTCCAGCTTGAAATCAAAGCGGCGATGCACGGCAGCATCCAGCTGGGCAAACTGGTTGGTGGCGCAGATCAGTACACCGGCAAACTGGTCGATCTGTTGCAGCAGTTCGTTCACTTGTGTCACCTCCCAGCGGTGAGCGCTGTTGGCCCGGCTGAGCAGGAAGCTGTCGGCTTCATCCAGAAACAGCACGGCATTTTGCTCACGGGCTTTGGCAAAGGCTTTTGCCAGCAATTCTTCCGTACCGCCCACGTAGCGATCCAGCAGGCTGGAAGCGCTCTTGGTCAGCAGTGGCATCCCCAGGGTGTGTGCAATATGTGCAGCCAATGCCGTCTTGCCGGTGCCGGGTGGGCCATACAGGCACAGACGCCCGGAACGCTGATGCTGGAGCGCAGCCAGCACCTCGTCCACGGCCCAGCCGCCGGCCAGATTGACATAGGCCGGGTCGAATGCCTTACCTAGCATATGGCTGGCCAATGCGCTGCCAGATGCGCCAGGCAAAGCTGAGCAGCCTGAGCCCGCGCCATCATTCTCTGAACAAAGCTCAGGCAAGTCGTCTTCGCCAAGCAGCTGTTTTTTATTGGCCAATACACGCAAAAACCCAGCATCCTGATCCTGCTCTGGCAATTTCGCCACCAAGCGGGCCGTATCGGCCAGCATGGCCGGCATCAGGGCATCATCTGCCACCAGACGCTGGCAGGTGTGCTCGTTCAGTTTGACCCCATATCGCACCAAGCAGCGTTTCACCATGCGCTTGCGCACTTCAGCTGGCGGCAGCGGCACTTCCATTGGCATGGCAAAGCGGCGCAAGAATGCCTGGTCAATATGCGCAACATGGTTGCTGATCCATACCGTTGGCACCCGGCTGGTTTCCAGCACATGGTTCATGAAACCCTTGTGCAGGCCGCTACGCCGCCGCCTGTCGCCATGATGATCCGGCAAGGCATCTTCAATTTCGTCAAACACCAGAACAGCATCTGGGGTATGACTCAGCAACTGCTGAGCCAGCAAGAATGCTTGAAAACGCGCAGCGCCATCCATCGCACGGCCATCCGCCTCACAAATCGGCACTTCGTAAAGCCGTGGTTTTGGCCAGCCAGCCCGGCGCAGCAAACTGGGCAACAACCGCGCCAGTTCGGTCTTGCCCGTGCCCGGAGCGCCATAAAACAAAGCATGAAAGCTTTTTTGCCCAAGCATATTGCTTCTTCGCGGCTTCAGCGCGTGCGCCAGAGTGGGCAACAGCACATCAAGATGGTTTTTCATGTGCGGAAAATCCAGCGCACGCAACGTAGAAGGCGGCGCCAGACGCACAATATGGCTCACCAGATCATCCACACTGTGAATCTCGCCAAAAAACACCCGCTTGACTGTATTGCTCAACTCCAGCATCTCCGCCAGGTCTGGTGCATATTCCGGGTCGGTCTGCACCACCAGGCCGCAACGCACCAGCGATTGCCGTTCATCCTGCAGCCAGCTGTCCGCCACCATGATCTTCACATCCAGCGCATACGCCAGAAACTGGGCTGGCCGGGCATGGCGGAAATATCCGCGATGCACCAGTTCCAGCAAGGACTTGAAATCATCCTGAAAGTACACCGTCGCCAGGTAGCACAGCAGTTGCATATCGTGGTCGGACAAGCATAACCGCGACTGCAACTCTGCCAGCACCGCAGGCAGCGGCCAGGACAGTGGCGAAGCCAGATCAGCCCGCGCCAGGGCCTCACGCAGCACACCCTGCCCTGCGGTCGTGGTCAGCAATGCCTTCCAGTCGGCGTCGCCTGGCGTGTCATCATCGTCGTCCAGCAGCAAACTGGTTTGCCCCTGCCGGGCAGTACGACGGCGCAGGCGCTGTGGCCAATCATCCGCCAGCCATGGGCGCAACAGGGGGTAGCCATGAAGCTTGCCATGCTCATTGCTCCACAGCGCTGCCAGCCGGGGCATGCCCAGCAGAACGCGCAGGGTGAACAGCCCGGCCAGCTCGGTGGCCTGCATGCGTGGATTGAGCTCGGCAGGCTTCAGATCTTCCAGCAAATCAAAGTCGGGCAGAGCCAGACCCGCCAGCAAATCATCAAAATCATCATCAGGCTCACCCCGATCAATCGGTGGACAGCGCAGCACCACCATATCATCTTCCAGATCGGAAAAATCCCATTCCTCTACGGCAGGGGGTGGAGCCACAGGCACACTGCGGCTGGCAGGTTTTCTGGCTGCAGGCTTCTCTCTTTTGGCCATGATGCATTCCTCCGGGTGTCACATCGAACACAATCGCTGACCCGTGTCATCATGACAACAGCCAGCAAATCAGTGACGCCATGCTAACCGCAGGGTGCGACACACTTTGTCGCACCACCGGGGCTGGACAGGGCAGGCAAATCATGGCACGTGCGCAGGCGGGCGCATGTAATTACAAGTACTGCTCCAGCCACTTTTGTCGCCAGGCGAAATTTTTTTTGATTCCACTTGGGCAAACTTCATGCCGTGCCGGCAAAGCACACTGCGACATGCGTTGACGCACCTGGCTGGCATACTCCTGTCGCACACGGTACTGCTACCGGTTGCCCGATAAGAGGACCCCCCATGAAAACCCTGCTATCCCTGGCTGCGCTGGCCGCCAGCCTGCTGACCGCCCTGCCCGCCACCGGCAAAACCTTCCAGACCTACAGCCGCTCAGGCCATATTTCCAGCCATACCATCGGCAATAGCTATGGCAGCCCGCGTGTGCGCCATTACACCGCCACCACCCGCAGCGACTACCGGGGCCGCCCGCTGGGCGTTACCCGTTCACGCATCACCATGCGCCGCCAGCCTGGCGCCTATCGCCACCCACGCCTGGCCGCCCGGCCAGGCCATGACCGCATCCGCGCCCATACCGTGCGCCATGCCTCACCACGGCTGGGCCGCTACAGCAGCATCACCCGCTACAGCTACCGGGGCCGTACCGTAGGCACCAGCCGCTCGCACATCACCTTCCGCCGCCGCTGAGATGTGCTGCGCTGGCACACTGCATATGCGCCAGTGGATGCCAGGCCCGTAATTTTACCTACAACGATATTGTAACTTCATCATTCATGGTGATAAGATCAAGCTATGCGTTTTTTTCGCACCCTGCTGGCTGGTATGACTCTGACTTGCCTGAGCGCCTGCAACCCCGAGGCGCTGACCGCAAAAATTACCCCTCCTGCCAACCCGCTGCAAGGCAACTGGGAGCACAACGGCGTGGTGTTTTACCACTTTACTGACACCGCCATGACTACAGGTGATAGAAAGTGCAATTACACTTGGCATAGTGAGATTCGCCAGGCCAATGGCCAGCAGTTTGAAGTGGCGCTGGTAAAGTGTGAGGGGGATGTGCAGGAGATTCCATTTGTGCTGATGGATGAAAATACGATGATGTATATGTTTAGCAATAGGGTGATGCATAAGGTACGGTAGATTTTTCTACTAAAGATTATTTATTGCGTTCTTCAACTTAATTAACCTTCACTTTCCATGACGGTCCTCACCGGCGTGGAGGGGATCTATGACCCGACTTGCGGGACGTATCAGCCCCCCCAAGCCCTTCCGCAACTGGAAAGAAGTGGTGGAGAAAAATAGCCTTGTGGAACCCAGCTGCCGCCGGCGGAGGTGTCGTGGTTTAATCTTTTCGAACAAGCCGATAGGTGGAACAATCTCACCACCCAAATAACATCGAACATGCCACTAACAACATGGGGTGATCCCATTTTTATAAAAACCTATTAACCCTATTAACTAAAGCTAAAGCATGAATAAAAAGCACTTCAACAAATCACGTAAAAATTGGTTTAATTCTCTGACATTCAATGTCAGCAATGTCAAAAAGGATCCATATGTTCTTTTGGAGGTGGCTTGGTATACACAGCAGCCTCCTAAAACTGTGCAAGAATTTCTTGGGAGGTATCATGGCGGAAAATTATTGATAAACACTGATATTCAATCTTTTTCTCATGTGCTTGGTAGTGAAAATGATTGCCTAAGTTTTTTTCGTCAATTTTTTTCTGCACTTCTGTCAGAAGCCCAGCTTGAAAGTTTGGATGACCTGTACGGATATTTGCAAAAATCAACGAAACACTATTTAAGAACGGCATTTTCAAAACTAGTAGAAAATCCTTTTTTTCTAGAATATTATACCGACAATGAAGATGAAATTCTTTATAATGAAGACAGTGATATAATCACTGGAGAGTTCTACGACTTCTTGAATATTCATCCAAAATCATTATCATGGTTAATCGGGGAGATTCTTGATTCATTAGGGGCTAGCTGGCTAGAGGGGGAAGGGGAGACTCTGAGCCAACCAAAATCAGAATATAAAACCACAGCACAAAACCCAAGTACTATCAATATTTATCAAGGAGCACAAGAAATGTCATACGGGATATTCGATTCTTTTGTGGTAAGTAAAACACATGAAGAAATCAAGAAGCGCCTTGAAGAAATTCAACCTGGAGATTTATCTATCAAAGAAAAAGAAAGCTTAGTAGACACGGTTTATCAACATATGGCCGATGAAGCTGAATGTGAGAACGTGCTAACAGGCACTAAAGAGCAAGCAATTACAAATATCTTGACTTTTTCACAGCGAAAAGATGATAAAATCAAGGCTTTTGTAAGCTCAGTAGTTAATATTTACAGGCAGCATTTAGAAGAAGCCCAGCAGAGTAAATCAGGTATCATTGGAATTACTTCAAAAAACAAAAATTACACCAGTGCCTCCGCCATCAATAGTAAAGAAGAAAATTCGCACTGGAATCGTTATAGAAACTATCTTATCAATGAGTATGTTAACCAAGGAAGATGGACTTCAGATTCTTTAGAGAGCCTGGATGCTGCATCGACCAGCGTGTTATTGCGGTTGGGTCGTCCAACTCCAGAAAATAAGTTCGATGTAAAAGGTCTTGTGCTGGGCTATGTCCAAAGTGGGAAAACAGCAAATATCATGGCTGTTGTAGCAAAAGCAGCAGATGCCGGATACAAATATATTATCGTATTGTCAGGCCGCACGGAAGTTCTACGAGCACAAACACAGAGCAGGCTTATCAGAGAACTTGAAATTACTAATGGCAACAATAGATGGCATGTTATTAATGGAGACAATCAGAATAGAGGTCTGAATTATACTGATTGTGTAAAAATTGGCGTTTATTTAAAAACAGGAAATGTAAGGAGAAATGGGCAGTATGGCGGAAGCCTTGGCGGCGTTTATGAATATTTGAATGGGCGAGAGGATGTTTTAATTATTGATGATGAGTGTGACACTGCAACTCCGAATGGGCTAGCTGCAGAGGCAGACGCCGAAAGAACTATTTGCAATAGAATTATTAATGAAATCTTAAAATGGCATCAACGAATTAGCTATATTGGATATAGCGCCACTCCATTTGCCAATATGCTGATGGATCCCAATGATCTTGACGATGTATATCTTAAAGATTTTATCCTTTCTTTGCCAAAACCTGGAGGAAACTATATTGGCTCTGATGATATTTTTTACCAGCAATTGAAAGCTAACAGTGAATTTTTTGAGGTAAAAAACAGATTTGATGTTCTGAAAGATCTGGATGATTGCGAAGCTAACACTATTAGCGGAGGGCCGAGAAATACAAGACCACTACCAAGTGACCCCAGAGAGTATCCCGGCTTACAACAAGCCACATTCCATTTTTTAATGGCATTGCTACTCCGAAAAAAAAGAACGGCAATGATTGTTAATCCAGCAAGAGCAAATGGAATTCATGACCAAGTAGCTGCCTTACTGGAGAAAATGTTTAAGGATATCGAAAAGAAAACTGATGAAGAACTACAAGACGCAGTAAATAAATGGAAATCAACTGAAACTTCGGTCAACGCTTCCGCAGCAAAAACCGCACTCTCTCCAGGTAACATTAGAAATGCAATTAAAAAATCTGTAGCAATTTGCCTGATGAATCAAGATGGAAATGCTGGCATCAATGATGAAGGGCATAATACTTTCAGCACAACATATGGTGACGGCAAGAGAAATGGGGTAGTTTTTGTCGGAGGCGAAATGCTTTCTCGTGGAGTAACCTTTGATGGCCTTGTTGTTACTTATTTTGCCAGAAGCAGTAAGAATTACAGCACTCTGATTCAAATGGGCCGGTGGCTTGGCTATAGAAGACCAGACATGGATCTTTGCCGAGTATGGATGACAAAAGAAAAACAAGAGGCTTATCTCGAATTCACTAAGATTGAGCAGGAAATCCGAGACATGATCAAAATCCACTATCACGACCAAGGCATCGAGCCTTGCGATTTGCCGACATATATTCGGCAAGTGCCTGGTTATGAAATTATTCGCCCTGAGCAGCTTGGTAGGCATGTACAAATGCATGCTTTTGATTTTTCAGGAGACAACGCTCAAACCATCTACTTTCATGATGATCGCTACGATTGGGAAAAAGATAATGATTTTAATCACAAGTTGGAATCCTTAAAGAATTCAACCAGTCAATGGGCTTCAGCAGAAGCTGATAGGCTCAAAGATACTGCAGAAGCAGCAAAGAAATCTGCGGAAGGCTATATTAAGTCAAACTGGAATCTGGCTGAGAAGTTTTTTGATGATCATAAGATTGAGATGGCAGCAGATAATCAATCATTACTCGTCAAGGATGTATCCATTGAAGATGTTTTATCTATCCTTAATAATTATCACTTTCATCCAAAACAAACAGCCAATAATACCCATGTATCAGGAATGATTAGGTACATTGAACAAAATAAGAAAAAGCATGCGCGCTGGAATGTAGTGCTTCGCTCATTGTCAACGGGGAAGGAAGAACAAAAATGTATCATTGCAGGCAAAACAGTTTACATGACGGAACGTTCAAGAGAAGAAATTTACAAAGATGTAATCAAAACAGGTGATTTGCTTGTTGATCTTCACTCTTTGTTAGATTTTAATCCATCCGTATACAAGCAGGCCATGGATAAATATTTTGAAATTCAGCGGCAAAACCAAAAGGAATGTTCTGACGAAGAAAAGAAGAAAAATTCTGCCAAAATGGCTCAAATGATTGATGATGCCAGAAAAAACAAACTTCCTGATACATCATTGCTGGTATTTTATCCAATTTATAAAGACTCTAAAGCCCCAGCTACAGCAAAGTATCGTAAGAATTTGAATCAAAAAAGTAATTTAATGGGGCTTGCTGTAGTTCTTTCAGGAGAAAAAGAAGATGGTTGGGGGTGGTTGCAAGCGCGTGGACGGGTCCAAGAAAAAGAAGCCTAATAAATATAGACACCCTCTGTAGTTAGCAATTAAACTACCCCCGGCTAAAACCGGGGGTAGTTATTTTGTGATGTATTGACCCAGGAAATCCTGTACAGGTCATGCTACCAAAGTGAGTGCCCCAGGCTGAGTATTCATATCCAGCGCCTGATGGGGCCGCTGATAGCTGTAGAACTGGATCCAGTCGCCAATGATGTGACTGGCGTGTTACAGGGTTTCGAAGCAGTGTGCTCTTCCAGTATCCGGATCATCCGCTCCACCAGGCCGTTCTGCTGTGGCGTGTGGAGGGTGATGAACAGCCGCCCGCAGAAAGAAGGTGCTTTTGGTTATTTAGGATATAATGTCATTGAATAACCTTGATAACCTCAAAAGGAGCGCATCCATGAGCGTCGACCATCCGGGGGTCTCGACTTTGGTTGGCACCCCGAAAGAGGTGCAGGCTCGTCTTGGGGAGTCGCATGCTGACCGCGTGCTCGTGGTCGCGTTTGACCACATCAAACCGAACGTCTTCCAGGCCCTGGCGGAGAACCTCACCAATGTAGCGTCCTCCATGTTCGAGGTATTCCTGGAGTGCCAGGACCGGAAATCGCTGGAGCGACTAGCCGAGGTTCTGGTGCCTCGGATACCGCCGTCTCCCCGCCTGCTCAAGGAGGCCGCCATGCTCGTGCAGGCACGCAAAACTGTGCTGGAAAGCGGGGACTGGTTGACCGCGGCCGACATTGCGCAACTGGCAGGACTGAGTACCCGCAATCCCAGTGCTCAGCCCAACAAATGGAAGAAGCAAGGGCTGATCTTCGCCATCAATCATGGCGGCATCGACTATTTCCCAGGCTACGGTCTGGATCGTGATACGGGTTTCCGGCCAGTGAAAGCGCTCTCCAAGATCATCGAGACCTTTGGCGGACATAAGGATGGATGGGGCATGGCCTACTGGTTCCGCTCGGACAACAGCTTTCTGGGCGGCAAGCGGCCCCAGGATCTGCTAGCGTCTGGACCTGAGCGGGTGATCGAAGCGGCGATGGACGAGGTTCAGAAGATTGCCCATGGCTAGGCGAAGCGCCAAGGCCACCACCGTGCTGGCCATGCTCCACTGGCTGGGCGTCAAGCCATCGTATTCGCGTCCGCGAGTGTCTGACGACAACGCCTTTGTCGAATCGCTGTTCAAGACCGCCAAATACCGCCCGGAATTCCCGGCACACGGCTTTGCCGATCTGGAAGCGGCGCGCACCTGGGGCCATGACTTCGTGCGCAGGCACAACGGCAAGCATCGCCACAGCGGTATCCGCTATGTCACGCCCGCTCAACGCCATGCGGGAAAAGACAACGCCATTCTGGCGGCCCGTCACCAGGTCTATCTTCGGGCGCGCGAAAGGAATCCGGCTCGCTGGTCGGGGAATACGCGCAACTGGTCACCGATCAGCGCTGTCACGCTCAATCCTGAGCGGGATGTCGTTGTTCGAGACTACCTGCAGGCTGGAAATAAACCACAGTTGCTTGCATGAATCAGACAACAACGATCTTGACTTGCTCCGCGTCCTTCTCTCTCTGAATTTGGCTGTGCAAAAATACTTAAGCATGTACGTATAACTGAACATGGAATTCGCTGATGGCTACACCAAGTTATTCGATCCTCGTACCCGATGAAACCCTGTCCCGCTTGGGGGACTACCTGCAAGCGGTCCAAGCTGGCCGGGCTCAGGTCGGCGTCCGCTTGCGTGACCGCCTCCGAAGCATCGACCTGAAATCTATGACGGATCATGACTTCCTTGGCGAGTTACTGGAGACCAAACTGCCGCAAATCTTCGCCGAGAGCGCCGTTGCGGGCGATGGTTCGGACTGGAATTCGACTGAACTCCGCTTGTTGGGAGATGTTTCCGTGGGCATGCCGGTCACCATCTTTGACAACGGGAACCACCGCGCCCCGATACCGCACCGGAACCCACTCCAGGGCACCCTGGTCTTTACTCCTGGTGCGCTGCTCTACAACGGTCGGGGACAGACGCCAGCGGATTGGGACGAGGCGACCGACTCGGGGGGCCAGCTCTGCCCGGAGGGGTATTACCAAATCTACCGGCGGAGATTGCTTCCTGCCTTCCGTTACATCAATCACTGCGCGGCTCAGCCTCGTTCCGCCTTTCTAACTATTCCCGGACTGGGTTGCGGGCAGTTTGCGGGTCCGTTCCACGGTCAACTCGGCGAACGATTCCGGGCGGTCCTGACTAGATTCCTGTCTGAATACGGCGCGTTGTTCCCTAACCTGAAAGCCGTTTACTACGACCCCTACGGCGAGTGCGAGAACGCCCGGCACGAAATACACGGCATTACGTTCATGGTCCGCCCATTGAGGGCCGCCGGTAACGGAGCGAAGTCACAGCTGTGCCCGCCGACTGCTTACGCGGAGAAGGGCGACGACTTCTCCGGCTGCGACTTGTATAGCATCGTGGCCTGGGATCACGTCTCCTGGCCGGGCAATGACTTCTTCCTCGGCTCCCGAGCCACGGACGACGGGGTGAAGGCGGCCGCGACCAATTCCATGACTGTCCTCACCGGCGTGGAAGGGATCTACGACCCGACTTACGGGATGTATCAGCCCCCCAAGCCCTTCCGCAACTGGAAAGAAGTGGTGGAGAAAAACGGCCTTCGGTTGTGCAACCCAGCTGCCACCGACCGTGTATGTCAGTCAATGGCGCACACCGGATAGGATGCTGCTCGCCAGCAGGGCACAACAGCCAGTCTGTTGTTGCCCTGCTGGCGAGTGCATGGTGTAGATATGCGCAAGATATTCAGATCACTCGTCCACCAGCGCCAGCTGATAGCCATCAAACTGCTTGGTCAGTGCAGCGCGATACGCCCAGATGCTCACCGGCAGGTTGAGCAGCATGGAAAACCCCATGCCCATCATTTGCCCCATCACTGCATTGCCCAAGACGGCGCCGATAAAGCCGAAGATGGCACCAATCACCAGGCCAACCAGTGTGCCAACCACAGCCACCCGCCAGACAAATGCCCACCACATCTGCCCGACGGTGGTCCATTCTGCATCCTGAATCTTGATCATGTTTTGCTCCTGTTGTTTTGCTTACGCATGGCTTGAACGGGGATTCGTCACATCCCATCCATCACACTTGTATAAGGGAATGTCGGCACAGCTTTGGAAACCCGGCGGTATTGACGGCCTATATTCACATACGCACCCAGGTCACAGCCCCGCTGCTCAATCGACACATGGCCATCTTCGTGACGGTAAAACTGAAGCTCGCAGCCCTCTTCTGAAAAATGGCCGCGTGAGCCCTGCACGCTGGCTACGCCATATATCCCGCCGCCAGCAATGGTTCCGCTGGGGGAATATCCCGTCCCGATGAAATCAAACGCAATCTGCCTGGGGCCGGTCTGGCGAATGGCCAATTCATTATCAGAATTGGCGATGTAGCGCCCGGTCCATGGCATACCCAGGCCAATGGCGGCGGCCACCGGCTGAAAAAACCGCACTTGTGAACGGTATTGCCTGTGCAGGCAGGCCAGGTCTTTGCAGGCATTACGGGTTTTCAGCCAGTTTTTTTGCTGGCGGATCACTTCGCTGCGCTCACCATATTGCTTGGCCTGCTCAAACAGCATGGCCAGTTGTTCGTCCTGCTCGGATAGCGATGGATTGGTGCAGATGGTGCGTTCTACCGGGGTTCTGGCTTGGCCGCAGTCGAAGCTGGCAGCAATGGCGGGCATGGTCAGGCAGGCCAGCAGGGCTGGCAGAAGTGGCAAGGGGGATTTCATGGCTGCACCTTGCGCATCAGCGCCAGCCATTCGTTGCCGCCGCCTTCTTCCAGATAAAATCCGTGGCTGGGGCTGATGAATACGTGGGTGCGGGCACCATCGCTGCACATTGAAAACAAACTGGTGTATTGCGCGTGCTTGCGCAGCTGTTGCAGCTGCTCATTGGCCAGTCGGCGCTGGGTGTGGATGTCATCCTCTTCCGGGTCAAGCTCACGGATAAAGCGTTGCAAGTCCTTTACCAGTTGCTCACGGGTCAGGGTTTGGTAGCGGTTGGCATAGCGGCCAGTGCAGTCGCCCTTGCGGTTGGCTTGCTGAATGCGGATGTCTCCTTTGGCATTCAGCGCCAGCACTTCGCCTTGGTCAGTGCGCCATTTGCCCAGATAGGGCTGGATATCCGGGGAGGCCGCCTGCACGCTGGCGGCAAACAGGCCAGCGGCAAGCAGCAGGGGTTTCAAAGGAAAAGTTGCCATCAAGCGCTCCTTGGTATGTCATGGAAGACAATGTGGTGAATGTCTGGAGCATGATGTTAACCAAGGGCTGCGACAGGGCTTGTCGTAGTGAGGCCAGGCAAAGGGGCTTGACAAATGGCGGGAAGGGGAAATGCCAGTTCAGCTGGGCGGTGCGCTGCCCCTTGCGGGGTGACGCCCGCGATGGTGGGAGATTTTGGGATGCGCTGATTGATTCAGTAAAATCGTGTTTGCTAACAGCAAAACCCAGCAAAATCAAACCTCTAGATTCCAGCCTGCGCGGGAATGACTATTTTTTCAGTATTTACTTATGCTTAGGTTCGATGGGCGGTGTATTGGCATGGCTTGATGCCCAGCGCCTGCGTCAATCCTCCCCACACCGCCGCCGCCCGGCCCATGCCGCGCGCACCGCCTCGGCGCTGGCGCAGGGCGCGTTGAACTGGTCGCGCCAGCGCTGGCCGTTGCCATCGCAGCCGTCCACGCCATAGGCATCCACGCCCAGCAGCGTATCGCCATTCGCCATCTCCCCGCCCAGTTCTGCCAGCAGGTGGGCCTCGTCCGCCAGACTCAGCGCCGGGGCATGGCAGTAGCGGCTGCCGGTGACCCAGCCGGCAGCACCAAAACCGCCAATCAGTCGCAACCGCTCCGGGCGCAATTGCCAGAAGCTGAAATCTCCAAACGACAAATACTGCTCTGCTGCCGGGTGCAAGCGGACAAAGCGTGCCTGGGCCATGGCGTCCAGCGTTACCGGTTCGGCGTAGCCCATCAGGCTGAGCCGGGGGGCACCTTCGGTGGGGGCATAGGGATCAACCACCAGCAGGCTGGCGCGCGGATCGGCGCGCAGGTTACGGGTGTGTTCGGCCAGGCCGCTGATCAGGAATGCCGGGCAGCCATCCGGCTGGGCCACCAGGCTGACGGCAGACGCAAATGGCCAGCCATCCTGCTCGACCGACAGGGTGGCCAGTGCGCCATGTGACACCCGGCGCAACACCCGCTGGGCCAAATGGTAGGGGTCTTTCATACAAACTCCATCTTGCTGGGC
>ERZ724524.2122-NODE-2122-length-13107-cov-6.050567_pt1 | contig 13107 bp, 11 predicted proteins | sample MGYA00376057_ERZ724524 | MGnify/ENA primary metagenome ERZ724524 (study PRJEB28724, sample SAMN07190888) | wastewater metagenome | isolation source: influent of sewage treatment plant in Hong Hong | place: USA: Christiansburg, Virginia | collected 2016-03-01 ...
GACTATTAAATAGTTAGGGTTTTTTATTTTAAAACCTGCCCAACCATTGCCCAACGGCATAGAAAAACCATTTTTATTTTGTTTTTTTCTATGAAGATTTCGTTACGGCATAGTCCCATTCATGTAAACTCTTTTACCATTTTTATTTTTTTGACGTAACAAAAATGAAGAAGTGAAAGATGACTCTTAAAATGACATGATTACACGCATATCTTCTATTTGAATAAGTGCCATTATTGGTAAATTCTTGGTCCCACAAAAACTAAACAATCAAGTTTGGCTTGAAATAAATAATTTAAAATCCTACATTTAGACCTTTAAACAAAATCAACAATGTCAGACGAACAAAAGAAACTTCTAGAATCTCAATTATGGGCAATTGCTAATATTTTACGAGGTAAAATATCCGCCAATCAATTTCAAGATTACATTTTAGGATTTATCTTCTACAAATACCTTTCTGAAAAATTAGAAAAAAAGGCTAATGAATTCCTTAAGCCTGATGGTTTAGTATTCAATGAAATAGACGAAAACAGTACAGAAAGCAAAGCAATTTTAGAAGCTTTAAAAGAAGCAACTGTTGATGCACTTGGATATTTTTTAAAACCTTCAGAATTATTCTCCAACCTAGCAAAAAAAGGTAATGCAAAAGTCATCAATGAAGATGACGAAGAACAAGTTCAAAGCACTTTTATTCTTGAAGATTTAGCCAATGTTTTGAATTCTATCGAAAAAAGTACAATGGGTTCAGAGAGTCAGGACGACTTTGATAATTTGTTCTATGACATCGATTTAAACTCAACTAAGATTGGAAGAACCACCAAAGATCGTAATGATGTTATAGTAAAAATCCTTACGGCACTGGATGAAATTGATTTCGATTTAGACAATACTGAAGGAGATGTTTTAGGTGATGCTTACGAATATTTAATTGCACAATTTGCTGCAGGAGCAGGACAAAAAGCAGGGGAGTTTTATACTCCTCAACAAGTATCTACTATTCTTGCCCGAATTGTTACCACTCGTAAAAGCAAGTTGAAATCAGTATATGACCCCACATGTGGTTCTGGTTCGTTATTGCTTCGTGTAGCTAGAGAGGTGGAAGAAGTAGGACATTTTTACGGGCAAGAACAAAACCGTACTACCTACAACTTGGCACGAATGAATATGATTTTGCACGATGTCAATTATCATAAATTCGATATTAAGAACGAGGACACACTAGAGAAACCACAACATTTAGATTTTAAGTTTGATGCCATTGTAGCCAATCCGCCCTTTTCGGCCAAATGGTCTGCCAATCCTTTATTTTCTAACGATGATCGTTTCTCTCAATACGGTAGACTTGCACCAGGAACAAAAGCAGATTTTGCTTTTATTCAACATATGGTTCACCAGTTAGACGATGCCGGTATTATGGCGTGTGTTGCGCCTCACGGGGTTTTGTTTCGAGGAGCAGCCGAAGGACACATTCGTAAATTCTTGATAGAAGACCGCAATTACATCGATGCAATTATCGGATTACCTTCCAACTTATTTTATGGCACCAGTATTCCAACGTGTATTTTGGTTTTAAAGAAATGTAAAGAAACACCCGAAAATATTTTATTTATTGATGCCAGTAACGATTTCGAAAAAGTAAAAAATCAGAATGTTTTAAGAGAACAGGACATTGAAAAAATTATTGAAACCTATCAAAACAGAGCCGTAATTGATAAATACTCCAACATTGCCACACTCGAAGAAGTAAAGGCAAATGATTATAATTTAAATATTCCTCGTTATGTAGATACTTTTGAAGAAGCAGTTGAAATTGACATCAATGCTATTGCAGAAAAATTACAAGCTGTAGATGCTAAAATGAAAGAAGTTGACAATATAATTGCCTCATTTTGCAAAGAGTTAAATGTTAAAACACCTTTTTAATATGGAAACAATTCAACCAAAATTAAGATTTCCAGAGTTTAATGGAAATTGGGACGGTTTTATTTTAGGTAAAATTGCAAAATTTTCAAAAGGAAAAGGTATTTCAAAATCTGATATTTCTGAAAACGTGAAATTTCCGAAGATGGAATAAACGAATGTATTAGATATGGTGAACTTTATACTGTTTACGGTGAAACAATTAGTAAAATAGTATCAAAAACAGATTTAGATTTTAAGGATTTAATATTTAGTGCATACAATGATATAATTATACCAGCATCAGGTGAAACACAAATGGACATTGCAACAGCTTCTTGTGTTTTAAAAGATGGTGTTGCATTAGGTGGTGATTTGAATATTATTAAAACTGATAATAATGGCGTTTTCTTATCATATTATTTAAATAATTCAAAGAAAGAAGACATTGCAAGTCTTGCACAAGGTGTTTCTGTTGTCCATTTGTATTCAAGTCAGTTGTCAACTTTAAATATAAATCTACCATCATCAGAAGAACAAACCAAAATAGCCAATTTCCTTTCTTCTGTAGATGAAAAAATAACCCTTTTAAAAGAAAAAAAAGCACTTTTAGAAGATTACAAGAAAGGTATTATGCAAAAAATCTTTAACCAAGAGATTAGGTTTAAAGATGATAATGGTAATGATTTTGAGGATTGGGAAGAGAAGACTTTGGGGTCTTTATGTAAAATCACAACAGGTAAATTAGATGCAAATGCTATGGTAGAAGATGGAGAGTATAGATTTTATACTTGTGCAAAAGATTATTATAGAATTGATAAATACGCTTTTGATACAGAAGCATTATTAATTTCAGGTAATGGAGCAAATGTTGGTTATATACATTATTATAAAGGAAAATTTAATGCTTATCAAAGAACCTATATACTTGATCGTTTTGAAGAAAATATGACATATGTTAAATTCTTTCTTCAAATGTTTTTACCAAAGAGAATTAAAGGAGAGAAAAATGATGGGAATACTCCCTATATTGTTTTATCTACTTTATCAGAAATGGAGTTTTCAATTCCTTGCATAATAGAACAAACCAAAATCGCTAATTTCCTTTCAGCAATTGATAAAAAAATAGAATTAGTTTCAAATCAAATACAAGACACCCAAGAATATAAAAAAGGATTGTTACAACAAATGTTTGTTTAAATTCTTCGAGATTATCGATAAATCTCGAAGTTTTACTATATTTGTATTTTTATAAACCCTAATTATTATGATTGAAAAAGCGCCAAAAGTAACCTTTACACCTAAAACTTTTGCTTTAGCCAATAAGCCCAACGTAGTATTGAAAATAAAGGAAATCAATAATGAGTATTTGTTTTGGGATAAAATAAAATATAAAAATATTGATGACCTTGACCCTAAACAAATATGGTCCATTGTTAAAATTTCAAGAGAGTTTAATTACAAGAATTTAACTTTTGGTAAATACAATTTTAATTATGTAAGTACTGATTATATTCAAAAAATTTTACATTATTTTGATATGAATATAGGCGGTTATATGGGGGCTAAAAGCATTATTCCAGATGCAGATAAAACAAGATATTTGGTTAGTTCTATTATGGAAGAAGCCATTTCAAGTAGCCAAATTGAAGGTGCTAATACTACCCGTAAAAAAGCTAAAGAAATGCTTCGTAAAGAAGTAAAACCAAAAAACAAATCGGAGCAAATGATTGTTAATAATTATTTAACTATCAAGCACATTACCCAAAATAGAAATGACGATTTATCACCAGAAAAATTGCTTTACATCCATGGTTTAGTGGCTTGTGATACATTAGATAATAAAACTGAAGAAGGGGCATTTAGAAATTCTGACGATGTTCATGTTGTAAATCATATTGATGGAGAAATTGTACATACGCCACCAAACCAAAAAGAAATAGAAATTCTAATTCAAGATTTATGCAATTTTTTTAATTCAGATTCAAAAGAATCATTCATGCATCCTATTCTAAAAGGTATTGTTATCCATTTTATGATTGGATATATCCATCCCTTTACCGATGGAAATGGTCGAACAGCAAGAGCTTTGTTTTATTGGTATTTATTAAAAAAAGGATATTGGTTAACGGAGTATTTATCTATTTCTAAAATAATACAGGATACTAAAAATCAATATGAGAAAGCCTATTTATATACTGAAAATGACAATAATGATTTGTCCTATTTCATGACCTATCATTTAAAAGTTATGGATAAAGCATTTGAAGCATTGAAAGCATATATTCAATTAAAGCAAAAAGAAAATTTGCAAATAGCAAGTTTTGTAAAAATTCCGAATGTAAATGAAAGACAAGCGCAACTTTTGAAAATTATCTTTGATGAACCCGAAAGTATTTTTACTGTAAAAGAAACAGAAAATCGTTTTATAATTTCCAATTTTACTGCCAGAACAGATTTATTAGGATTAGTTAAATTAGGTTTTTTAGAAATTATTCAAGTAAATAAAGTGAAGCAAAATTTTGTGCGATCTGATAATTTTGAAACTCTTTTAGCTAAACATAAAATTAAATAAACTTCGAGATTTGTAAAGAATCTCGAACTATTAATAAAGCATGACTTCACAATCCGAATTAATTTTAGAACAAAATTTAATCAGTCAATTAGCATCTAATGGTTACGACAAAGTAATTATTAATGACGAAGCTGATTTGTTAGTTAATCTTAAAAAGCAATTGGAAAAACACAACAATAAAGTTTTTTCGGATAGTGATTTCAAGCAAATTCTAAACCACCTTTCAAAGTCAAATAACATCTTTGAAAAAGCTTTATTACTGCGGGATAAATTTGCTTTCAAAAACGATTCTAATGAACTGGTGTATGTGGAGTTCATTAATATGGATTTTTGGTGCCAAAACGAATACCAAGTAACCAATCAAATCACGGTTGAAGGAACCTATAAAAACCGTTATGATGTAACCATTTTAATTAATGGTTTGCCCTTGGTGCAAATCGAATTGAAAAAGACAGGCTTAGAACTGAAAGAAGCCTACAATCAAATCAATCGTTATCAAAAACACTCTTTCTCAGCAAATACTGGCTTGTTTAATTATGTGCAATTATTTGTAATCAGTAACGGAGTAAACACCAAATACTTCAGCAATTTTGGAAACAAAAAACCTGATTACAAACAAACCTTCTTTTGGACCGACGAGAACAACAAACGTATTTCTAAACTAGAAGATTTTGCCAATACTTTTTTAGAGAAATGTCATTTATCTAAAATGATCACGAAATACACCGTATTGCATGATTCTGATAAAATGTTGATGGTGTTGCGTCCGTATCAATTTAATGCCGTAGAACGCATTATTGATAAGGTAAAAAACAGCAATCACAATGGTTATATATGGCACACTACAGGCTCAGGTAAAACCTTAACGTCGTTCAAAGCCAGTCAAATATTATCCCAATTACCAAAGGTAGATAAGGTAGTTTTTTGTGTAGACAGACAAGATTTAGATTACCAAACTGCCAAAGAATTCAATGCCTTTAAACCTGATTGTATTGATCCAACCAATAACACGGCCAATTTAGTACGTCAGTTTAAAGATGGTAATAGTAAGTTGATTGTTACGACGATTCAAAAATTATACAATGCCATTACCAGAGAACACCATCTTAAAACAATGGATGATCTCAAGGACAAAAAGATAGTTTTTATTTTTGATGAATGTCACCGCTCGCAATTTGGAGACACACATAAAAAGATAACCCAATATTTTGAAAACTATCAAATGTTTGGGTTTACCGGTACACCTATTTTTGTGGAAAATGCCTTGTCTAAAAATAAGCAAAACCAAACCACGGCAAGTTTGTTTGGAGAACAATTGCATAGTTATGTGATTACCGATGCGATCAAGGATGAAAATGTATTGCGCTTTTCGGTAGAGTATGTTGGTAAATACAGAGAACGTGAGAATTCGCAAAACGAAATTGACATTGAAGTAGAAGCAATTGACACTCAAGAACTGTTAGAAAGCAATGATCGTATCGAAAAGATTACTAATTATGTTATTCAGCAACATCCAATAAAAACACAAAACAAAACCTTTACGGCTATGTTTTGTGTCAGTAGTGTCGAAATGTTGATTAAGTATTATGATTTGTTCCTCAAACTAAAACAGGAAGGCAAACATAATTTGAATATTGCCACCATTTTTAGTTTTGGTGCCAATGATAGTATGATTACAGACACCGAAGATTATGACGAAAAAGACTTTAATGAAGTAGCCGAACCAAAAGAAAGTTACAATTCGTATCACAAGAGGGATAAATTAGAGGAATACATTATTGCCTACAACCTGACGTACGGAACCAATTGGACTACAAAAGACAGTCAATCCTTTTACAATTATTACAAAGACATAGCACAACGAGTACGTACCAAACAGGTAGATATTTTGTTTGTGGTTAATATGTTTCTCACGGGATTTGATAGCAAATCATTGAATACTTTGTTTGTAGATAAGAATTTAAAGTACCATGGTTTAATTCAAGCCTATTCCAGAACCAACAGAATTTTGGGTGATAAAAAATCACAAGGAAATATTGTTGTTTTTAGAAATCTGAAGAAAGCCACTGATGATGCTATTGCTTTATTTTCAGATAAAAAGGCAAAAGAAATTATCATCTTAAAACCATACGAAAATTACGTTAAAGAAATTAATGAAGCCTATGCTTATTTAATAGCAATTACTCCAACTTTCGAATCGGTTGATGATTTATATACCGAAGATGAAGAACTGGAATTTGTAAAGGCATTTCGTGAAATCATTAGGTTAAAAAACATAATTGCTTCATTTGTAGATTTTAAATTTGATGATATTACTTTAGGCGAACAAGAATTTGAAAATTATAAATCCAAATACTTAGAGTTATCAGATAAAGGAAAAAAAGAAAAAACCTCCATACTTAACGAAGTCGATTTTGAACTAGAATTGATTCATCGCGATGATATTACAGTAACCTATATTTTAGGATTGTTAGCCAAGTTAAAAGCAACAAACCCAGCGGAAAAAGAACGCAGACAAAAGGAAATATTAGATCTTGTTGCGGGAGATGTTAAACTGCGTAGCAAACGAGAATTAATAGAACGTTTCATTGAAGAAAACTTACCAGCACTAGATGATATGTCTATTGAAGAGGGTTATGCTGCTTTTATGATTGAAGAGCAGGAGAAAGCTTTTAACCAGTTTGTAGCCGATGAAAAATTGAATGCAGACAAACTTAAAAAACTAACCGAAGATTTTTTATTTACCCAACGAATCCCTACCAAACAAGAAGTAGTGGAAGTACTGGAAAATCAGCCCTCTATTTTACAAAGAGCAAAAGTTGGAGATACCATTTTGAGTAAGTTCTTGAATTTTATCGACACCTTTTTTAATGATTAATACTTTCAGTAATGAATTATGAAGGTATCTACAGGAATTAGAAAATTAAGTGCAAGTATTCGGCAAGAATATAAACTATCAGATTATTAATCATTTGTCTAAAACTAAAATAAACCTACCTTTCATGTTTTGGTTATAAAACCCTCCACGAGAATCTGCATTTTTAAACCCTTGCCAAACCTCCAGAGGAACATTTCTATAAATGTAGTTTTTTTGTTTCGTGAGTAAACCAAAACAAAAAAAACAACACAGCGATAATAACTTGTTATTCTTTAATTTTAATTTTTACGTACTCAACAGTACCATTAATTTCCTTATGCTGATAAGTTTCTCCAGTCTCTTTATTTAAAAGAAACCTGCCATTGCCGTAAATTTCATATTTCGACTCCGCACCTTCACTATAAAAATTTAAACTTAAAAAAATTACTATTACAACTAGTAGTAAAGTTTTAATCAATTCCAGCATTCTTTCTAATTCTATTTTCATATTTATCTTTTATTAATTTCATCTAAATCATCTTCCAAATCCAAATTTTCTAATAAATCCAAAACCTCTTGATCGGTAAGCTCCTTATCTATCAAAATATGGTCCTGATTATTGTTATCAAATCTTAAACTGCTATTTTGTTTTCTTGAAATATCATATTTAGAAATTAAAGGACTAATAACCAATGAAGAAATCATACTTGAAATTAATCCCAAAGCGGGGAAAATCAACAATATAGTTTTAATTTTTGAAACCTCCCAAAACTGCGTAAATGTAATTGATCCAGCATCATATAAGACGTACAGATAACTTAAAATACCTAACAAACTTGCTATTGCATGAAATCCTACTGACAACCAGCTATAACCAAAAACTTTTTTAAGTAAAAAATTATTAAGTAATGATGGCAACGAAAAAACTACCGTCAATAATCCTATCAAAGTAAAAAATAAAAAAATAAAAGGAAACCAACCCAATGAATGAATATAAGCCAGCCCAAATAATATATAAAACGGAATTTTGCCACATACATAATACCATAAAAATGAAGTTACCGGCAAAAAAATTAAATGTTTCAGTGTATTATTCATATTTTATTTTTCAAAATTTAACAAAACTAATTAAGATTATCAGCCACCCACTGCGTAGTTCTATCCTGCATTTTTTATGATTTTGAATCTACGATTAATCACTAAAAACCTTACATGCTTTAAATGTAATAAAGATAATAATGCATACGCATTTTTTTGAGTCTAATAATTCAAAAATCAAACAACAAATCAAGATAGTAACCCAAAGCAGCCCGAGTTCTTTGTCAGGGAGATTGACTTAGAGAAAAAGTAACTGGAAGTGTGCTTGCTTTTAATTTTTAATTTTCTTTTGAAAAAGTATTCTACAAGATGGTTTTTAACTAATTTATCCTAAGTTGGCATGTCCAGATACAAATATTTCATAATCAATTGATTTGTGTAAAAGAGATGGTATTAAAATAATAGAGCAAAAAGTGATATTGGAAATTAAAAAAAACAGACTGAATAAAACAAAAGTAATGGAAGGCCGAGCCATCAGTTTAATAAAGGGAACACCATAAACAAGACAAGTCATATGTATTGGTATAGTGTTTTAAATCAAAATAATAAGATTGTGAAAAGTAAAAAACTCGTAGACATATTCGTGTTGGAGATGGAATACAATTTTTTCGGGCGATGGGGTTTCGTGGAAAGTTGTTTCCCAATCGGAAGGGGGGTGTAATTCGTATAAGTTAGTCCAAAATTTTTACCTTTTTGCTCACATTGCACTCACGTGCTACTTTGGGCGTGCAGTCCATGAACGTTCATGTGTATGTTTCGGAAACTCGGAGAAACAATCTACCTATTCGTCAAACCAAGACTTATGCATGTGTTGTTTGTTTAGCTCTAGTTATTATATATATAATTTATATTATTTTATTTTATAATAGATGAAATTGATAAACAATTTTTTGAATACTTGTACAGTTAATTTTTTTCGTATAAAAGACGAATAAGATATGCATGGCCTTCGAGCACTAGTATGCTTTTTCTCAATATTTATTATTAAAAGTCATTACTACTAAACCTTTATTCATACCATCGAGAAAGGCGTTAGTAATATCACTATTGCTTTGTATCATATCATCAGCATTATTAAATCCTAATATTTTTGCTACACTATCAGAGCTGTAATAGATTTGATTGGTTGTTTTGTCTTTTTTTATACTTACTTCTATTCCTTGAAAGTATTCTATGTAAGAATCGTATTGGGCATCTGTGTTTATTAGTTTTATTTGTTGGTTGTTTATATTCCTAGTTGGTTTAATATGTTTATTTGTTGTGGTTGGTAGATCCTTTTTTGTTTTTTTGTTTTATTACTATTTTCATTCCTGATATTGTGCGCAATCTCTTTTATTTGGGTTTCAAAATTTGACTTAAACCATATTTTTGTTAAGTACCGCCTTTTGATTTGTTCAAAGATCCTTTTATCTGTATTATAGTAGTATTTCAGTCCAGTATGTGAGAGTAAAATACTGTTTTCTTTTTGCATCGAAATATTAAAACCAGTCACCTTGCAAATATGTTTTTTAGTATCGTTGTCATCATTAAATACTATCCGTTTTGACATTATAGTTAAAGGGTCAATTTGGATAGTTTTACTATTTAGAAAATCAATCTTTTTTCCAATTGTCTCAGCGGTTAAATCTTGGATTTTTTTTGAGTTTTTAGAAACAATTTTTTTTAATTTATTTTTATGATAGGTAAAGTTTTTAGTTTGATTGTTTGCTAGTAATCCAGTCCAGTAATTTGGGTTTGAATACTCTAGTAGTGCCTTTTTCGATTTTGTTGATAAAGGGTCAATTTGGATAGTGTTGTCATAAAACAGCACATTTTGCCATTCCTTCAAAACCGTATCTTTAAAATTCTGCAAACCGTAATTAATTAAATCTTGTAAACTAAAAATACCTTTTTCATTCAGTTTTTGCATTTTAGTATATTTAATCTCAAAACGCATTATCTCGTTTTTAATCTTAAACCCTTTTGATTTGTAGTGTAACGCCTTATTGTAAATTTTGATAATGTATTGAGAGTGCTGCACCTGTTTATATTTGCCTTCATCTGAATTTTTTTGATATTCAAAAGGTTTTGTTTTGTGAAGTAAACAATTGTCTAAAATTTCATTTGTTGGAACTAGTGGTGTTATGTTAATGCCTATCTCTAAACACTTCAAAATGCATTTGCTTGGGTCAATATCGAATTTTGTATTTAAGTCGTTCAAAATAAACAAAACCGCTTCGTTATTAAAGTCGTTGTAATTGTGCGCTCCATCATTCCAGTACTTATGTAAGCTTCCTGAGAGTGTTATAGTTCCCGTATCATAAATTTTAAACTCCAAACCTTTGTAGGAAGCGTTTTTTGATGGTGTTACCTTGTTGCCATTCCTGTTTGTGGTTTTCATCTCGCCGGTAGTTAAGTTTATGGTTTCGTAAAAATCTAATAGGGGATTGATCTCTAAAATAGAGGGTTGCATGTGCTTAATTATTATTTTTATGAAGTCAACCAATTGATTATCTTTGTTGAGGTTTTTTAGCATTGCCTGTTGAAAACTGAACTTTTGAACAAAGTATAAACGAGAGCCTGAACAACTCTCGTTTTTTTGTGTCTTTTAGTTTGTGTTATAGGAGCTAAGAATGTTTTTGAAGTATTTGTATTGGAAACAGATTCTTAAACGTTTAGGGGTTTAAGACTTGCCTCTACTTCGGTTCGTAAAAAGTAAACACGCCCAGAGATTCCGAGAGGTTTTAGTTTGCCTGATTTTTGCCAATTGGAAACGGTACTAATGTCAACACTGAACATTTTCGCCACGTCTGATCGGGTCAAATATTCCTTTGGTTGGATTGGTGCGAAATGTTTTAAAAATTCCTGTAACTGGATTTTTATGCCCTCGTTAATTTGTTGTTGTAGTTCCTGAGGAGTTGTTTGGATAAATTGAACTTGTGCCATAATGAAATATTATTTGGTTAATACTTCGACAAAATTCATTCTATTTGAAACCTTTTAAAGGTTAGTAACGGGTTAGTAACGTGTATTATTTTTTCTTTTCGAGTGTAATATAATTGAAAAAAGTTCTTTTCAACTTGTCTAAAAATAGAGTTTCGCTTTCATCGTTTCGAGTGTTTTTAATATCATTTAACAATTTGTAAGGATTGTTTATTTTGAAATTTAAAAGATTTGCTAATTGATGTATTTTGTCTTCTTGGTTTCCCGTTCCTGTAATATTTCCATTTTCTATTAACGCCTTAGCTAATTCTATAAATTCGGTTTGTGTTCCATTCCAATTTAACGAGTTGGATGTGGTGGGTTCTGTGAGCGTTGTTTCAGTTTCGAAATAGGAAAGTTTTGATTCTAAAAAAACTATTATTTTAAAAGAACTTAAATTATGTTTTTTTGCCGATTCTAAAAAATCCAAATCTCCGTTTTTATCTAATTCAATCTGTATATTTTCATGAAGTAATTTTACATATTCATTACTTGCCTCGATTGCTGGAATATCTATAAGACCAGCATAGAACTCTTTTATTTCTGCAGTTGCAAACATAACTTCGTCATGGTCTTCATATTCTAATAGAAATTTTTCTAATAAAAAGGGGTATTTTTCTTTATATTCGTTTAGAGTATAACTATTTTCAATTCTCATTTTTTGCCTGTATTGATTGAATTAATTTGAACTTTGGTTTTTATTATTCCGTTCCAGTATTAAGAATTACTTTCATTTCGGGAGTTTTATCTTTGGTTAGTTCCTCGTAAAACTTCATAAATAAATCTGCGTTTGCGTCTTTGTCTTCCCGTTGGTTAATGTAGGTTAAAAACAAACTTTCTTTACTGTGCCCTGTGATTCCGATTAAAACTGCAGTAGGTATCTTTTTATAATAATTTGAGGCAAATGAACGTCTAAAACAATGCGAGGCAATTAATTCATATTTAGGGTAATTTCCTAATTCTTTACGGTTGGTTTCTGTATTTAATTTCGTTCCTTTTACTATCTCAACAATTCCTGATAGTTTGCAAATTACTTTTGTGTATTCATTTAGTTTTTGATGTGGGATTTTTTTCGGGAATTCGTTTTCTATTATTTGAACAACGTGAGGTGCAATAATGCCAATTGTAACATTTTTATTTGTTTTTTGTTGTATTACGTCTATGTAGTAGTTTTTGCCGTTATAACGAATGTTTTCGGTTGTGATTTCCAATAAATCTCCGCCACGTTGGCCAATCTCGCAACCTAGCAAAATCCAGTTGCGCACGTTGTTCAAACTTTCGGGGGTAATAGAAAGATTTTTAGTTAGTTCGGGATTGTCTTTTTTGAATTGGTTGAGGTATTCAATATTTGATAAATCCACATTTCTAATTTGTTCCAACTCTTCGAAAGATAATGTTTGAATGTAACGGTCTTTTTCACTTTCTCTAAAATGTTGAATAATTTTTGAGTAGGGTGTTACTTGTATTTCGTTTTTTTCTGCATCAATACAAACGGTTTTAAGGATTTCCAATTGTTTACCAGCATAATTAGTAGAATAATTTTTATCGTTAATGAGCCAATTAGTAAACTTGTCGACAAAAGGTTTTGTAATTTCAATAAATTGAATTTGTTTTTTAATCTTCTTTTGATATTCTAAAATGATGTTTTTGAAAAGATTATAGTTTTTTATAGTACTAGGACTTAAACCGATTTTGTTTTTTACTTTTCGGGTGT
>ERZ724524.2134-NODE-2134-length-13064-cov-5.458298_pt1 | contig 13064 bp, 9 predicted proteins | sample MGYA00376057_ERZ724524 | MGnify/ENA primary metagenome ERZ724524 (study PRJEB28724, sample SAMN07190888) | wastewater metagenome | isolation source: influent of sewage treatment plant in Hong Hong | place: USA: Christiansburg, Virginia | collected 2016-03-01 ...
CTGGCCTTCGGCATACAGCGTGTCAAACACCAAGCTGGACTTGCCCGAGCCGCTGACGCCCGTCACCACGGTGATCTCGCCGGGGCGGATGTCCAGATCTAAGTTCTTGAGGTTGTGCTGGCGTGCGCCACGGATGCGGATCAGGCGGGTCATGGGTAAAGGCTCGGTGCTGTGGGGACGGTCATGGTAGCCGGGCCACGCTGATGATGCTGCATTCGGGTTTATGCTCTTGCGCTGGCTGTAAGTTTAGTGAAGGCGTTGCAAAACCCCTTCGTGTAGGATCGTTCGGGGTCAACACCATTGTGCGTTGTACACCCCTCTAAAGAGCCCCCCACTCATGCGCATCAAACACCTGCTTCTCTCGGCGGCACTGCTGGCCAGTGCCCACTTTTCTGCCCGAGCTCAATTGCTCATAGGCCGCACGGCGGGCCTGACCGGCCCCGTCACCAACAGCGCCAAAGAAGTCGGTGATGGAGCCAAGCTCTGGCTGGACGCGGTCAATGACAAAGGCGGCGTGAACGGCCAAAAAATCGAGCTGATCACGCTAGACGACAAGTTCGACCCCAAGCTGGCCGGTGACAACGCCCGCAAACTGATCGAAGAACAAAACGTGCTGGCCATGTTCTTGACCTACGGCACGCCGCACACCGAGGCCGTGATCCCGTTGCTCGATCAGTACAACGTGGCGCTGATTGCCCCCTCCACTGGCGCGATGGTGATGCACCAGCCGGTGAAAAAGCATGTGTTCAACGTGCGCTCGCCCTACCAGCACGAGGCTGAAAAAATCATCACCCACATGGTTGGCATTGGCACGCAGCGCATTGCCATCGTCCACGCCGATGACAGCTTTGGTCAAGATGCCTTGGTGGGCGCACAAAAGGGCTTTACCGCCAAAAACATCAGCCCGGTGGCGGTCGAGAAATTTGACCGCAGCAAACCTGATTTCGCGCCCATCGTGGCCAGTTTGGTCAAGGCCAACCCGCAAAGCGTGCTGATCATGGCCTCCAGCGGCCATGCGGCAGACTGCATACAAGCCCTGCACAAGGCGGGCATGACACCGCAAATTGCCACCTTGTCAAACAATGCGTCTGCGGGCTTCGTCAAGCTGCTGGGCGATTCCGCCAAAAACGTCTTGGTGAGCGAAGTGTTCCCCAGCGAGCGCGCCATCCTCTACCCCATGATCAAAGAAGCGCAAGATTTGGCCAAGGCCAAAAGCATTGAACTCAGCCCCGCCATGCTCGAAGGCTACGCCGGAGCCAAAGTGCTGGTCGAGGCACTGCGACTGGCAGGCCCCAAACCCACACGCGACAAAATTCAAACTGCACTGGAAGGCATGCGCAAATTTGACCTCGGCGGACTGGAAGTGGGCTACACCCCCACCGACCACACCGGGCTGAATTTTGTGGAGCTGTCCATCATCAGCCAAAGCGGTCGATTCAAACGCTGAAGTGCTGCGAGATGCAGACAGCGGGCGGCTCAGGGTTTGAACTTACGGGGCTTCCACAGTTGCCAAAGTGATGAAGATGCCTATGCTGAGTCGTCACTTTGGAGTTCGCTCATGCATTTCAAATCTCTCTTGCTTGCCGCAGCGCTGCTGACCTGTCTGAGCCTGCCTGTGCAAGCACAACTGTTGATTGGTCGTACCGCCGGGTTCACCGGGCCAGTCGCAGCAGGAGTCAAAGAAACCACAGACGGTGCCAAGCTGTGGCTGGACGCGGTGAACGACAAAGGCGGCGTGAACGGCCAAAAAATCGAACTGGTCGCGCTGGATGACAAGTTCGACCCCAAACTCAGCGCCGAAAACACCCGCAAGCTGATTGAAGAAAACGGGGTGCTGGCGATGTTCTTGTCACGCGGCACGCCCAACACCGAGGCCATGATACCGTTGCTTGATCAGCACAACGTGGCGCTGATCGCCCCTTCCAGCGGCGCGATGGTGCTGCACCAGCCGATCAAAAAGCACATCTTCAACGTCCGCGCCACTTACCAGCGCGAGGCGGAAAAAGCCGTCACCCACTTGCACAGCACGGGCACCCAGCGCATCGCGGTGGTCTACTCCGATGACAGCTTTGGCCAAGACGCGCTCGCTGGGGCTCAAAAAGGCTTTACGGCGCAAAAACTCACGCCCGTGGCTGTTGAAAAGTTTGACCGAACCAAGCCCGACTTCACGCCCATCGCGCAAAGTTTGGTCAAAGCCAACCCGCAAACAGTGATCGTGATTGCCGCTGGCAGCCACGTTGCCGACTGCGTTAAAACCTTGCACACAGCAGGTGTGATGAGCCAGATCGTCACGCTGTCGAACAACGCATCGGCGGGTTTCATCAAGCTGATGGGCGAATCAGCGCGTGGCATCGTGGTGACACAGGTGTTTCCGAACGAGCGCGCTATCGCCTATGCCATGATCAAAGAGGCCCAAGATTTGGCCAAAGCCAAGGGCATCGCCGAGCTCAGCCCGGCCATGCTGGAAGGCTATGCCGGTGCCAAAGTACTGGTCGAAGCGCTGCGGCTGGCGGGCCCCAAGCCCACGCGCGACAAAATTCAGACTGCGCTAGAGAACATGGGCAAGTTCGACTTGGGTGGGCTGGAAGTGAGCTTCGGCCCCAATGACCACACCGGGCTGGATTTTGCCGACTTGTCCATCATTGGCTCTGATGGACGCTTTCGGCGCTGAGGATCTGCAAATTACCGGGTTTACCCTTATCCACACCAATCAACTTCAGCCTGAAATTGATTGAAGGGAAAACCCGAATCCAAGAGAGGTGGCCATAATCAATTTGGCACTTCAAAAATACGGGTAAACCATAGGTTTTAGCGCCATCAATCGCTGGCGTAAATGTCCACGTTCTTGGTTTCGCGGATAAAAATCATCCCCACCACAAAACTCATGGCGGCAATTGCCACCGGGTACCACAGGCCGCTGTACATGTTGCCAGTCTGAGCCACGATGGCAAAGGCCATCGTCGGCAGCAAGCCGCCAAACCAGCCGTTGCCGATGTGGTACGGCAAGCTCATCGAGGTGTAGCGGATGCGGGTCGGGAACATCTCGACCAGCATGGCGGCAATCGGGCCGTAAACCATGGTCACCAGCAGCACCAAGTAGGTCAAGATGGCAATCACCGCCAGCTTGTCAAACTTGGCCATGTCGGCTTGCGTGGGATAGCCTGCGGCGCTCAAGGCTTGGGCTAACGACTCTTTGAAAGCCTCGGCATGCGCTTTGACGGCTGCGGGTGGCAACCCCTTAGGGTTGTAGCTGGCAATCACCTTCTCGCCAATGGTGATGACAGCAGTGGCACCCATCGGTGCAGGCGTGTTGTCATAGCTGACGGCGGCTCCGGCCAGCGCTTGTTTGGCGATGTCGCACGAGCTGGTGAACTTGGTCGTGCCCGTGGGGTTGAACTGGAACGAACACTCCGCCGGATCGGCTTGGACGACCACTTTGTTCACCGCTTGAGCGCGCGCCAGATCAGGATTGGCCGCTTGGGTCAGCGCCTCGAATATCGGAAAGTAGCTCAGCGCGGCCAGCAAACAGCCGGTCATGATGATGGGCTTGCGCCCAATTTTGTCTGACCACGCGCCAAAAACCACGAAGAACGGCGTGCCCAACATCAGCGACACCGCCACCATGATGTTGGCGGTGGCCCCATCCACCTTGAGAATTTGTGTCAGGAAAAACAGCGCGTAGAACTGGCCGCTGTACCAGACCACCGCCTGCCCCGCTGTCAAACCAAACAGGGCGATGATCACCAAGCGCAGGTTTTTCCACTGACCAAAGGCTTCGGCAACCGGCGCTTTGGAAGTGCGGCCTTCTGCCTTCATGCGAGAAAAAGCGGGCGACTCGCTCATGCTCAGTCGGATGTAGACCGACACGGCCAGCAGCACGATCGAGAGCACAAACGGCACACGCCAGCCCCAATCGACAAAAGCGGCCTCGCCCGTCACGCTGCGCACGCCCAAGATGACCACCAAGCTCAGCAGCAGCCCCAGTGTGGCGGTGATTTGAATCCAAGCGGTGTAAGCCCCGCGCTGACCATTGGGCGAATGCTCGGCCACGTAGGTGGCCGCGCCGCCGTACTCACCGCCCAGCGCCAGCCCTTGCAGCAGCCGCAGCGCAATCAGCACCACGGGTGCCGCCACGCCAATGGTGGCGTAACTGGGCAGCATGCCGACGATGAAGGTGGACAGCCCCATGATCAAGATCGTCACCAAGAAGGTGTATTTGCGCCCGATCATGTCGCCCAAGCGGCCAAACACCAACGAGCCAAAGGGCCGCACGATGAAGCCCGCCGCAAACGCCAGCAAGGCGAAGATGAAGGCCGAGCCTTCGTCCAGGCCGCTGAAAAACTGCTTGGCAATGATCGGGGCGAGCGAGCCGTACAGGTAGAAGTCGTACCACTCAAACACCGTGCCCAGTGACGAGGCAAAGATCACCTGCTTGTCTTGGGTGCTCATGGGGCGGGGGGCGGCCATCGGGTCTCCTTTCACGGACGGATCACAGGCTGACGGCGGCAGCCCTTTGGAGGCGGACTATCAGATCCGCGCCTGACCTCAGTCTGACTCAAATCTGTCAGATTCAAGTCATTTCTGATTCAAAACTTACAAATACGGTATTAACCCTTAGGTTTTATTTTTCGATATGGAATTACGCCTGAAAGTCCCTGTCAAATAACAATTTTTTACTTCCGTCGAGTTTCGATGGGAGCGATTTTTTTATTTTCTCAAGGCCTGTCAGCATTAATTCGTAAGGGGATGGTCAGTCCGCGTTCCCAAAATCGCTCCGTGTGTGTTCATGCACAACTTGCGTTACGTATTCCAACCCTGAAGGAGATCCACATGAGTGATCCGGTGGTAGACAAAATCCAGAAAAACCCGAAGTATTTGGAGCTTCGGAACAAACGCAGCGGCTTCGGCTGGGCGCTGACGGCGCTGATGATGGTCGTGTACTACGGCTACATCGCGCTCATCGCGTTCAACAAGCCGTTCTTGGCCCAGCCGATCGGCGCGGGCGTGACCTCGCTGGGCATTCCGATTGGCATGGGTGTGATCGTGTTCACGATCGTCATCACCGGCATCTACGTGCGCCGCGCCAACACCGAGTTCGATGCGCTGACCGCTGAAATTTTGAAGGACGCTGCGAAATGAAAAAGACTCACGCAACCATTGCGGCGCTGCTGGCGCTGCTGATGGCTGGCTCGGCCTTCGCCGCTGGCGCGGACTTGGGGCAAGCCGCCAAGCAAGAAACCAACTGGACCGCGATTGCGATGTTCGCGATCTTCGTGGCCGGTACGCTCTACATCACCAAGTGGGCGGCAGCCAAGACCAAGTCGGCGGCTGACTTCTACACCGGCGGTGGCGGCATCACCGGCTTCCAAAACGGCTTGGCGATTGCCGGTGACTACATGTCTGCCGCATCGTTCTTGGGTATTTCCGCTGCCGTGATGGCCACCGGCTATGACGGCCTGATCTACTCCATCGGCTTCTTGGTCGGCTGGCCTGTGATCACGTTCTTGATGGCTGAACGTCTGCGCAACTTGGGCAAGTTCACCTTCGCCGACGTGGCAGGCTACCGCTTCCAACAAGGCCCGATCCGTGCGTTTGCCGCTTCTGGCACGCTGGTGGTGGTGGCGTTCTACCTGATCGCTCAAATGGTGGGTGCCGGTCAACTGATCAAGCTGCTGTTCGGTCTGGAATACTGGATGGCTGTGGTCATCGTGGGCGGCCTGATGATGGTGTACGTGCTGTTCGGCGGCATGACAGCCACCACTTGGGTGCAGATCATCAAGGCTTGCTTGCTGCTGTCGGGCGTGACCTTCATGGCCATCATGGTGTTGTCTCAGTTCGGCTTCAGCCCTGAAGCACTGTTCGCCAAGGGTGTGGAAGTGCGCACCGCCATTGCCGCCAACTCGGGCAAGACACCGGAAGAAGCCGCCAAAATCGGCCTGTCCATCATGGGCCCAGGCGGCTTCGTGAAAGACCCGATCTCCGCCATCAGCTTCGGTATGGCGCTGATGTTCGGCACCGCTGGTCTGCCCCACATCCTGATGCGCTTCTTCACCGTGCCTGACGCCAAGGAAGCTCGCAAGTCCGTGTTTTGGGCCACGACTTGGATTGGCTACTTCTACGTGCTGATCTTCATCATCGGCTTCGGCGCGATCACCTTGGTGCTGACCAACCCTGAATACGCTGATACCGCCAAGGGCATCATCAAGGGCGGCGCAGGTACCGCCAACATGGCAGCCGTGCTGGTGGCCAAGTCGGTCGGCGGCAACGTGTTCTACGGCTTCATCTCGGCTGTGGCTTTCGCAACCATCTTGGCTGTGGTGGCTGGCTTGACCTTGTCGGGCGCTTCTGCGGTGTCGCATGACATCTACGCTACGCTGATCAAGAAGGGCAAGGCTGACAGCGCCGCTGAACTGAAGGTCTCGCGCATCACCACCCTGTGCTTGGGCGCTTTGGCTGTGACGCTGGGCATCGCTTTCGAGAAGCAAAACATCGCCTTCATGGTGTCGTTGGCCTTCGCGATTGCCGCATCGGCCAACTTCCCGGTGCTGTTCATGTCCGTGCTGTGGAAAGACTGCACCACCAAGGGCGCTGTGACCGGCGGTTTCTTGGGCCTGATCTCCTCCGTCGGCCTGACCGTGGTGTCGCCTGCGGTGTGGGAAGCTGTGTTGGGCAACCCCAAGGGTTCCGCTTGGTTCCCCTACACCTCGCCCGCACTGTTCTCGATGACCATCGGTTTCGTGGTGATCTGGATCGTGTCGTTGCTGGATCGCAGCGCCAACGCCACGCAAGAGCGCGCCGCCTACGCCGCTCAACGCGTGCGTTCGGAAACGGGTCTGGGTGCATCGGGTGCCTCTGGCCACTGATCCCCTCTGAACAGACGCGGGCCGCAAAGCCCGTGTCAGTAAACTTTCAACCGGGCCTTGTGCCCGGTTTTTTCATGCCCGCCACATTCACGCCCTCTTACTCTGCCCCACACACACTGTGGCCGTTCAGCCTTGGACGCTACCGCCGCGTGGCGCTGGGCGTGTTGCTGCTGCTGACCACGGTGGGCATCATGGCGTGGCTTGGGCAATGGGCCGCAGCCCGAGAGCGGCACTACCTGACCGACACCATCACCCGCTCGTTAGAGATTCACACCTTGGCGCTGCGCAGTGCGGCGGCCAACTTCAACTACCTGCCTTACACCGCCGCCCGCCATCCTGACGTGATGGCCGCGCTGTCGGCCCCGCAGGACCGCGCGCTGCGCGAGCGTGCCAACCGCTACTTGGAAGACGTGAACCGTCGGGCGGGCTCGGTGGCGCTGTATGTGATGGACATCCACGGCATCACGCAGGCGTCCAGCAACTGGACAGCACCGCAGGGCCAAAGCTTTGTCGGCCAAGATTACGCCAACCGCCCCTATTTCCGCGATGCCGCACGGGGCCAAGCGGGCTTGTTTTACGGCATCGGCCAAACCACGGGCGACTCGGGCTTGTTCATGGCCGCGCCGGTCTACCAAGGCGCGCAACTGCGGGGTGTGGTGGCGGTCAAGGTCAGCTTGCACGCCATTGAAAGCACGTGGGCCAACGTGCGTGACCCGATCTTGCTGGCCGACGCACGCGGGATTTTCTTCATGGGCTCGGTGCCTGAGTGGCTCTACCACGCCACGCGCACCTTGTCTCCCGACGAAGTCGCCACGCTGGATGCCGACCAGCAGTACGGCCACCAGCATGACTTCCCGCTGGTGCCGTGGACGGCGCAACGCAGCCCAGCACAAGACGCTTACCGGCTGCAAGTCGCACTGGATGGCCGCACGCGCCGCTTTCTGGCGATGGATGCCACCTTGCCAGAATTGGGCTGGACGCTCACCGTCATGGCCGATGAAGCGCCCATCGCCGAAGCCCTTGGGTTGACTTGGGCCTTGGGTATCTTGGCTGCGGGCTTGATCGTGGTGGTCGGCTTGTACTGGCGCTTGCACGAACGCCGCCAAGCCGAGCAGCGGACGCAAGCGCTGCAACGCCAGCACGACAAGCAGTTGCAGCACAGCGCCCGTTTGGCCAGCTTGGGCGAAATGGCCTCGACGCTGGCCCACGAACTCAACCAGCCCTTGGCCGCCTTGAGCAACTTTGCCAGCGCCGCGCAAGCCTTTGCGCAGCAAGGCCAACAGGCGCTGCTGATCGAGATCTTGGGCGACATCCAAGGCCAAGCCCAGCGCTCGGGCGAGATCGTGCGCCGCATCCGAGGGCTGGCGCAGCAGCAAACGCAGGGCATAGAGCCTTGCTCGCTCAACGCCATCATCGACAACATCTTGCTGCTGTTGCAAGCGGAAGTGCGCACGCATGGTGCACGCGTCGTGTGCGAACTCAGCGCTGATCTGCCGCTGGTGCCCGGTGACCGGGTGCTGCTGGGCCAAGTGATCTTGAACTTGGTCATGAACAGCTTGCAAGCCATGCAAGACACGCCCGAAGAAGCGCGCGTGGTAGAAATCGCCACCCGGCAGGCGGGCGCGCATGTCATCGTGAGCGTGGCCGACCGGGGACTGGGCATCAGCCCCGACGTGGCATCGCACTTGTTTGAACCGTTTTTCACCACTAAACCCGACGGGCTGGGCTTGGGCATGAACATTTGCCGCAGCATCATTGAAAGCCATCGCGGGCAGTTGTCGTTTGAGCACCGCCCCGAGGGCGGCACCGTCTTCGTTATCCAATTGATTTGCGCACCATGAGCACCTCCAACCTCCCCCTTTACGTGGTCGATGACGACGAAGCCGTGCGGCGTTCGCTGGGTATGCTGCTGCTGTCGCGCGGCCATGCAGTGCAAACCTTCGACTCGGGCGAGGCATTTTTGGCGTCAGTCCGGCTGCACCACGGCGGCTGCGTGATTCTTGATTTGCGCATGACCGGCATGAGCGGGCTTCAGGTTTTTGATGCGCTGCGCCTGCACGACAGCCCGTTGGTGGTGCTGTTCCTGTCCGGCAACGGCGACATTGCCACCGCTGTTGATGCGGTGCGGCGTGGTGCATTTGACTGGCTGGAAAAGCCCTGCGGCGAATCCGTGTTGCTCGACAAAGTCAAACTCGCGCTGGTACACGCCGCCCAAGTGCAGGCGCTGGCCGCAGCCCGCCAGCAAGCGCAATCGCTGTGGAGCAAGCTGACCGACCGCGAGCAAGAAGTCGCTCGCCGCGTGGCTCTTGGCGACTCCAACAAAGAAATTGCCCGCACGCTGGTGCCGCCATGCGAGCCCCGCACCGTCGAGACCCACCGCGCCAAAGCCTACGCCAAGTTGGGCCTGACCACGCCCATCGACGTAGAGCGTTTTTTGCGCGATCACAAGCTGTAGCGCGGCGCAAACTTGGTGGAATCCCGTACGTAAGCCTACGTGGTAATGCGCCGTCGTGCTACGGATGACACCCGCGCACCCGTGGACGACACTGCCTCCTTGCTTCACCCGAGGAGACACATCCACATGACTGCCACCGCTGCAACGCCATACACCTTTGAAGAAAAACGCCAACGCATCTTGGCCATCGTCGCGGCCTCGTCGGGCAATTTGGTGGAATGGTTCGACTTTTACGTCTACGCCTTTTGCGCCATTTACTTTGCGCCCGCCTTCTTTCCCAAGTCTGACCCCACCACGCAACTGCTGAACACCGCCGGAGTGTTTGCCGCAGGCTTTTTGATGCGCCCAATTGGCGGCTGGCTGTTTGGCCGCATTGCCGACAAAAAGGGCCGCAAAACCTCGATGCTGATCTCCATCATCATGATGTGCGCGGGCTCGCTGCTCATCGCTTGCTTGCCGACCTACGCCACTATCGGCACGATGGCCCCGGTGCTGTTGCTGCTGGCGCGGCTGCTGCAAGGGCTGTCGGTGGGCGGCGAATACGGCACCACCGCCACCTACATGAGCGAAGTCGCCATGCGCGGGCAACGGGGCTTTTTCTCCTCGTTCCAGTACGTGACGCTGATTGGCGGGCAACTGCTGGCGGTGCTGGTGGTCGTGGTGTTGCAGCAGCTCTTGACTGAAGCCGAACTCAAAGACTGGGGCTGGCGCATTCCGTTCGTCATCGGTGCCGCCACCGCTGTGGTCGCCTTGCTGCTGCGCCGCACGCTGCATGAAACCACCACCGCCGAAAGCCGCGCCAACCGGGGCGCAGGCAGCATGGCCGAGTTGTTCAAGAACCACAAGGCAGCGTTCTTCACCGTGCTGGGTTACACCGCTGGCGGCTCGCTGATGTTCTACACCTTCACCACGTACATGCAAAAGTACTTGGTCAACTCCGCAGGCATGTCCATCAAGACCGCCAGCAACGTGATGACGGTGTGCCTGTTCATTTACATGTGCCTGCAACCTTTGTTTGGCGCGCTGTCTGACCGCATTGGGCGACGCAACAACATGCTGCTGTTTGGCGCGCTGGGCACGCTGGCAACGATGCCCATCCTCACCTTGCTGCAAGGCGTGACCAGCCCCGTGGCAGCAGGCGCGCTGATCGTGCTGGCCTTGGCCATCGTCAGCTTTTACTCGTCCATCGGCGGCATCGTGAAGGCAGAAATGTTCCCGCCTGAGCTGCGTGCGCTGGGCGTGGGTTTGTCCTACGCCATCGCCAACGCCGCCTTTGGGGGTTCCGCCGAGTATGTGGCGCTGGGGCTGAAGTCCATCGGCAGCGAGTCGCTGTTTTACTGGTACGTCACCGCCATGATGGTGATGACCTTCTTCGTCAGCCTGCGCTTGCCCAAGCAAGCCACCTACTTGCACGACGACCGCTGAGCACCCACCGCGAGAGGGCCACGCCCTCACTCGCGGCGCAACTGGCGCAGTTTGATGAAGGCCAGCGCCGCCATCACCGCGTCATTGAGCGCGTCGTGCGCGTCGCGCACCGGCAGGCCCAAGTCGGCCATCAGCGTGTCAAAGCGCAGGTCGATACCGACGTGCGCTTCTTGCTGGTAAGGCGGTAGCTGCCGAAACTTGTAGTCGTGGTACAGGGCCGAGACCTCGATCTTGGGCTGCGGCAAGCCGATGCCCAGCATCGGAAACAGCGCTCGGTTGATCATCGCCACGTCAAATTCCAAGTAATAACCCACCAGCGGGCGGCTGCCAATGAAGTGCAGCAGCCGCTTGAGCGCCTCGTCAATCGACAAGCCTTGGGCCACATCGCGCTCGCGCAGGCGGTGGATTTTGATGCTCTCGGCGGAGATGCCTTTTTCAGGCTTGATCAGCAGCTCCAGCCGCTCGCTGGTCATGATGCGGTTGCCGACGATGCGCACCGCGCCTATCGAGATGATCTCGTCGTTGCGCACGCTCAGGCCGGTGGTTTCACAGTCCAGAGACACCCATTCATTGGGCGGCGGCGCGTCGAACATGAAGCGAAACGCTTGGTCGCCCATGTGGTACAGCATCCATTCACGCTTGAGGATTTGCCACCAGCGCGGCGAGGTCAATGAAGTGCTCATCCGATGGCATCCAAGTGAAAGCGCAGCCGCAGATGCGCCTTGAATTGCTTGACCACGCCCAGCGTGTCTTTGAGCAAATCCCGATCCAAGCTGCTGAGCCGGGGCACGTCAATGGTGCCGGTGACGGGCTTGCCCACATCCAGCTCGGCCAGCCCGGCTTTGAGCTTGAGCCCCATGAAAAAGTGCAAGCTCTGGGTCAAGTCCGCGCCCATTTCGGGGGTCAAGCGGCCATCAGCCACCAAGGCGTTGAGGCGGTCGGTGGTGCTGGTGTCGGTGATGCGGTGCGCCAGCGCCAAGCTGCGTACGCCGTGTACCAGCGGGAACAAGCCTTCTTTTTTCAGGTGCAATTGCTGGTTGGCATCGCCCAAACCCAGCAAGCGGTTCCACCAGCCGGTGGTGGTGCCAAAAGCGTCCATCGCGGCAGCAAAGCGGCCCAGCACGGCATCGCTGTCAGTGGCCAGCTCCATCAGGCGGCGCTGCACGTCGGCCAGCAAGCGCGCATCGCCGCTGACGGCGTGCGCGTCCATGAAGATGGCCAAGTTCATCAAACTATCGGGGTTGGGCATGATGAGCCACTGGCGCGTCATCTGCGCAAACTCGGCCACCGGCTTGCACCACTGCGGGTTGTTGACCATGATGCGCCCGGCGCATTCGGGGTAGCCAAAGTCGCTGAGCGCATCAGAAAAGCGCTGGCAAATCGCCGCCAAATCAGCGGGCGGGGTGTAGTCATCGCGCAAGATCAGGCCGTTGTCTTGGTCGGTTTTGAGCAGTTGCTCGCCCCGGCCTTCGCTGCCCATCACGAACAGGCAGGAGTTGGCGACCAAATCTGCCGGTGCAATCAGTTGCCAAGCGCGCTCAAACAAACGGGCGTTGAGCTGCTGCACCAGCTTGGCTATCAGGTTGACGCGGCTGCCACTGCGGTACAGCAAGCCGATCATGCGGGTGATCTGCGTCGCTGCCACCGCCAAACCCGCCAAGTCACGCGCTTCTTCAATGCGCACCGTGATCAAGTGCGACTGGTTGGACAAGAAGCTGAACAAGTCCAGCGCCTCCAGCACGCCGATGATTTGACCGTCGCGGCTGACGGCCAAGCGGTGGACGCGGTGGCGCAGTAGCACGGTCATGGCATCGCCCAACTGGTCGTCGGCGCGCACTTCAATCACCGGGAAAGAGGCCCAATCGCCCACGGGCAGCGTGTTGAGCGGGCGGCCATCCAACACCGCACGCTGCAAGGTGGTGGAGGTAAAAATCCCCAGCCGCGCTGGTGTGTCGGCTGACGTGACCGCTTCGCGCACCAACACATTCGAGGTGCGCTCAGACTGAAACAGCCGCACCACGGTCAAGATGTCGGTGTCGGCATCGACGAAGTGCGCGGGGCGCAAAAACGCTTCGTCCACCCGCGACAAGGCCAGCGATTGCTGCTCGTGCTGGCTCTTGCGCGCTGACACGGCGCTGAGCTTGTCGCTCAAGTCAGAAAACAACAGCGCGCCGAAGGTGGCGTTGGCGGCGATCAAATCGCGCACGGCTTGCTTGGCCAGTTGGTAAGCCACGACTTCTTCGGTAGCCACGAAACGGCTGCTGCTTTTGCCGGCCATCAGGCCGCGCCCGTCAAAGCAATCGTCCGGGCCGCAGGTGGTG
>ERZ724524.2138-NODE-2138-length-13054-cov-6.047081_pt1 | contig 13054 bp, 13 predicted proteins | sample MGYA00376057_ERZ724524 | MGnify/ENA primary metagenome ERZ724524 (study PRJEB28724, sample SAMN07190888) | wastewater metagenome | isolation source: influent of sewage treatment plant in Hong Hong | place: USA: Christiansburg, Virginia | collected 2016-03-01 ...
CAACACCGGAAAAACCAAAGCACCGGGTAGCGAAGCCCTCTACTGTAACACAGAACAGAAGGCGTCGTGGAAATGTTTCAACGAAGGACAAGAAATCTTTCAGATCGCGTGCGCAAGGCATCCCACCACAGGGCAACACTGACTTGCACCGGATAATCCTTCGCACCATGGCATTGATTACTTTATTAGATGCACAGCTGGCCTTCGGGCATGTAGCTCTGCTGGATCACGCAACTTTCTCTCTGGAGACAGGAGAGCGCGTGGGATTGATTGGTCGAAACGGCGCAGGCAAGTCTTCGCTGCTCAAGATACTGGGAGGACTGGCCCACCCAGATGATGGTGCACGCCATCTTCAGCAAGGCGTACGCATCGCCTACGTTGCACAAGAACCCACACTAGATCCAGCCGCAACCGTTTTCGAAGCTACTTCCGAAGGCTTGGCTGAAGTCATCACGCTGCGCGATCAGTACCTGAGTGGGGCTGACGGAGTCGATCTGGATGCGCTGCAGACACAAATTGAAGCCTACGATGCCTGGAACTGGGAGCAGCGGGTAGAAGAAACCTTGCAGCGCTTGCATCTGGATCCACAAGCGCGCATTGCTAATCTCTCTGGTGGCACACGCAAGCGGGTGGCACTCGCACAGGCATTGGTTACCAGGCCCGATGTACTGCTGCTGGATGAGCCGACCAACCACTTAGACTTGGACTCTATCGAATGGCTTGAAGAACTGCTGGTAGATTTCAGCGGCAGTATTGTCACCATTACCCATGATCGCGTCTTTTTGGATCGGGTGGCCACCCGCATCGTCGAGCTGGATCGGGGTCAATTGCGCTCTTATCCTGGCAACTTCGCGCAGTACCAGTTGCAAAAACAAGAGCAGCTCGCCCAGGAAGACACCATTGCAGCAAAGGCTGACAAGCTGTTGGCACAAGAAGAAATCTGGATCCGCAAAGGCGTTGAGGCCCGCCGGACCCGAAGCCAAAGCCGCATAGGGCGCCTGGAAGCCTTGCGCGCCAGCCGCGCTGCGCGCCGCGACACCTTGGGCAGCGTCAAGATGGATCTGGCATCCGGTGCCCCCAGCGGAAAAATCGTAGCGGAACTGGAGGGTGTGTCCAAGACTTTTGGCGCCAAAACCATCGTCCGCAACTTCAGCGGCACGATTCTGCGCGGTGACAAAGTCGGGCTGATCGGCCCCAACGGTGCAGGCAAAACCACGCTACTCAAACTGATTCTGGGCGAGTTGCAAGCCGATAACGGTCGGGTACGCCAAGGCGCCAACCTACAGGTTGCTTATTTTGATCAGATGCGCCACGCCATTGATCTGGATGCTACGTTGGAAGACTTCATCAGTCCGGGCAGCGAGTGGATTGAAATTGGCAAACAACGCAAGCACGTCAAAAGCTATCTGAGCGACTTCCTGTTTTCTCCTGCGCGAGCGCACTCGCCGGTGCGCTCGCTGTCCGGTGGCGAACGCAACCGCCTGCTACTGGCCCGCCTTTTTGCTCGCCCCGCCAATGTGCTGGTACTCGATGAGCCCACTAACGACCTGGACATTGAAACCCTGGATCTGCTTGAAGATTTGCTGCAAACCTATGAGGGCACGGTATTTCTGGTCAGCCATGACCGTGCTTTTCTGGACAACGTGGTCACCAGCACCATTGCTTTTGAAGGCGATGGCCTGTGGCGTGAATACGAAGGCAGCGTGCAAGATTGGCTGATCCAGTCGCGCCGCAGCCGTGAAATTGCAGCCGCATCACTGCCAGAAGTGAGCACGCAAGCCATCTCAGAAAATACTAACAAAAATACGGCTCAAAGCCCGCCAGTAAAGCGCGAACAGCTATCAAAAAAGAAGCTAAATTACAAAGACCAACGTGAGCTTGATCAACTGCCCAACCTGATTACCGCACTGGAGACAGAGCAGCAGGCCATTCAGCAAGCCTTGGCCGACGGCACTTTGTACAGCAGCGATAGCGCACGCGCCGCTGCACTGCATGCGCGCGAAGGAGAGATAGAAAATGCGCTGATGGCCGCCCTGGAGCGCTGGACGGAGCTGTCAGCGTAAGGCAGCGCGGGTGCTGCCGCTGCGCTCAAATGCGGTGGTAACCCCGATCAGAAGTGCCACGCAACCTGGCAACCAGCGCTGGCGCGATCTGCACCAGGGGCAACACCTCATCGGCGGCACCCTTGGCAATCGCTTCACGCGGCATGCCAAACACAATGCAACTGGCTTCGTCCTGCACATAGTTGTAACTGCCTGCGTCTTTCATCTCGCGCATGGCAGTGGCACCATCGGCCCCCATCCCTGTGAGCATGATGCCGAACGCGTTGCGCCCCACCACGCTGGCTGCGGATTTGAAAAGCACTTCTACCGATGGCTTGTGCCGGTTCACGGGAGGGCCATCGTCCACCACAGCCACATAGTTGGCGCCACTGCGGCCTACATAAAACTGCTTGCCACCAGGCGCAATGTAGGCATGCCCAGGCAAGATGCGCTCGCCATGCACAGCCTCTTTGACTGTGATCTGGCACAGACCGTTGAGTCGCGCAGCAAAGCTGGTGGTAAAGCCTGGTGGCATGTGCTGCGTGATAACAATAGCAGGGCAGTCGGCGGGCAAATGCACCAGAATTTCTTTGATCGCCTCGGTACCACCCGTGGATGCACCGATGAAAATCAGTTTCTCGGTGGATAAGCGCCCCAGCAGGCTGGCCGTGGAAGCGGTTGGCTGCGCAGCATTTGCCACTGCGGCAGTGCCCACAGGTTCACGCTGCATACGCCGCACCTGCGCTACCGCAGCGACCCGAATTTTGTCCACGATCTGGCTGGCCAGCTCATTCAAGCCGCTGGCAAGGCCCACGCGCGGTTTGGCAACAAAATCCACCGCTCCCAACTCCAGCGCTTTCAAAGTCACTTCGGCACCGCGCTCGGTCAGGGTGGAAATCATGACCACGGGCATGGGGCGCAGGCGCATCAGGCGCCCCAAAAAATCAATACCGTCCATGCGCGGCATTTCAACATCCAAGGTGATCACATCGGGATTCAACTCCCGAATCATCTCGCGAGCGATCAATGGGTCATTGGCCGTGCCGATGCACTCCATGTCACGCTGGCGGTTGATGATTTCCGCGAGCAGACTGCGCACCAGCGCGGAGTCATCCACCACAATCACCCGGATTTTCCTGCTCATCACCAAAACTCTTCCTTAAAAAAGATCCACAGACCCACCAGCAGTAGTTTGAACCACTGTGGCAGCGCTGCCCCGCTTCTCCTGCGCCAGGACATCGGGGTGGGCATGCGCCAAGCGCTTGACCATGGCTTTTCCCGTTGCAGGAAAGAACACCACTTTGCGCGGATAAATATCCAGCACGTCCTCGGAAACAATAGGAATGCGTTCTGTGCGCAAGTAACTCACCACGAATTGCGTATTGCGTTCACCCACATTCATGGTGGTGAAATTGTGCATGACCTGCGCGCCACCAAAAATTTTCGCCTGCATGGTTTCCCGTCTGGCACCAAGCTTAAGCATTTCGTTGATGAGCAATTCCATGGCGTAGGAGCCATAACGCCCAGAAACATCTGTGGCATCACCGTCGGGCAGCATGAAGTGGTTCATACCCCCCACTTGCATGCGACTGTCCCACAAACATGCCGCAATGCAGGAGCCCAGCACAGTCATGATCACCATGCTTTCATTGGAGACAAAATACTCACCCGGCAACACCTTGACGGCGTTGTGCTGGAAGTGGTGGTCAAAAAAGAAGAAACCCGCCTGCCCAGGCCGACGGGGCCGGGCCTTGAGCTCATCCAGACAGGAATCACGTACGACCACCCCACTCCCGCTGCGCATTTCGGGAGCGAACGGTGCCATGCGCGGTACGCTGCGGCGCTCGGAAACCACGGGCGCAGCAGCACCCACTTGCGCCATGAAAGTGGGGGTAGAGAAACCAGATCGAATGGTGGTCATGAAGCGTGGCGCAGAAACTTGGCAAACCAGTCAACGGCGTTCGTAGACGGTCTTTCCACGCAAGGTGAAAAGATCCCGGGATTCGCTGAAATTCTCAGCGTGTCCGACGAAGAGCATGCCACCGGGTTTGAGCACCCGATGGATTCGCTCTAATACGCTACGCTGCGTTGCGGCATCAAAATAAATCATGACGTTACGGCAAAAAACCACATCGAAAGGCTCACGAAACGGCCAGTCATCACGGATGAGGTTAACGATCATGAATTCAATAGCATTGCGCAATTCGGGCTTGGCACGCATCAAACCAGCGTTTCCTCCCTTTCCGCGCAGAAAAAACCGCTGCAACCGCTCTGAACTCAAGCCTTTGAGCGCATCCATCCGATAAACCCCCTGTGCAGCAGTGGCCAACACGCGCGAATCAATATCGCTGGCAGTCAGTTTGAATGGTGCTTTGGCCCCCAGCGCCTCCAAGGCGGTGATGACAATAGAGTAAGGCTCTTCTCCCGTTGATGCAGCATTGCACCACACTCGCCAAGGCGTTCCTGCAGGTTTTGAGCGCAAGTACGTTGCCAAAATCTCGAAGTGGTGCTGCTCTCGGAAAAACGCTGTCAGGTTGGTGGTCAGCGCATTCACAAACTCCTGCCACTCGGGGCCATCATGGCGCTCCAGCCAGTCGAGGTATTCCCGAAAACTGGCATGCCCCGTTTCGCGCAAACGCCGTGACAGTCGGCTGTAGACCATGGCGTGCTTGCCATCATGCAAGCTAATGCCTGCACGCTGGTAAATCAGCGTCTGAACCCGCAAAAAGTCGGCGTTAGACCAAGCGAACTCGCGTCCCTGCTCCAACGGCCCTGATGACTCTTCACCGCCTGCGGGACGTACAGGATCACCTCGCTTAGAAAGAGGAGTTGCTGAAGCTTGACGCATGCGCGGTATATCCTGAAACAATTTTTTGTCGCCACCCCGTAATCGGTACATCGCGATGCACCAGTGTCGACCCGGGACAACCGCTCAGGCTCAATCGCCTACAGCCACCAAACCCATATCAACACTGGACATCAGTTTTTCGATATCCAACAAGATCAACATGCGATCACCGACAGAGCCGAGCCCCAAAATACAACCGTTGTCGATAACACTCTCAATATCCGGAGCAGCCCGGATGCTATCGGGTGCTAACTCCATCACATCGCTGACGGAATCCACCACGATGCCCACCACACGATGGCGCAAATTCAGGATGATGACAACCGTAAAACTGTTGTACTCCACCTGGGCGCAATTGAATTTCAAGCGCATATCCACAATCGGGACAATAGTGCCCCTCAGGTTGACAACGCCCTTGATGAAGTCAGGCGCGTTAGCGATGCGGGTGGGTGGCTCATAGCCCCGTATTTCCTGGACCTTGAGGATATCGATCCCATATTCCTCTTGATCTAGTCGAAACGTGAGGTACTCACGTGCCCCCGAAGAGGCAGCCTCCCCCGTCTTGCTTATTACGCTCATGGTGAATTCTCCTTAAATTACGTTGGCACACTCAATGACGCGCCCGGCGAACCAGGCCACCAATATCCAAAATGAGGGCCACCTTGCCATCGCCCAGGATAGTCGCCCCGGAAACGTTCGGCACCTTACGGTAATTCGATTCCAGATTTTTCACCACCACCTGGTGCTGCCCCAACAGCTCGTCCACCAGCAAAGCCACGCGACTACCGTCAGCTTCTACAACAACCATGATAGTGCTCGATTTTTCAGGATCACATCGGGGCACCTGGAAGATACGCTCCAAAGCAATCACGGGCATGTATTCGTCGCGCACTTTCACCAATTGGGCGCCCTGCGCCACCGTGCTCACATCGTCGGAATTGACCTGGAAGGACTCGACCACCGAGGAAAGAGGCAAGATATAAACCTCATCACCCACTCCGACCGACATGCCATCCATGATGGCCAAGGTCAAAGGCAAGCGCACCGACACTTTCATGCCTACGCCTTCGGTGGACTCAATCTCCACCGTTCCATTCAGGGCTGCGATGTTGCGCTTGACCACGTCCAAACCCACGCCACGCCCAGAAACATCGGTAACCACCTCGGCCGTAGAAAAACCTGGCGCAAAAATGAGCATCCAGACGTCTGCATCCGCCATCTGGTCTGATACGTCCATGCCACGCTCACGCGCCTTGCGCAGAATTTTCTCGCGTGAAAGGCCGCGGCCATCATCACGCACGTCAATCACGATGGAGCCACCCTGGTGTGATGCAGACAACGTGATGGTGCCGTGCTCAGGTTTTCCCTTGGCCAAGCGATCAGCAGGCATCTCAATACCGTGATCGCCACTGTTACGCACCAAGTGCGTCAGAGGGTCAGTGATTTTCTCTACCAACCCCTTGTCCAATTCAGTGGCTTCACCCAACGTCACCAAATCGACTTTTTTGCCCAGTTTATTGGCCAAATCGCGAAGCATTCGGGGAAAGCGGCTGAAAACAACCGACATGGGAATCATGCGGATAGACATGACTGACTCTTGCAAGTCACGCGTATTGCGATCCAGATCTGCCAAGCCTGCTAGCAGTTGCTGGTATGCCGCGGCATCAAGACCATGGCTGTTTTGTGCAAGCATAGCCTGCGTAATGACCAATTCCCCCACCAAGTTGATAAGTTGATCCACTTTGTTGACAGCGACACGAATCGTAGTGGATTCCATCTGTGCTTGACTTGCCACCTTAGGGACACTACTGGCAGCTGGTGGCACAGGCGCGGGTACGGGCACGGGCAAAGCCACGACAGGCGCAACCACACCGGTGGCGGGTGCGCCAGGCGCGTCTCCAAAGAAACCGTAAGGCTCCTCATTCATACCTTCTTTGGCAGACACTGCCCCTGAGTCTACGAGCTCTTGTTGCTCAATGCCGCCCACCGGGTGTATTTGAACTTGCTCCTTGGATACATGGAATGCAAACAAGTCCAATAAATCGTCATTCGTGGATGATGTTTCCACCGCGAAGAGGCGTGTTTGTGCCTGATCGCTCGGCAAATCACTGATAGTGCCAAGCCCTGGAATATCACGAAACAACTCTTTGACAGCATCTGCTTGCTCAAGCCGATCCAAGGGGCCAATGCGCACCTGAATGCGACGAACACCCGGAGGCAGTGCGCTCAGCGCCTGCGCTGGTGCCTGCGGAGCGGGTGCTTGAACTGGCGCAGGCGGGGGTGCAGGCACAGGTGTTGGCACCGCACCTGAGGCCAATTCACTGATGCGCCGCACCAAGCCTGCGGTAGATGCAGCCTCGCCTTGCCCGCCCGACTGGTGGCGAGCCAATAAGCTGCGAGAGGCATCAGCCGACTCCAGCAATACATCAACCATCTCGGGAATCGGCTGAATTTCGTGCCGGCGCAAGCGATCCAGCAACGACTCCATATGGTGCGTCAACTCAGCCACATCAGAAAAACCGAACGTGGCAGAACCACCCTTGATCGAGTGCGCACAACGAAAAATACCGTTGAGCTCCTCATCATTGGCAGCAGTAAGGTCTAGATCAAGCAGGATGCGCTCCATCTGATCCAGATTCTCACCAGCCTCCTCAAAAAATATCTGATAAAACTGGGTGAGGTCGAAATCCGCCCCTGCGCCAGTGCCTTCTTGATAGGTTTCACCCATGGGGGGCTCCTGTGTACGTGGTGTACCTGTCCATCGACATTAACGAATCACTTTCCGGATCACTTCAATGAGCCGGTTGGGATCAAAGGGTTTAACCAGCCAACCAGTGGCACCAGCACTGCGGCCGGCCTGCTTCATTTGGTCGCTGGATTCAGTGGTCAAAATCAAGATGGGAACCGTCTTGAATTTAGGGTGCTCACGCAACTTGCGTGTCAGCCCAATACCATCAAGGCGAGGCATGTTCTGGTCTGCGAGCACCAGATCGATGTCTTGGTTTTGCGCTTTCTCGTAAGCGTCTTCACCATCCACCGCCTCGACTACATGGTAGCCTGCACCGGTCAGGGTGAAAGACACCATTTTCCGCATGGACGGAGAGTCATCAACGGCAAGAATCGATTGCATGTAAAGGCTCCAGCAGAATTGAAAATATTCGTTGTAAAGTGGATTGTGCCGTTCAAAACAGCTCTATGGATCCAGCATCCATTTCACTCTGAGTCACAGGGTTGGGACGATCTGGTGCCATTTCTATAAATGGCGCAGCATCTTCGCCCTCTTCATGTCCCATGGCTTCCGCTGCTAACCTGAACGCACACCCCTGCAACACTTTAGTGGTATGCCATATCAACTGCGATGCCATATCCTGAAACTGTAGCTCTGTGACAGCACGTCGAAGCGCCGCGCGCGCATTTGTAAGCTCAACGGATTCTCCGACAACGGGGTCACTCAAAGCGTCATTGGCCTGTCCAAAATTTTCCAATAGCTTGTCAGCTGCATGGCTCAGCAACCCCTCCAGCCGGTGCAGGTCGTGCATTACCACCATTAATGAATCCTGCAAATCTGCCGCCACCATGACAGGCACCTGGACTCCCGGGAGTCCTGTTCTTGTTAGTGTTGACTGCATTGTTTCTCCATCGCTGCCTGTAGCTTGCATGGTGCATCCGTATTCAGTGCCACACCCTGCAGGACAACGGCACTACGACCGTGCTCCTGCACCCTATTTCACCTTGGCATGGCCTATGGCCATCACAGCGCCCAAACCCTTGCTTGTTCCAATTTGTATCCTATGATAGCGCTACACATGGCTCCCACCGAACCAGAGCAGTTGCTCAGTATTCTGCACTTGGAAGACTCACTGGCAGATCACCGCTTGGCAGTCACAGTTTTGCGCCGCTCAGACATGGTATTCACTGTGCAACACGCAGACTGCCTGGAGTCGTTCAAACGTCTGCTCACAGGCACTCACGTGGATGTGATACTTGCAGATTACAGGCTACCAGGCTTCACAGCCCTGGATGCTTGGCAAATCACTGTTGAGCAGCATAACCACCCACCTTTTATCTTGCTTTCAGGCGCCATTGGAGAAGCAGCCGCAGTAGATGCCATGCGTTTGGGCATTGCCGACTACGTGCTCAAGGATGACATGACACGCCTGCCCCACGTGATACGGCGGGCCTGCGAAGTACATCAAACCAGGCTACTGAGGGAACAGACTGCACGGGATTTGGCAGCCTCGCAAAAGCGGCTGGCCGAATTAACCCAACACCTGCAAACCTCCATAGAAAACGAACGTGCCGCAATTGCGCGTGAAATCCACGACGACATTGGGGGAGCATTGACAGCCATTCGCTTTGATCTAGCGTGGATAGACCGCCACACTACACAAACAGACGTGCGTGAACATGCACAAGCAGCCACGAGTATGTTGCAACATGCAATTGGTGCCAGCCAACGCATCATGATGAACCTGCGACCACACATACTAGATCAAGGCATGGTCGCAGCTGTGCAATGGCTCGCTGAGGACTTCGAGCGCCGCACGGGCGTACCCACCCAAGTACGGACCAGCTCACAAACCATTGAAGTTCCCAATGCAGTGCAACTGGTGGCGTACCGTACAGCACAAGAAGCGTTAACCAACATTTCCAAATATGCAAACTCTAGTCAAGTGCGTATTGACCTCTCAGACTCAGAAGGTGTGCTGACGCTTGAAGTGAGCGATAACGGGCAGGGCTTGGAGCCTGCTGCGCTCGACAAACCAAAAGCATTTGGCCTCAAAGGCCTGCAAGAACGTGCGTTAACAGTCAACGGCTGGCTGGACATCAGTGGGTCTCCGGGACATGGAACTTCCGTAATCTTGTCGGTACCGCTAGGATCCGTGGCATCAGCAACGGGAGAGACTCAGTGATTCAGGTAGTACTCTGTGATGACCATGCAGTGGTGCGTCGTGGTATCCGTGACACGTTGACAGAAGCGCCTGATATTCAAGTCACTGGTGAAGCAGGAAGCTATGCCGAATTACGCGAAATACTTCGTGAGGCAACCTGTGACGTCTTGCTACTGGACTTGAACATGCCTGGACGTAGCGGTCTAGAAGCATTGGCCAGTCTGCGCGAGACAGACTCAGAAATCAAGGTACTGGTTGTCTCGATGTACCCGGAGGATCAATATGCAGTGCGCTGTCTGCGCGCTGGTGCCCAAGGGTATGCCAACAAGGCCTCTGACCCTGTCGCATTGATAGAGGCAGTGCGCACTATCATGCAAGGACGCAAATACCTTACCCCGGAAGTAGCGCAAATGCTGGCGGAGAGCGTTTCAGAACGTGTACCAGAAATGCCCCACTCAGCGTTGTCGGAACGCGAGCTACAAACTCTGCTCAAAATTGCTACTGGCAGACGACTGTCTGAAATCGCAGAAGAATTGATGCTCAGCCCCAAAACCGTAAGTGTCTATCGCTCCCGGGTACTGGAAAAACTCGGCCTTACCAATAATGCTGAGCTCACCGTATACGCCATACGCAATCAGTTGGTTTAATAGCCTGTTCAAAGCACTGCTCTACCGCTGAACAGCAAACAAGTCTATGGCTTGCTGTAGCAACGTCAGCACGGGCTGCTCCAACATGGGCAATGTGGCTGTAATACCAAGCAAGCCGACGGTCAACGTGACCGGAAAACCGACAGCGTAAATGTTCATCTGGGGAGCAACACGCGAGATGATGCCCATCGTCAAGTTGACAAACAATAGCAACGCCATCATGGGCAAGGCAATCCACAAAGCGCTAGAGAACAGCGATGTTCCCAGCGCATAAAGGCGCATCTGCGCAAGCGCCTGCAAGAAGTTTCCATCCACCGGAAAGCTCCGAAAACTCTCCACGACCGCCATGATCAGCAGTAAATGACCATTGATGACTACAAACAGCAGCATGGCCATTTGCCCAAAGAAACGCGCTACTGCGCTCACTTGTGCATTGCTGGTCGGATCGAAAAAGGATGCAAAATTCAACCCCATCTGCAAGCCAACGATTTCACCCGCCAGCTCCACCGAGGCGAATACCAAACGCACAGCAAACCCGAGAGCCAGACCAACGCCCACTTGCTGCATGACAGCACCCAGTGCCGCAGGACTGTTGAACGGAACCACCGGCTGGTTCGCCAGCATGGTTTGCGCGCACAAAGAGACGAAAAAAGCCAATCCAATCTTGGCGCGCATCGGAATCACGCGCATCGAAAACACTGGCGCTACAGAAAATAACGCCAATACACGTAAAAATGGCCAAAGAATCGGAGACAGCCACGTGACCAGCTGCGCCTCAGAAAAGGTGATCAACTTGGCACCACTCACCTATCCCATCATCGCTGGAATGGACTCAATGGTACGTCGGATGTAGTCCACCAACGTGCTTAACATCCATGGGCCAACAACAGAAAACACCACCATTGCGGCAATCAATTTGGGCACAAAAGCCAAGGTAGCCTCGTGAATTTGAGTGACAGCCTGGAAAATACTCACCAGCAAGCCCACGCCCATGACCACGCCCAGCACAGGCATCGCAATCATGAGCAGCAGCGTCAGCGCCTCACGCCCTATGGTAAGAACCATTTGCGAAGTCATGCTTTCTCCCGTTAAGTGACAAAACTGGCAGCCAGCGAGCCAATCAGCAAATTCCAGCCATCAGCCAGCACAAACAACATCAGTTTGAATGGCAACGCCACCAGTACAGGTGACAGCATCATCATGCCCAAAGACATCAGAATGCTGGACACCACCATATCAATAACCAGAAAAGGGATAAAGATCATGAACCCTATCTGGAATGCAGACTTCAGCTCACTGGTTACAAAAGCAGGCACCAGAACCCTTAAGGGCGCAGTCTCTGCAGTAGTTGAAGATTCAAGTTTGGCCAATCGCGCAAACAGTGAAAAATCAGACTGCCGCGTCTGCTTCAGCATGAACTGTCGCATGGGAGCTTCTGCCTTTTCTACCGCCTGCTCAAAGCTGATGGCATTGGTGGTGTAGGGCAAATAGGCTTCCTGATACACCTTGTCCAAAGTAGGGCCCATGACAAACATGGTGAGAAAAAGCGATAGCCCAATAATTACCTGATTGGGTGGTGCCGACTGCGTACCTAAAGCTTGGCGCAGCAACGACAACACTATGACAATGCGTGTAAAGCCAGTCATCATCAGCAAAATGGCTGGCAAGAATGACAGGGCCGTAAAAAAGAGCAGCGTCTGTATCGGCACCGAGAAGCTCGTTCCTTGGCCTCCCGCTCCTACCAACAGAGGCAAGGAACCAGCCGCCTGCGCCCAAACCGGCATATGCCAAACCATGCCAGCCATGCACAGCACCAGCAAGCCCAAATAACGCGGCAAGTCTCTACCAGATATGCCGTATAGCCGCCAGCGATTAAACATGGCGACTTTCTTCGCCATAAGCGTCGGATTGCGTCGCCTGCGCCATAACTTGGGTAAAACTGCCCACCGGGGGTATAGGCACTGTAGGTTGGAGCACATGCAAACAACTCACCTGTTGTGCTGTAACACCCAAGACCAAGCAGACCCTTGCACCATCCGGGCCGACTTCTACAGTCACCACGCGCTGGTGCGGCCCCACCGCGACCGCCGACAATACACGCGCCGCCATCCCCAAACCAGCCTGCGCTACAACGCGGCGCTGCTGTAGGTACCGAACCAGCCACGGCAACATAGCTACGGCGCCGACAAACAGCACCACGGCTGTCAAAGCCTGCGACATGCCACCACTATCCACGGCTGACCCGGCGCAGGCGCTCGGACGGCGTAACGACGTCTGTCAAGCGGATACCAAACTTGTCGTTCACTACCACAACCTCACCTTGCGCAATCAAATAGCCATTGACGAGCACATCCATAGGCTCGCCTGCCAGCGCATCCAGTTCCACCACAGAGCCTTGGGCCAATTGCAGGATGTACTTGATAGGTACTTTGGTACGCCCCAACTCCACCGACAACTGCACCGGAATATCCAGCACCATGTTGATGTCATTGATCGGCGGATCGCCAGCTGCAGCAAAAGGCCGCACCGCTTCACCGCTGAGTGGCCCTCCCTGTTCAGTATCTTTGTCGTCTACTTTTTTTTGCTCTTCGAGTGCCTCAGCCCAACCTGCAAACGGATCATCAG
>ERZ724524.2139-NODE-2139-length-13051-cov-20.409280_pt1 | contig 13051 bp, 9 predicted proteins | sample MGYA00376057_ERZ724524 | MGnify/ENA primary metagenome ERZ724524 (study PRJEB28724, sample SAMN07190888) | wastewater metagenome | isolation source: influent of sewage treatment plant in Hong Hong | place: USA: Christiansburg, Virginia | collected 2016-03-01 ...
AAACACGGCACTGACCGTGGATTCCCGTGGTGATTGAGGGTGGAATGAACTACCCCGCACAGCGGGAAGCAACGCAGCTGCGGTGGTGAACCGCTCAGGCCGTGGCGGCTGGCGAGCCGTTAGGATGATGGCGTGGGTACGATTGCCCAGTTCTTCTGGCAATTTCAGGTAGAGTAACGCCTTCGCCGATTTTGCCAGTCCCGTCCATGACCGCCTCTCCCCTTCCCGACGCTCCCCCGACGCTGTTTTCCCGGCAGATGCTGATTTGCGTGTTTACCGGCTTTGCCTCCGGCCTGCCGCTGTATGTGCTGATCAACCTGCTGCCGGCCTGGCTGCGCAGCGAAGGCGTGGACTTGAAGGCCATTGGCCTGTTTGCCCTGATTCAGCTGCCCTACACCTGGAAATTTGTCTGGTCGCCGCTGATGGACCGCTTTGTGCCGCCTTTCCTGGGCCGGCGGCGTGGCTGGATGCTGATGAGCCAGCTGGCGCTGGTGCTGGGCATGGCCGGTTTCGGGCTGTTTGTGCCGCAGCAGGACATCTGGAATATTGCCGCGCTGGCGGTGGGCGTGGCATTTTTCTCCGCTAGTCAGGATATTGTGCTGGATGCCTACCGGCGCGAGCTGCTGCGCGATGCCGAGCTGGGGCTGGGCAATACCGTGCATATCAACGCCTACCGGCTGGCGAGTTTAGTGCCGGGCTCGCTGTCGCTGATTCTGGCCGACCGGCTGCCATGGCCATGGGTGTTTGCCATCACCGCGCTGTTTATGCTGCCGGGCGTGGCGCTCACGCTGGCGGTGAGCGAGCCGGCCTTGCGTGCGGCGGCACCAAAAACCCTGCGCGATGCCGTGGTGCTGCCGTTCAAGGAGTTCATCAGCCGCCAGGGCTGGCGCGGTGCCGCCTGGGTGCTGGGCTTTATCTTTTTGTACAAGCTGGGCGACAGCATGGCCACGGCGCTGGCCACGCCGTTTTATCTGGATACCGGCTTTAGCAAAACCGAAATTGGCCTGGTGGCCAAGCACGCCGGGCTGTGGCCAGCGGTGATTGGCGGCCTGCTGGGCGGGGCGTGGATGCTCAAGCTGGGCATCAACCGTGCGCTGTGGGTGTTTGGCGTGGTGCAATGCGTGTCGATTCTGGGTTTTGTGCTGCTCGACCAGATGGGCCCCGACCTGCGCGTGCTGGCGCTGGCCATCAGTTTCGAGGCGCTGGGTGTAGGGCTGGGCACGGCGGCGTTCATTGCCTTTATTGCCCGCAGCACCCATCCCGCTTACACCGCCACCCAGTTTGCCCTGTTCACCAGCCTGGCCGCCGTGCCGCGCACGGTGGCCAACGCCGCCACGGGTTATCTGGTGGAATCACTGGGCTGGACGCCGTTCTTTCTGCTGTGTACGCTGCTGGCACTTCCGGGCATGTTGTTACTTTATAAAGTAGCCCCCTGGGGAGACGATCCACCCGCCGAGGCCGCCAGCCACCCGTCCTGATTCTGGGTCAATGCGTCAGTCTCCCTGCCCATACCAAGCGCGCCGGCCCATGTCGCCAGCGCCGATGCGGAGACTGCACCACCATGTTCAAGCGACTCAGCGTAGGCAACAAGCTCAATATCCTGTTACTGGCGGCGCTGGCCGGCGTGCTGCTTATCAGCGCGCTGGCCTTGTATTCCAAATACCAGCGCATGCTCGACGACCGCCGCACCTCGCTGCAAAACATGGTGCAGGTGGCGGTGGGGGTGCTGGAGTTCTACGAGCGCCAGGTCAAGGCCGGCAGCTTGCCGCTGGCCAGCGCGCAAGAGCAGGCCAAGCACGCGGTGGGCAATCTGCGCTACGCCGACAAAGAATACTACTACCTGTTTGACATGCATCCGCGCATGCTCTGGCATCCCATCAAACCCGAACTCAACGGCCAGGACCTGACCCGCTCGCTGGATCCGGATGGCAAGCCGCTGTTTGTTGCCATGCGTGATGTGGTGGCCAGCCAGGGCGGCGGTTTTGTCGAGTATTTATGGCCGCAGCCTGGCAAAACCGAACCGGTGGCCAAGCTGGCGTATGTGCAGGGGTTTGCGCCATGGGGCTGGATGGTGGGCACCGGCCTGTATCTGGACGACCTGAACACCCAGTTTGAACGCGACGCGCTGTGGTTTTTTGGCCAGATCGTGCTGCTCAGCACCGTGCTGGGCGGGCTGGTGCTGCTGATCAAGCGCGCGCTGACCCGACCGGTGCATGCTCTGGTAAAAACCATGCGCCAGGTGGATGAGCAGCGCGACCTGACCTGTCGCACCGAGCTGGGCGCCGAAGACGAACTGGGCACGGTGGGCCGGGCGTTCAACCACCTGCTTGGCAGCATTCAGCATACTTTTTCTGAAGTGTGGGGCGGCAGTGAGCGGCTGGCCAGCCGCGCCAGCTCACTGTCGGGCCACGCCCGCCAGCTGGCCGGCGTGTCGGCCCAGCAAAACCAGGCGGTGGCGTCGTCGGCTGCTGCGCTGGAAGAAATCAGCGCCAGCATCGAAGAAGTCAGCGGCATGGCCGAGCGGCTGGGCCATCAGGCCGAACAAACCCACGCGCAAACCGGCCATGGCGAAGCCGCCGTGGCGGTGTTGACCACCACCTTGCACCAGGCCGAACACAGCCTGCGCGACGACGTGGGCCGCAGCGCCCGGCAGATGGCCGAGCGCATGGACGACATCACCCAGATGACCCGCCAGGTGCGCGACATTGCCGAGCAGACCAATCTGCTGGCGCTCAATGCCGCCATCGAGGCCGCCCGCGCCGGCCAGGCCGGGCGCGGCTTTGCCGTGGTGGCCGACGAAGTGCGCAAACTGGCAGAAAAATCCGCCACTTCCGCCGGGCAGATCGACCAACTCACCGAACGGCTGCAACACAGCAGTGCCGCCATGCACCAGGCCATCCAGCGCAATGAACAGGTGATGGAAACCGGTGTGCGCCAGGCGGCAGCAGTCAGCCAGGTGCTGGTCAGCGCCAGCCAGGCCGCTCAGGAAACCCGCCAGCGCATCGGCGACATCAACGCGGCGCTGGTGGCGCAAAACCACGCCGTCCAGCAAATTACCCGCGATATGCAGCACATCGCCGGGCAGAGCGACACCCAGCATCTGGTGGTACACGACAGCGCAGGCGCGGCGCACGAGCTAGAAGCGCTGGCGGTGGAACTGCGCGGCGCGGTGGCGCGCTTCAAGACCCATTGACATCCTCCCTGCCCTCTCGCTTCACGAGCCGGTCTTGAGACCGGAAAGGATGCGGATTTCTACCGCGTCTGGCCGCCAGGCAGCCAGATCGCCTCGGGGAGGGGGGGCTGCTGCTGGCGGTATGACTGCGCCGCTCACTTCACAGGCTATCCGGGCATTGTCCTGCCCTTGTTCAAGCAGTGCCTCGCCATGGTGAAGCACATTGTTTGAACGGTTCCGCACAGCGGTGCAACTCTCTGCTAAAAAACGGTTTTTTCTGCATTTTTGTTGTTAAGGGCATATTTTTGTTTCATTTCCGTGTAGAATATTTTTTGCACATATATGGTGCATAAAATACGGGATTGCACTTTTTTAGTGCAAAACAAGAAGCATTAACAACCTATGTGCAGCGCTTCCAGGTCAAATTCCGCCATATTTGGCGCAGTGGCTGGTCACTGCCCGGCTTGCCGCATGCACACTTCAGCAGAGGAATGCATGAAAAATCTTAGCGTTGGGCAGCGACTATATGGCCTTGTCATTGTGTTTTCTGTTGTCTTGATCGCGGTGGGCGCGCTGGGGCTGAAAAATGCCGCCGACACCCTGGCCGGCTTGAAAACTGTCTACGAAGACCGCACGGTGGCCTTGAGCCAATTGGCGCAGATTGATCAACGCATCCGCCGCAATGCTGCCGAGTTTTACCGCGCCCTGGCGCTGGACCCCGGCAGCCCGCTGGCCAGGCATCTGGACGGCAGCCTACCCGAATATGGCCAGGCGCTACGCGACAATACCCGCATTGCCGCTGCAGAATGGCGCAAATACATGGCCACCCACCTGACGCCAGAAGAAAAACAACAAGCACAACAGGTGGATACCCTGCTGACCGCCTATGAAAAAGACTTGGTCATTCCCGTGGCCGAGTATTTTGGCCGGGGAAAACTGGACACAGACACCTCCCTGGGCTTTATCCGTGCCTCGGGCAAGCTTGGCAACGACACCCGGACGGCCTTGCAAGCGCTGATTGACTTGCAAGAGCGCGTGGCCAAACAGGAATACGACACTGCCGTGGCGGGCAATGATCAAACGCGCCAGATCTTGCTGGCCTTGATTCTATTGGGCTTGGGGCTGGGCGGCATGGTGTCCTGGCGCTTGATTCGCAGCGTGACCACGCCGCTGGGCAAAATCCGCGATGCGGTGGCGCATGTGCAGCAATCCGGCGATTTCACCACCCATCTGGCGGTACAAGGGCAGGATGAGGTGGCGCAAACCACCCGCGCCTTTAATGATCTGCTGACCACCTTGCGCACTGCCCTGCAGTCGGTGCAAACCGCCACGACAACCGTCAGCCAGGAAGCCGAAGGCCTGGCCGGCCAATCCACCCAAGCCGCCAGCGCCGCCGCCCACGCCAGCGAATCCACCTCGGCCATGGCCGCAGCGGTGGAACAAATGACGGTCAGCATCAACCATGTGGGCGACGCCAGCCAGCAGGCCATTGCCCAAGCCGAAGACGCCGGACAGCACGCGCGTGAGGGTGGTGAAGTGATTCAGCGTGCCGTGGGCGAGATCAACCAGATTGCCCAGAGCGTGCGAGAAGTCTCCGCCATCATTGAGCAATTGGACGGGCGTTCCGAGCGCATTTCGGGGGTGATCCAGGTCATCAAGGAAGTCGCCGACCAAACCAATCTGTTGGCGCTGAACGCCGCCATCGAGGCCGCCCGCGCTGGCGAATCCGGGCGCGGTTTTGCCGTGGTGGCCGACGAGGTGCGCAAACTGGCCGAACGCACCGGCAAGGCCACTGGCGAAATCAGCCTGATGATCACCGAAATCCAGCAAAGCAGCCGCAATGCGGTGTGCTCGATGGATACCGCCGTACAGCAGGTGAATGCCGGAGTGCAACTGGCGGCGGACGCTGGCGAGGCGATTGTGCGCATTCGCAACAGCACCCGGCTGGTGACGCAGACGGTGGCGTCCATCAGCGAATCGATTCTGGAACAAGGTGCCGCCAGCAACACCATTGCCGAGCAGGTCGAGCAGGTGGCGCGCGCCAGCGAGCAAAACAGTGCCATTGCCCGCCAGTCAGCCCATTCGGCCCGCGCGGTGGCACAACAAGCCAGCCAGATGCGTTTGGCTCTGGCGCGCTTTCGCCTCTAAACGCATCAGGCGTTGTGCTTTGCCCTGCTTCGGTGCATCGGCAGCTTGCAGGGTCATGCGGCAATCGGGGTTTTGCCTGGCGCGGTGCGATTCAACCCCTCAGCACCGGGCGGGGTGGTTCCACGCCGCCCCAGCTGCGTTATCCTTAGCCCTTCTGTCACTCACTTGCGGCCTCTCCCCATGAAAGTTCTTGTCATCCCGGTTACCGCTTACCAGCAAAATTGTTCTTTGATCTGGTGTGAACGCACCCACCGCGCCGCACTGGTAGACCCCGGTGGCGATGTGGCCAGCTTGCTGGCCCAGGTGGAAAAACACGGGCTGACGCTGGAACGCTTGCTGATTACCCATGGCCATCTGGACCATGCGGGCGGGGTGGCCGAGCTGACTGCCCAGCTTGGATTGCCGGTGGAAGGGCCGCATCTGGCCGATCAATTCTGGATTGATGGCATGCAGAATCAGGCGCGTATGTTTGGTTTTCCGCCTACCCAGGGGTTTACCCCGACACGCTGGCTGAACGATGGCGACCGGGTGACGGTGGGGGAGGAGCAACTGGAAGTGCTGCATTGCCCTGGGCATACGCCGGGGCATGTGGTGTTTTTCCATCGCGGCGAGCAACTGGCGTTTGTGGGCGATGTGCTGTTTCAGGGCTCGATTGGTCGGACTGATTTTCCGCAGGGCGATCACCGTACCCTGATTGCGTCGATCCAGGACAAGCTGTTGCCGCTGGGTGACGAAGTGAGTTTTGTCCCTGGCCATGGCCCGGCCTCCACCTTTGGCCATGAGCGGCGGCATAACCCGTATCTGCAGGGCTGAGCGTGTTGGGCGCGTGCTGCCAGCGGGCGGGCAGGCGCGCCACCGCTTGCTACCTTGTGTGATGCCATTGCCGCATCCAGCGGCATTCGTCTTGCTTAATCTTTTCAGCTTGTTAACAATCTGCCCTGCCGCAGCAGGACGGATTGGGCCTGGCTGTCCACGCGCTGGCCCTGCTGGTAAAAACTTCATCAAAAACTGCCATCCTGCTTGTACCAGCTGATGCACCGACACGAAGGAACCACCATGCTGCACCGACTGAGCGTAGGCAACAAGCTCAATATGCTGCTGATTGCCGCATTACTGGGGGTGATGGCCATCAGTGGCCTGGCCTTGTATTCCAAATACCAGCGCATGCTCGACGACCGTCGCGCCACCTTGCAAAGTGTGGTGCAGGTGGCGCTGGGTGTGCTGGATTTTTATGACAAGCAAGCCAAAAGCGGTGCCATGCCGATGGCGGCCGCCCAGGATGCGGCCAAGCGCACCATTGGCAACCTGCGCTACGCCGGCAAGGAGTACTACAGCCTGTACGACATGCATCCGCGCATGGTCTGGCACCCGATCAAGCCCGAACTGAATGGCAAGGACTTGTCCACCCTGAAAGACCCCAACGGCAAGCTGCTGGTGAAGGAAATGCGCGACGCCGTGGCCGGGCAGGGCAGCGGCTTTGTCGATTATCTGTGGCCGCAGCCGGGCAAGGACGAACCGGTGCCCAAGCTGGCCTACGCCGAGGGCTTTGCGCCCTGGGGCTGGATTGTGGCGTCCGGGCTGTATCTGGACGACCTGAACGCCCAGTTCCGCCACGATGCCGGGGTGTTTATTGGCCAGATTGTGCTGTTGTCGACGTTGCTGATCTGGCTGGTGCTGGCGATTAAATGGGCACTGACCGGGCCGATTCGCGAACTGATGCAAACCATGCAGCGGGTGGGCGAGCAGCACGATCTGACATGCCGCGCAGCGACGCGCAACCAGGATGAAATTGGTGCGGTGGGACGTACGTTCAACCAGCTGCTGACCAATATCCAGAAAACCTTTGCCGAAGTCTGGGGCGGCAGCGAGCGGCTGGCCAGTCAGGCCACTTCGCTGTCTGGCCACGCCGACCGGCTGGCGGGCGCTTCGGCACAGCAAAGCCAGGCGGTGAGTTCATCGGCGGCGGCGCTGGAGCAGATCAGCGTCAGCATCGAGCAGGTCAGTGCCATGGCCGACCGGCTGGCGCACGAAGCCGAACAGGCCCAGCAGCACACCCAGCGCGGCGAGCAGGCGGTGGGGACTTTACTGGGGCATCTGGATCATGCCGACCAGGCGTTAAGCCAGGAAGTCAGCCAGAGTGCGCAGCGCATGGCTGGCAGCATGGGCGAGATCACCCAGATGACCGGGCAGGTGCGCGATATTGCCGAACAGACCAATCTGCTGGCGCTCAATGCCGCCATTGAAGCCGCCCGCGCGGGTGAAGCTGGGCGCGGCTTTGCCGTGGTGGCCGACGAGGTGCGCAAGCTGGCAGAAAAATCCGCCTTGTCTGCCGGTCAGATCGACACGCTGACCGCCCGGCTGAGCGCCGCCAGCGAGGCGATGCATCAGGCGATTGCCAGCAGCCAGACGGCAATGACCCACAGCCGCGAACAAGCCGCCGATGTGGCCAGCCTGCTGGGTCACGCCAGCCAGAGCGCCAGCGGCACCCGGCAGCGTATTGGCGAGATCAACACCGCGCTGACCGAGCAAAGCCAGTCGGTTCAGCATATTGCCCGCGATATGCAGGTGATTGCCGGTCAGGGAGAAACCCAGCATGCCGTGGTGCACGACAGCGCCGGGGCGGCGCATGAGCTGGAAGCGCTGGCGCTGGAATTGCGCGGGGCGATTGGGCGGTTCAAAACCTGAACATGCTGTGGGGTGGGTGGGTGATCCCACAGGGGCGACCTACCCAGTCCACCCAGTCATGGAGGCCAGCCGCTGGGGTTACACCGAAAAGCGATGCACGGCGTGGTGCAGGTCGCTGGTCAGGTCGCGCATCGACGAGCTGGCCTGCGCCACCTGACGGGCTGCCTGGGCGTTGCCCGAGGCACTTTGCGCAATCCGCTCCACATTCAGCGCAATGTCGTTGCTGGCAATGCTCTGTTCTTTCAGTGCCTGGGAAATTTCATTGACCACATGCACCACCCGCTCGGCGCTCTGGCGGATGCGGCCAATCGATTCGCCACCTTGCTCAGCCAGCGCCAGGCCGTGGTTCACCCGGTTCATCGCTTCGTCCATGGTTTCCTGTGACTGGCCGGAGCTTTCCTTGATGTCGGCAATCATCCGGGCAATTTCTTCCGTGGCAGACGAGGTGCGTTCAGCCAGCTTGCGCACTTCATCGGCCACCACGGCAAAGCCACGGCCCTGCTCGCCGGCGCGGGCGGCTTCAATCGCCGCATTCAAGGCCAGCAGATTGGTCTGGTCGGCCACTTCCTTGATCACGTTCATGATGCTGGAAATGGTTTCGGTCTTGCCGGCCAGATCGGTGATCGCCATGGAAGTGTCGCTCACGGCATCGTGAATCCGGCGCATTTCGTCCACTGCGTCGGCAATCACCTTGGCACCTTCGGCAGACAATTTGCCGGATTCGGCAGAGACATCCCGCGCGGCTCCCGCGCTGTCGGCAATATGCGAAATACTGGCGGTCATTTCTTCAATCGAGGCGGCCATGGCCGACGCCGAGCTGCTTTGCGAATCGGACACCGCAGTGACATCGCCGGCGTGGCTGGCCAGCGACTGGGCCATCTGGGTGAGCGAATCAGCGTTGCCGCTGATGCCGCCAATCAACTGGTGCAAATCGCGCTGCATGCCGGCAATGGCCCCCAGCAGGCTATTCTGGCTACCGCTGGCTGCCACCTGACGGGTGAGGTCGCCCGAGGCAATGGTGCGCACCACTTCCGCCGCGTAGGCCGGTTCGCCACCCAGCTGGCGCAGCACACTGCGCTTGATCAGCTCGCTGGCCACCCACATCACAATCAGCACCACCCCGCCGGCCATCAGCAGCTGGGTCAGTTGCACGCGAAAGGCCGCGTCCACATCATCCAGATACACCCCGGTGACAATCGACCAGTTCCAGACAGGCGAGGTGTCCAGAAACGACACCTTGCCGACAACGCCCACGTCTTTGTTCTTTTCCCAGACATATTCGGCAAAACCACCCTTGCCATTGCCGTTGCGCAGCGCGGCGGCAAACATTTCGCCCAGCTTGTTGCCCTTGGGGTCGTTGACTGCGTAGAGGGATTTGCCATTCAGCGCCGGCTTGATCGGGTGCATGAGGAACACCAGATCCTTGTCCAGAATGGTCATGTAGTCATCGGTGCCAAAGCGCATGGCGGCCAGTACTTCCTTGGCCTGACGTTGCGCCTCGGCCTGCGGCAGCTTGCCCTGGGTGGCCAGGTTTTCGTAGTGCTTCACAATGCCCAGGCCAGTCTGGACGATGTTTTGAATCTTTTCTTTGCGACTTTCCAGCGTGTCGCGCCGTTGCGCATACAGTGAAACTGCTCCGACAAACAGAAACCCCATCAGAGCGAGCACGACCATGGCGGTCAGGCGCGCGCGCATCGACATTTTATCCAACATGAAATACACCCCAGGATTTTGAAGTCAGAAGAACAACGGATGCTTCGGCGTGATGTGCCGGAATGGCCTGCGTCGTGCATGTTCCCCCATGCTGGCGGCGCGTCCGCTGTGGTGCTGTGCTACCTTGTCGTTATGATATCGTTATGGTTATGTGGTGTTACTGTAGCCGAAAAAATCCAGCTTGGGTCAGTCGGCGGTGGGATTTTCTGTCCAAACCTGTCGTAAAGACGGATTGACCCGTGCCTATTCATCAAGTAACAGCGTGCGCTTGATGTCGGTTATTTGATTCTGGACTTGAGTCACCGCCATGGGAATATGCCATTTTTTGATGGTTTGTGCCATCGTATTATGCGAAAGAATTATATGCGGCTTGCCAGCCTCTATGTTCACCCCCTGAAATCTGCCCGGGGCGTGCGCCATGCCCGCGCGTTTGCCGCTCAGGCCGGTCTGCTGGGGGACCGCAGCTGGATGCTGGCCACGCCAGAAGGCCAGTTCATTACTGCGCGCAGCCATCCGCTGCTCACCCAGGTGCGGGTGACGCCGATTCCTGGCGCGCTGCTGCTGCACGCGCCTGGCCAGCCGCTGCGTGCGGCCATCAGCGCGGTGTACACCCAGCCCGTGTCCACCGAGGTGTGGGGCGACGGTTTCACTGCGTGGCACGGTGATGCGCAGGTGGACGCCTGGTTCAGCCAGTATCTGGGGCTGGCGTGTCAGTTGCTGTTTATTGGCGAACAACCGGCGCGCCAGCAGGCCACCCAGCCCGCGCCGCTGGGGTTTGCCGATGGTTTTCCGTGGCGAGGGCTCGCTGGCCGACCTGAACCAGCAACTGGCCCGCCCAGTGAGCATGCGTCACTTTCGTCCCAACCTGGTGATTGCCGGCAGCGCGCCTTACGAGGAAGACGACTGGACGGTGATTCGCATTGGCCCGGTGGTGTTTGACGTGGTCAAGCCATGTACCCGCTGCATCCTGACCACCGTTGACCCGGCCACCGGCATTGCCGCTGCCGATCAGGAGCCGCTGCACACGCTGATGCGCACCCGCCAGTTTGACGATGGCGTGCGCTTTGGCCAGAACCTGGCTGCCCGCAATGAAGGGCTGCTGGAAGAAGGCATGGCGGTGGAAGTGCTGGAAACCGCGCTGGCATTTTAGGCGCAGCGGGCATGAGCGCGCGCGTGCTTGCGCTGGCCCTACCCTCTCTGGCGGCAGAACACGTTATGCTGTGCCTTTGGGCATCACCAAGGGGACACCATGTTTGAATCTGCCGAGCTGGGCCATCGCATCGACAAGGCGCGGTTTCGTGAAGAAAGCCCCATCCTGCGCGAAGCGCTGCTGGAAGCGCAGTACGAACTGCGCGAGCGCGGCGATTTTCCGGTGATTATTGTGCTCAACGGCTTTGACGGTGCCGGGCGCAGTGAAACCATGAACCTGATTTCCGCCTGGCTGGATCCCCGGCTGATTCAGACCAATACCCAGACCTCGGCGTTTGCCGATGTGGGCGATGACGCGCATGGCCGGCCCTGGCTGTGGCGGTACTGGAAAGCCTTGCCGCCCAAGGGGCGCATCGGGCTGATGTATGGCTCGTGGTATTCCGACATCCTGTTTGGCCGGGTGAATGGCCGGCTGGATGGCGAAACCGCCGCGCATATGCTCAGCGAAGTGCTGCGCTTTGAGCGCCAACTGGTGGCCGAAGGCGCGCTGATCATCAAGCTGTGGCTGCATTTGTCGCGCAGCAAGCAAAAATACCGGCTCAAGGCCCTGGCCAAGGATCCGGCCACCCGCTGGCGGGTGCGCGCCCAGGACTGGCGGCACTACAAGCAATACGCCAGCATCCGTCACCACGCCGAGCATATTCTGCGTCGCACCAGCACCGGCGAAGCACCGTGGGTGATTGTGGAAGGCGAAGACGAAAACTACCGCCACCTGACTGTTGGCCATGTCATCCTGCAGGCGCTGCGCGCCCGGCTGGACGCCGGCCCGCAAACCCACACCCGCGCCGAAGCCCCACCGCTCTTGCCGCCGCTGGACGGCCTGCAACTGCTCGACACCCTGCAGCTGGACCAGCCGCTGGCCAAGTCGGATTACCGCCGTGAACTGGATGCGCTGCAGGGCCGGCTCAGCCGGCTGACCCGCCACCCAGACTTTGCCCAACGGGCGCTGGTGGTGGTGTTCGAAGGCAATGACGCCGCCGGCAAGGGCGGGGCGATTCGCCGGGTCACTGCCGCACTGGACGCGCGTCGCTACCGGATTGTGCCCATTGCCGCCCCCTCGGAAGACGAACGGGCCATGCCCTGGCTGTGGCGCTTCTGGCGCGAGATTCCCCGTCATGGTGGCGTGACCGTATTCGACCGCTCGTGGTATGGCCGGGTGCTGGTGGAGCGGATTGAAGGCTTTGCCCGCGAACACGAATGGCTGCGCGCTTACGGTGAGATCAACGACTTTGAGCACCAGCTGGCCGATGCCGGCGTGGTGCTGGTGAAATTCTGGCTGGCCATCAGCCACGACGAGCAGCTCAAACGCTTCCAGGCCCGCGAACAGACCGGGTTCAAACGCTTCAAGATTACCGAAGAAGACTGGCGCAACCGGGAAAAATGGCTGGCGTACAAAGACGCCGTGTGCGACATGATCGACCGTACCAGCACCCAGACCGCGCCCTGGACACTGGTGGAAGCCAATAATAAATACTATGCGCGGATCAAGGTGCTGCGCACGCTGTGCGAGCGGCTGGAAGCGCAACTGCCCGATGCCAAGGTGAAAGCGCTGCCAAGCTAGCCAGCGGCCCCTGAGCCCGGCCCCATTCTTGCTAAGCCCAATCTTGGCTTCGGCCTGATCCGGCCATACTGGCAGCTGTGCGGTGCTTGCACCGGCATGCAGCCAGCGATGGTAGTTTCACGGCAAATCGCCTATGCTGACCGGCATGTGTACCCGTTCTGTGCCGGCCAATATAGGCCGTTTGCCCATGGAAATCGCCAACCTGGGCTGATAAATCAATGGCTTGCCCTACCCTGCGGCAAGCCAGGTGCAATGGCTCTGCCGCGATCCGGCAGGGCGCAACCAGGACCATGGCTTGTACCGGGCAATGCATGGGGCATATACAGACATAATCCGCTGACGCGTGGATCAGGCCGAAACAGAGGGCGGCTTGCTGCGATGTCGGGCGCCAGAAAGCGGTGCGCCGCTTTCCATATGACCACGGGCCATGCAGTCCGTGGCGCACACACAGATTAAAACCGGAACGCTCGCGCCAATGGCGCGGCGGAGGCCGCCGCACGGCTTCTACAGGGGAGACACTTCATGCTGCACACACTCAGCTTGCGCGCCAAAATTCTGCTGCC
>ERZ724524.2140-NODE-2140-length-13047-cov-4.122999_pt1 | contig 13047 bp, 10 predicted proteins | sample MGYA00376057_ERZ724524 | MGnify/ENA primary metagenome ERZ724524 (study PRJEB28724, sample SAMN07190888) | wastewater metagenome | isolation source: influent of sewage treatment plant in Hong Hong | place: USA: Christiansburg, Virginia | collected 2016-03-01 ...
AGTATATGAAGAAGAGCTAAAGGACCAATCTTACTTGGTGGTATGCTGCTTAGTGCCGGATAGATGCTGGATATACTATTTGAATGAGACGATGTTTGAGTATCGTAGGCATGGTGGGTATCAACAGGGGATTCTTGCGTAAACCTCGAACCGCTTGACTCAGTCTGGGATGTCGCTTGGTGAGCCGACGGAGGTAACCAGTCTGCAATCTTACTTGGTAGCCGAGCGCGTTTTATGAAAGCGTGGTCATCCTGCTTGAAGTCGTCGTTATCTAAAGACGCCATAGCCGTAAATGCTTGGCGATCAGGAAGCCATATTCGTGAGTAATATGCTAGACCATCGATGTTTAGTTGCCCCCATGAATAGGCGTGAGGTGCGGCTTCGCTGCTATCTGCATGGGCCGCTCCAGCCATGAATTGCAAGCGGGCACTGCTAGACAACGTAGCATACAAGATGCCATGCTGTTGATGGACGTGCCCCGAAAACTGGATATGAGCGCGCTGCAAGAGCTGCTGATGTAGCTCATTGCCGTCGAGCAACCACTCTCCCGGATGATGCTGCAAGACCAATAATAAGGCATCTCGCGGCGGTTGCTCAATGGCCTTGAGGAGTTGTCCCCGACCCAGTCGCAGATTCTTAGGGGAATCGTTTTCATCAAAGCTTAAGAGCACGGTGTTAAGGCCGCAGACAACGAGTTTTTTAGGAAATGTGGTCGGTACCTCAAATAACCAAAATGGCTGGCTACTATCTATGGCGCAGCCATTGAACTCTCCGGCGAAATTACTGTATGCTTCCAACTTTGACCAGACGCTTTGCATCTGCTGCGGATGGGCTAGAAGCCGGTCAAGGTGCCGAGGATCGTTACGAAGGCCGTTGTGAAGCAGGAATGTGTTACCCTCATTCGCTAGTTTGCGATCGATGTCATGGTTACCAGGAATCACTAAGACACGTACTTCGTCGCCCAACTCTGTTGCTAGCTTCTTTAACCACTCTTTTGCCTGCTGATACTGACTAGGCTGACCGGAGAACGCTATGTCACCGGTGACCAGCAGCAGGTCGGGTGGACCCAAGCGTCGGCGCATATCCGCCGCATCGCGCAGCAGGGCATCCGTCACGCCGACTTGATCGAAGCGATAGTGAGCGTCTCCGTGACCAAAGTGAAGATCCGACACATGGACCCATGTCAGGCTGGGAACCTTCTTCATTCATCTTTTAGTGTATCACCATTGTAGACGGCAACCAAGATCCGTAGAAAAGTGTCGGTCGATAGGCAACCACGGCTAGGTTGGCAATGGAAGCGGCGGTCAGGATGGACTGGTGGCTTTGGAATGGCTGGAGGGGAATCGGCGGGCGGGGGTTTCGCCGAGCTAGGTTGGAAGCCCATAGAAGGAATCGACCACGGCCTCGACAATAAGAAGCAGCTCTGCCTGATGCTGCTACAGAAGCAGTAGCTCCATCGCGCCGGTGGTCTGCCTAGTTCTTCGCCCCCGCGTGGTACTTCATCAGCCGCTTCTCACCAACCGTATGAAGCTTCTTGTCGGCGACCAGCTGGCCGAGCGGCTGACGGAGCTTGTCGGCCAGTTCGTCGCGCCTGACGCCAATCGTCGCTAGCACGTCGTCACCGATTTGGCCCGCGATCTCCGAGCGGCTCAGGCCGTTCTTGTGCTGACTGAGCACTGAGACGATCGCACCCTTGAGAGAGTTCTTCTGGCTATCGGAGATCCGTGTCCGTCTGGCTGGCGCGGCCTTCGGTGTAGTCGGCTCGATACGCGGCCCGCCCGACAGGATCGACGCAAACTCGACCACGCTCATTCCCAGCACCGCCGTCCATACGTCTTTGTGCTGCTGAAGCGTATCGAGGAAATCCGCCATCGTCACTTTCGCCGAGGGTCGTAGCTTCGGAAGCATCGCCAGCGCAGCCTGTCGCCGAAGATCTTCATTCTTCGCCGAAAGTTCCTGCTCAAACAGCGAGCTGATATCGAACATCGAGCCATCTTTCTTCGTAGCCATCGATCGTTTCCTTTCGAGTCTGGGAAGGCCGAGCGCCGCCGTCGCAGATCGCTCAGCAAATCATCGTCAATGAATACCAAACAAGGGGCTCGAACGAAAGAAACGGTGGTGTTTTAGGCTCAAAACGATCTCACTTCGGGCTGTTGGAAGGCAGGACTAGCGATGGAAAAGAATTTTCATCGCGGCGGTCAGCTCGTCGTACGAGAACGCAGCTCTAAGGAAGGAAGGAACAAATGCAAATACAAAACGCTACTCTTTGTCAGCCGTAAGAATCTGCATAGCCTCCTTCGCTCTCGATCTTAATTTATTATAGAGCGATTCTTCCTCGTTTTTAATATCGGTCATGATGCACCGACGAAGGAGTTTATTTACCATAAAAGGACCAGGACTGGGATCTTTCAATGATTTCTCTTCTACAAACCAAGTGTAAACCTTCTTAGCATCCTCGCTGGGTAGCATCTTCTTTATTGTGCCTACTTCTACTTTATCAAGAAATGCTAATGTTCGTATCCAATCTTGCTGTTGCGGTGTTAACCAATAGCAGGTTCTTATAAAGAATGCTCTATTAGCTTGTGCGCTCATTCCACCCGGCGAGAGGCTCGCCACGGCGTTAAGGATATATGGGTATCTTCCGAATTCTTTACAGATCTTCTCTCTCTCAGATTTGTCCTTGATTCCTCGTTGTTCAAGGAAGGAATCAGCTTCCTCTTCGTCAAACTCAGTTAGATGTAGTTCTTGAGAACTATCGAATACACCAGACAGTACTTTGCTACCTACTCCGATTATATAAGTACTTGAGGTCTCAAACGGGTCACGTCCAAGTACTACTATGGTCGTGTAGAAATTTGAGCGCCGCAGTGCAGGGACCAAATTTTGAAATATGAATGTATCTATAATATCAACATATCTCTCAAAATTGTCAAATACTAGTAGGAGATTGCTAAGGTGTGGGTCAATCCCTGGCTCATGGTTCAGCGCAGTCTCAACATCTTTCACAAGCGATTCGGCAAGTGCTGTACCAATGTCTTTCCGAAGCCTGGTTGTTAATTCTCGTTCAAAAAATGTTTCTTTGGAGAAAATATCTGCGTATTTTTTGAAATACCCAATAGCACTATCTATGAGTTCAGGTCGAGATTTTACGAACTTCTGTATCGATTGAGCAACTGCTGCGTTGGTGTATAACTCAATACCGAATACTCCTAGTTGGATCAATGCATCAATCAATGGATCTGATACGTTAGCTTTCGCCATTGATTCTTTCACTTGTTCTTGGGCAATCGCATTCATTTTCGAGAGCGTTTGGCTACATTTCGTCAGGTTATCGAATGTAATTCTCGTTTTGTCATTCCCTCTTTGTTGACAGCTTTTAACTAATTCTATAGTCAAGAGGTTGGCTAGTGTTGGGTAGCATTCGGTAGCAGTCACTGTTAAGCGCAAATATTTCCGATCCGCAAATTTGGCCCGACATTCCTTGTCTTCATACGTGTGCTGGAAAAGGTGGCTCTTTCCTGAACCTCCTGGGCCTGCCATCGACAAAATTCTTATGCGATGCTCGTCGTCCTGAGGGGTGGTAAGATAATCGGCAAGTTTGTTAACATGATCTCGGCGACCAATCCACATGGCAAGAACTCCAGGTTTGATTGTAGCGGCTACTGTGCCTACTAACCACGCGAATCATCGGCCTACGAGAATGGGGAAGTCAAGGAGGTTGTCGTCCTCAACGGTGCGCCAAGCCCAGACATCCGACCTACCTGTTGGTCAGTAGCGATCCAGGCCATGCTACTGCTCCGCGACATCTGCTATCGGCTCACATGAACAGCCCCGACAGGGCTGTTTTGTGGTTAGGGTACCCCTCGCCAACAATCCAACGCTCGCCGGGCTTGCGTCTTTTCTTCGTTTGTGGTTGGGGGAAGGGCGCGGCCAGAACGGGTGGTTGGTTCATCCGCGCCGACTCGCCGACGCCTGACCCAGGCTTCCCAGGCTGTGCCTCTTGCTGGAGCGGTAGCTTGCTGCGGCAAGGTAGAATGGCCGTTGGAGGGGATGATGACGGAGATAAGGATCGGGAGAAATGGCGATACCGTGATCTTGGAGCAACCTGACGGCGCCAAGCTTTCCATCACCCAGACACTGGCTGGCCCGCGAGCGAACCTACATCAAGCTGGCATCACAAAGTCCGTCGAGCTAGCTGACTACGGTATTGCCGGGGTGAAGGTCAGTACGGTGGGCGGTGCCAACCCGCGTGTGACAATCGTGAAGACCGATCGAACGGCCACCGACATCACCAGGCATCACGACGGTTCTATCGACGAATGTACCCATGATGGCGGTCAGAGCCGTAAGCCCTAGCTGCTAGTGCCCTACGCAACGACGGGGAAAGCCGCTCAGAAACTGAAGGGCGTTTCGGAGCGCCGGTTTCGCGCTCAAAGGGGGGTCATGCGCTGGTTCTGTCGGCGGGGCTCTACTCACCCTCGATTCCCCTCGGGTCTGGCATTTCCGGTTGCGCTGACGATGCGGGGTTGTGCAAAGATGCGCGTCCATCGAAGCGTAGGGACCACGACCCATCATGATGACCGGCGAGCTGCGGAACCAAGTTGATCGAATCTGGGATGCCTTTTGGTCGGGAGGCATCTCGAACCCGCTGGAGGTCATGGAGCAGATCACCTATCTGCTGTTCCTGCGTAGGCTCGATGACTTGCAGACGCTGGAAGAGAACAAAGCGGCCCGGCTGAAGCAGCCACTCGGGCGTCGGATCTTCCCAGAAGACATCACTCCCAAGGGGCGCCCGTACGAAGACCTTCGCTGGTCGCGGTTTAAGCACATGGAGCCGCGATCGATGTTTGCGGTCATCGACGACCACGCTTTTCCGTTCCTGCGTACGCTGGGCAGTGACGGTTCGACGTATGCGCATCACATGAAGGATGCGCGGTTTACGATTCCGACTCCGGCTCTGCTCAGTCGAGTCGTCGATCTGATTGACCATGTACCGATGGAGGATCGCGACACCAAAGGCGATCTGTACGAGTACATGCTCGGCAAGATCGCAAGCGCTGGACAAAATGGTCAGTTTCGGACTCCGCGCCACATCATCCAGCTCATGGTCGAGCTGACCGCGCCGACTCCCAAAGATGTGATTTGCGACCCAGCCTCGGGAACGTGTGGCTTTCTGGTGGCAGCGGGAGAATACCTGCGGACCCGCCATCCCGAGACTCTGCGCGATGCCAAGCTGCGTGAGCACTTCCATCATCAGATGTTTCACGGCTTCGACTTTGACAACACCATGCTCCGCATCGGCAGCATGAACATGCTGCTGCACGGCGTCGAAAATCCCGACATCACCTACCGCGATTCCCTGGCGCAAGATCATGCGGGGGAAGACGAAAAGTACACCCTGGTCTTGGCCAATCCGCCGTTTGCGGGTTCGCTGGACTACGACGGCTGCGCCAAAGATCTGCTGAGCGTCGTGAAGACCAAGAAAACAGAGCTTCTGTTTCTGGCGCTGTTTCTGCGACTCCTAAAGCCCGGTGGCCGAGCGGCGGTCATCGTTCCTGATGGCGTTCTGTTTGGGTCCAGCAAGGCTCACAAGGATCTGCGCCGGATGCTCGTTGAAGATCACAAGCTCGACGCGGTGATCTCGCTGCCAAGCGGAGTCTTCAAGCCCTACGCCGGGGTATCGACCGCGATTCTACTGTTTACCAAGACCAACTCGGGCGGCACGGACTTTGTCTGGTTCTACGATGTGGATGCAGACGGTCGGAGCCTGGACGACAAGCGCCAGCCGCTGCTTTCGGACGACAAGCTCGGCGCGGTTCCGCAGACTCCGCTGAGCGGGGAGGAACACACCAAGAACAACCTCCCCGATGTCCTTCAGCGCTTTACACAACGCAACGGCAGTGAACGGAGTCGTCCCCGTACCGCGCAGAGCTTCTGCGTTCCCAAGTCCGACCTGGCCGCGCAAGGCTACGACCTGAGCCTGAACCGCTACAAAGAAGTCATCCATCAGGAAGTGAAGCACCGCACGCCCCAAGAAATCCTCGCCACTCTCGCCCAGCTAGAAACCGAGATCCAACAAGGCATGAAAGAACTGGGAGGGATGCTCTAGTGAGGACTCAGCACACGGAAAGTCTCCCCTTGGGGTGGAGGATTGTCCGACTTGGTGAAGTTGCTGAGCATTGTCTTGGCAAGATGCTGGATGCAAAAAAGAACAAAGGGACACCCTTTCCATATTTACGAAATCCAAATGTTCGGTGGTTCAAGATTGATCTCTCAGATTTGAAAGAGATGCCTTTTGAGGAACACGAGCTAGATCGGTATGGTCTTCTCGATGGAGATGTTGTGATCTGCGAAGGCGGAGAGGCTGGACGAGCGGCTATCTGGAGTTCAATCATTCCAAATGTTAAATTTCAAAAAGCGATTCATCGAGTGAGAGTTGGTCCAGGGTTGTTAAATCGATATCTAGTCTATAAGCTCATGGCAGACCATCAGTCTGGTCGCTTGATGGACTATTTTACAGGCGCCACAATCAAGCACCTGACAGGACAGGATTTAGACAGATATGAGTTTCCACTCCCCCCATTGCCAGAACAGCACCGAATTGCCGATGTGCTGGATCGGGCGGAGGCGTTGCGGGCCAAGCGTCGCGCCGCCCTTGCGGAGCTGGATGGACTGGCTCAGTCGATCTTCATTGAGATGTTTGGTCCGCCTACAAGGATTATGTCCAATTGGCCGACTCAATCGCTCGGTAGGTTCTTGAAATTTCTTACCAGTGGGTCAAGAGGATGGGCAGAGTATTATTCAGAGATGGGAGATCTGTTCTTGCGAATTCAAAATGTCAAGCGCGATGAACTTTCGCTGACTGAGGTTGCGTATGTCAAACCACCAGACACAGCGGAGGCGAATAGAACCAAGGTAAACTCTGGTGATGTGTTACTTAGTATTACGGCTGACATTGGAAGAACGGCCGTTGTCCCAGATACTATTGAAAAAGCATTCATCAGCCAGCATCTTGCATTATTGAGGACAGGTGGTATTTCACCACGCTTTCTTTCTGCCTATCTCTCCTCTGAGTCGGGACAGGAACAAATTTTCAAGCGTAATAAACAGGGTGTTAAGGCTGGGCTGAATTTTGACGATATCCGCTCATTCATCGTTCCGCTACCTCCTGATACTCTTCAGCAAGAGTTTGTCCGTCGCGTTGCTGTTGTTGAGAAGTTGAAGGCGGTGCAGCGGGCTTCGTTGGCGGAGCTGGATGCGTTGTTTGCTTCGCTTCAGGATCGGGCGTTTCGGGGAGCCTTGTGATGAGCAACTTTGCCTTTTTGCATGCCGAGTGGCCGGAAGTCCATGAAGCCGCGACGAAGGCAGAGTCCCTGGTTCATTCCGATGCGCGGGCTTCTTGTTTCTATAGCCGGCGCGCACTGGAGCGGCTCGTCGCCTGGCTATATCTGCACGACCGAGCGCTGCGGCTTCCCTATCAAGATCACCTGAGCGCGCTTCTCCACGAGCCGACGTTCCGTACCGCGCTGGGACCGGCGGTGTGGAACAAGACGCGCATCATCAAAGAGCTGGGCAATCAGGCCGTCCACAGTCCCAAGCCGATGCGTGCCCTCGACGCGCAGCAGGCGGTCTGTGAGCTGTTCCATATCGGATTCTGGCTGGCCCGCACCTATGGCCGGAAAAGCAAGCCTGCCGATACACTCCAGTTTGATAACGGGCTGCTGCCGAAGTCTTCGCCGATTCCGCCGCAGACGCTGGCACAGCTACAAGCGCTGGCAGAACAGCTTGCGGAAAAGGATGCGCGGCTTTCCGCCCTGCTCGCGGATCATGACGCGCTTGATTCCGAGCTGAAACGGCTACGCGAGGAACTGGCGCAGGTCAAAGCGGACAGCGAGGGCCGTCCTGATCAGCACGACTACTCCGAAGCCGAGACTCGCGACTACTTCATCGACCTGCTGCTGAAGGAAGCAGGCTGGCCGCTCGATCGCAAAGAGGATCGCGAATATGAAGTAAGTGGCATGCCTAATACTAAGGGCAAAGGGTACGTCGACTATGTGCTGTGGGGTGATGATGGCAAGCCTTTGGCTGTCGTCGAAGCCAAGCGCACGCGCCGTGATCCTCGGGTCGGTCAGCGCCAAGCCAAGCTGTACGCCGACTGCCTGGAAGCGCAGTTTCAGCAGCGGCCCATCATCTTTTACACCAACGGCTACCAGCACTGGATCTGGGATGATGCGAGCTATCCGCCGCGACAGGTGCAAGGCTTTTACAAAAAGGACGAGCTGGAACTACTGATTCAGCGTCGGAGACGTCGCCAACCGCTCGCCGCTGCTCCGATCAATGACCAGATCGTCGAGCGCTATTACCAGACGCGGGCGATCCGTCGCATCGGTGAGTCGTTCGACAAGGATCTCCAGCGCAAAGCACTGATCGTGATGGCAACCGGAGCGGGCAAGACCCGGACTGTGATTGCGCTGTGTGATCTGCTGATGCGCTGCAACTGGGTCAAGCGCGTGCTGTTTCTGGCTGATCGAGTACCACTGGTCAAACAAGCAGTCGGCGCGTTCAAGCGGCACTTGCCCTCGTCGTCACCAGTAAATTTGGTGACAGAGAAGGAATCCGAAGGGCGGATCTATGTCTCGACCTATCAGACGATGATGCGGCAGATTGATTCCGTCAGTGACGAGCGCGCTGGGCGTGGCATCGCAGGTCTGCGCAAGTTCGGAGTCGGTCACTTCGATCTCATCATCATCGACGAAGCACACCGCTCGGTCTATCAGAAGTATCGCGCGATCTTTGACTACTTCGACTCGCTGCTGGTCGGACTGACCGCGACGCCACGTACAGAGATCGATCGCAACACCTACAGTCTGTTCGAGCTAGAAACGGGCATCCCAACCGATTCCTATGAACTGGATACCGCGGTCAAGGATGGCTTCCTAGTGCCGCCCAAGTCGGTGTCTGTTCCGCTCAAGTTCCAGCGCGAAGGAATCCGCTATGACGAGCTGTCCGAAGAGGAACAGGAGCAGTGGGACAGCGTCGAGTGGTCGGAAGATGGCGATGTGCCGGGACAGGTCGAGCCGGAAGCCGTCAACAAGTGGCTGTTTAACAAAGACACGGTGGACAAGGTCTTGCAGCACCTGATGACGCACAGTCTGAAGGTGGCTGGAGATGAGCGGATCGGTAAGACCATCATCTTTGCCAAGAACCGAGCACACGCGTACTTCATCGCCGAGCGCTTCGACAAAAACTATCCGCAGTACAAGGGGCACTTTGCCCAAGTCATCGAGCACGATCAGAGCTACGCCCAGGACTTGATCGACAGCTTTGAAAAGACTTCGCAGCCGCCACAGATCGCGATTTCTGTCGACATGCTCGATACTGGAATCGACATTCCTGACGTTGTGAATCTGGTCTTTTTCAAGCTCGTGCGTTCCAAGACCAAGTTCTGGCAGATGCTTGGCCGAGGTACGCGACTGCGCCCCGATCTGTTTGGGCCCGGTAAAGACAAACGGCACTTTTTCGTCTTCGATTACTGTCAGAACCTGGAATTCTTTAGCCAAGATCCTGAAGTGACGGATGGATCGCTATCCGAGTCGCTTGGCAAGAAGTTGTTTACCTCTCGCGTGGAGCTGATCACCGAGCTAGATCGCAAGCAGCTACCGTCGGCGGCGGATTCCTTTGCGGAGACTCGGCCCACATACGGCGAAGCGAAGACCGATCAGGCAGTCCGCATGGCCACCGCAGAGCTTCTTCAGCAGCAGGTCGCGGCGATGAACCTAAACAACTTCATCGTTCGCCCACGTCGGCGAGCGGTCGAAAAGTTTGCACAGCCGCAAGCCTGGCGGACGCTCAACGAAGACGCGGCGTTCGAGCTAGTCCGCGAAGTGGCCGGACTCCCAAGCGAGCTACCAGAGGAAGACGAAGAGGCCAAGCGCTTCGATCTGCTGATGCTGCGGGTCCAACTGGCGGCGCTGCGCTGCGATCCGAGCTTTCCCAAGCTGTCGGAACAGGTGCGGACCATCGCCGGACTGCTCGAAGAGCAAGCGAGCATTCCGATGATCAAAGCGCAGCTTGCGCTGATTCTGGAAGTCCAGTCTGATGAATTCTGGCAGGACGTCACAACGCCGATTCTGGAACAAACCCGGAAGCGTCTACGCTCACTCATCAAGCTGATCGAGAAGCGAAAGCGTCAGCCAGTCTATACCGACTTCGAGGATGAGATCGGGGCCGGACTGGGGATGGTGGTTGAGCTCCCTGGACTTGGCAGCAGCACCGACTTTGAGCGCTTCCGTTCCAAGGCCCAGGCGTTTCTTCGCGCGCATCAAGATCACCTGGCGATTCATAAGCTGCGCACGGGGACGCCGCTGACCGCGTCCGACCTAGCAGAGCTGGAGCGAATTCTGATCGAGAGCGGGGTAGGTGGTCCAGAGGAGATCCGCCGTGCAAGTACAGAGTCCGAAGGGCTGGGACTGTTCGTGCGCTCTCTCATTGGACTCGATCGCGAAGCAGCCAAGCGAGCACTCGCTGGGTTTCTATCCGGCAAGACCCACAACGCCAGTCAGATCGAGTTCATAAACAAGATCGTCGACCACCTGACCGAACACGGGGTCATGAGTCCTGAACGGCTCTATGAGTCCCCCTTCACGGACGTAAGCCCCAAAGGTCCAGAGGGACTGTTTTCGTCCTCGCAAGTGGACGAGCTGATCACACTCCTTACCAACATCCGCAAGTCCGCGACCTCGGCGGCGTAGCCTCCAGCAGAACAGTAGTCCACGCACCACCGATGAGCCCTGCTCGGCAATATTGACCCGTCTGCACTTCTCTCTCGGCTTCGGGGAAGTTTTGGCGATTTCCCGACGGACGAAACTGTTTGATACAGACAGTTTACACAGTCGAGAAAATCGGCAAATCTTCCCTGCTAGAGAGTGCCAGATCGAGCTTCGTTGCTTCGCATTGCGGGGGCGAGAGCCGCTCAATGTCACAAGACGACCTCGCCGCAAAGACAGGTCTGACGAAGGCTGCGATTTACGAACTTGAAGCGGGCAAGCGCTCGCCCCTGACGTGGACGGTCGCAATTCTGGCACGCGCTCTTGGGTGCCCGGCTGGTTGGCTTGCGTTCGGTGGGTAACGCTATGGCTCCGTCGTTCGGCCTAGTACAACCGAAACCCGAACGCCATCGTGATCATTTTCCCGAGAGGGTTCGCCTCATCTACCCAGACGCTCCTGACGAGGTCCACAAATGCTTCGGCAGTCGGTGGATAGCCGTGCAAGAACTCGCTGTTGCTGAGTAGTAAGCTCTCGATCGCACCAGGGTCCACTGCGAAGACCTCCATCACATGCCATGGGAGGAGGTGATACGAAGGTCGAAGTTTGCGGCAATATAGCATCGGGGGGAGCCGCTTGCACAACTCGGCGATCTCGGCTTGATGGCCACGGTCCTCTGTCGAGAGGTCGTAGTACACTTCCATGCCCCGCGATATCAGCTCTTCGGAAATCGCCTCAAGTTCCTCCTCCGGCACCGGAATCACGTTGGGCGGCTCATAGTGGTTTGCAAAGGCATAGTAGCCGATCGCTTTGCGCCGCCCGACGAGTTGAACATCGGACAAGCGAGTGTATTGGTAGAGGTATTTCACCTCTTCACCTGACGCGCCAGCACCGCCCACGTCACCGCTCCGCCAACCACCAACGCCCCGCCCGTAACCGTCAGCGCAATCCCCGTAGCATTCAGTGCGTGCCCTCGGTCGATGAGCCCAGACCCCTGTGCGAAGGTCAGATCGGCGCTGTTTGCCTGCTGTGATGTGGACCAGGCCCCAGCCAAGCAGCCGATGCCACCCAGCGCCAGCGCTCCACCGCCCGCTAGCAGTCCGATTGCCAGGGCGGGGGGTTTTGCCTTCCCTTCCGAGCTTGGCGCGGCTGTAGCTTCGCTGGCTGCGTTCTGCGCGGTCGGTGTAGCCACTGGCACCGGAGCTTGGACAGTGCTGGCAGTGCCGCTCGCAGGATCACCATACTTGGCCTTCAAGAAGGCTACGCGCTTCGCGGCCCGTTCCTCATCTTGAGTGCCACGGCATGCGACCAAATACCGCTCGGCATACTCCAGCGCTTCGCGAGCGCGTCCGGCCTTCTCGTGTGTCCACGAAATGTTGTGCAGCAGGTCGGCCTCCCCGCTGAGTCGCCAGCTCGCTTCAAACTCGACGAGCGCCGCGTCCCATTGCCCCTCCTCAAAGAACCGAGTCCCTGACGCATAGTGCTGCTGCGCGGCTTCGCGCATCGGTCGGGAAGGACGTTGCAGGGGGGATAGGTCGGGCTGAGCGTGGGCGATGCCCACTAGGGGCACGAGTGCTGCTAACCAGGACAGTCTCATGAGGAAACCCGTTGAAAGAGCGCCAATGAACTCGGTCGCTGTTGCCCGAAAGGCCACATCTTGACCAGCCTCCAACCAAAACGAGCGAAAGCAGCGGCCATGGACTCTGGATCATAGCGTCGCCAACCACAGGTGACGAACTGCTTACCATCAGGGGTTTTCACCCAAAACTCGACGGAATGGCTGTTGGGAATTACCCCGGACTCAGGAACATGACGAAGTCCGACCTGTAGGCCATGCTCACCGTAGACGCGGCTGACAGGCCCCGCCAAGAACGCCAGCCACTTGTTGTTGGTGACGGTCCCTCCTGCCTGAATCACCTTGGCTCCCGGTTCACTCTTCAGCGCCGATCCGGGGTTCTTGGACTTGTCGATTTGGGTGCCAAAATCGAACAGCATGAGGTCGCCACGAGTGGCGCAAAGCAGCGACTCGCGGAGGAACGAAAGCTCATTGTCGAGATTGCCGATTGTGTAGCCGAGCAGCACGAACAGCTTTCGTCTTGGCCCTCTCGGAGCGAACATTTCGCTAAATGTCGGAAGCTTGCGGAAGTCTCCCTCTATCGCAACGACTGGAACTGAATGGCAAGCAAGTCGTTGGGCTGCGTGGCGATGACCTTCCCCCAGGAGACAGGCCGAACTATCGACGAGGTACAGATCGATCGCAGGTTCACCGTCTAAGTCTGGTGA